>ERZ791829.115-NODE-115-length-92321-cov-73.895422_pt1 | contig 92321 bp, 77 predicted proteins | sample MGYA00510296_ERZ791829 | MGnify/ENA primary metagenome ERZ791829 (study PRJEB30046, sample SAMN00791973) | human gut metagenome | study: EMG produced TPA metagenomics assembly of the A metagenome-wide association study of gut microbiota in type 2...
AGGGCTTATTTGACCCATATAACGCCATATAAATTGTTTATAAGGCTCTTTTTTGCAGAAAAGAACGCCTAAAAAGGCAAAAAATAGCAAAATAGAGCATTTGTTTTGAGTTTCAAGTGGTTGTGGCAGTCTTTGGCTTTAGTTGTCAGTGACAAGGAAATGAGGAAAAAGCAGATTAGAGAAGTAGAAACGCTTTCAAATCATTACCCAATGGAAACGCCCTAATAAGCATTTTTAACGGTAGCGGTTCATATTTCCCCATTCTGCGTAGGTTTTGGCTTTGCCATGCAACTCTCATAGTTTAATTTTGCACCGAACAAAAAAGTAAGAATTATGAGATGCACTTTCAAGACAGTCTTCTATGTAAATGGAAGCAAGGAGAGAAATGGAATTGTCCCAATCATGGGGCGAGTGACAATCAACGGAACTATCGCACAGTTCAGTTGCAAGCAGAGCGTGACCAAGGCTATCTGGGATGCCAAGGGCAACAGAGCCATTGGCAAGAGCAAGGAAGCCAAGGAGGTGAACTTTGCGCTTGACAACATCAAGGCTCAAATCGCCAAGCATTACCAACGCCTTTCCGACCGTGAGGCGTTCGTTACAGCTGAGATGGTGAGAAATGCCTACCAAGGCATAGGCACAGAGTACGAGACCTTGCTCAGAGCCTTTGACAAGGAGAACGCAGCCTTTGCCAAGCGTGTAGGCAAGGACAGAGCCAAGAACACCTACCGCAAGTATCTTATAGTGAGAAAGTATGTTGCCGATTTCATCAAGTATCAGTACAAGCGCAGCGATATGTCCATGAATGAGCTTACTGAGGAATTCATCCGTGACTATTGCCTGTACTTAAAGAATGTCGTCGGACTTGCTCAGTCCTCCATTTGGATTTACTCCATACCATTGAAGCATATTGTCACGACCGCACACTACAATGGCAAGATACCGAGAAATCCATTTGCCATGTACCATGTTGACCCAGACCACAAGGAACGTGAGTTCTTGACCTTGGACGAGCTTACCGCCATGACAGAGATAAACTTGGAAGACCCGAACATGGCATTTGCGAGAGACCTCTTTCTCTTTGGCTGTTGGACAGGTATATCTTTCATCGACATCAAGAACTTGACGGAAGATAACATCTGTATGATAAACGGTGCTCCTTGGATTGTGTCCAAGCGTCAGAAGACTGGTGTACCTTTTCAAATCAAGTTGATGGATATTCCCATGCAGATTATTGAGAGATACAAGTCTTTCAGAAAAGGAAGCCACGTATTCAATATCGGCAATCTTAGCAACATCAACAAGCGCATCAAGAAAGTTGCTGCAATGTGTGGCATCAAGAAGCGGGTTTCATTTCACGTGTCTCGCCACTCTTGGGCTGTTTTAGCCTTGGAATATGGTATGCCGATAGAGAGCGTGAGCAAGATTCTTGGCCATACAAACATCACCACGACGCAGATATACGCCAAGGTGACAAGCAACAAACTTGACCATGACATAGCAGTCTTTGAAAGTCGAATCAAGGGGCATTTGCCTACAATGGGAGGAATGGCATGAAAAGGACTGTAATCACCGTGGACGGAAATGGAATGCTATCCATTCCGTCCAACTTGGAGAACTTGTGGATGAGTGAGAGCGAGTTGATTGATATGCTATATGTCACAGCCCCGAAGCTCACAGCCGTGATAAGAGCCATATATAAAGAAGGTATGTTGTTGATGTCGGAAGTCCAACAGAAGCAAGAAACCTCCAAAGGCATTTGGCAAACATTGTATGGATTCCCTATGGTTGTTGCCATTTGCTTCCGTCTAAACTCCAATGGTGCAGCGCAACTTCGTGATGCCATATTCAAGAGGCTATACGGAGCAAAAGAGAAAACAGCCATTATACTGCAACTCTATGGAGGAACAAATGCCTTTAGCTAAGTATGGGCGCTTCTTTGACGCTTCGGTTATTCACTGTCGTATTGACTTGCCTACGTACTGATTCACTGTCGTATCAAGCATTTCTATGAAGAATACGGAGCTGCCGATGTCAAACGTTTTACATATTTATCGTATGACATATAAAACGTATGACATGCAGGAATACATTTTTGTTCATCCCGAGGAAAGGTTCGCAAGGAAACCTCTCTTCGGGATTTTTTGTTTCATCTTATCCCGATTGGCTACATCAAGCACCTTGATTTCCAATCTTTTAACATTGTCGGTGCAAACTGCTCCATTCTGCGTAAGTTTGTGTTTTGCATTTTGATTTTCCGCCCTTACCTTTGCAACTTTAATTTTATCAACTCACAAAGATTAGATTATGAGCAAGACAAACGACAACAAACAACCTGTAGCTGTGGAAAACAAGCAGCCACAGGCTGCACCTCCAACAAACGAGGTGTTCATCCGTGTTGGCACTACCTTGTACAAGGTGGTTGACCAACCTAACATCAGTGGTGGAAAGGTAAGAAAGCGCATTCCTTGGAACATGGAAACCTTGCGTCAGGACTACGGCAAGGAGTTCATCAAGTACGTTCACAAGTATGACGGCTTCTGCACCGTTCCCGAGCATGTGAACCACCGCACGGTGATAGACGGTTTCCTCAACCTATACGAGCCGATAGGACATAAGCCGATGCAAGGGGACTTCCCAAATATCAAGAAGTTGGTTAGTCACATCTTCGGTGAGCAATATGAGCTTGGCATGGACTACCTGCAACTGCTCTATCTCAGACCTGTGCAGAAGTTGCCCATTCTGCTGCTCGTATCAGAGGAGAGGAACACAGGCAAGACCACGTTCTTGAACTTTCTGAAAGCGTTGTTCCAAGACAACGTGACATTCAACACCAACGAGGACTTCCGCAGTCAGTTCAATTCCGATTGGGCTGGCAAGCTGCTAATTGTCGTGGACGAGGTGTTGCTCAGTCGCAGGGAGGATTCCGAGCGGTTGAAGAACCTCAGCACCACCCTCTCGTACAAGGTGGAAGCCAAGGGCAAGGACAGAAATGAGATTTCTTTCTTTGCCAAGTTCGTGTTATGTTCCAACAACGAGTCCTTGCCTGTCATCATTGACGAGGGAGAGACCCGATATTGGGTGAGGAAGATTTCATCGCTGCAAGCGGATGATACCAACTTCTTGGAGAAACTAAAGGCTGAGATACCTGCTTTTCTGTTCCATTTGCAAGGCAGAACGCTGTCCACCGAGCACAAGAGCCGTATGTGGTTCGCCCCCGAACAGATAGCGACCGATGCTCTGAGGAGAATCATACGCTGCAACCGTAACAGACTTGAGGTGGAAATGTCGGAGCTGTTCCTTGAGGTCATGGAGAACACCCAAACCGACAGTTTGCAATTCTGCCTCAATGACGCAATCGCCTTGTTGCAATGCAACCACGTGAAAGCGGAGAAGCACCTTGTGCGAAAGATAGTGCAGGACTGTTGGAAGCTGCAACCTTCAGAGAACGCCCTCACCTACACCTCATACGAGTACAACTACAATAGCAGCGGTCACTACTCGCCAACAAAACGTGTGGGCAGGTTCTACACTGTAACGAGGGACAAGCTAAATAGCATATAATTTTGTTGAATTGTTGAATATGATGAAAGAAGTGTTGAATATCAAGTATTTAAGGCTCAACATTTTCTCAACAAATCTCTCAACAAAAGAAAGAGACTGTTGAAAAGAGAAAACATGACAACTAATGCCTGTCTTTCTCTTTTGCCCAGTGATTTTGTTGAAAAGAACCATTTGTTGAGAGTTTGTTGAGAAGATAAGTATTTGACTATCATACCAATACATGCCATTCTCAACAATTCATCAGAAATACATACACCACTTAATCCACAGTAAAACATGAACATTCAAGAAGCAAAGCAAATCAAGATTGCAGACTACCTGCAAAGTTTGGGACACCGCCCTGTCAAGCAGCAGGGCGCAAACCTTTGGTACAAGTCACCGCTGAGAAATGAGAGCGAGGCATCTTTCAAGGTGAACACCATGATGAACAGTTGGTTCGATTTCGGAATGGGCAAGGGCGGCAACATCATCACCCTTGCGTCATACCTCTACGCATCAGACAGCTTGCCATATCTCTTGGACAAGATGGAGAAGCAAGCACCCCATGTACGCCCGACCGACTTTTCTTTCCCTCAGCAAGCTTCCGAGCCGAGTTTTGAGAGATTGGAGGTTAGGGAACTCAACCACCCTGCACTCCTGCGCTATCTGAGCGAGCGAAAGATTAATCTGCACATTGCCCAAAAGGAATGTGCGGAACTCCACTTCTCGCATAACTATAAAAACTACTTTGCCATCGGCTTCAAGAACAAGTCGGGTGGCTATGAGGTGCGTAACCGATTCTTCAAGGGTTGCATGTCCCCCAAGGACATCACACATATCCGACAGCAAGGCGAGCCAAGATACTCTTGCTATGTTTTCGAGGGCATGATGGACTATCTTTCCTTTCTCTCGTTGCGCATGGAGAAGTTTCCGTCTTGTCCGTCATTGGAAGCGCAGGACTACGTGATACTCAACTCCACAAGCAATGTGGACAAGGCTGTTGACGCACTCCATGGCTACGAGCGCATCAGTTGTCTGCTCGACAACGATGACGCAGGGCGTAAGGCTACACTTGCCATCGAGACTGCTCTCGGCTACCGTGTGAGGGACGCATCCCACTTGTACAGTGAATACAACGACTTGAACGACTATCTGTGCAGAGTGAAATCCAAACAGTCGGTACACCAAGTACAGCCTGTTAAGCGGACTATTCCACCTCGAAAGAGAGGCGCAGCCTTGGGCATGTAGGCGGTTCCTGCTCCAATGGCTATTCTGAACGGAAAAGCCATAGCTCAATAGGGCGTTTTCTTGACGCAGTGGCACGCCACCGCTAAAAACACCCATTTGAGCAAAGGGGCATCCCCTTTTGAAACCCCGTGAGCCATGCGCAGGGCGCAATGCGGCAAGCGGAATTGTACAACTCAAAAACAAGTTTATTATGGGACATTTCAGTTTGGATTTCAAGAAGGCAAAGGGCAGCTCTGACGCAAGGGAGTCAGACCACATAGAGCGCAAGGTGATACCCGACAACGCCGACTCAACAAGAACTCACCTCAACCGTGAGCTTGTCAAGATGCCGAGCGGTGTGTATGGTCGTGACGAAGCCATCGCCCACCGCATCAAGACGGCAGGCATCAAGCGCAAGATAACCAATGACCAGGTGAGGGTGATTAGAACCGTGCTGTCTGGAACGCACGAGGACATGATGAACATCGCAGCCAATGGTCAGCTTGACGATTGGTGCAACGACAGCTTGAAGTGGTTGCAGGACACATTCGGCAAGGAGAATGTCGTGTCGGTGGTTCTCCACATGGATGAGCACACGCCGCACCTCCACGCCTCCATCGTTCCGATAGTGACAGGCGAGCGGAGAAAGGCGAAGAACAAGACAGCGGAAGAAGGCAAGCGGACATACCGCAAGAAAGCCAATGCCGTGAGGCTGTGTGCCGATGATGTGCTCAACCGTGACAAGATGGTTGGCTATCACGACAGTTATGCGGAAGCCATGGGCAAGTATGGCTTGAAGCGAGGTGTCCGTGGATCGGATGCGAGGCATACCACCACGGCACAGTATTACCGCAACATCAAGCGAGAGACGGAGAGACTTCAAAACTGCATGAAACTGTTGCAATCTGATGTGGAGGAAGCGGAGCGACTGCTCAAACAGACCAAGAGTGAAATCAACACAGAGAAACTACAGGCTGCCAAGACGGAAGCCAAGACCGCCCTTGTGTCGAAGATTGGTTCTCTTTTGGGCAGTGGAAAATTGAAAGAGGTGGAGCAACACAACCGAAAGTTGTGTGAGCTTGTGAAAGACCGAGAGCAATACATTGACGAACTCCATGAGAAAATACAGCGAATGGAGGACAGCCACAGCCAACAACTCGGCGAGATGCAACAGATACACCAAGCAGAGGTCGTAGAATTGAAGAGCAAGCACGCAACAGAAGTTTCTTTACTCAATGACATCGTCCGCAAAGCCAAGCATTGGTTCCCGATGTTGGAGGCACGTTTGCAAATGGAAAACCTGTGCAGGAAGATTGGCTTCACCGTTGAGCAAATCGGAGTGCTTCTTACAGGAAAGGCTTTGAACTTTAGCGGTTCGCTCTATTCTGAGGAACACAAAAGAAAGTTCAATGTGGAGAATGCTGAAATCAAGGTGTTTTCTGATTCTACTAAGCCGAACCAACTGTTTTTGTATATCAATAGACAGCCTGTTATTGAATGGTTCAAAGTACAATGGAATAAACTAAGACCGTTTAAAAGACAAATGATAAAATATTAGAGAAAGTGAGTTTGCAACTCATAATCATATTACTTTCATGCTGCATAACTTAAAAAAGAGACGGAAAAATTCCGTCTCTTTTAATTATTTGATACGCCCTTCTTTTCTGAGAAGATTGATAAATTTATTCCAACCTTCAGAACGCTTATCTGCATTTTGTTTTGTCTTTTCTAAATTCCAATAATTCGGATAATTATCGTTGAGATAGTATTTGCCATCCTTGTCGCAGAATAAAACCAAATCATCGTATGCACGATTCACTACGGGATTGATATTAGCTGCTATAATGAACAGTGTCTCAGATGAACTTTTTACACTTATTGATGCATAGATTGGGATGGATTTTATTTTATCATATTCCTTAAATTTGATTTCTCTTGTTTTTGGATTGAACCATGCAATATCTAAATCAGTAAAGGCTATAGAATCTTTACCTTGCACAACATTATCAGTGCTTACTTCACATACACCAAATAGTTGTGGTGATGTTTCTGTAAGAAAAGCATCTGCATTAGAGTTGCATGAACTAAATACAACCAACATTGTCAATAATATGATACCCAATAATTTCTTCATCGCTTTATCCTATATGATTTTATCTATTCAATTTACAATTCTAATTCATAAAAGCTACGAAAGAAACAAAATTTTAGTTGCCTCTATACGATAGCTTTTTACGCATTTCCAGCGTAGCATAATTATTCTGAGACAATGCAAGTCTCATGTACCATGCTTTTTTAAATTTACTTTCGCTGCAAATATAATGAAAAAAAATAAATAAGCAAAAGATTTTCTAATATTTGTTGTTGCTTTTAATGTTTTTTATAACAATCTTGGCATGTAAATTCCTTCTTTTTTGTACTTTTGCAACCGACAAGAGTTGTTTGACAAGCAAACATATGCACATTGCAGAAATTAGAACCGTTGCTAAATCATTACCTCCATTGAGGTGAAACACTCATAAATCGCTCATTTTAAGCTATTCAGCAGATTTTAGCGTAATTTTCGTAGAAAAACAAAAACTCGTTGTACATCCACATAAGAACGTACAACGAGTTTTTAGTTATTTATATTGGGAGTTTTGACACGCCCTCCTCCTATGTGGGTGTGCGTGATGCGGGCAGGAATGCCCGCACCTCCTATTGATTAGAGCTGTGCAAGCTCTACAACCTTGTCTACAGCTGCAGAGAGTCCGTCGACGTTCTTGCCGCCAGCCTGAGCGAAGTGAGGCTGACCGCCACCACCGCCCTGGATGAGCTTGGCAGCCTCGCGAACCATCTGACCAGCGTTGAGCGAATGGTCCTTCACGAGGTCGTCGCTCATGCAGACGTTGAGCATCGGCTTCTCGTGAGCTACCGAGCCTACAACGGCGAGTAGGTTAGCCGGAACAGCCTGGCGCAGCTTGAACATGAGATCCTTGGCAGCAGCCGGCTCCAGCGGGAGGACAGCTGTGATGACCTTCACGCCGTTCACCTCGCGTGCCTTAGCAATGAGGTCGTTCTTTGTGCGCTCTACGGCTGCAGCCTGGAACTGCTCGATGTTCTTCTTCATAGCGTCGTGCTCCTCGATGTACTTGCCGATAACGCCCTGCAGGTCCTTTGCGTTGTTGAACAGACCGCGGATAGCCTTCAGCATGTCCTCGATGTCGTACATCAGCTCCTCACACTCCTTGCCGGTCTTTGCCTCGATGCGGCGGATGCCGGCAGCTACGCTGCTCTCGGAGATGATCTTGAACATACCGATGCGACCAGTCGACTGTGCATGGATACCGCCGCAGAACTCGCAGCTCGGACCGAAGCGCACTACGCGCACCTTGTCGCCGTACTTCTCGCCGAAGAGGGCGATAGCGCCGAGCTTCTTAGCCTCCTCGAACGGAGTGTCGCGGTGCTCGTCGAGTGGCAGGTCCTGACGGATGAGGTCGTTGACGAGACGCTCCACCTTGCGCAGTTCCTCATCAGTCACCTTGGTGAAGTGAGAGAAGTCGAAGCGCAGCGTTGTGGGCGATACGAATGAGCCCTTCTGTTCTACGTGGTCGCCGAGCACCTGCTTCAGAGCATAGTCGAGCAAGTGGGTAGCGGTGTGATTGGCAGCCGAGCCCTCGCGAGCGTCTACGTCTACGCAAGCCATGAAATCGGCTTCCGGATTCTTCGGCAGAGCCTTCACGATGTGTACCGACTGTCCGTTCTCGCGCTTTGTGTCGGTAATTGTAACGGTCTCGTCCTCGCTAACGAGCACGCCGGTATCGCCTACCTGACCGCCCATCTCGCCATAGAACGGAGTGTTGTCGAGCACGAGCTCGAAGTATGTATTCTTCTTCTGTGTCACCTTGCGGTAGCGCAGGATGTGGCACTCGTATTCGGTGAAGTCGTAGCCTACGAACTGCTGTTCGCCCTCGCGCAGGATAACCCAGTCGGAGTTCTCAACAGCGGCAGCGTTGCGTGCGCGGTCCTTCTGCTTCTGCATCTCGGCGTCGAACTCGTCTGCGGCAACGGTGAATCCGTTCTCGCGGCAGATAAGCTCGGTGAGGTCGAGCGGGAAGCCGTATGTGTCGAACAGACGGAACGCCTGCACGCCGTCGAGCTCTGTCTTGCCCTGCTTCTTCAGCTCGTCCATAGCCGAGTTGAGCATGTTGATGCCCTTCTCGAGAGTGCGCAGGAACGAGTCTTCCTCCTCCTTGATTACGTGGAGGATGAGGTCGTGCTGAGCCTTCAGCTCGGGGAATGCCTCGCCCATCTCGCGTGTGAGCACGGGGATGAGTTTGTAGAGGAAGCCCTCCTTCTGTCCGAGGAAGGTGTATGCGTAGCGTACGGCACGGCGCAGGATGCGACGGATTACGTAGCCTGCCTTAGCGTTAGAAGGCAGCTGACCGTCGGCGATAGAGAACGCTACGGCGCGCAGGTGGTCGGCGCATACGCGCATAGCCACGTCGGTCTCCTCCTTCTCGCCGTACTTCATGCCGGTGATTGCCTCCTCTTCCTTGATGATAGGCTGGAAGACATCGGTGTCGTAGTTGGAGTGCTTGCCCTGCATGGCGCGTACGAGGCGCTCGAAGCCCATACCGGTATCGATAACGTGCATCGGCAGCGGAACGAGCGAGCCGTTAGCCTTGCGCTCGTACTGCATGAACACGATGTTCCAGATCTCGATAACCTGTGGGTCGTCCTTGTTCACGAGTTCGCGTCCGGGCACCTTAGCCTTCTCCTCCGGTGTACGCGAGTCGAGGTGAATCTCAGAGCACGGACCGCAGGGGCCCGTATCGCCCATTTCCCAGAAGTTGTCGTGCTTGTTGCCGTTGATGATGTGGTCGGCGGGCACGTGCTTCGCCCAATATGATGCAGCCTCATCGTCGCGTGTGAGTCCTTCTTCCTCCGAACCCTCGAAAACGGTTACATAGAGGTCGGCGGGGTTGAGCTTCAATACGTCTACGAGGTACTCCCAAGCGTAGTCGATGGCACCTTCCTTGAAGTAGTCGCCGAACGACCAGTTGCCGAGCATCTCGAACATGGTGTGGTGGTATGTGTCGTGACCTACTTCCTCGAGGTCGTTGTGCTTGCCGCTCACGCGAAGGCACTTCTGTGTGTCGGCACGGCGGCGCGGTTCGGGCTCGCGTGTGCCGAGGATGATGTCCTTCCACTGGTTCATACCAGCGTTTGTAAACATCAATGTTGGGTCATCCTTGATTACCATCGGCGCACTCGGCACGATGGTGTGTCCTTTCGACTCGAAGAACTTCTTGAACGAGTCGCGGATTTCGTTAGCTGTCATCATATTATATAATATTGTCGTTTTGTTTTTTAATTTCTTTCTAAAACGTTTGCAAAGGTACTTTGTTTTGGTTACTTTTGCAAATAAATTGCAAATAATATGGCATTGAATACCAATAAGAACGTGAAGTTGTACTACTCTATTAAGGAGGTGGCTGCTATGTTCGACATACGAGAGAGCACGCTGCGTTTTTGGGAGACGGAGTTTCCGCATCTGAAGCCCAAGACCGTGGGACAGAACGTGCGCCAGTACACGGAGAAGGACATCGAGCAAATTCGCGTGATACACAACCTTGTGAAGGTGCGCGGCTTCAAGCTATCGGCAGCACGCAAGATGCTCAACAAGAATCGCACGGGCGTGGACAAGAGTTCGGATATTCTTGCCACACTCATCAGCGTGCGCGACGAGCTGAAGGAGCTGAAGAAGCAGCTCGACAGCATGGTTTAAGTCGTGTAAAACGTGATGTTTCGGAACGTAAAACTACTACAACTATTAGCGGACAGCGGACGAAATCCAATCGGATGGCGTTCGAAATCTGATCGGGTGGCGTTCGAAATCTGATCGGGTGGCGGACGCAATCCGATCGGGCGGCGTTCGGTGCACGATGACAATCGCCGAACTTTCGCCCCACACAACCAAGCCATTCACCCTAAAAACCAAGCCATTTACACCGTTAATTTATAAACTAAATCTACAATAAAACAATGAGAAAATTCTTCCTATTGTCTGCCGCTACGCTATTTTCAGCCGTAGTTTCGGCGCAGACCGTAGCACGTATGGACGACCTGAAACCTGAACAGAAGTCGATGGCTGTAAGCCTCAAGCTCACAGGCGAACTGTCAACGACAGGCAACAGCGACTACCGCCAGTTGCGCGACCTTTGTTTCCAGATGCGCTCCGTAGACCTCAGCGAGGCACAGAGCACCGCAATCCCTAACAACGCATTCCACTCGCGCCACCAACTCGAACAGATTACGCTGCCAACAGCAGCGAAGTCAATCGGCTCGCAGGCGTTCTTCGCGTGCGACAAGTTGGGCAAGATAATCATTCCGGCTGGCGTTGAGAGTATCGGCGCAGCAGCGTTCTCGGGTTGTACTGCGTTGGAGGAAATCACCATAAAGGGCAATCCGCAGATTGGAGAGTACGCCTTCGCACGACTCGAGGGTCTGAAGACCGTGCGCGTCGACTCGAAGGTGCCGCCAAAGGCCGACGCTACGGCGTTCTACGGCATCAACCGCCAGAACGTGAAGCTCGTCGTGCCGAAGGGCAGCGAGAAACTCTACCGCAAGGCTGCAGGCTGGAGCCTCTTCTTCAACGACGCGAAAGAGAAGTATCAGGTGAGCTACCCACCCTACTGCCTCGTGCCGTTCCCCGCAGAACTGCGACTGCAGAAGGGTGCCGACTTGAAGGTTAAAACCGCCTGGAACATCATAGCTGCCGACGGACTCTCGAACGAGGCTGAGCAGGCGCGCCGCGTGCTCACAGAGCGCATCGGCAACATCGTGAACAGTCGTCAACGTGGCACACAGATTACGCTGGCACTCGACAACTCACTCAGCGACGACGAGGCGTACACGCTCGCTATCAACGCGAAGGGCGTGACGGCGAAGGGCAAGACTGCACGAGGTGTGTTCTACGCACTTATGACGCTCGACCAACTGCTGCGCGGCAACGGCTCTACGGAGTGTGCCGACGCTATCCCTGCGCTGTTCATCAGCGACAAACCACGCACGCATGTTCGCGAACTGATGGTAGACCCTGCACGTACGTTCATACCGTTCGAGGATCTGAAGGCTTTTGTGCCGGAGATGGCGCGCTACAAACTCAACGCCATGCACCTCCATCTGGTTGACGACCAGGCGTGGCGCATCGAGATAAAGAAGTACCCGCAGCTCACAGCGCAGGCTTCGTCGCGTTGGGGTCAGGACGACATACAGATGCCGTACAAGGGCTACTACACTCAGGAGCAGATGCGCGAACTGGTGAAGCTGGGTGCTGAGTATCACGTAGACATCGTGCCGGAGATTGAGATGCCTGGACACGAGGTGGCTGCCATCAGCGTGTTCCCCGAACTGACATGCCACCAGCGTCAGGTGCCGGTGCGCACAACATGCGGCGTGTCTAACGAACTGCTCTGCCCGGGCAACGACTTCACATACGAGTTCCTTGGCAATGTGTTCAAGGAGATTGTGGACATATTCCCGTCAAAGTACATACACCTCGGTGGTGACGAGGCTGGTAACCCGGCACTCGACTGCTGGACCGACTGCCCGAAGTGTCAGGCGCTGAAGCAGAAGCTCGGCATCAAGACCACCGACCGCTCTGAGAACTGGCGCCTGCAGGGCTACTTGTTCGACCGCATGATTGAACTGCTGCGCGACAAGTACGGCAAGACGCCGATGTTCTGGTACGAGTCTGACTTCAAGGAGATTCAGCCTGGTTGCGTAACCTTCGCTTGGCGCAGCGGACAGACGCAGGAGGCACTCGACGCTGCCGTGCGCAACAACGCACGCATCATGCTCTGCCCTGGCGAGCACTGCTACTTCGACTATCCGATGTCGAAGGGCGACATGCCGGAGGTGAACTGGGGTATGCCTGCCACGACATTGAAGGACGCCTACTCGCTCGACCCGGCATGGGGCATGAATGAGAAGTTTGAACAGAACAACCTCTTCGGTGTGGCTGGCACACTCTGGAGCGAGTGCATCCCTACCGTTGAGCGCATCTACTACCAGGCTTACCCACGCGCCATCGCTCTCGCCGAGGCCGGCTGGACAAAACAGCAGAACCGCTCATGGGAAGGCTTCCTCACCCGCTTGAAGCCAACAATGAAGGACATGATGCGCCGTGGCGTCACCTGCTCGCTCGAAGTGAACGGCGAGAAGTAGGTCACGAAAGTACACTTTGAATGCCTTCTCTGGCAAAAACGCATAAAAAAAAATCCGCAATGCTAATCAACAAGCATTGCGGATTTTATATTTATAATATCTGTAACACCTCTTTGAGGTCTTCAATCTTCTTTAGCTCATCCATGATGACGCTAACTTCGCTGCGATCGTGAACGCGAATCTCAATGGTGCCGTCGAAGATACCTTCCTCACTCGAGATTGTGATGCGGTGCATATTGACATCGAGTTTGTCAGATATGACCTCTGATATCTCGCGCAGCATACCCTTGCGGTCGATGCCACGCAACTCGATTGTAGCATCGAAGAACATCACCTTATGCATATCCCACTTCGCATCAAGGATGCGGTTGCCAAAGCTTGCCTTCAACTTTGAAGCCACACTGCAGTCGCGACGGTGAATTTCTATGCGGTTCTTGTTATCTATGTATCCCATGATGTCATCGCCTGGTATGGCGTGGCAGCATGTTGGGAAGATGTATTGCGATATATTCTCTTCATTGATAACGACAGGCTTCTTCTTATTAAAGCCCTCGCCAACAACAAACAGTTGGGGCTTCTTACCCTCCTTATTATCGCCCTTCTTGAGAAACGGCACGAACTTGCGCCAACCGCCATTTTGATCGGTTTTACGTTCACGCAGTTCGTCTAAATCCTTATCACCGAGCAAGACAGAACGTTTACCGAGCATCAAGAAGAGGTCCTCATGCTTCTTCGCCTCGTGCAGATCGCAGAGTTTATTGAGCACGGGGGTAGTCATCTCAAGCTCGTTCTTGCGCAACCACTCATCAAGTATCTGTTCGCCACGTTTCTGCAACTCTCGATTGTCGCGACGCAATATCGCCATAATCTTCTGCTTCGCCTTTGCCGTGAACACGAAGTTTATCCACGATGCCTGCACATGCTGCGACTTAGAGGAGAGTATCTCCACCTGGTCGCCGCTCTGCAGCTTGTGGCTCAGTGGCACGAGTTTGTGGTTCACCTTTGCGCCGATGCAGTGCGAACCGAGGAAGGTGTGTATCTGAAAAGCGAAGTCGAGAGCTGTACACTGCGCTGGCATGGTCTTTATTTCGCCCTTCGGTGTGAACACGAATATCTCGCTTGCAAAGAGGTTCAGCTTGATGGTGTCGAGGAAGTCCATTGCGTCGGGCTGTGGGTCGTCGAGGATTTCCTTGATAGTAGAGAGCCAGTTGTTGAGTTCCGAATCGTCATCAACAGTCTCTACGCTCGACTCCAGTCCCTGCTCCTTATACTTCCAGTGGGCAGCGAAGCCCTGCTCTGCCACCTCGTCCATGTGGTCGGAACGTATCTGCACCTCTATCCATTTGCCCTGCTTCGACATGAGCGTCACGTGCAGAGCCTGATAGCCGTTTGCCTTCGGGTGGTTCACCCAGTCACGCAAACGGTCGGGGTGCGACTTATATATCTGACTGATTGCGACGTATATCTTGAAGCACTCGTTGATTTCCTCCGAGCGTTCCTTCGGCGTATAAATTATACGTACAGCAAGAATATCGTAGATTTCGTCGAAGGTTACGTGCTTGTTCTGCATCTTATTCCAAATAGAATAAGGACTCTTCACACGCGCCTTCAGATCATACTTGATGCCCATCTTGTCGAGGGCAGCACGTATCGGAGCGGTAAAGTTCTCAAAGAGCACATCGCGCTGCGCTTGCGTATCTGCAAGTTTTCCTTTTATATAATCGTATTCCTCCGGATGTTCGTAGCGGAACGAGAGGTCTTCAAGTTCGGTCTTTATCTTGTTCAAACCTAAGCGGTTGGCAAGCGGAGCATAGATGTAAAGCGTTTCGCCTGCAATCTTATACTGCTTATTGGCAGGCTGCGATTGTAGCGTGCGCATATTGTGCAGGCGGTCGCATATCTTGATAAGAATGACACGTATGTCGTCACTCATCGTGAGCAGCAACTTCTTGAAGTTCTCTGCCTGCGCAGATGCCTTGTCGCCGAAGATGCCGCCCGAAATCTTTGTCAGTCCGTCTACAATCTGCGCTATCTTCTCGCCAAAGATGTTCGAGATATCCTCTACGGTATAGTCGGTGTCCTCCACTACATCGTGCAAGAGTGCGGCGCAGATACTTGTAGAGCCGAGTCCCATCTCCTCTACGGCGATGCGAGCCACGGCGATAGGGTGCATAATATATGGTTCGCCCGACAACCGGCGCACACCTTTGTGCGCCTGTCGTGCGAAGTTGAACGCCTTTGTTATTATGTCTACCTTCTTTCGGTGACGCGATGCCACGTATATATCAAGTACTTCCTTGAAGGCTTGTTCAATCATTTGGTCATCAGCAAGCTCACGCTGCTTGTCTTTCAGATTTTGGTCGTCCATGATTTAGGTCTCCTATATATTAATAAGGTATATATATGTATGCAGCAGTATGAAGACTTCCGTATCATTACTACTTGACGCGGAGCTTCTTGCCTGCACGGATATTAGTACCGCTGATTTTATTCAGTCGCTTCAGTTTGCTCACTGTTGTTCCACTACGACGTGCGATTTCTGAGAGTGTGTCGCCTTGGCGTATAGTCACGCTCCTACGACGACCATTCGAGCCTCTACGTGTTCTCGATTTGCTGTGTCTACCTCTGCCTTTAGAGCGGTACGACACGGTTGGGGTCTCTGTGTTCACAGCCACCTCAAGTCGTTTTGTGAGCAGTTCGTCAGGGCGATAGGCGTAGATAGAGTCTTCGTTATCGATGAAGTTGCCCACCATAGCCACGGGCAGGCGCAGTGCTGACGGCTTCGTTCTGCCGTTAACCACATTGCGACGATACTGCGGGTTGAGTTGCTTCACCTGGTCGACATCCATACCAAGCACCTTAGCCACCTGCTCGAAGTGTACATCGCGGTTGACTACCACGGTGTCGGTCTTCACGGGCAAGTCGGCACGCATCGGACAGATGTTGTGCTCGCAGTAGTAGTTCATAATATAGTTGGCGGCGATGAACGCCGGAACATAGCCACGGGTCTCCTTCGGCAGATAGGGATAGATGCGCCAATAGTCCTTCTCGCCGTTTGAGCGATGGATGGCTCGGTTAATGGCTTCTGGTCCGCAGTTGTAGGCTGCTATGACAAGGTTCCAATCGCCGAATATCTTATAGAGGTCGCGCAGGTAGTGAGCAGCGGCGTACGATGCACGCACGGGGTCGCGACGCTCGTCGACAAGCGAGTTCACCTCCAAGCCATACTTCTTGCCAGTTGTAATCATAAACTGCCACAGACCAGTGGCACCGACGCGCGAAACGGCGTTCGGGTTGAGTGCCGACTCTATCACTGGCAGATATTTCAGTTCGAGCGGCAAGCCGTAAGACTCGAGTGCCTCCTCGAATATAGGCATATAGAAGTTCTGTGCGCCGAGCATAACGCTCACCGAGCGGCGCAAGCGTCCGCTGTAACGGTCTATGAACTTCTGTACGACATCATTGTATGGCATCTCGATGATTGTCGGCATACGGCTCAGACGTTCTTTATACACCTCCGCACTATACACGGGGTTCACATCGGGCATGTTGCAGTCGAAGTTAACATGCAGATAGGTCTTGCTATTGTAGTTGTTGAGCAGACTATCATAATCGTTGGTAAGTGCCTCGGGCAGGTCGATAACCTCCTGCTTACCATGAGCATCGGTTATAACGATTTCGTCGTCATTATTCTCGCTCTGCGCGAGAGCCTGACTGGTAAAGCCGAAAAATGCTGCGGCTATAAGTATCAGTGATTTATTCATATTCGTTTGTTTGTCTTTAGAAATTCAGGCTACAACTCAATCCCAAGCTATTAGCCTTGAACGGATTTCTTTCGCGGTCGTTGTTAAGTATCGTAGGCTCCACCCTCAAGCTCAAGTCTTTCGAGATATCGAACTCGGAGAGCGATGCATCGACGTAGGCATCAATGATGGAGAGTGCGTAGACTCCCACCAAGCAGAAGAAGCTCAGGTCGCGCCAACGACGAAACTTGTCCTTACGTTTCTTGAAGAGTTGTTGATAGCGTTGTATGTTTGTCTCGTCAATCTTCGCTCCGAGATGCAAGAACTGATTATAGCTCTGCGTGTTCGGGTCGTCGTCCATCAAGTCGAGATACGCTTGCGAATAGTCGGAATACATCTGGTTGTTCCAACGCATGGCATAGGCGCAACCAACGAATCCGCCATACACGATCGGCAGTTTCCAATACTTGCGGTTGTATATCTGTCCGGCACCAGGCAGGACAATAGCGAGCCACATTGCACGCTTCGGGTTGGGTCGCCACGTGCTCCAGTCGCGCTTAGGCTTACCTATGATGGTGTCACTGGCTACGAAGATAGTATCGGCTTTTATAGATGTGAACTGAACATCCATACTATCAGCTACGACCTGCTCTTGCGCCTTTGCTGTTGTACCGAACAGCAGCAGAAACGCAGTAAGTGTCAATGTTTGTAATATATATGTAATGTCCTTTTTCACTGTTCTTCTTTATGATTTGTTTATCTACAAGTAACGCACAGAACGTTTACTTCATCTTATCGAACACAGCCATGATATGCTCCAACTCCTCTTCGTTGGCGAAAGGAATGGTTATCTTTCCCTTGCCTTTCGGCGAGCATGTCATCTGCACTTTCGTTTGCAAGAATTCGGAGAGGTGGGTGCGTAGCGCGTTGTACTCCTCTGGAAGCTTCGACTTTGCCACAATCTTCTTCGAGCCACTGTTCACGTCCTCTCCATTCTTCAGCATCTGCGCCATCTCCTCCACCTTGCGTACGGAGTAGCCGTTCTTGAGCACTTCGTTGAAGAGCTTTATCTGCAACGATGGCGAATCGATTGCCAAGATGGCACGAGCATGTCCCATGTCTATCTCTTTCTTCTGCAGGGCTATCTGCACCTGAGCCGGCAGACGGAGCAGACGCAGATAATTGGTAATGGCTGTGCGGCTCTTTCCTACACGCTCCGACACCTTCTCTTGCGTCATTCCGTCGGCATCGAGCAGATGCTCGTAGGCGAGTGCTATCTCTATGGCATTAAGGTCTTCGCGTTGTATATTCTCAACGAGAGCCATCTCCATAACGTTCTCGTCGGCGATGGTGCGTATGTAAGCCGGAATCGCTGTGAGTCCTGCCATCTGCGAAGCACGCCAACGACGCTCACCGGCGATAATCTGGAAGCGGTCGTCAGACACCTGACGCAGCGTGATAGGCTGAATAATACCTATCTCACTGATGCTGTTAGCCAACTCCTGCAGTGCTTCAGGGTCGAAGTCGCGGCGGGGCTGATTGGGGTTTGCTTCTATCTGGCTGAGCGGAATTTCATTGATTGTGGACGTACCTTGCGTGCGCACACCACCGGTGTCGATAAGAGCGTCGAGTCCGCGTCCGCCTTCTATCTCGTCGAGTCCACGTCCTAATACGCTTCTATTGTATTTCTTGTGTACTGCCATCGTCTTGTTTGTTTACTCTTTTTTCGTTTTTGTTGATTATTTCCTTGGCGAGTGCCAAGTGGTTCTTCGACCCTGCCGAGTCGGCATCGTAAAGTATTACGGGGAGTCCATGGCTCGGACTCTCGCTGAGCTTCACGTTGCGTTGTATGACAGTCTTGAACACAAGTTCTTGGAAGTGTCGCTTCACCTCGTCGTATATCTGATTGGCGAGGCGCAGACGACTATCGTACATGGTGAGCAGGAAGCCTTCTATCTCCAACGCCGGATTGAGCTTGCTCTTTATAATCTTAATGGTGTTGAGGAGTTTTGTGATACCTTCGAGTGCGAAGTACTCGCACTGCACGGGAATGATGACTGAGTCGGCTGCGGTGAGGGCATTCACGGTGATGAGTCCGAGCGACGGACTGCAGTCGATAAGTATATAGTCGTAGTCGTCGCGTATCTGGTCGAGCATGTTCTTGATAACGCGCTCGCGGTTCTTCAGGTTGAGCATCTCTATCTCAGCTCCAACGAGGTCAATATGGCTGGGAATGACGTCGAGCCCGTTGATGTCGGTGGTGTAGACTGCATCGTGTACGTCAGCATGATCGATGATGCACTCGTAGAGCGAGCAGTCAATCTCCTTGATGTCCACACCAAGTCCGCTCGACGCATTTGCCTGCGGGTCTGCGTCCACCACGAGCACCGTCTTTTCGAATGTAGCGAGCGATGCTGCCAAGTTTATTGTTGTTGTTGTCTTGCCTACGCCACCTTTTTGGTTGGCCAATGCTATTATCTTTCCCATTTGAAGTCAAAATTATTCGGCAAAGGTACATATTTTATATGAGAATAGGCGCGTTTAAACCTTTTTTCGTACTTTTGCATAAGAAATAAAACCAAAATTATGAATACGAAAAAGCCATTAATACTGATTTCTAACGACGACGGCTATCATGCCAAGGGTATAAACTCGCTCATTGACATGCTGCGCGACATTGCCGACATCATCGTATGCGCTCCCGAATCGGCTCGATCAGGCTTCGCCACGGCGTTCTCTGCCACAGTTCCGCTACGCCTCAAGCTGCGCCGCGACGAGGTGGGTATGCAGATGTGGTCGTGCAACGGCACACCGGTCGACTGCGTGAAGATTGCGCTGCAGGAGCTATTCGCTGACCGCCTACCCGACATGATTTTGGGCGGCATCAACCACGGCGACAACGCTTCGGTAAATGTTCACTATAGCGGCACAATGGGTGTGACGCTTGAGGGTTGCATGAAGTACATCCCGTCTATCGGTTTCTCGCTCTGCGATTTCTCTTCGGATGCCGACTTTGAGCCGCTGCGCCCGTATGTGCGTCAGATTGTGCAAAAGGTGCTCAGCGAGGGTCTGCCTAAGGGCGTGTGCCTGAACGTAAACTTTCCGAAACTCACTGAGTTTAAGGGCATAAAAGTATGTCGCATGGCTATGGGCACATGGTACAACGAATGCGTAAAACAGCGCCATCCGCACGGCTACGACTACTATTGGATGACTGGCTCCTACCGCAACGACGAGCCGGAGCAGAAGGACACAGACAACTGGGCGCTCACGCATGGCTACATATCAATCACACCGACACGCATCGATGTTACGGATTATGACCTGCTGCGCAACTGGCAAAACAAGTTTTGAGAAAAGTAAAAAGGTAAAAAAGTAAAAGGGTAAAAAAGCCATTCCAATCCTTGGCTTAGGAAGGCCTAAAGAGGCTTAGTTCGGTTTAAACGCCACCTGCCCTCGGCTTAAACATCACCTAAAAATGAAATACTACTTAATCGTTGGCGAGGCATCGGGCGACCTCCACGCCTCGCATCTTATGAAAGCTCTGCTCAAGGAAGACCCCACAGCGGAGTTTCGTTTCTTCGGTGGCGACCTGATGTCGGCTGTCGGAGGCACACGTGTGCGCCACTACCGCGATTTGGCGTATATGGGCATCATCGCCGTACTGCTCCACTTGCGCACAATTCTGCGCAACATGGCGTTCTGCAAGCGCGACATCGTGGAGTGGCAGCCCGACGTAGTGATACTTGTTGACTATCCGGGCTTCAACCTGAAGATTGCGAAGTTCGTGCACAACAACACGCACATTCCCGTTTATTATTACATCTCACCGAAGATATGGGCATGGAAGGAGTATCGCATCAAGGAGATTAAGCGCAACGTCAACGAACTGTTCTCTATTTTGCCGTTCGAGGTGCCGTTCTTCGAACAGAAGCACCACTACCCCATCCATTACGTAGGCAACCCTACTGCTGAGGAGGTAAGACAGTTCCAGGCTACATACAACGTTGACGATACCACATTCCGCCGTCAGCATGGGCTCGATGTGCGTCCCATCATAGCGTTGCTCGCCGGCAGTAGAAAGCAGGAGATAGCGGGCACACTGCCACAGATGATTGCTGCTGCGCAGCGCTTCGCTGACTACCAGCTTGTGCTCGCTGCGGCACCAGGCATCGAACCCGAGTTCTACGACGCACACATCAGCGGAAGCAACGTGCGCGTGGTGCGCGGTGAGACCTACGCCCTGCTTTCTCATGCCCACACGGCACTCGTCACGAGTGGCACGGCTACGCTCGAGACGGCACTTTTCCGCGTTCCGCAGGTGGTGTGCTACAACACCGCGCTGCCCAAACTTGTGGGACTGCTGCGTCCGTTGGTGCTGAAGGTGAAATACGTGTCGCTTGTCAACCTCATCGCAGACCGCGAGGTGGTGCCCGAACTGGTGGCTAACACGTTCTCAGAAGCTAACGTAGCCGAGCAACTCACACGCCTGCTTCCCGACGGCGAGCCACGCCAGCAGATGCTTGCCGGCTACAATGAGGTGTGGCAAAAGATTGGTGCTGACAGTCCGTCGGAGCGCACTGCGAAAGAAATAGTTTTAAAAGTAAAAGAGTAAAAGAGTAAAAAAGGTGAAAGAGCAAAAAAGGTAAAATGCGCAGCTGCATTTTACCTTTTTTACTTTAGAACCATGCCAAGACTCTTACATATACTTCTCTACAAACTCCACCACTCTGTGCGTGTACTCCTCTTTATAGTCGCCATACGCATCGGCGTGCTTGCTGCCGTGTGCTATCCAGAGTGCCTTAGGCTGCGGTTTCGCCTCGTAGAGCGGATACACCATCCAGGTGGGCACAAACGTATCGTTGTCGCCGTGTATGAAGAGCATCGGCTTCTGGCATTTCGCCACCTGCTTCAGTGGCGATGCCTCATTGAAGCTCCAGCCGTACTTTGCCTGCACAAGCCACGAGGCAGTGTACATCAGTGGGAAGTTTGGTAACGAGAAGCGGGCAGATATTTCGTTCGAGAACTCGTCCCACACGCTCGTATATCCACAGTCCTCCACGAAACACTTCACATACTGCGGTGTCTGTTCGCCACTGACGCACATCGTCGTAGCGGCACCCATCGAGATGCCGTGCACCACAAGGCGCATCGAGTCGGCTTCGGTGCGGAACAGTTCGGGTGCCAGGCTTATCCAGTGCAGCACGTCGAGGCGATCCTTCCATCCCATCTGTATTGCGTCGCCGTCGCTCTGTCCGTGCGCATAGAGGTCGGGCAGCAGCACGTTAGCCCCAAGCTCGCGATTGTAGATGCGTGCGATGGGCAACATACGTGTGGCGTTATCACAATAGCCATGCACAAGCACGGCGGTGCGCCCCTTCGCACGTGGCGAACGAACAAACAAAGCATGGGCACGCTTACCTGTTGTGGGCATCACAACGAACGTATCGCGCAGTGCGCCTACGGTTTGCAAACTGTCGAGCCACGACTTCAGTTCGGGGAAACGCTTCTCTATCTGTGCCAAGTTGGAGTTGCGCTCGCGCTCAGCACTCACAAGAGCATAGTCGACGAGGTAGAACGACCCTGCCGTAACTATGGCGAGGAAGAGCGCAAGGGTGGCGCCAAGGGTGACGAATAACTTTTTATGCTTCATACTGTTAAGAGTCTACAAATACTACTTCAGATACGGTTTCAGCACCTCCACCCACTTCAGGTATCCCTTGCCGAGCAGATGCAGTCCGTCGTTGGTGTACTCTGGGTTCATCACGTCGGTAGAAGGCGTTACGAGCGATTTGTACACGTCGATGTATGTAACGCCGTGGCGTGCGGCAACAGCCTTTATCTTTGCGTTGAGCGCAGGAATATTCTTCTTACGGTCCATATGACCAGAAAACTTGTTGAACTTCGGATTCACGGGGAACACACTCTGCACGTAAAGCTTCGTCGCAGGCGACTCGCGCTTCACGCGCTCCACAATTTTCTCCACGTTCTTCACAATCTCGTCCATGCTCTTGCCACGCGCAAAGTCGTTGGTACCTATGAGCAGGAATATCTTCGCCGGCTTGCCCTTTGTCACAGTGCTCAGACGGTCGAGCACGCCTTGGGTTGTATCGCCACTGATACCGCGGTTCTTGGCGTGCGGATTGCCCAGCAGCTCTGCCCACTCGCCACCGTTGGTGATGCTGTTGCCGAGGAAGATGATGTCGCTCTTGCTGGTAGGCAGCACCTCAAACAGAGTGGCACGCTGATAATAGAACGTGGAGTGTTTCTGCTCCTGAGCCTGCATCGTGCACGCACAGAACAGACTCAACATAACGATTAGCTTCTTCATAGCTGTACTTTTATTGTTACGCTACACTCAAGCCGGTGCAGCAATCGAATTGAAACGTTTATCTAACTCTAACGACAAAAGTACTAATAAAAATCGAAAGCGCCTATGTTTTTTGCATCCTTTTGTGCAAAAAACACAGCTACGAGGAAGACTTATTCGACAAAAATACGTAACTTTGCAAGCGTTAAATCAAAGTGTAACTAATTTATGGACGACTATCACGCGGAAAACCCGAATTTGTAATGCAGGAGGACGCTCTCACAATGCGGTCTCCCAAGCATTGTTTAACCCAAGGAGACAGCTTTATGAGAACATACTGGAACACCAATTCTACCCTCAAACAAATCGAAGAGTGGCAGCCGAACTGCTGGATACAAGTTACATGTCCAACAGAAGAAGACCAGCAATTGCTGGAAGACGAGTTTAACATACCCGATTATTTCCTTTCCGACATCAGCGATACCGACGAACGTGCCCGCTACGAGTACGACGACGGCTGGATGCTCATCATCCTTCGTATCCCTTACGTCAAGGAGATACGCTCACGTACGCCGTACACCACCGTGCCGCTCGGTATCATCCACAAGCGCGACGTGACCATCACCGTGTGCTACTACGAGACGAACATGATGATCGACTTCGTGTCCTACCACCAGAAGCGCGGCGAGGGATTTACCGACTATGTTGACATGACATTCCGCCTCTTCCTCTCTTCTGCCGTGTGGTATCTAAAACGCCTGAAGCAGATTAACACGCTCATCGAGAAAGCGAAGCACAACCTCGACCACAACGTGAACAACGAGTCGCTCATAGCACTCTCGCGTCTGCAGGACTCACTCACCTACTTCGTCACATCTATCCGTGGCAACGAGACATTGCTTGCCAAACTGAAGTTCAAGCTGCAGGTGGACGAACTGGATGCCGACCTCATCGAGGACGTAAACATCGAGATGTCGCAGGCTCGTGAGACGACGAACATCTACTCCGACATCCTCGAATCGACGATGGACACCTACTCATCCATCATCAACAACAACATGAACACCGTGATGCGTACACTCACCTCCGTGTCAATCATCATGATGTTGCCTACGCTCATCTCCTCATTCTTCGGAATGAACCTCATCAACGGCATGGAAGAATACCCGTTCGGCTTCATCGTGGCGATACTTATCTCGGTGATAATATCAGCCCTTTCGTGGATTATACTGCGACATAAGCGACTGCTTTAAAGCAAAATGCAAAAATAAATTGCGTTTTTTGTCGCTATTCAAAATATTTTATTTAAGTTTGCAGTCTATAATAAATAATGTGAGGATGTGGCTTCGCGCCACATTCGTGTGAATTACCCTTATCATAAACTTAAAACAGTTAAATGATGGACTCTCAAGAAAACGCCCTGTTGCAAGGTGCACAAGAAGAGCAGAACGTGGAGCAGACTGCCGTAGAGCAGACCGCTGCAGCCGACGTTCAGCAAGTAGAGAACACAAAAGTCTACAAAACTAAACAAGAAGTCGTTGACCGCCTGAAGGAAATCGTCGCAAGCGACGAAGCTCCAGTTAAGGAGGAAATCGACCTTTTAAAGACAGTATTCTACAAACTCCACATCGCAGAGCGTGAAGCACGCCTGAAGGAATACATCAACGGCGGTGGAAACCCTGAAGCTTATCAGGTTTTGCCCGACGAAACCGAGGAGACTTTCAAGGCGCAAATGGCTATAATCCGCGAGAAACGTGCGCAGATTATGCAGCAGCAGGAGGCTGAAAAGCAAGCCAACCTGGAGAAGAAACTCGAAATAATTGAGAAAATCAAAGCCATGGCTACATCGCCCGACGAGGCAGGCAAGTCGTTCGGTGAGTTCAAGGAGCTGCAGCAGCAGTGGAAGGACATCAAGAACGTGCCGGCTGACAAGGCTAACGAGCTTTGGCGCAACTACCAGTTATATGTTGAGCAGTTCTACGACCTGCTCAAGCTCAACTCTGAGGCTCGCGAGTACGACTTCAAGAAGAACCTCGAGCTGAAGACAAAGCTCTGCGAGGCAGCAGAGAAGCTCGCCGACGAGGAAGACGTTATCAGCGCTTTCCACCAGCTTCAGGAGCTCCACCAGCAGTACCGCGAGATAGGACCGGTGGCTAAGGAGCTGCGCGAGGAGGTATGGGCACGCTTCAAGGCTGCATCTACCGTAATCAATAAACGCCACCAGCAGCACTTCGAGGATCTCCGCGCTAAGGAGGAGGAGAACCTCGCACGCAAGACCGCCCTCTGCGAGAAGGTAGAAGAACTCTGCAAGACCGACAACAAGGGCGCTGCCGACTGGGAGAAGCACTCTAAGGAGATTATCGACATACAGAACGAGTGGAAGACCATTGGCTTCGCTCCGCAGAAGATGAACGTGAAGATATTCGAACGCTTCCGCGCTGCCTGCGACGACTTCTTTGGACGCAAGGCTGAATACTTCAAGACTCTCAAGGCTACCTTCTCAGAGAACATCGAGAAAAAGAAGGCACTTGTGGAGAAGGCGCAGGCACTCGCCGACAGCACCGACTGGAAGGCAACAAGCGACAAGCTCATCGCGCTGCAGAAGGAGTGGAAGACCATTGGCATGGTTCCGAAGAAGCTCGGCGACCAGCTCTGGCAGGACTTCCTCGGCGCATGCAACAAGTTCTTCGAGGCTCGCAACGCAGCCGGTGCCGGTCAGCGCAACGAGGAGCACGCCAATCTCGAGAAGAAGCAGGGCATCATCGAGCAGCTGAAAGCACTCGCTGAGAACGCTGCCGAAGCTACACGCGAGAAGGTGCAGGCACTCACCGAGGAGTACAACAAGGTGGGACACGTGCCGTACAAGGAGAAGGATAAGCTCTACGAGGCTTATCACGAAGTGCTCGACCGCATCTACAAAGAGCTGAACATCTCTACAAAGCGCCGCCGTCTGAACGACTTCAAGGCTAACATCAAGAACGTGGCAAAGCGTGGCGAAGAGGCTCTCGACAACGAACGCGGACGTCTGGTTCGCCGCTTCGACCAGCTCAAGCAGGAGATACAGACCTACGAGAACAACCTCGGTTTCCTCAACGCAAGCTCTAAGAAGGGCAACAGCCTCATCGACGAGATGAACCGCAAGGTGCAGCACCTACGCGACGACCTCGAACTGGTTCGCCAGAAGATAAAGGCTATCGACGCAGAAAACAAGTAAACGCAAGTTAACAATGCCCAAAGAGGCTTAGTAAGGCTTAGAAAGGCTTAGTTCGGCTTAAACGCGCAGCCCTAAGAAGGCTTAGTTCGGCTTAAAAGCAGCCTAAGAAGGCTTAAAACAAAAAAGATGGAGTCAACAATCGTTGGCTCCATCTTTTTGTTTTATCAGCATCAGCGGAAAACACCGCCCATCATTTCTTCATATCCTTATCCACCATCGCCGCGACGCACGAATCCGACCACACATTCTCGGCGGTCTCAATCATATCGAGCACCGTGAAGACGGGCAGTATAACACCCATTATCGCAACCGGCGCACCCACGCCCGACATCAGCGAGAGCGTGAGGAAGAAGCACCCCATCGGCACTCCGGCGTTGCCGATGGCAGCCACCACGGAGATGAACAGCCAAAGCAGCATCACGGGCAACGACAGCTCCACACCGCCGTTCTGCATCACGAAGAGCGATGTCACGAAGATGAACGCAGCACAACCGTTCATGTTGATGGTTGTGCAGATGGGCAGCACGAAGCGCGCCACCTTGCTGTCCACGCCGAGTCGCTCCTCCGAGGTCTGTATCGTCACGGGCAGCGTGGCAGCCGAACTCTTTGTGAACAGCGCCATGAGCACAGCCGGCATCATGCGGCGCATCACGTGCACGGGGTTGAGTCCGCGAGCCACGAGGAACAGTGGCAGCACCACGAAGAACTGCAGCATATTACCACCCAATATCACGGCTACGTACTTGCCTATCGATGCTACGACCGTGCCTGCCGACACCTCTGCCGACAGCTGCGCAGCGAACGCCACGATGCCCACGGGCAGCACAGCGATAAGCCAGCGGATGAGCCTTGACACTACCTCCTGCAGCGCACTCAGTCCGCGCATAAGCAGCACCTTGTTCTCCCCCTCGGGCATCTTCGCCAACGCCAAGCCCACAGCCACGGCGATGAGCAGCACCGACAGCACATTGCCCTCAATAAACGGGCGCAGGAAGTTGTCGGGCACGATGCCAATCATATAGTCGAAGTACGACCCATTGGTCACCTCCTGCGGTACGCCGTCACCCAAACGACTACTCTTCACCATCTCCATCGGCAAGTTGTCGGGCGAGATGATGATATAGAGCACCATGCCCACAGCAGCTGCAGCGATGGTGGTGAGCAGCGTATAACTGATGGTATGGCGGAAGATGCGACGTGTTTCGCGCTGCATACCGAACGTTGCGAGTGTTGTTGTCACGGCGAGTGCTATGGTCGGCACAGCTATAAACTGGAAGAGACGTGTGAAGACAGTAGCCACAAAGTTAGCCATCGTGTTCACCCACTCCACGCCGAGCAATCCGAGGCACGAGCCCACGACCAATGCGCCAAGCCACAGCCAGAAGTTCTGCCTTCCGCCACAACAAGAGTGTTTTGTTTCTGATTTGTTGTTCATTCTAATATCTAAAAGAAAGGGTTATTAAACGGTTTTCTTATTTCAGCGTTTCGACCTGAAGAACTCGGTCATCAGCGTTCGGCACTCCTCCTCCAAAACGCCACTCACCACCTCGCACTTCGGGTGCAGAGCCTTCGGTGCGAAGGCGCGGAAACCGCGCTTCTCGTCGCCAGCGCCATACACCACGCGACGCACCTGCGCCCAGCCCAATGCCCCGGCGCACATGATGCAAGGCTCTACGGTGACGTAGAGCGTGCAGTCGGTGAGGTATTTGCCGCCGAGCTGGTTAGCAGCCGACGTTATCGCCTGCATCTCGGCGTGTGCCGTCACGTCGCCAAGTGTCTCCGTGAGGTTATGCGCACGCGCAATGATGCGGTCGCCAGCCACGACAACTGCGCCCACAGGTATCTCGCCCTCGTCGCGTGCCGCCTCCGCCTCCACCAGAGCACGACGCATAAACTGCTCGTCCTTCTTCTGCTGTTCTGTTTTCTCCATGTCGTTTTATGTCTTCAAGTGGATACCTAATAAGTACATCGTAGATACTTAATATATACATCGTAGATACTAAGTCACTGAAAAAGTGAATACAAAGATAATGCAAAAGAAAGACAACACAAAATAAGTGGTACTTATTTTTTTATAATATAAGTACCACTACCGCATACCAACCTACTTACTTTCAACAATAAAAGTACGGCTATCGTCTTGTACTCCATCTGTTATCTACTTTCTCTTCTACTTTTTTTCTCTTATTATTTTGTTTGTGGCTCAAATCCGCTTGCCTCTTCATTCGAATTTCACGCTCACGTTGCTCTCTTGCTCGTTTTTGTTCTTCTATCTTTTGCATTTCCAAGTTAAAACGTTTTTGTTCTAACTCTCTCAGATATGCTTCACGCTCCATTTTATCATATTCGCTGCATCTACGATCCAAATCAGTAATAGCCATTGCTATTTCTTTCTTATAGCCTATAATACTATTTTTTAATTCAGACAATTCGAAAAGCATCTCTTGTGTTTGGATATAATATCTTGTATCACGGCTTAGATAGAGATTAAAACTTTGTTCTGCCTTTTCTATCTTTGTAGTCAGAAGTTGCAAATTCTTATGCAACTCTGTAGCAATGCTTATGTCTTTTCTGTCACAACTTATTTTAAGCTCTTTCATACATGAATCCATGCATTCACGAAGTTGCATTATTTCCATATAAAACGATGCTCCTATGTAAAAATAAGCCCATTTTATATTTTCCGCATTTATTGTATAGAATTTTCTCGCTTTTAAAAATTCTTTACTTTCAAAAAGTTTCTGACCTTCATCAAGAAAGGAAGTATCATAATTACATGTATCATTATAAACAAAAGTAGAGTCGTATTTATGAACTTCAATTTTCCAACATTTTTCCGTTTCACTATAATCAACATTATAGAAATCGCAAGGAACACTTGTTCTTATCTTATCTGACAAGCTGTATGCCCCTCGTCTTTCAATGCCGTTTTTGAGTTGAGTCAGTTTGCAAATTCCTGAACTATCAACACTTATGTACGAATAGTCATTAGGCAATATTTGTTTTCCATCGTTAGATACCAATCCAAAATTACCTATCAAATTCTGATAAACGAATATTGTGGGATATCGACTTTTAGAAAGTTTTCCATTATATGTGGCTATTAATTCTCCTTTTGTTGAGAAAAACCGATATTCATATTTTTTTCCTCCGATTGATTTCATAGCAAGAAATAAGTATCCTTTTTCCACACTGTTAATGAACTCAATACAATTACTATAAGCATCATTGTCAGATTTACTTTGTGGTATTATTACATTTCCTGTAGAATCTGCAATCATGATTTTACCTTCCTTATTACATAGTTCGTAATACATGAAGGTCTTATTGGGTCTTTGAATTGCGACACTTTCTAACCTATATGCTCTTTTCAAAGATCTTATAATTTTTCTTTCTTGCTTTGTAACGTAATCTTTACCAAGCACTTGAAAAGGTAAAGCAATCAAAATAAATGTTATCAAAAATTTCATATGTGGTAATTTTACTTTTCTACAAATCTAACTATCCTAACACTAACTTCGTATAATAAATATAATGGTATGGTAACCAATACTAAAGTCATTAAATCTGGTGGCGTTATAATTGCAGCAACAAGCATTATGACAATCAATGCATGTCTCCTATATTTTGCCAACAATTGAGATGAAACAAAGCCAACTTTTGCCAAGATATACATGATTATAGGCAATTGAAAAACAATACCCATGATGAATGTCAAAGTCGTAAAGGTCTCTATGTAAGAGTCTAATGTGATAGTACTACGGATATTCTCTGAAACGCTATATGTACCTAAGAAGCGAAACGAAATGGGAAACAGTATGTAATAACTCATTAGCACACCAACAACAAACAACAGATATATTATAATTGCTACGGTTATTGAGTGTTTTCTTTCATTTTCATAAAGAGCTGGTGACACAAAGCTAAAAAGTTCGTATAAGATATAAGGTGATGCACCTAACAATCCCAAATATACAGAGGTTGTAATATGGGTCATAAACTGGCTTGACAAATCCGTAGCTATCAAATCTACATGGAATTTCTCAAAATGGAATTGTATACCAAATGACGAAATGAATTTTTCAATCAATTGATAGGTTGTAAAATTATACTCACTTGGTGCTAACAACATTTTCCATGTTATTTCTTTACAAAGAAATACAATTACGGAGAGCGTGCCAGCAACAGCAATAATGCGAAATAACATTCGACGAAGCACTTCCAAGTGTCCGCCGAATGTCATTAAGTTAGAATCGTTTTCTTTAGTCATTTTTCAATTCATCTTTTGATGGATTCTCTTCTGACTCCTTCTTTTCGACTTCTTCATTATTAGAATTTTCATCAGTTTCTTTGGCATCATTGACTCCCTTTTTGAACTCACGGACACCTTCTCCTAAGCCTCGCATCATTTCTGGTAATTTCTTACCGCCAAACAAGAGTAAGGCTATGCCACCAATAAGCAACAGCTCTGTAGAACCGATAAATAGCAACTGTGCTGCAAATAGTAATTGTGTCATTTTTATTATTTTGTTACAAGATAAATTTCACACGTCTCAAAGTTGATTTCCCAATTGCCCCCTTCAACAGATTCCCATTGATATTTCTCGCTCATACAGTTCCACCAATCTTGAAACTTTGTTCCTGTATCACCGAGATCCTTAACCAGTTTTTCATACAAAGCATCATTCTCTACTGTGAGTATCATTGCCAACTCGTTAAGTCCATTACGACGCTCAAAAAGCGCCTGTATCTCATTTTTTTCTTCGACAGTTACCTGCCCTACTATTTTTTTTGTCATAATATTATTTTATTGAATCTATTATACTTTTGATTGTATCGGATGTTACAGACTTTGAAGTTCCTATACAAGAATTCACACATGATGTACAATAAGAAGCGCAGGTAAAACCGCATCTTCTTGCACAGGCAGTTGTACAATTCTTATCACATGTATTTCTACAACTATCTACACAGTTGCTCGAACATGATTTTCCGCATGTATTGCCACACCCAGCCATTGCACTACCAGAACACCTTCCATCACAGGCTGCCCCACATGATATATAGCATGTTCCGATGCATGTTCCTTGACAAGCACCACGACATCCAGTCACAATATTTGCAAAGGCACATACTGATGATAAAATTGGTAACGCCATTACTGGCATTATTTTCGCTATCCTCTTGAAAAAAGTTCTTCTACTGATTATATCATTATTACCATTCATCTCTCTTTTCAAATGGGTCTATGTAATCTATTTCTTTTCTTCATTTTTATTAATTTTTATGTATCAATATAGGTGAGACTGTTCGCTTTGCCTATTCGGATTAGAAGTATATGTGAGAACTCGAGTCTTGTCATTACCATCATCCATAAAATTGTCATAATAACTATGCCAATTCATGCGATTAAAGTCTTTGGAAAAATACAATTTGTCTTGCTTCGGCTTAAACATGTTTGTACTACACTCTTCAAATATATACATATTATTTCTACAACCTACATATTGGTATTTTCCTATGCCATTTCCAAGATTGTAATTTCCATTCTTATCTGTCATATAGCACATGGACTTGTTGCCGTTGAATGTAAAGTAAAATATACGACCAACGGCACAAGCTCCAGCATTTGAACTTTTCATTCCATCAGATAAAACATAATACTCTAATCTGTATGCATATGTTTGTGCAGAAAGGATTTGGATCTGCAGAAACATAAAAAATAAAAGAATAATTTTCTTCATATTCGTATTTTTATTGATTTCATTTCTGTAATACATCAAAAGGATCAAGATAATCAATCACTATTATTTCCTTGTCAGGTAGGAATGTGTCATTTTTTCGTATATTCAGCAATAAATCCCTGCTTGCATTGCGTTCCAGATGTGCGACGACACATTGTTCATGGCTTGGAGTATTTACTTCAAGTGTTGTCTTGCGGTTCAGCCAAATGCAACGCTTGCATTGATAGGCATCGCATTTTCTGCATAGTGGAGCATGATCAAGTTTGTATAGCTGTGGGTTTTTGATGTCTAATCCTTCTTTTGGAGAACCTATACTATATCCTTTTTGACATACTTCATCCAATGATTTTTCATTACCATCGCATTCTTTCGATAGATAGAAGGCTGGACAAACATAAAACTTGCCATTAGGTGCTAATGTTATATTTTCAACACCTGCATTGCAGTTATTCATGCCATCAAGCATCATGCGGTCGGTGAGGAGATTCAATTGTGGTGATTTTCCTTCTGCGTAGCAAGTTTTGAGGACATCACTAAGGTATTCCAATACTTCTTTGTATTTTTTGAAGTCTTCCTCTGTGAATTTTTCAATATCAGTTATGACAACATTCAAACGGAGTGAAGAACTGATTATGCCTTTTAGCAGTTTGTATCTGTCGAACAAGTCTTCTTTGCTTGTTCTTAGAGTGTAGATTCTATCTTTGTCAAAAGAGGAAAACTGTATACCATTCCAATCATGACAAATAACCACATCTGCATTTTTACGCAATTCGTCGTCTTCACATAATGAAGATACGATGTCACTATGATCTATGGTATTTATGACATCCTTATACTCTTGTGGCAATTCATAATCAGGGTAGACAAACTGAATCATGAGATTTTCCTTCATTCCGTAAAAGATGCCTTGTTTCAAGTCTTCTATTGAAATAAGTTTCTTTTCGTGGCAGAAGTTCTCATAGTGACAATAAGACGTGGCTGTATTGTCAAGTAATATAACGAGATATTGTAACATAGGACTTAGCAATTTGAAAGGTTTGACTCTCTTTTGTTCTTTTCAAACTCTTCTCGTGTTCCTTCAAGTTCGAGTTTGCGGTATAGTTTGTTCCAATAGTAGTTATTGGCACGTACACGAGCTTTGTGCATTTTGCAAATGGCAGTGGCACGTTGGTATGCTGTTGGTGTTTCTGCTGCATCATAATTCTCTCCTTGACACCAAGCACAACCACTTGCTACTTCGCAGTTAATACACTCTTGTTTGCTTTGTGTACATCTATTTAGTGCAAGAAATGGACGGAGTTTATTTTTATCTATCCCTTCATTTATATTTCCTATCGTCCAAGCTTTTTTAGAACGTAATGAATATTGTGCAAAACGGGTGCAAGGATAGAAAAGTCCAGCAGCATCAATAGCAAGCATCTTTCCTGCTCCGCACCAATTCTCGTTTTGTAAATTACTATCCATTGGCTTACCAATATGTTCTGAATAAAACGAACAAGCATAATCTTTATAGTAATCCCCATCAATGATAGCATCAGCTAATTGTACTAACTGCTCCTCAAACAGTTTATCGTCACCATCATTCCAAACATCTTCAAATACACAGTTTATATTAACTTCATGTATACCCAAAGAATAAAGATGCAACACACTGTCTTTTATATATGGTATATCAGCACTACTAATTGTTACTTTTGTACTTGCATTTGGAAATTGTTTGAGCCATAATGGGATGTTACGAACCACATCTTCATATGATCCTTTCTCTTCTTCTGGTTTAGGTAGAATACCTTTTTCCATCTCTGGGGTCTTCCAGATACGATTGAGGTCATGTTTGCGCTTCGTGCCGTCAATAGTGATACCAATACTTAAGTGCTCTTTGTTTTTTCTAATAAAATTTTGAACCTTTGCCGTGTGATAGTTTATACCATTTGTTGAAAAAGAAAAACGGTAAGAATTAAACCAATGATGGTTACGTTGAAACATTTGTAATTTTATATAGTCACAGATTTTGTCAATCAAATCTATTTCTAAAAATGGTTCGCCGCCTATGAAATCCCAAATTACACTTTCTTCTGTCATCTCTTTTTCGTGGTCAAGAATGTATTCAATAGCAGATTTTGCCACTTCCCATGTCATACGTTCTTTGGTATTCTTGCCTACTAAATAACAATATTTACAAGCCAATTGACAGTCTTTTGTAACAATGAAAGTTATATCTTTTGATAAACCTTCTTGCCACGTTTCTTTGTTTTCTTTTACCATAGGATAGGATGATTTGTAAGAATGAGGGCATGCCAAAACACCCCTTTGTATTTGCAAAAACAGTGTTTTGACACGCCTTCTTTACATTTTTTTAGTGTCTTGAGCTACTGGTACAACCTCTCATACAACTACCTGAACAGCTGTGTGAACAGCCAGAGCATGCACCTTTACAAGTTCCAGCACAAGTTGCTGTACAAGCGTCAATTCTACAACCTGAAACACTTGTTGCTTTCGCTACAATAGGATTGGTTGCCATAATAGCCAAACCCAAGACAGGCAGTGCACCTTTTGCAGCCTTCTTGAAGAACTCTCTTCTTGACTGAAGTTCTTCATTCTTTTCATTCTTTTTCATAATAAATTGAATTTAAATTAAACAATATGCCTTTCGGCGTTATTTGATAAACTTGATAAATTCTGTGGGTATATAAGCCGTTGCGACTAAGCATAGCCCTGATATTTCCACAACGACACGTTGTTGTCCTGCAATACGAGCCACACGACCTGTTACTCCCTTAAATTCTCCATCAATCACCTTTACTATATCACCACTTTTATAGTGGCATTGTTCCGCGGACACTATCCGTACATGCTCACTGTCTGTACTTGTAGCTTTGATAAAGTTCGTCATTGATGTAAATGGAATGGTGAGAGGGGGATGTTTGCCATTGTCCTCCAATGGTTTTGTCTTATCAAGATAAAATTTTAAAACAGATGTCTCTTCTCCCTTTTTCTTGATAATGGAGTTTACGGTCTCCCTTGTAGCATATACAAAAAAGAGATTGGGAAGAAGAGGCTGTAATGTTCGCTTCTTCTTCCCAATCTCTTTCTTGATAACATAATGCATAGGCATATATGACTGAACGTCAGAGGTCGACACGATGCTATATGCTTTCTGTGTTCTGTTGTATGTAACTCGCAACACGAACCATTCGTGATTTGCCTTTTGCACATAGTCCGAGGACACCCCAGTTTGTGAGCGTTGAGCTTCGGGGAGGACAGCGGAGACAAATCCGATGCGAGGAGACAATTGGTCTTCATGTTTGGTATGCGCATTAAGCAATGCGTTCATATCGTTTTTGTGCTTGCATTTAATTAGCAACTATTTGACACAAAAAAGCGTGGAATCGTCCTGTTGTCCATTCCACGAGTCGAGGCTCTTGCATTGCCTATTATAGTCGAACAGACAACGTCAGAGCCCACGCCGATATGAAAACCATTACCGTAAAGAGACCTGTATAATACATTTTACTGCATCTCCAAAGGATACAATCTATGCTTACAAGGTCTCCACGGGGATTGATAAATCACACCCGGGACATCTACCGTTGACCATATTCGAGACTATAATTCAGAATGTTTGCAAGATTCGACTCGTCTCAAACACAGCGTCAGATAAACGCCTTCTATATGTCTTGACTCTCTTCCCACCCATAGCCCGCTTATTACCGAGAAAGTTGTTTGGACTTCTCAGTTTTCAGCTCGGCGTTGGCTGCCTGCGTATCGACATTGGGCGAACCCAATTTGACACACAGACTTGAGAGCCACTGCAAATTTAATGATATTTTATCATAACAAGCAAGGTTTACACGAAAAATCTGTCAATACCATCCAATTTTAACATTCAAACGACTGTTATTGCCATGTTTGGAAGTAGAAAGTGGCTTTACTCCTTAACGCGGTAGAGGTCGAATTAAACAAAAACAAGCCTACTTGCTTTGTCGTCTCTTCAAATAGCTGTACCTTTGCCTACAAAACGAACAACATGGCAAAGCATAACGACACGGGAAAATGGGGCGAGGACCTGGCTACCGACTATCTGCGCAACTCGGGATACGAGATTATTGAGCGCGACTGGCGCGATGGTCACCGCGACATCGATATCATAGCGCGGTCGCCCGACCTGCGCACCATCGTATTCGTGGAGGTGAAGACCCGATCGAACGATGTCATAACAAAGCCGGAGGAGGCGATCGACCGAAAGAAGATTCGCAACATCGGCATGGCTGCCGACTCGTATGTGAAGATGCTGAACGTGCTCGACGAACTGCGCTTCGATGTGATTTCCGTAATCGGCGGCACGAAGGAGACGGCGCAAGTGGAGCACATCGTCGATGCGTTCAACCCGTGCTTGGCATTTTGAATTCAAAACTCTTCAAATGGAGATACTAAAACTTACGAAGACCACGTCGACGAACGATGTGCTTCTTGCTCACCCCGTTCCCTCGCCTAAGGAGATGGTGGTAGCGGTGGCTGAATATCAGACGGCAGGACGCGGACAGGCTGGCAACTCATGGGAGAGCGAGCGCGGCAAGAACCTGCTGTTCTCCATACTCACCTGTCCGCAGAACATAGCCGTGACTGACCAGTATGTGCTGTCGATGGCTGGCGCACTGGCTCTGAAGGCGGCACTCGACCAGTACACCGACCACATCACACTGAAGTGGCCCAACGACATCTACTGGCGCGACCGCAAGATAAGCGGTACGCTCATCGAGACCACCGTGAAGGGAAAGACGATAGACCGCTGCGTGTACGGCATAGGACTGAACGTGAACCAACACGAGTTTCGCAGCAATGCGCCCAATCCCGTATCGCTATATAATATAATAGGTATAGAGACACCACTCAACGAGGTGCTTGATGCCGTGCTTCTTAGCTTCAACGAATACTACCGGCGTGCTATCGAGGGCGACATCAGCGGCATCATACACGAATACAACGCTGCGCTGTTCCGTCGCGAGGGGCTGCACGCCTACGAAGACTGCGCCACGCATGAGCACTTCGAGGCACGCATAAGCCGCGTTGCACCCAACGGATGCCTGCATCTCATCGACGCAAATGGACAAGAACGCACGTATTGGATGAAGGAAGTGAGGTTTATCCTATAATGGTTTGGCTACATCACGAAAAAGCAGTACATTTGCATCAAACACCCTCACCCCAACAATAACAAATAAAATAAAACAAACAAAACATACAACATGGCAAAATTCAAGAGAATTCTCCTCAAGCTCAGTGGAGAGAGCCTCATGGGCAAGCAGAGCTTCGGTATCGACCCCGTTCGTCTGGGCGAATACGCAGAGCAGATCAAGGAAGTACACGAAATGGGCGTGCAGATTGGCATCGTCATCGGTGGCGGCAACATCTTCCGCGGACTCAGCGGTGCATCGAAAGGCTTCGACCGCGTGAAGGGCGACCAGATGGGCATGTGCGCTACCGTCATCAACTCGCTCGCACTCAGCTCGGCGCTCGGCGCACTGGGCGTGAAGACTAAGGTGCTCACAGCTATCCGCATGGAGCCTATCGGCGAGTTCTACTCTAAGTGGAAGGCTATCGAGGCAATGGAGGCAGGCTACGTTTGCATCTTCTCTGCCGGCACCGGCTCGCCCTACTTCACCACCGACACCGGCTCGTCGCTCCGCGGCATCGAGATTGAGGCAGACGTGATGCTCAAGGGCACACGCGTCGACGGCATCTACACTGCCGATCCCGAGAAGGACCCGACAGCTACGAAGTTCACCGACATCACTTATGACGAAATCTACACACGCGGATTGAAGGTGATGGACCTCACAGCCACCACAATGTGCAAGGAGAACAACCTGCCTATCTACGTGTTCAACATGGACATCGTAGGCAACCTGAAGAAGGTGATGCAGGGCGAGGAAATCGGCACATTGGTACACAACTAAAAAAACAGAAAGATGAACATTTCTTTACGCAAATCATTATTCGCAATAGCCCTCTTCTCGTTCGTCGGAGCCTTCGCACAGGGTCCGAACAACAGCGGCACATACTACAGTGCAGCCGACGGCAAGAAGGGAAAGGCATTGAAGACAGCATTGTCGAAGATTATCGGCAACCCTGACGTTGTTTCTTATGACGGACTTATATCGGCTTACAAGAAGACCGACCGCCGCGACGACGGCAAGGTATGGGATATGTATTCTTGCACGACCAACTATAACTTCAACGATAATGGTGGCAGCTACAAGAAAGAAGGCGATATATATAACCGCGAACACTCGTTCCCGAAAAGTTGGTTTAACAAGAAATCGCCAATGGTCAGCGATATTGTTCACGTAGTGCCAACCGACGGAAAGGTAAATGGTATGCGCGGTAATCATCCGTTCGGCGAGACCAAGGGCGAGACATACAAATCAAACAAGGGTTTCAGCAAACTCGGTAAGTCAACAACTCCCGGTTACACGGGCACCGTATTCGAACCGAACGACATCTACAAGGGCGACTTCGCGCGCATCTATCTCTACATGGCTACATGCTACGAGAGCAAGATAAGCGGTTGGTCGAGCCCGATGCTCGCCGGCAATTCTTATCCTGCTTACAAGGAGTGGGCTCTGAACCTGCTGCTGAAGTGGGCTGAGAACGATCCCGTGAGCGAGAAGGAGATTAACCGCAACAACGCTGCCTACGGCGTGCAGAAGAACCGCAACCCGTTCGTCGACTATCCGGGTCTGGAGCGTTACATCTGGGGCGACATGCAGAACGTGCCGTTCAGCTACGACAACTACCAGAACCCAACGTCGATCATCACTGTCAACGCGCCCACCACTCCGCGCCCGGTACGCATCTACACCATCAGCGGCACTCTCGTGCGCACCACCAACGATGCCGACCACGCCCTCGACGGACTCAACAAGGGCATTTACATCGTAAATGGAAAGAAGTACGTTGTGCAGTAGAGCTTTTAAAAGTAAAAGAGTAAAAAAGTAAAAGAGTAAAACGCTCTGCTTTTAAAAGTAAAAAGATAGGAGGTATGGGCATCTTGCCCATACCACGCACCCTAAGCATAGCATTTTAGTAAGAAAAGAAAAAGCGGCAGCCGGAAACGAAACGTTTCCAGCTGCCGCTTTTTCGTATATATTTTAGCATTCACCACACTTTTCTTGGGGAACTTTCGCACAAACACCACACTTTTCTTGGGGAACTTTCATACAAACACCACACTTTTCTTGGGGAACTTTCGCATAAACACCACACTTTTCTTGGGGAACTTGTTGATTAATTGAACTTTCGCAAGCTAAGAAGTTAATGGTACTAAAGAAGTTTATCACTCCCTTGGGTCGTTCAAGAAATTAACGGACAACAGCTTTATTGCTAAAAAAATATTGCCACGCCACTAAAACAATGTTGCCACGCTACTAAAACAATGTTGCCACGCTACTAAAACAATATTGCCACGCTACTAAAACAACATTGCCACGCTACGGCAACATCGTTGTCGCAGCGTGGCAATAATATAATCAGATATAAAGGTGTGCGAGCCAGTAGCTACGCGAAACCAGCAAATGCAAAGTCTTGCTATTCTATGCTTCCAAGGCAGCAGCAAACTCGCGGTGGAACGTGCTGTGGAAGTGGATTATCTCGCGGCGAGCCTCGTCGTCGAGTTCCCAGATGTTAGCTTCGCCTGCACGGTGAGCCAGTATGTGGCGCACGCAGCGAGCAATCTTGCGTTTGTTGTTGCGCGCCTGGAGCTGGTCGCCCTGTATTGGCTTCTGCGAGATGTAGGAGAAAGCTGCGAGACGCTGCATGAAAGCCTCGTAGCGATTGAAGAGCAGCGCCTGGCGCATCATCTTCTCGGGGTCGGCATCGAGACCGTCCATGTCAATGAGTCCGTCGAGGTTCTCGTGGCTCCAGTCGGCATCACCAAGCCAATACCACTGAAAGCCGAGGTGCTGCTCCATGTGCATGAGTCGCTGCGCAAGCATGTCCTCGTCTACGCTCTCCTCGGCACTGAACTGCTCGAAGGCGAAGCGTGCGAGAGCCACGCCCGTAAGCTCTACAGCGTCTGCACCCTCCACCTCGTCGCCTGTGAGAGCGATGCGCCAGCGCATCATCTTGTTCTTCACGAGCACCGAGTGAGCCCCCATGAGCAGGTCGCTGAGCGAGCCTTGCAGGTCGATCTCCTTCACGAGAGCCATGCGGTTGCGCATATCGCGCACCGAGAGTCGGTTGTCGTCGTTGAGCACGCACATATAGTTGAGCTTTCCCTCGTCGAGCGCAATCTGGAAGCGGTCGTTAGAGTGGTCGCCCACGAAAGCGTACGAGTAGTTGTGGATGTCGCTGTGCGCTATCTCAAGGTCGCCCGAGAGTTTGTTGCCGTCGGCATCGAGGAGCGAGAAGCCTACGTATGGTATCTGCAGGCGCAGCGTGAACGGATTGCCCTTGCGCGGAGTGAGTCGGCAGACGATGCCGTCGTCGCCGAAGTCGTCCTTACGCACGACGAAGCCCTCGTCGATCTCCTGCGCACGGTCGATTTCTATGGTGCCCTGTCGCCATGTGAAGTCGAAAACAATCTCCTGCTCGTCCTCGCGCACTACAGAGAGGAAGCGGTCGGGCGAGATGCCGAGATACACCGCCTCTACCGGCTGCACCTCCTCGTCGCCGTCGCCAAGCACGCAGATGTCAAGACTGCCCACCATCGGGTCGTCCTCCCAATCGTCGGCATCGGCTCCGTCGGCGCGGAACACCACAAACGAGAGGCGGCACTGCTGGCGTGTGCCATCAGCGCGACAGAGGAAATAAGATGTTTCTTCGGGTACGTAGATCGGACTGCTGATGTAGGGGTTCATGCAGCGAGTCGAGTATTCGACCTCGGTCCAAGCGGATGAGGCGTGAGTGTTTTTACTGCTTGTCATATATGCTTTACAATGTTATCCTTTAATCTTTTCGGGTGCTGTCTGCCAGGAATTGCGGCAAACGGAGTGCAAAATTACTAAAAAATGGCGAAATGAGCAAGCACAAAAAGAGAATTGAGAGTTGAGAGTTGAAAATTACGAAAAAGCAGGAAAACGGCTGGAAGATAGATGGAAGAAAGGCTGGTAGATTTCCCGTTTTCGAGGAAATCTACCAGCCTTTAAATGGTTTATAATATGAAGGTTACGGCGGTTCTGGAAGATATGGTAGATTTTTTCAGCAACCATACATTTCTACAGACAACCGTAAATTGAAGCGAAAAAAATTATTTCTTCTGTGTTTTCGAGAACGAGTACGGAGCATCGCTCTCAGCCGTGCCGCGCAGCTTGTTAGGCTCCGAAGCCATATCGTAGACGAACTGTGCACCGTTCATAAGGTCGGTGCGCGTAACGTAGTTCTTGGTGTATGGAGCACCGTTGAGCTGCAGCGTCTTCACGTAGCAGTTCTCGTCCTCGTTGTTGCGAGCCTTGATGCTCACGCTCTTGCCGTTCTCGAGATGGAGCGTCATCTCGTCGAAGCGCGGAGCACCGAGCACATACTCGCCCGAACCTGGGCATACGGGGTAGAAACCCATTGCCGAGAACACATACCACGCAGAGGTCTGTCCGTTGTCCTCGTCGCCGCAGTAGCCGTCGGGGTTGGCGTTGTACATGCGATCCATAGTCTGGCGAATCCAGTACTGCGTCTTCCACGGCTCGCCCGAGTAGCCATAGAGATAAATCATGTGCTGTACGGGTTGGTTGCCGTGAGCGTAGTTGCCCATGTTCATAATCTGCATCTCGCGAATCTCGTGGATAACAGCGCCGTAGTAGCTGTCGTCGAACAATGGCGGCACGTTGAACACCGAGTCGAGCATCTGGTTGAACACCTGCTTGCCACCCATGAGGTCGATAAGTCCCTGCGGGTCGTGGAACACCGACCATGTGTAGTGCCAAGCGTTGCCCTCGGTGAAGGCGTCACCCCACTTCAGCGGAGAGAACGGCTTCTGGAACTCGCCGTTCTTCAGACGACCGCGCATGAGGTTGGTCTCCTTGTCGAACACGTTGCGGTAGTTGAACGCACGCTTGCGGAACGGCTCAAGCTCCTTCTTCGACTTACCCAGCTGCTTGCCGAACTGATATATACACCAGTCGTCGTAAGCGTACTCGAGTGTGCGAGCCACATTCTCGTTTATCTTCACGTCGTAAGGCACGTAGCCCAGCTTGTTGTAGTATTCGTAGCCGAGACGGCCGGTAGACGACACAGTCGGGTGAACAGCCTTTGTGCCATGCACCACAGCCTCCCAGAGCTTCTCTGCGTCGTAGTTCTTCAATCCGCAGAGGTAAGCGTCAGCCACGATAGACGCCGAATTGTTGCCCACCATGCAGCCGCGATGACCCGGCGAAGCCCACTCCGGCAGGAATCCGCTCTCCTTGTATGCGTTCACCAAGCCAGCCTGCATCTTCTCGTTCATCGACGGATACATCACGTTGAGCAGTGGGAAGAGACAGCGGAAGGTGTCCCAGAAGCCGGTGTCGGTGAACATATAGCCGGGCAGCACCTCGCCGTTGTACGGCGAATAGTGAACTATTTCGCCCTGTGCGTTCTTCTCGTAGAACGAGCGTGGAAAGAGCACCGAGCGGTAGAGGCACGAATAGAACGTGCGGAGGTGGTCGATGTCCTGCGATTTCACCTCTATCTTGCCCAGCACGTCGTTCCATGTCTTGCGTCCGCGAGCCTTCACAGCGTCGAAACCGTCGTTGCCAAGTTCCTTGAGGTTCTCCACAGCCTGCTCCTCAGAGATGAACGACGAGGCGATGCGCACGTTGAGCTGCTCGCCGCGCTTTGTCTTAAAGCCAACGATGGCACCGGCGTGGTTGCACTGGCTCACCAGCTCGCCACTCTTTATCTCACCATTCACAACTACGGATGTATATGCGAACGGGCGGTCGAACTTCAGAACGAAGTAGTTCTTGAAGTTTTCGGGCACGCCACCGTTGTTCTTTGTCGTATAGCCCACAACCATGTTCTGCTCGGGCAGCACCTTAACGTATGAGCCATCGTCATAGGCATCCACTACGAAGCTCGCCTGCTCAGCTTCGGGATACGTAACGCGCATGATGGCAGCACGCTCCGTGGGCGCAATCTCGGTAACGACATCGTAGTCGGCAAGATACGCACGATAGTAATAAGGTGTGGCTACCTCTGCCTTGTGCGAGAACCACGACGCACGCTTCTCCTCGTCGAACACGGGTGCACCGACCTCAGGCATAACGGCAAACTGACCGTAGTCGTTAATCCACGGACTCGGTTGGTGGGTCTGCTTGAAACCGCGCAGTTTGTCGGCAGAATAGGTGTATGTCCAGCCGTCGCCCATCTTTCCTGTCTGCGGAGTCCAGAAGTTCATACCCCACGGCATAGCCACAGCCGGATAGGTATTACCCGTAGAAAGCGAGTGCTTCGACTCCGATCCGACAAGCGTGCTGACGTAGTCAACCGGCTCGTAGGTCTTGGCAGTGCCTGCACACACGGAAGCGAGTGCGAGCACGGCGGTGAATAGTTTTCTCTTGCTCATATTTGTTTGTTTTAGTTATTGTAGATAATGTCTATAATATACTTCGTCATTGCAAAGTTAGCAATTTCAGCCGAAATACACAATAAACAACGCGCACATACGTTGTTTATTATAAACAATTAAACACATGAAAGCAATAATCTCGCTCGCTATATTACTAATGGCTACGCTCACGGCGTGGGCTGACAGCGCAAAAGACCGCTGGACAATCTATCCCAGTTACAGCAACATAACCGAGATTGAGCCTGTCGGCAACATATGTTTTGTACTCGCTTCGGGGGCAGTGTTCTCCTACAGCATCACGGACGGAGATGTGCAAACGTACGACAAAGCAGGCGTAATGTCAGACGTAGAGGTGAGCCACATCGGATGGTCGAAAGTTGCAAAGCGATTGGTTGTGGTCTACACAAACTCGAACATCGATTTGCTGTCTGCCAATGGCGACGTTATCAACGTGCCCGACCTCTACAGAAAGTCGATGACAGACAACAAGACCATCAACCACATCGACTTCGACGGCCCATACGCCTACCTCGCTACGGCATTCGGCGTGGTGAAGTTGAACACGCGCGACGGTGCCATCATGGACACATACAAGCTCGACACCGACGTGAGCTACACGTACGTGAAGAACGGGTACCTCTACGCCGAATCGAAGGAGCGCGGACGCCTGCGCTGCAAACTCACCGACAACCTGCTCGACAAGAGCCGCTGGGTGCGCGAGGACGGATTTACGACGCTGCGCGAGAATCGCACAAACGTACAAGACAAACAGACAAACCTCTGGTGGACAAAGACCGCCGACGGCAAACTGACGTATTACACCGTAGATGCCGATGGCAAACGCACATACAAAACAGAAGGTGTGCAGCCCGAAGGTCCGGCATCGAACAACTTCTACCGACTATACAATCACAACGGAAAGATATATGCCGTGGGCGGACTTTTCAGTCAGGAAACAAACGGCAATCTGCCTGGTGAGGTGCATGTTTGGGACGGCACGACGTGGGGACACTATGAGCAACCTACAGAAGCACAACTCGGACATAAGAACGTCGACTATCTGTGCATGGACTTCGACCCGCTGAAAGAGGGTCACGTGATGGTGGGCGCCAAGAGCGGTCTGTACGAATTTCAGGACGGCAAGTTCGTGAAGTGCTACAACCGCGACAATAGTCCGCTCGAGTCGGCTACAGCCGACAAGAGCAAGAACTATGTCATGGCAACCGGCGTGAAGTACGACCCTACGGGCAATCTGTGGGTGCTGAACAGTCAGATTACAAATCCGCTGAAAATGCTCAGCAAGGACGGCGAGTGGAGCGTGATGAACAACATCGGATTGACGAAGAACAATGCTTGGGATGTGAAGGAGCTGTTTCTGAGTCCGACATACGGCTACATGTGGTTCGTGAACAGCTACTGGGAGGAGACGAAACTCTTTGCCTACGACTACAAGAACAACAAGCTGTACGACGCAGGCGGACCAACATTCACAAACGAGGACAACACTACGTTGAAGCCATACTATCTGTTTCATGTAACGGAGGACAAGAACAAAAATATTTGGCTGTCGACATCGGCGGGACCGCTGTATATGACGCCGAACGACGTGAAGAATGGTGGCGGTTGGGTGACACAACACAAGGTGCCGCGCAACGACGGAACGAACCTCGCCGACTATCTGCTCTCTAACGTAGAGACACGATGCATCGCCGTCGACGGCGGCAACCGCAAGTGGATAGCAACGTCTAACGGAGTGTTCCTTATCAGCGACGACTGCAACACGCAGGTCGAGCACTTCACCACCGACAACTCGCCACTGCTGTCGAACACGGTACACTACGTACTTGTAGACCCTAACTCAAGCACAGTATATTTTGCCACCGACAAAGGTCTGTGCTCTTATCAAAGCGATGCCACCACCCCGAACGAGAAGATGACCAAGGACAACGTATATGCCTACCCCAACCCCGTTACGCCCGACTACACAGGCGACATAACCATCGTCGGACTGAGCTATAACGCCGACGTGAAGATTGTCACAACCAACGGCACTCTCGTCAACCAAGGCAGAAGCACTGGCGGTTCGTACCGCTGGAACGGATGCGACCTGAAGGGCAAGCGCGTGGCGAGCGGCATCTACATGGTGGAGACAGACACAGAAGACGGCAGCAAAGGTACTGTGTGCAAGATAGCCATCATCAACTAACTCACGATGTATATGATTTCTATTTGCATCGCTACATACAACGGCGCAAGATACATCGGCGAGCAGTTGGCATCGATACTCAAGCAACTCTCAGCCGAGGACGAAGTGGTAGTGAGCGATGACGGGTCTACGGACGGAACCTTAGACATAGTGCGCAGCTTCAACGACCGCCGCATACGCATCGTCGACGGACCGCAACGCCACTCGCCTACGCTCAACTTCGAGTGGGCACTGCGCAATGCCAAAGGCGAATACATTTTTCTTGCAGACCAGGACGACGTATGGCTTGAGGGCAAGGTGATAAGATGTGTAGAGGAACTGCAGAAGTGCGACTGCGTGGTGAGCGACGCGAGGGTTACGGACAGCCTTCTGAACACAACAAGCGAGTCGCTCTTCCAACTGATGCACGTAAGGCGCGGACGGCTCTCGAATCTTCTCTGGCGCAATGGCTATACGGGCTGTTGCATGGCGTTCAAGCGTGAGGTGCTGAGCAAGGCACTGCCCTTCCCTACCGACATCCCGATGCACGACATCTGGATCGGCAACGTGGCAGCGTTCTGCGGTTCGTTGCACTTCATCGACGACCGACTGCTGTTGTTCCGCCGACACGACGCGGCTACATCGTGCAACGGCAAGGGAAGCAATTACTCGCTTTGGCAGAAACTTTCGTTCCGCTGGCACACGCTTAAGAATATCGTCAAACTGAAAACCGGAATAAGATAGCCTTATCTCAATACGCAACAGAAAAAACGTAATCTATGACTCTGAGCATAATAATACCTATATATAATGTGGCAGACTCGCTGTGCCGATGCGTAGACAGCGTGCTTGCGCAGCGCATCAGCGACTGCGAACTGCTGCTCGTCGACGACGGTTCGACCGACGAGAGCGGACGAATAGCTGACGAATATGCGGCTAAGCACGCCAACATACGCAGCTTCCACAAACCGAACGGCGGACTCTCCGACGCACGCAACTTCGGACTGCAACATGCCGTGGGCAGATACGTAACGTTCGTGGACAGCGACGACGAGGTGGCGGCTGATACGTATGCGCCGCTGCTCGATGCGCTCGCCAAACATGCCGAATACGACATCATCGAATTCACAATGCTGCAGAAGCCTGGTTTGCCCGACGAAACGCTGTTCTGTCCTGGCGAACATGTCTTCGACGATGCGCTCGACTGGCTCGCCTACATGGGTACGGAGCACTGTTGGGTTTGCAACAAGATATTCAAGCGCGAACTGTTCGACAACGTAAGGTTCCCGATTGGAAAGAAGTTTGAGGATATGCTCACACACATCCTACTGATAAAGCAGCACCCGTGCATAGCTACCGTCAACCACGGACGTTACATCTACCACTACAATACGGAGGGCATAGCGGCGAAGGACAAGGCAAACGGACTGACATCGCTGCTCGAAGCACAGCTGACACTCGTAAGAGAGCTGGGTATCGACACGCGCAGACGGCGCTGGCACCGCCTGTACATGGACATGCTGACGGCGCAGCTATACACATTCCGCCGCACAGAAACCATACTTCTGAAGCCTCAACGCATTGCCATATGGGGTTACGCCACGTGGAAAGACTCGCTGAAGGCGCTGCTCGTAGACACAATCGGTCTGCGAATGACGTGCCGTTTGTTCAAAACATTAAGCCGATAAGATTATGAAGATAGTATATATTGTTGAGGATTTCGCCGAGAACGGCGGTGTAGAACGCATTGTCTCGCTGAAGGCCAACGAGCTTTCAACGAAGTACGGGCACGATGTGACGATAGTGTCTGTGTACAAGGACGAGCGACCCGTGCTGTATAGTCTCGACAAGAGCATAGGATTCGTGAGACTCGACGTGCCGTTCGCCACGAAAAGCCACGGACGCATTGCGACACTCGCAAGTAGGGTGGCGACGCTCGCACGTGCTGCAAGCCGACTCAACAAGGCTGTGAAGCAGCTCAACCCCGATATCATCTTCTTCACCACAACGCTCGGCGCACTGCTTCTTCCGTTCTGTCGCACGAAGGCAAAGCGTGTGTACGAGTCGCATCTTGCGCGTCCGTTCAATCCGTACCAGCAGTTGTTCTGGCTCACGAAGCGTAGTGCCGACGCCGTAATCTGCCTCACGAAGGGCGACATGCACGCTTTCGGAGACGGCAGGAACGTGCAACTCATACCCAACTTCATTGAGCAGCCGAAACGCAGCGTGGCAGACTATGGTCGGAAGAAGGCGATAGCTGTGGGCAGACTGGAGAATCAGAAGGGGTTCGATATGCTCATCGACTGCTGGAAACGAGTGGCTGAACAGCATCCCGACTGGCACCTGGACATATACGGTGTGGGGTCACTCCACGACAAACTGCAAGAACAAATAGACCAGCTGTGTCTGAACGACTATATCACGCTCTGCGGACGCTCCAACAACATAATGGATGTCTACCCCGAATACAGTCTGCACATCATGTCGTCGCGCTATGAGGGACAGCCGATGACACTCATCGAAGCGCAGGCGTGCGGTCTGCCTTCTGTAGTATTCAACTTCAAGTTCGGTGCGGCTGACATTGTGCAGAACGGCGTCAACGGCATCATCGTCCCGCAGAACGACCGCAAGGCGTTCAGTGAGGCACTCTGCAAAATGATGAGTTCGGAAGATATGCGCAAGAAGTACGGACAGAATGCGTTCGAAGTGGGCAAACAGTATTTCAAAAACAACGTGTTCAGCAAGTGGATAGAGTTGTTGGAATTTATCTCAAAAGCGTAAATAACGGAAATGCAAAACAGAATACATTGGCTTGACAACCTACGAGGACTCTGTATGGTGGCAATACTATATGATCATACAGAGACATATTATATTGGTAAGAATGCAATAATCACAGACTTGTATGTAACGGATGCGTTGTACCTATTCTTCATCATATCAGGATACTTCATCTACAAACCTAACGGAGAAGTTTGCGTAAAACACAAGATAAAATCGATATTACGAACACTGATCATACCATATTTCATATTCACAACAGCAATGGCAATCCCAAAAGCCGTAGCTAATGGCAGAGAGTTAGACCTTATAGGTATAACAACAAATATATTGACCGGTCAGGCTTCGTGGTTTGTGGCGGCACTTGTTGTCGCTGAAATACTGTTTATCTCCACATTGAAAATAGTAAGGGGAAACATAAAATGGATGCTTGCGGTGTGCACAACTACATTTATAGCATCTATTTGGCTCTCGACTGTCACAAGCTATTGTTTCTGGCAGATAGACAATGCGCTGATGGCGATGATATTTCTATTAATCGGTTATGCTTATCATAAATACGAGCCGAACATAAGAAACGACATCAAGTGGATAGTGGTGTGTCTATTGGCATTTATGTTTTTAAAGATTTATGTAGTACGGGCAGACATAACATTGACTATATGGCACATCAACATCAGCAACTACGTAGTATTCGCAGCAAACGTAGTAATTGGTTGCCTCGCTATGTTCGGACTATTCCGTAATCTTCCATCATGTAGAATGCTCGAATGGATAGGAAAGCACTCACTCGTTTATTACTTCCTGTGTGGTGGTGTGCCGCTTCTTGTCAGCAAATTAGCTGCGCATGTCGGTTTCTATTACAACAATAGTCATGTAAGGGTGTTCGTAGCATTTGCTATTGTACTTATTGTCTCTACAATCCTTACATGGACAATCTACCGCTACATACCTTTTGTCACTGGCAGAAGCCGTAGCAACCGCCAATGGATAGTGGGTTAGGCATTGTTGACCATTTAACCTTTGGCAAGCAGTGAGCGATATAATTGTTCGTACTGCTCTGCTACGTGGCGGTAGTCGTGATACTTATGAACAAACTGTATGCTCTCTTGCGCCATTCTTTCGAGCATTCCGTCGGTGAAGAGGGCACGCTCTATCGCCGTGATGTTCTCCTCGTCGGGTACATCGGGGCGCACGTTGATGATCGGGCGCAGCGTATCCTCGCCAATAAACTCATAGTATTCTTCTTCGCCTCCGCCTATGACAACCGTTCCGCGTGCCATTGCCGCGAGCGAGTTCATCGACGGGGTGTAGCTGTATAATTGATCGACGAGCACGTCAGCCTCAGCAAGCAGACGCATGTACTCGTCGTAAGGCACTCCTTCTACGTATTTAATCTGCACCTTGCCAGGATGGCGACGCGCCACCTCCTCCACGAACATGGCTATCTTCATTGCACCCTTCATGAAGTCGCGCTTGGGCTGAAGACCTATAAGGATGGTGAGATGGTGAGAGGGTGCAAGTTGAGAGTTGTTGGGGTGAGATGGTGAGGTGGGGACATTACCAACACATCTCACCATCTCACCATTACACCATCTCACCATCTCACCATTACACCATTTCACCATCTCACCATCACACCATCTCACCATCTCTTCACACTCTGTCGGCAGCGGTATGTAATGGAGTTTGGCAGCGTAAGGCGGTTCGTTGTAGTCGAGCCAATACTCGTAGAGACAGGGCACGAGGGCATCAGCCATGGCTGTCGTTTTACGCCACGAAGCCTCAGCACCGTGCTCAACAACTTCAGCGATGCGGTCGCAATGCTGGTCGGTGTTCTGCAGTTGTCCGCTCCAATAGGTGTCGGAATAGGCAGGTACGCCCTGCGCCTGGCGACGGAATATCTGCGGGTCGTCGCCGAAGCAGCCCTTCACTACGCAGCGATTGGTGAGCTTGAGGAAACGCAGCAGCAGCGTATTCCAGCGATACATGAGCGGCACGAACTGATAGTTGTGTATCTGCACCACGTCGTTGCCGCACAGTTGCGGTAGATGGCGTAGCAACTGCCACACCACCCACAAGCCTCCGAACTTGCCCCAACGCCCGTCGCGGCGCAAGTTAATATCGCGCGGAGCATCATGCCATCCGTTGCCGTCGGACATAGTGAGCACGCGGTGTCCACGCTCGAGGAGTCCTTTCTTCAGCGTGTTGTGAAGAAAGCTCGCCTCGCCTATCAATAGTATCTTCATATATCGTCTTTTTTATGATGGTGAGGTGGTGATGTGGTGAGATGGTGAGATGGTGATGTGGTGATATATGTGGGGTAATGTCAACACCTCAACATCTCAACATCTCAACACCTCAACATCTCAACACCTCAACACCTCAATATCTCACAACCGCTTGAAGTTGCCGTTACCGTCGAGCACCTCGTAGGTCTCCACCGTGACACGCTTGCCCTTTATCTGCAGCACGTCGAACGAAGCGTTGCCGTCATCGTCGCGCCAGGCGTTATTCACCTGATGGATGTCGTAGCCACGATAGTGCTGAACCGACTTGGTGTGGGTGTGACCGACGAAGAACGCAGCGAGGTTGTAGTGTTCGAGGATGTCGAAGAGCTGCGTGCGCTGCTCCTCCGTCCACCACTCCAATGCCCACGCGTCGAAGCCGTAATGCTGCACGTAGACCACGGGCTTACCGTCGGAAGCGTACTTCTTCAGGTCATCGGCAATCCACTGCATGTTGCTCTCGCAGTAGGTGGTGTCGCCAGCAGCGAGTTGTCCGCACACGAAGTGGACGCCGCCGATGTCGAACGAGTAGGAACGCGACGAGCGGTGTATGTTCAAGATGCGTCCAGCCTGCTTCATGTCGAGCAGCGTAGAGTCGAGGTAATGGAGGTTGAACTCCATGCCAATGCGGTTCTGCTCCGGTCTGCCGCTTTCGGGCGAGATATCGTGGTTGCCGAACGTGGGGTATGTGTCGTAGTGGATTTGCCGGTAGCCTGGTCCACGCTCCCAACGCTGCCGGTATAGGTCGAGTATCTTCGGATGCGACTTGTCAAAGAGGTCGCCGGCGAGTATCACTCCGTCGATGCGACGCTGGTCGCCGAGCGCATTGATGGCGAGCACATGGTGAAACTGGTCGGTCTCTGGTGGCAGGTCGAAATGCAGATCGGCTGCTATGACGACAGTGCAGTTTGCCTCTCGCTTCTTCTCAGACGCATAGCCGTTGAGGGCTGAGAGCACGAAGAGCAGCAGAGTGGCGAATATCATTTTTGTAAGCATAGTGAGATGTTGAGGTGGTGATGGGATGGTGAGGTGGTGAGATGAACACATCAACATTACATATGTCACCATCTCAACACATCACCATCTCAACACCGCAGGCAACAACGCAATCAGATTGCGTTGTTGCCTACGGCTACTTCCTTCTCCACACTCTCGCCATCGCCCCAGATGAGCGTCAGCTTGAACGGGATATTGGTGTTAATAGTTACTTTTGGCTTCTCGTTGACAGAGTTGCGCTTAGCCACCTTGAACGAGATATTGCCGTCGGCACCGAGCGGATAGCGGTCGATGCCGTAAGCATCGAGCAGCTGCACGTCGAGCGTAACGTGCGAGTCTTGTATGTCGGCACGTATGCCGAAGATGTACTCGATAAGGTCAGCGATTGGCGGCAGACCGGTCCAGCCGACAAAGTCCTTGCGAGCCATGAAGCCCGGCGCAGCATCCTCCGGAGCGTAATACTCCCAGAACGTGCCCGCCTTGCGGTACACCTTCAGCACATTGTTGTAATGGTTCATCACGATGTCGTGAGCCAGTCGGCGATAGCCCTTCTCCACAAGTCCGGACACAACCATATAGTTGGTTCCGGGCCATACGCCACCTTCCCAGTAGCGTCCGTTAGCCTTATACTTCGGGTTGTCGGCAGCAAGCGACGCCACACGGTGCGGGCGATTGAACTTGCAAGTGTCGTCGAGGTGCTCCACGAGGCGGTCGAGGCGCTGCTTGGGCAGTACATCGGTGTGCAAAGCCCAATAAGCATAGATGCCCTGCGTCGTAGAGAGCGAGTCGTTGGCATACTGGTCGTAGAGGAAGCCGTCGCGTTCGCTCCACATGTTCTTATTGATATACGCAGAGAGGTTCTTTATGTCGTCCTCAAACTCCTCAATCTCCTGCCAGCGCTCAAGGTAGAAGCCCATCTTCAGCAGAATGTTCGCCACCATTATCTGTTGCAGGCAGGCATCGAGCCACACCATGTGACCGTTGCTGTAGATAGTGTTGTAGCCTTCGGGCACACGCGGCATATTGTCCATGCCCGTACCCCATCCACTGCTCCAGTAGGTACCGTTGCGCCATGTGCGGTTCAGCTTCAGCCACTTGTAGTAGGCAGCAAGCACGGGGAACACCTTGTTCAGACGGTTGTCGTCGCCGAACTGTGTGTAGTATAGCCACTCCGACCACGGCAGCAGGTTCGGACCGGTAGATGTAGGGTCGTAGCGACCGAAGCAGTCGGAGCCGTCGGCGCGTATCTCGCGACAGATAAATCCGTCGGGATGCTGCTTGGCGTAGAAGTTGTCGAGCGTCTTCTGGAACGGGAAGAAGCGGTCGCCGTAGCGGCAGAACATCGTGATGAACGCATCGTCCCACATGAAGATGTTGCCGTTGTAGGCGGGCGAGATGTATGAGGTGACGAAGCCCGAATCGTCGAGCGGCTGACAGACGTTCTTCAGACCTATCTGCCACGCCTTCCAGTACATCTCTATCTCCTTCGGGTGTCCCTCCCAATAGGGCGAGGGCAACACCTTGCGTGCCTGTTCGAAGGTGCCGGGCTTCGATTTCTCTACCTTTGCCGTACGGAACGTGTTCTCTGCCACGAGTGTCTGCATTACATACGTATTCTTGTAAGGCAGCTTGTAGAGCGGCGAGCCAGAAGATATTAGGTTCTGAGCCGGCGCAAGCACCGCAAAGAGCGAGGCTGTAAGGGTTAATATCGCTTTTTTCATCTTATTTGTATATTACTTGATTACTCCGTATGTGAGCAGCTGCTTGATGCGCTTGAACACGTCGGTGTTCTCGAAGATGCCGGTGAAGTGTTCTGCGCCAGGACCGAACGCGTAGACCGGAACCATAGCGCCAGAGTGGTCGCGTGTAGAGAAGCAGCACTCTACGCGTCCTTCGTTCTTGTCGCCGTTGACGAGCGTGAGTCCGCCCGTCTCGTGGTCGGCTGTTACCACGACGAGTGTCTCGCCGTCCTCTGCCGCCCACTTCATCACCTTACCCACGGTCTGGTCGAAGTCGAGCGTCTCCTTCATGAGCATATCGAGCTGGTTGAAATGTCCGTAGTCGTCGAGCTGCGAGCCTTCGATCATCATGAAGAAGCCCTTCTTGTTGCGGTTCATCAGTTCGATGCCCTTCATAGACGCACGCGCAAGTAGGTCGCCGCGCTCGTCGGGCAGCGGAGTGTCCTTGTCGTAAGGCACGGCAAAGACACGGCTGTTCTTATCGTAAGCGAAGAAGTCGTCGAGCGAGCGCGACACGTGATAGCCTTTCTGCGTAAGCTCGCTGAAGACATTGCGTCCGTCCTTGCGGTTGGTGAACTTCTCCGCTCCACCGCCAAACACAAAGTCGACACCGCTTGTAGGATAGTCGCCGACGAGCTCTTCCTCCTTGTCGCGGTCGACGTTATGGCAGCAGAAGTCGCATGGCGTAGCGTCCCAAAGTCGGCATGTGACGGCGATGCCCGCATCCTTGCCGAGCTCCTTCGCCACATCTACGAGCGAGGGCACTGGTTTGCCTTCTGTGTCTACGCCTACGGCATGGTAGTTGGTCTTTACGCCCGTAGCAAGCGATGTGCCACCCGAGCCGGAGTCGGTGACGAGTTTGTTGGCTGCCCACGTCTTCGACAGACCTGTAGCGGTGGCGTTCTCGAGCCACAACTTGCCTCGGTTGGCTGTCCACGCCGTGTAGACGTGCATGAGACTCATGCCGTCGCCAATCATCAATATCACGTTCTTCACCTTCTTGCCCTTCGGTGTCGCGATCTTCTCAACGGCGTATGGCTTGTCATATGTGAAGGTCTGGGTGGGCATGTTGTACTGTGCGCTGGCACTCTGCACGCAGAGGGCGAGGGCTGCTATGACTAATGCTTTCTTTATTTTCATACTATTCTATTATAGATTGCTCATTGATTGCTATACAAACACGACTGTGTCAGGTCGTAGACAAAGGTAAGAATTATTTTTGTGAACAGGAAAGTTTTCTTAACATTGCGAGACATAATTGCGTTTTTTTCTATATTTTTGCAGTGTACTGAAGATTTACTTTGGTCGACATTCAGAATTAATTCGTTAAAACATAAAAAGGGGATGAATAAAAATCTATTACTCTCATTGCTCTTCTTGCTTATTGTGGGAACGACATTCGCTCAACACCAGTTTCACTTCAAGGACGGCAAGTTCAAGGTGGTGCAATTCACCGACATCCACTGGGACCCTACATCGCCCGGATGCGACACTACACGCAACACCATCCTGTCTGTACTCAATCAGGAGAAGCCCGACATCGCTATACTGACGGGCGATGTCGTCACAGCCAATCCTGCCAAGAAGGGTTGGGAGGCTATCATAAAGATATTCGAAGAGGCGAAGATGCCGTTCGCAGTAACGTTGGGCAATCATGATGCCGAACCGCAGTTTATGAGCAAACAGGAGATATTCGACATGCTTCTGAAGTCGGCTTACTTCGTAGGTTCGCACGGACCGAAAGGCATACCGGGGCACGGTCAGTACGTCATTCCGGTGTATGGCTCCAAGGAGAAGGACAAGGTGAAGTCGCTGCTCTACTGCATCGACTCGAACAACTATCCGGAGACCGACGAACTGGGACACTACGACTGGATTCACTTCGAGCAGATTGCCTGGTACCGCGACCAGAGCAAACGCTACACGGCGATGAACGGCGGCAAACCGCTACCTGCGTTGGCGTTCTTCCACATCGCGCTGCCCGAATACAAGAACCTGATGAACCGCAAAGGCACTTGGGGCAGATGCGACGAGGGCGAGGTGTGTTCGGCTGACATCAATAGTGGCATGTTCGCTTCGTTCGCCGAGTGTAAAGACGTGATGGGCGTGTTCGTCGGTCACGACCACGACAACGAGTTCATAGGACTGGAGAAGGGTATCTGCCTCGCCTACGGACGTGTTACGGGTACGGATGCTTACGGCGGATTGGTGCGCGGTGGTCGCGTCATCGAGATGTACGAGGGCGAGAGACGCTTCGACTCGTGGGTGACTACGCCGCATGGCAAGGAATTCGCCTTCTATTATCCGTCGGGTATCACCTCGATTGACGAAGAGGGACCGTACCTGCCTGCCGTGAACGTGAAGCCGAAGAAGCACGGCGTGAACTACACCTACTACGAAGGCAAGTTCAAGAAGACTGCCGACATCTTCAACAATGGTAAGAAGATGAAGGAGGGCGTGCTGAACAACTTCATCATTACCGAGGCTCGAAGCGAGGACCACTTTGGCTACGACTTCCGCTCGTACATAAAGATTCCGAAGAAGGGTGTCTATTATTTCGACATTGCTTCCGACGACGGCTCACGACTGTTCATCGACGGCAAGGAGATTATAGACAACGACGGCTCGCACAGTCAGGAGTTCGTGGCTGGAAAGGTGGCACTCGATGAGGGCTTCCACGAGATGCGCGTACTCTACTTCGAGGATTACATGGGACAGAGCCTTAAAATAAAGATTACGGATCGCTACAACAGCAGCCGTATACTGCCTGACGATATGCTTTACGCTAAATAAAGGTAAAGTTATCACGCAAAAAACTCCGCACAGCGAAACATTCTGCTATGCGGAGTTTTGTTTGTTTAATAAGTATTAGTAACCGACGGCTAACGAGTGTTTGAAACCGTCGGTTAATGAGTTTTTAATAGCCGTCGTTCTGGTGCAGCGCACCACCCGACTTCGTTATTTCTGTTGAAGGATACGGGAACACCATGAGGTGGTCGTCGTATGCAACGGGCTTAACAGCAGGGTCAGCTTCATTCAGATAGTCGGCGTAGGGACCAACGACGAAGGTGCTATTCCAGTCGCTACGCTCGGCATAATGGCGTGCACGTGGGTGAGCGTTCAATTCCTTCTGAGCAAGTGCCTTAATTTCGTCTGCGCCAGAGTGGAACCAACGCTTGAGGTCGTAGAGGTGGTCGCTGTACTCGAAGGCGAGCTCGCAACGGCGCTCATGATAGAGGTCGGTCCATGTGGCGTTGCCCGAAAGCGGAGTGAGGTGCGAGCGGTTGCGCACGCGGTTGATATCCTTTGCAGCGAGGTCGGCATGACCGAGCGCGAGGTTTGCCTCGGCACGGAACAGAAGCATCTCGGCAAAGCGGATGAGCGGCATATTCACACGCGCTGTAGGCCAATCGCCGTTAGAGCTTACATATTCCTTCGTTGCATCCTCGTGTTTGAACGGATCCATGTACTTGTTGATCATGAAGCCCGACTCAACGTCTGAGGTTGAGTAGAACTTGCGTGTCTCACCGAAGAACTGGAACTCCTGTCCGTATTCGAGCACCGAACGTGTGATGCGGGCGTTGCCGACACCGTCCTTCAGCATCTCCTCGAAAATGTCATAAGAGGGTTTAATCTGACCCCAACCGTTGTAGATGCCCCAACCCTTGTTCTCAAGGATTACGCCAGGGAACTCAGAGCCGCCAGGTGTGTCGCCACCAGTGCCTGCAATACCGAAGAGGTACTCCTTGGTCCAATAGTTGGAGAAGTCGGAAGAAAAGACATCGGCGAACTCCGGTGCGAGATCGCGGCCGTAGTCCTGTTCCAACGAGTTGACCATAGAGATGACGTTCGACCACTGCGACTTGTCGAAAGCAGCCCAGTAAGCATACACCTTAGCCTTGTAAGCAACAGCGGCTGCCTTGTGAGCACGTCCGCGGTTGTCGATGTCGTACTCCTTGAAATTAGGCAGATACTTGATGGCATTGTCGAGGTCTTCGATAATCATCTTGTAGTTGTCCATTACAGTAGCCTGCTGCTTCGGAATAGAGTTGTCGTAGCCGCCTGCGAAGTCTTCATAACGTACAAACGGTACGCCCTGTTTGTCGTTGCCATAGCGGTAAGCAACATAGAAGTGGCTGAAGGCACGCATGAAGAACGCCTCGCCAAGCGAGCGCTTCTCGACAGCGGTAAGAGCGGTTTTATGCTCCTTATTCAGCAACTGCTCCACAACCCAGTTGGCGCGAGAGATAACACCTGTCAAACGCTCGTATGTACCTTTAAGAGGTGACTCGTCACCTGTGTACTGGAGCGTGGCGAGGGTGTTGTAGCTGCGCGTACGACCCCAAACGATGTCGCACGCACCACCTTGCTCCCAATAGATTTCGCGACCGAAGAGGCCCTCCTGATGAATCGGTCTATAGAGAGCATCGATAGCATCTATCGCCTGGTTGTCATTAGTAAAATATTGCGTCGTCGTCGGATCGCCCTCCTTCTGTACGTCGAGGAAGTCGCTACACGAACTCAACAGTGCCGCAGAGAAAACGGCTGCCAATATATATTTTGCTTTCATAGATATTGCTTTTTAGTTGTTTTAGTAAGTAAGTTTCACACCAAATGAGAATGTGCGAGCCACCGGGTACTTCATTGCGTCCCATCCGCCACACTCTGGGTCAATACCGGTGTAGTTGGTGATGGTGCAGAGATTCTCGCCACTTACGTAAACACTCAGACGACTGTTGCGCGAGTTGAGGTGTGCACTCTTGCGAATGAGGTTGGTAAGGTCGTAGCTCACGGTCACGTTCTTCAAGCGGAGGTAAGAGGCGTTCTCAAGATACCAGTCGGAAGGTGTAGAGAAGTTGCCGTTCGGATCGTTCTTTGAAAGGCGCGGAATGTCCGAATCGCGGTTTGTCTCACTCCATGCGTCGAGGATGCGCGAGTCGCGGTTGAAGTTGCCCTCCACGTCAGAAAGTGTCATAAACTTGGCTACGTTCATAGCCTTGGCACCTGCCACGCCCTGAAGCATTGCAGAGAAGGTGAGGTCTTTCCATGTGAAGCCGGCAGAGAACGAGAAGGTGTACTTCGGTGTGGCTGAACCACAATATTGGCGGTCGGCATCGGTAATCTTGCCGTCGTTGTTGTAGTCGATGAACTTCAAGTCGCCTGCCTTTGCGTTGGGCTGGATACGATTGCCGTCCTTGTCGACATAAGCTGCAGCTTCAGCATCGCTCTGGAAGATGCCACCGTTCTTTATGAGATAGAACGAACCGAGAGGCTGACCCTCTGCATCCTGATAGCAGTAAGGCAGGTTGCGGAACGAACCGTCGCCAGTCCATACACCGGGCTTACCATTGGCATCACGCACGCCGATATTGCTAACCCAGTTCTTGAGCCAAGCGAAGTTGCCACTAACGTAGTACGACCAATCCTTGTTGATGCGGTCGTTCCAGTTGAGCGAAAGCTCTATACCACGGTTGCGCACCTCGCCCTGATTGATGAGCATCGGGTCGAGACCGATAGAGCCAGGCCAGTTCATCGACTGAGTCTGGATGAGGTCGAAGGTGCGCTTCTCAAACCAGTCGAACTGCATAGCCAAGCGGTCGTTGAACATATTGAGGTCGATACCGAGGTCGAACTGTTCTGATGTCTCCCAAGTAAGCTTGTTGTTGAGAGCGATAGAGTTGTAGATGAATGTGTCCCACAGCAGGTTCTTCTCAACGCCATACTGTGCCTGCTCCTGCCATGAGTCCTTAGAGAGCACTGCCGAGCGGTAGTTGTAGCCGATAGAGCCGAGGTTGCCTACTCTACCCCAAGAAGCGCGGAGCTTCAGGAGCGACACAACGTCGGTCTTCGGGAAGAACGCCTCGTTAGAAATCTTCCAACCGGCTGTCACTGCAGGGAAGTCGCCGTGGTTCTTGTTCTTAGGCAGACGACCAGCGTAGTCGCGACGCCAAGAAGCGGTGAGAAAGTAGCGGTCGTCGAAAGAGTAAGCCAAACGGCCGATGAGCGACACGTTGGCATCAGGACCTGTGAGATAGTCCTTGCCCGACACCGAGCCGGCGTAAGCGATATACTGCAGATAATCTGACTCGTCGGCGAAGGTCTTGCCGTTCAGCTCGAAGCCACGCACGTTGAAGTGGTCGGCTGTGGTAGAGAAGAGTGCGCCCACGGTGTGCTTGCCGAAAGTGTTGTCGTATGTAAGGGTGTTCTCTGTCTTCCACTGGTCGGTGCGGTAGGTGCTCTCGGTGAGCGAGTTGCTGCCGTCGGGCTTACCTACTTCGTCGCGACGTGGCGAGAAGCCTTTGTAGAAGTTCGACTGCAGGTTGTATGTGAAGCGGCTCACGAACTTCAAGCCCGGCACTACGTTAGCTATCTCTAACGATGTGGTTGACCAGGCATCGTTGGTGCGGTCGAAGATATTCTTCGATGAAAGGGTGTTGATTGGGTTAACTGCGTCGCCATGGGCATCGGCGAAGTTGTTGCCATACGTAGCGATGTACTTTGGATCCTCGGTTGTTGTTCCGCCGAAGCCGCTCTTTGTGAACGGACTGTAAACGGTGGCACTTGCCGGCATATAGATAGCCGAGAGAATCGGTCCGGTGTAGCCCTCGTTTGTGGCGGTGGTGCGACTCTCGGTGTTCTTCCAAACGAAGTCTTCGCTGATAGATACCCACTTATTGATTTGATACTTGCCTGTATAGTGCAGCGCAAGGTTCTTGTTGAACGTGTAGCGCATGATGCCCTCGTCGTTGTCGTAAGCGAACGAGAGGCGGTTGGTGAAGGTGTCGGTACCTGTGCTGATGGCTACATTGTGGCGCTGGTAGAAGGCGGTGCGGAACACCTCGTCCATCCAGTTGGTACGGGTTGTTGCAATCCAAGGATTCTTCTCAACGTTCCAACCGTCGGGCAATGGGAGTCCGGCGTTTGCGAACGAGCGCTTACGCATCTCAATCTCTTGCTGAGCGTTGAGCGGTGTGGGCAGGTTTGTGGCGTTACGCACACCCACCATACCATCGTAAGACACAGATGTAGCACCCTTCTTTGCCTTCTTGGTGGTGACGAGCACTACGCCGCCTGCTCCCGACTGCGCACCGTAGATAGCAGCCGAAGCGGCATCCTTCAACACTACGATCGACTCAATGTCGTTGAGCGAAGCAATCGGTGCACCCGGCACTCCGTCGACAACCCACAGCACGTTGTCGCCGTTCTGCGAACCTTGACCACGGATTACGATGTTAGGAGCGGCTGTAGGGTCGCCACCATCGGCAGCCACAGTAACGCCTGCCAGCTGACCCTGCAACATGCCCTCGGTAGAGGTGACGGGACGCACTGCAAGCTCGTCGACATTGCTCACAACGCCAACGGCTGCCGAGAGGTCTTTCTTCTTGGTAGCGGTACCGTAGCCGATAGCCACCACTTCGTTGAGCATCTTGCTGTCCTCCTCGAGAACAACAGCGATGTCGCGGTTGTTCGCTCCTACTTTTACATTCTTGGTTGTATAGCCTACATACGATATCTCAAGCGTGCCTCCAGGCATCACCTGAAGCGCAAAATTACCATCTATATCTGTTACTGTGGCAGCCTTATAGCCCACCAGTTTTACCGAGGCTCCGATGATTGGCTCTCCGTTCTGATCCTTCACAACACCATGTACGGAAATGCTACCGCGTAAAGGCTGCTGAACCTCAGTGGCATTGGATAAAGCAGTGCCTGCATAAGCCGAGGAGGAAAACGACAACATGGAACATGCGGCTACTCCGAAGATACCCCACATCCAATTTTGTTTAGAAAAACCTTTTCCCATGTTCAATAAATTTTAATTAATATATGCAATAGATTATTATTCGCTGTAAATGTAATAGTTGATATACATTGCAAATGTAGGGAAAATATTAAAATCAAGCAAATAAATGTTTCAAAGATTTAAATAATGAAACGCTATTTTAAAGATTACGTATCAAAACAACTGAAAAACAGAGCGAATCCAACTGATTAGCAACATCTTTTTGCATTGATGCAAGACAATACGAGGCAAAAAAAACGTGCATAACTTTTGCCGTTACATATTAAAATGCTAACTTTGCAAATGGAAAAAGCTATACATTATTATATAATGTGGCAGACCGACAACGAAACAAACGTTTTTATACATAAAACAATAAACAATTATGGTAAACTACAAAGAATTGGGCTTGGTGAACACACGTGATATGTTCGCAAGAGCCATCAAGGGTGGTTACGCTATCCCTGCATTCAACTTCAACAACCTCGAGCAGCTCCAGGCTATCATCAAGGCTTCTTCAGAGCTGAAGTCACCGGTTATCCTCCAGGTATCTAAGGGTGCACGTGCTTACGCTAACGAGACTCTTCTCCGTTACATGGCAGAGGGCGCTGTAGAGTACGCTAAGGAGCTCGGCTGCGAGCATCCTGAGATCGTTCTCCACCTCGACCACGGTGACAGCTTCGAGCTTTGCAAGAGCTGTATCGACCTCGGCTTCTCTTCTGTAATGATCGACGGTTCTTCACTTCCTTACGAGGAGAACATCGCTCTTACAAAGAAGGTTGTAGATTACGCTCATCAGTTCGACGTAACTGTAGAGGGCGAGCTCGGTGTATTGGCAGGTGTAGAGGATGAGGTATCTTCTGAAGTATGCCACTATACAAAGCCTGAGGAGGTTATCGACTTCACAACTCGTACAGGCGTTGACTCACTCGCTATCTCTATCGGTACTTCTCACGGTGCTTACAAGTTCACACCGGAGCAGTGCACACGCGACCCGAAGACTGGCAAGCTCGTTCCTCCTCCATTGGCATTCGACATCCTCGACGAGATTATGGTGAAGCTTCCTGGTTTCCCAATCGTTCTCCACGGTTCTTCTTCTGTACCACAGGAGTATGTTGACATGATCAACGAGTACGGTGGCAAGTTGCCTGACGCTGTTGGTATTCCTGAGGAGCAGCTCCGCAAGGCTTCTGCTTCTGCAGTTTGCAAGATCAACATCGACTCTGACTCTCGTCTCGCATTCACCGCTGCTGTTCGTAAGGTATTCCACGACAAACCAGGTGAGTTCGACCCGCGTAAGTACTGCGGTCCTGCACGCGACCTCATGGAGCAGATGTACAAGCACAAGATCACTGAGGTGCTCGGTTCTGACGGCAAGCTCGCTCAGTGCTAATCAAGCAGCTTAGTATTAAAAGCTAAATAAACACGGCGCGCCCGAAACGTTCATTCGTTTCGGGCGCGCTTCTTTTGTTAGAATAGATGTCAGAGCTAAAACTGCTTTAACTTTTACGTGCCACCTTCCGGCGCAGAATATTTGCATTGGTAGCCATCGAAATGAAAAAAGGTGAACCGTTGGTTCACCTTTTTATATTTGTAAAAGTTAATAAGCATTACTTCAGTTCCATAATCTGCTTTGCAGTCTCATCATCAGGACGTACCTCAAGCAGCTTAGCAGCCCACTGCTTTGCGTCGGCTACCTTGTCGTTCTGTATGTAATGAACAGCAAGATACTGATAAGCAGTGCCAAGCTTCTTCAAGTCGGCAGCTGTCTTCTCCGGCAGCGACTCGATCTTCTCAGCAAGCTTCTTGTAGTAAGGCATAGCCAAGCCAACCTTCAGATCAGGGTTGATAGCGTGGAACACGTTAGCCTGCTTGAAGAGAGCGTAAACAGCAGCGTAGTCGTACTTCTCTGCGATAGTGCCATAGATGTCTGCAGCCTTCTGCAAAGCAGCCTTTTTAGCAGCCTCGTCGGCAGCAGCCTCTGACTGCTCAAGATAGATGTCAGCGAAGTTGTCGTACTCCTTGTATGTGCACTCCTCACCCTTAGCAGCGAGGTATGCCTCGTAAGCAGCTACTGACTCGTCGAACTTCTTTGCCTTGAGGTAAGCATCAGAGATGAGTTTGTTCACTTCCTTGTTCTCAGGAGCAACCTCTGGGATATGCTTGTAAGCTTTGATAGCATCGTCTATACGACCTACGTTCAGCAAAGCGTCAGCGTAGTAGGTGTAGTCGTTTGCTGTGTACTTAACAGTGTCGGTAGCAGCGAAAAGCTTGTCACCATACTCAACGGCTGTTGGGTAGTTCTTCTGCTTGTCAGAAGCGTAGAGCACAACGCGGTTGAATGAACCGTAGTAAGGATACTTCTGAATACCCTTCTGCGCTAGGCTTACTGCCTTGTCGTACTCCTCAAGAGCGTACGCTGTGAGAGCATAGTCGAAGAGGATATAGTCCTCGATGGTTGTCGGGTCAGCCACCTTGTCGTAGTGAGACATAGCCGACTTCAACTGACCATTGCGTGAGTACATACGACCTGCAGCAGCATCTACAGGATAGTCGGGCTTCACAGTGCGGAGTTTCTCAAGCATAGCGACAGCTCCGTCTGGGTCTACCTTCTGGTACACTGTAGCATATCTTACGTATGATGTCGGGTTAGCCGGCTCATAGTATGTACCCTGCTCATAGTAGCCAGCAGCCTTACCGCCGTCGTCCTGTGCAGAAGCGATATCGCCGAGGAGGATGTAGCCCTCAGCGCTCTTGCCGTTAGCCTTGATTGCAAGGTTAGCTATCTCTTCTGCCATCTGGTAGTTCTTAGCCTCAAGGAAAGCACGACCAAGAGCTGCGATAGCTGTAGCGTCCTTCTTGTAAGTCTTCTTGAAAGCCTTTACCTGATCCTTAGTAGCGATAGCGTCGCCCTTAGCATCTACAATCACTTTTGTGATGGCGTCGATATCAGCCTGTGATGTCTGCGCCATTGCTGGTACTGACAAGCCTGCGAGGAGCAGTCCAGCTACGAGGTATTTCATTGTTTTCATAGTTCTGTATAATTTGAATGTTAATATTCTGTTTATTTCATTGACGTACGACTACCGCTCTTGGTTTAAAGCGTGGGGGTGCGTATTAGCATACGTTTACGTTAATTAGCACAGCACAACTATTGGTTGTGTACCTGCACGTCGCGTATGGTTATCTCGCCACGTGTGGGGAGCAGACCTGCCTTAAAGAGGATGAGCTGACCCTTCGGCGACTCGATGAAGTGGGCAAAGCCCCAAGGCAGTCCGCGCTTCGGGTCGTTAAGCAACGCCCATATTGTGCGAACGAATGGATAACGTCCGTTGAGGAGCCACGCCTGATATGGTTTCCATGAGTTATATGGTGTGGCTTTATCGAGTTTCGATACCGACATCACGCGTATTGCCTTGTTCCATGTGGTATTGGTTGAGTCGCGCTTGTCGTTGAGCCAGTTGCTACCGATAACGCCGATGGCATTCGGGGTGGATGCTACGTAGTCGATAACGTCCTTACTGTCCTTTGCTGCGAACACGTTCGGACTGTCGATTGGCTTTCCGCCGAGGATTGAGTCGCAACAGTAGTTCACGGCACTCGACTTACGATTGTCGAAGCACACCCAAATCTCGCCGAGTTTTGAGCCTGGGTTCACTTCGCTCCACTTGGTTTTCTTGCCTAAGAGTATCGCCTTGATATCGTTGACGGTGATACATGAGTCGAGGTTCTGATTGTTACAGATGAGTGCCATGCCGTCGTAGGCGAGACGCACTGCTTCGGGCAGCATATTCAAGCCGTCCTTCACGTATGTGTACTCCTTCGGAGTGAAATTGCGTGCGGTGATCGTGAGCCATGTCTTCTGCTGGAGGAGCATGTTGATGCCGTCAATCTCGTTGGTATAGATAGGCTTGAGCTTGGTGTTCGGGCATTGCATGTGATAGACTTCTACGAGTTCGTCGATTATCGGACTGAAGCTCTCGTCACACGCGAAGCTTATCTCACCTTGCGTAGTGGTATCGGTTCTACCGTCCTTACGTTTCTTTTCGCCACCACAAGACATCATTACAAGCGTCATTGCAAGCAGTGCGAGTATAGAGATGTTCTTAAAATTCGTTTTCATAGTTGTATATAAACAAATAGTTTAACACAATAATATATATAATGTATAGAATAACATTCGCTTTAAGTGGACCACATGTGGGTCGTGGGGTGTGTCTGGCTACGTGTGCCGCAAAGGTGGTTAGGGGTATATTGGTTGCCGATTGCATCGGAATACGATTCAAGTATATTGCCGATTGCGTCGGAATGCTTATTCAAGGTGCTAATGTTCGACAAACAAATGTTTATTTAAGCTACAACCATCCATGAGTTCCGGCATAAAGCCGAAGCTACGTGGATGGTTGTTATTGCTAATCTTACTGTCTAAGCATGTAAGATGTTCGTATGCGTCAAGATTACTGGAGGCGGAATGCTACCGGCACCTGATACTTAACACGCACAGCTGAACCATTCTGCTTACCAGGAGTCCAGCGTGGCATGCTCTTAACCACGCGCATAGCCTCACGGTCGAGTGACGGGTCAACACCACGCAATATGCGTACATCGGTGATAGAACCATCGCGTTCAACAACGAAGCCTACAACAACACGACCCTGTACGCCGTTCTCGGCAGCTACTGTCGGATAGTGGATGTTGTTAGCGAGGTAGCTCATAAGTGCAGCGTCGCCACCAGGGAACATAGGCATCTGCTCTACGACTGTGAAGACCTTGGTTTCCTCAACATGCTTCGGAGGCTCCGGAGCTGCGATATCTTCCTTGGCCTTGAGTACAGCGCCACCGACCTCGTCGTTACCCTCTACTGTGAAGGCACCGACAGCCTTGTCGCTCTTCTGTACCTCGTCGAGCTTAATCTCGTCCTCTTCCTTAACCTCTTCGTCCTTCTTGATGACAGGAGCGGTGAACTTAACAGAAGACTTAACCTGCTCTACGACCTTTTCAGGCTCTTGTCTGATTACTTCCTTCTTCTCAACCTTAGCCTCTTTCTTCTTTTCAGTCTGAAGTTTTGCGAGCTCCACTGCTTGAGTGTTCTCAACTTTCTTATTAGCCTCAGCCATTTTCTGAAGCTGAAGTCCGAGATAGAGAAGTGCTGCAGCAAGGCCTACGATTAACAAAGCCCAAACGTTACGCTTGGCAGTGCCTTTGCGCAACTTATAGGCTCCATATGCCTGGTTTCTGCCCTCAAACACGAGGTCAGTCCATTCATTGGATATCAAATCTATTTTTGACATTTCTTCGTCCTTTCTTTAATTATTAGTCATTTACTTGACACCTCTTGAGCTCAGAAGCTTAGCATCCTGCTCATTGATCTTGTCAATGACATAAGTACCAATACTGCAGATAGTCATTTCGTCCAAAGCATCAACCATGTTCTTGTATGAAGCCTCGTCAGTACACTTGATGATGATGGTCATTGTCGGCACCTTGCCAGTCTCGAGCTCACCCTTCTTAATCTTAGTCAGCTCAGCGTCATACACTGCCTCTGGATAAGCAGCTGGGTTAGCGAGCTTCTTCTTGTCAAGAGCGTCCTTAGCCATCATAATGTCCTTAACAGGCTGCGAGCCGTCTTCGGTGATGTGGTTGAAGAGCACCGAGCGGATACCCTTCTGACCCCATGTTGTTTCCTTCAGACAGGTCGGGTCATCATACTTAGGCAGACCGTCAACGTGGTAGATCTTATCGTTACCACACACGTAGATAGTGACAGTCTGTGATGCCTTAGCAGCGTTACGATCCTTATCAGAGATATTCTCGTCGTTCGAAGGCATGGTTAAGTTCATAGTCTGAGGCTTAGCCAAAGATGTACAGAGCATGAAGAACGTGATAAGAAGCATCATCATGTCCACCATCGGCGTGAAGTCCACGCGGGTCTGCATCTTTTTCTGTCTGCTTGCTTTTTTCTTTGCCATGTCTTAGTCCTCCGAATTAGATTTAAGCGCGGTAATGAGATAGTAGCGGTTCTCGCTCATGTCCTGGAGCTCCGACATCATCTTCTTGATGGTCTTGTACGGAGTGCCTGCGTCCGCCTTGATGGCGAGCTTCATTTCCGAGCCGTTGTTATCGCGAGCCATCTTCACCCAATCCTGGAACTGGCTCATCTTACCGTCCACGCTATCAGTAGGGATACCCTTTGTAGCCTGGTATTCATTCAATTTTTCCTCCAAGTTCAGTGCAGATGCAAGGTCTTGCATCTCGACGCCGATAGAGGCAGCACTGCGGGCAGTTTCCATCTGTCCCTTAGTGAGCTGCACGCCATACTGGTCTGCCATGCCCTGAACGAGTTCGCCCATTCTCTTTGGATTATCCATTCCAACGAAGATACGGCCGTCCTTATCGCAGAGGATTGTCAAGACATTTGTCTCCGGCACCTTTACTTCAGATACCGAGCCCGGAGTAATGACCTTCACTGCTTCGTTCTTCACGAATGTTGATGTCAACATGAAGAAGGTGAGCAAGAGGACCATCACGTCGGACATAGGAGTCATATCTATCCAAACATCCGCTTTCTTAACTTTTACTTTACCCATAATGATAAATGTTTTAAAGGGTTAGTAAAATTAAGCCTCGTCTGCGTGGTTTGCTTCGTATGTCTTAGCAATAGTGTAACCTACTTCGTCAAGAGCGTATGTCAGCTTGTCAATCTTGTTTGAATAGTAGTTATATGAGACTACGGCTACCCATGATGTCAAAATACCAGATGCGGTATTAACGAGGGCCTCAGAGATACCTTCAGAAAGCTGGAGTGAGTCACCACCACCACCTGAAGCAAGAGCAGCAAATGAACGGATCATACCAACCACAGTACCGAAAAGAGCGGTAAGAGTACCGAGTGTAACGATAGTTGCGATGATAGGCATGTTCATCTGAAGTGTAGGCATCTCGAGCTGTGTAGCCTCCTCGTGAGCCTGCTGGATCTTAGAAACCTTAGCAGCACGCTTGAGGTTTGTAGTTGCCTCCATCTCCTTGTAAGCTGCGATAGAAGCGCCAACAACGTTAGCTACGCTACCCTGCTGCTTGTCGCAAAGCTCCTGTGCCTTAGCCATATCACCTGCTGTGATAGCCTTCTTTACAGAAACAACGAACTTACCGAGTGAGCTCTTACCGAAAGCTGTACGGAGAGCGAAGAAGCGCTCGATAGAGAGAGCGATTACAGAGAAGAGAAGAGTGATGATCACAGGAACGACAACACCACCTTTGTAGACTGTACCCATGAGGTTACCGTCCTTAACCGGCTGTGTCGGATCACCGTTTACGAAGTGCTCAGGTGCACCAAGGATGTACTTGAAGAAAAGCACTGCGAGTACAAAACATACAAGGATGATAAAGAACGCATTTTTAACACCCTGGAATCCTGAAGACTTCTTCGGATTCGCTTTAGCTTGTGTAGTTGCCATAATTTTTTGTAAAGTTTAATAAGTTATTAAATGGTTAATAAAAAAATTCATTTTTATGTTAGCACTATTTCAAATAGTATTAGTGGTTTCTTGCCTATATCCACTCTCTATGCTATATCAGCATGGCAAAGTTAGCAAATAATGGCAAATAATCACCCTATTGTCATAGCTTTAACATTTTTTTATTTGAGTTTTGCCAGTGTCTCTTTAATACGGCGCATTGCTTCGCGAATATTATCGTCACTGGTGGCGTAACTCATGCGGAAACATTCGGGGTCGCCGAAGGCGTCACCGCCTACTGTTGCCACGTGTCCTTCTTCGAGCAGGAACATGGCAAGGTCGGTCGAGTTGTTGATGGTCTTGCCCTTGTAGCACTTGCCGTAGAAACCTGAGCACTTGGGGAAGAGATAGAATGCACCCTGAGGGCAGTTCACCTCGAGTCCGGGTATCTCCTTTGCCAACTTCACGATGAGGTCGCGGCGGCGTTCAAAGGCTTTACGCATTGTCTCAACGCACTCCTGCGATGTGGTGTATGCTGCTTCTGCTGCCTTCTGGCTTACTGAGCACGGACCGCTTGTATATTGTCCCTGCAGTTTGTTGCAGCCTTTGACAATCCACTCGGGTGCTGCAATGAAGCCGATACGCCAGCCTGTCATGGCGTATGCTTTCGACACGCCGTTGACGATGATTGTGCGCTCCTTCATGCCGGGGAACTGAGCGATACTCTCGTGCTTGCCTACGTAGTTGATATGTTCGTATATCTCGTCGGCAAGTACGAACAGGTCGTCGTGACGCTTGATGACCTCTGCCAGTGCTTCAAGCTCGTCCTTTGTATAAACGCTGCCGGTTGGGTTGCTTGGCGAGCAGAGTATGAGCATACGTGTCTTCGGTGTGATAGCTGCCTCAAGTTGCTCGGGAGTCATCTTGAAGTTCTGCTCGAAACCTGCGTTCACAATGACCGGCGTACCACCTGCCAGCTTCACCATCTGCGGATAGCTCACCCAGTAAGGAGCCGGAATTATCACTTCTTCTCCGTCGTTGACGAGTGCCATCACTGTGTTGCAGACGCTCTGCTTGGCTCCGCTCGATACGAGTATCTCGCTTGTTGTGTAGTCGAGATTGTTTTCGTTCTTCAGTTTTGCCACGATAGCCTTACGCAGATCCATGTATCCCGGAACTGGCGAATAGCGTGAGAAGTTTTCGTCGACAGCCTTCTTTGCAGCCTCTTTAATGTGGTCGGGTGTGTTGAAGTCGGGCTCACCAACACTCATGTTGATTACGTCTATGCCCTGTGCCTTCATCTCGCCGCTCTTCTGCGACATTGCAAGTGTCTGTGACGGAGCGAGACGATTGAGTCGATTTGATAATTCTGCCATTATTATAAATATGTATAGTTATAATTTCTTGCAAAATTATAAAGAAATTCTGAGTTTGGCGAATAAAATAAAGAGGAATTAAAAGTAAAACTACAAAATGCAATGAGATTTTGTTCTTTTTTAAACATCCAGAGTCGTGGAAGTATGCATTGGACGGCGGACGCAACCTGATTGGATGGCGGACGCAACCTGATTGGACGGCGGACGCAACCAGATTGGACGGCGGACGCAATCCGGTCAGGCGGCGGACGCAATCCGGTCGGGCGGCGGACGCAATCCGGTCGGGCGGCGGACGCAATCCGGTCGGACGGCGGACGCAATCCGGTCGGACGGCGGACGCAATCGGTGACGAAAAAAGGGTATGTCAGAAGTCAAACAAGATGAGCTGCAAGCCCAAATCAATTGATTTCTGGCACACCCTTCATACTAAATATGTATAATGGGGTTCAAAACCGCACTATTAATTCTCAACGCTCTCGTTATTGAAAGCCGATGTGATGCGATACTTCACGTCGCCGTCGTAGGTAACGGTAGAGTTCTTGAGGGCACTCCATACGGGGGCGATGTAGTCGCTCTCGCCATTCTTGTCGGAAAGTTTGTAATAGGAGTGTATCTCTATGGTGAGTCCGTCGTTGTAGCGGCGTTCGAGGGCCTTGAGCAGTTCCTTTGTCACGCCGGTGACATTAATTGTGATGCCTGCTGTCTGACGCTCAACGGTGAGCTTGACATTGGCACCGATAGTTGCATCGTAATCCTGCACCTCGAAGTACTTCTCGAAGTAGCGCACAAGAGCTGCCGACTCGACACCCTCTACTGTATAGTCGATGCCTACAGGGAGGAACACCTTCACGTCCTTAGCTTCCTTGATATGCAGGGATGTCTTGATCTCGCCCCATGAAGAGTGCTTCTGCTGATGGATATCAACCAAGAGGGTCGGGTCGATAGGTTTGATGTTGTAGATGGTTGGATAATAGTCGGCAAGCTGCTGATAGGTGAGCTGCATCTTACCATCGTTCTCGCCGAAGGTAATCTCCTGGAAGCCCTCGTCCTTGCATGCATCACATGCTGCCTTGATGTCGTCTTTGTCGGTAAGCAAGCCGTCAACATGCCAACCGTTCTCCATGTTCTTGGCAAGATACCATATCACACGGATGTTCTTTTCCACCACGGTAGGCGACACCGGATTGGTGCGACCGCACCATTTTGTAAGTTTCTTTACAATGGTGGTTGTGGTGGTGTCGCCTGCTGCAATAAGGGTGCGCAAGCCCGAACCATTTGTACTGAGAAGATAATCGAAGTTCTTGTCCTTATTTATAGTAATGTATGGGCAGTCGGTGTACACCTTGCCGTTGTTCATAACTCCAACGTACTTGTTTGGAGCGACATTAAAACCAAGGCGTGGGTCGACCTTTACATTGAAATAATTGACGTTGGCGGTTGGAGACAGAGGATTGGCAGCACGTGTTACAGCGTTCACCTTCTGGTAGTTATTCAGGACATCAACGCCCATATACACCTCGGTTTGAGGCGCATTAGCCAACAAAGAGTCGTCAGTACCATTGGTCTCTTCCGAGCTTGAACATGCTGTAAATGCAGCAACGGCTGCAAAGAGAAAAAACAGCTTGTGTAGCTTTATCATAATCAGTTTATTGTTTGTATGTTAAATCAAGATTGAATACATATCATAAAATCGGCTGCAAATATACACCATTTGCTGAAAACGGCAAAGTTTTTGAATAACTTTTTCGTAAAAATCACGCCAAAATCTGCCGATTACATTCGTCTCTTCTGACTTTGTCCTGCGCCAGTTCCCTTATACTTGCTATTTGTGGCATTAAAGCGATAGCGGATGCCCAGCGTGATGCTACTGACAGAGTAAGCATCGTAAAACAATGTTCGTGCAGTGCCAGAATAGAACGTGCGGTGCTGATTGCCGGTGGCGAATAGGTCGGATACGTCAAGGGTTAACGTCAAACGATTTTTAAATAACGCCTTATAAAGAGAGAGATCGGTGTTGAAATATCCCTTACGTATATTTTTGTTTCCCATGTTTCCTTCGGTCTGTGCGGTCATTACGAGCGAAGCCGTCAACCACTTGAAGTCGAACGTGTTGGTAAAAGAGAAGACAGCCACTGGATTGTTGAGCTTATTGCCCACGTGCGTGTCCATCTTGAGCCATTGTTTGTAGAGCATCGCCTCTAATGTGGGATGCCAAATGCCGTAGGTTGGATTCAGCGTCAGTCCTGCCTGAAAGGAGTTATAGCTGTTGATATTTTCCGGACGGGCAAGCGACTTTATCGGATTGTTCTGATAGGTCTGCGTCATCGTACAAACCTCATCGGAGATATGTGAATAAATCAGTTGCAGATTAACCCACTTCCATGAGAAAGCGTAAGTAAGATTGCGCGTTATAGATGGTGTGAGGAACGGATTTCCCGATTCGTATGTGTACTGGTTGTCGTACTGCACGCCACTTCTGAGTTCGTTGTAGCTGGGACGATAGATGTCGGCTGCGTATGTCAGTTGCATCTGGGTCTTGCCTACGGGTAGCGAAAGGGCAAGCGACGGAAACCAGTTGCTGTATGTCTTGCTCTGAAGGTCGATGCGAATCTCGTTTGTGTAATAATCAAAGTCGTTATACTCGTAGCGCAAACCAGCCTGCACAGAAAGTGCCCCGAAGGAGCGGGTGTAATCTACGAAAGCCGAAGTCATCGACTCTTTCACTTTCTCGTTCTCATTACTCGTAACTTCTGGCACGATGGTGTATAGCATTCGACGATTAAGAGAAGAGTATTCGCCACCTACCGACAGTTCGCCCTTGAACAGCGGAAAACCAAGAACAAGTTTTGAAGCAACCAACGAGTTGCGGTTGTTGCGGTAAGAGTCGGCTTGAGAGTTTTTTATCTGGTTGTCTTCACCGGTGACGCTCTCTTTTATAGTCATCCTATCCTTGTCACCATACCAATAGTAATCGGTATTGAAGTCTATTTTGAGTGCCCCTATCTTGCCTACATAATAGGCATTGGCAAGATATTTCGAGGTATGACCAGGAGAGAAATAGTCTCCACGAGATGTCTCCACGAGTTGATCATTGCAGTATGATGTGGCTTGCTGTAGTCCCCTGCCTTCTTTTCTTGCATAGCGGTCGTAACTGAAACTCGCACCGATGGAGTTATCATCGTCAAACATATAGCTGGCATTCAAGCGTGCATACGGATTGAGATTTGTATATTCTTGCGTTACCTTAGTATTCTGTAACCATGTATTGCTGGTGTAGGTATACTGCTGTATTCTCTTGTTGTCTGGTTGATGAGTGTATGCCCCATACAAAAAGCCGGTGATGTCGAAGCCGCCTTTACGATAGTTGCCCCGGAACGACTCGTAATAACTCATGCGCTTATCTTCGTTTATGACAAAACTGGTGCTATTGTCAAAGCTGAAACCCTCGCCTTGCGGTTTCTTGGTGGTGATGCGTATAACGCTCTTCACGCTGGCATCGTAACGTGCACCAGGGTTGCTGATAACCTCAATGTTCTTGATGTCGCTGGGTTGCAAACGCTGCAACTCCATTTGGTCTTGCATCTTACGACCATTGATATAAATTTCTGGTGTTCCTCTGCCGAACACTTCTATATCTCCGTCTTTAGCCGACACGCTGGGGATGCGTGAAAGCAACTGCTCCATATTGGCAGTTTTCTCCAACACGCTACCTGATACCGTCGTCGTCATTCCTTCGCCGCTCAACACCGTCTTGGGCAGTTGGCTTCTTACAACGATTTCGCCGAGCATCCATGATTCTTCGCTTAATCGGATGACACCCATGTCTTCTCCACGACAATCTCGGAAAACTGTCGTATAACCAATTGATGAAACCTTAATGATTCCGCCATTGCAAGGAGAATCGATAACAAAGCTACCGTCCTCGCCACTCACAGCCCCCTTGACAAAGACCGAATCCCCACGAGTCAGAAGCACGACATTCACGAAAGCCAAAGGTTCTCCTTTAGTATTTTCAATCTTTCCCTTAATGTTCTGCGCCATTATCGGAGCAAAAGACATAAGCGATATAAGCGTCGCTATCATTACCTTAATCATAATCGCTATTTTTTATTTTTGCTACTAAACGGCTCATTTACTCTATAAAAAGGACGAGAACATTAGTTTAGGTATATACAAATAGCATACACCCAAGCTCATGTTCTCTTATCGTTAGCATTGCTTGCGGCTGAGGGTGTGTCAAAACTAAAATATTTGGCAAATTGAATAGCAAACGGTTCTAATCGTAGGAGGCTACGGCATTCCTGCCGTAGCCATTAGTAACTGAAATACAACTGTTTGCAATGACTACGGCAAGAATGCCGTAGTCTCCTACAGTTAGCCATTCATCACAATTCTATAGTTTTGACACACCCTCTACTTGATTATTACTTGAGGTGCAAGATGTGACCCATACGGTCGCGCTTAGTCTTCAGATAGCGCTCGTTGTACTTGTTGGGTATCACTTCGATGGGCACGTTCTCCACTATTTCGAGTCCGTACGACTCTAAGCCTACGCGCTTTGTAGGGTTGTTGGTGAGCAGGCGCATCTTGTGCACGCCGAGGTGGCGCAGCATCTGTGCTCCGCAACCATAGTCGCGCTCGTCGGGCTTGAAGCCGAGGTGCACGTTGGCATCTACGGTGTCATAGCCTTCCTCCTGCAGCTTGTATGCCTCAATCTTGTTCATGAGTCCGATACCGCGACCTTCCTGCTGCATATAAACCACTACGCCCTTGCCTTCCTTCTCAATCATCTGCATAGCTGCGTGGAGCTGCTGTCCGCAGTCGCAGCGCTTCGAGCCGAGGATGTCGCCTGTGGCGCATGAAGAGTGTACACGTACGAGCACGGGCTCGTCCTCACGCCACTCGCCCTTCACGAGTGCCATGTGCTCCAGTCCGTTGCTCTGCTGACGGAACGGCACGAGGCGGAAGTGTCCCCACTCTGTAGGCATGTCTACCTCCTCGCCCACTTCGATTATCGACTCCTTCTTGAGGCGGTAAGCGATGAGGTCCTTGATGGTGATGATGCGCAAGCCCCACTCCTCTGCCATCTTCTGCAGGTCGGGCATACGTGCCATTGTGCCGTCTTCGTTCATTATCTCCATGAGTGCGCCTGCCGGATAGAGACCTGCCAGGCGGCAGAGGTCGATGGCAGCCTCGGTGTGTCCGCAGCGGCGGAGCACGCCGTTGTCCTGTGCGTAGAGCGGATTGATATGTCCAGGGCGGCCGAAGGTCTGTGGTGTAGACGTTGGGTCGGCGAGTGCTTTGATGGTGGCAGCACGGTCGTGTGTTGACACGCCGGTGGTGCATCCCTCAAGTTTATCGATTGTAACGGTGAACGGTGTGCCAAGCATTGAGGTGTTGTCGCTCACCTGATGTGGCAGGTCGAGCTCCTCACAACGCGAGAGGGTGATGGGGGCACAGAGCACGCCACGCGCGTTCTTCAACATAAAGTTCACCTTTTCAGGAGTTATCTTCTCGGCGGCGATGATGAGGTCGCCCTCATTCTCGCGGTCTTCGTCGTCAACCACGATTACGAACTGTCCGTCTTTAAAATCTTTTAGAGCATCTTCGATGCTGCTCAGTTTGAATTCTCCCATATTATTTATTTGTTGATGAGTGTTATTATTATTCGTTATCTTACTATTATTGTTTCTAAAATATCGCCATTAAGTATGCCGCTACCGATTGAGTATAGCGTTTATTCTGCCCATGATTATCTTGTTCTCGGTCTGCACCACCTTCAGGTCGCGCTGCAGACGCAAACGGTAGCGCCACATTCGCATGTAGAGCACGAAGCCGAGCGGTACGACGATGGCTGCCACAATGTTCAGCCACTTGCGTTCGAAGGGGCGTGTATGGGCGCGCTCCGACATCACGGGGTACATGCTCAGGTGGTTGATGATAGTGCGGTCGCGCGAGTTGCTGAGGTCTTCTATTATCTGCTCCAGCTGTGGCACAATGCGCTCCATCACGTTGTCGGGCTCGTACTTAAAGAAGACTTTCACCCAACTTGGTGCACGTTTCAAACGATGCGTGTGCGAGTACTCGACTATCTCGTTGTTCATCTGCTGCAATTGTGCCAAGTCGTCGGCGTAGTGCGGATCGTTGATTACCACCTCCTTGCGATATATCGGGCGCTTGATGCGCAGACCGAAGAAGCGACGGAAGATGTCGGCGTACAAGTCGGCATTGAACACAACAGAGTCGTTGGTTGCTTTATATGTAAAGAACACCGCCATCGGCACGAGTACAGCGGGAGCAAGACTCTTGCCAAACCATATCGTCCACATACCGCTTCGCGCCATTCGATAGCCCGAGTTGTCGAGTATATAGTAGAGGATGAAGACGAGCACCGAGATGAGCACCGGCAGACCCAAACCGCCCTTGCGTATGATGGCTCCGAGCGGCGCACCGATAAAGAAAAAGATGAGACACGACAAGGCGAGCGTTATCTTTGCCACCCACTCTATCTCGTGCTGACGTATCAGGCGGTCGCCATCGCTGGTGATGAGCGACTTAAACTCGAGGTCGCTCTTGCGCGAGCCTACTCGGTTCAGGGCATAACTTATAGCGGTGCGCTTCTGTTGCGACGTGAGGTGAGCGTATGCTGTATCGACGTTATAGGCTGAGGTCGTAGCAAGTTGTAGGGCGCGAAGCGAGTCGTTCTTCGTAACCGAAGCGAGTCGATAGAACGTGAGTCGATCGGCAGCGTAGTAGTTGTTGCCGATACTATCGTACACTTGTTTCAGCGAATCCATATCGTGAACTATCTGCGTGAAACTCTTGCCGCGTGCGTCGTTGGATACCGACGAACCATCGCTCACATTAAAGTCGGAATCAAAGTCGAGCACGATATGCTTCTGCACAAACGACTCGCGACGATAGGGCACCGAAGCGCTGCCAGCCAACTCCTGCGACTGCATATTCTCAAACCATTCGCCACTCCACAGCGTGAGCAGTAGGTGTTTCTTCTCGGCTGTCGACTGCAACATGCCCGAGTCGGCGAGTATTATCGCCTGGTCTTCGTACGACCCAGTCATGCGATAAATCATTATACCGTAAAGCTTACCCGTGTCCATATTCTTCTTCGACACGTAGAGGTTAGAGTTTGGTATGCCGTCGTAAAACACGCCTTCCGGTATTTCCAGTTCCGGACTCTTCTGCTTCATCGATATGAGCATCAAGGCGAGCTTGCGGTTGGCTTCCGGACCGATAGAGTTCTGAAAATAAATGGAGAGCACGCAGATAGCCACACTGATGGCTATAAGCGAACGAAACGCTTGCATGAGCGATATACCTGCAGCTTTTATAGCCGTCAGCTCTGAGCTTTCACCGAGATTTCCGAATGTTATAAGCGATGAAAGCAGAATGGCAAGCGGCATTGCTTGCGGCACAAGCATGAGTCCCATATGCCAAAAGAATTCGGCAAGCACGTCGACGGAGAGTCCCTTACCGATTAGCTCGTCGACATATTTCCACAGAAACTGCATCATCAGTACAAATTGACAGATGAAGAACGTTCCTATGAACAAAAGACCGAACTGCTTTGCAATGAAGATATCTAATTTCTTTATACGAAACATCGTGAGCGTTTTTACCTTATTATATATAGGTAGACTGTTCCACCAGTGCACTACATATAAGAGGTTAAGTATATGTATGCTTTTTTATGCTGCAAAATTAGCATAAATATTTCATATACTCCACGAAATTAAATGATTTTAGTATTTTTACACTGCCGAAGTAGCCCACTCCTACCCTACACGCCACACTTACGACGCAAACGCTCGAAGTTGCTCGTCCATATATCCTCGAGCCAGTCCTTATCGCCATCGTCTGTAAAATCGGTAACGCTGAGCATGTATCCACCCGTCAGACTACACTTCTCCATACGTATCTCTACATACGACCCGTCGGTTTCGTCGTCCCAACTCCAGCGTATGCGTCCGTATTTCTCAATCACGCTGACCGTTGCCATTCGTACTTCGTGGTGGCGGTGGGCATCGCCCCATGCGCAGGTGAGTTGGTCGCCATCGAGCGTCACGCTATCGGCTATCCACTTCTGCAAACCCGAATCGGTACCGATAAGCTGCCAAATGATATTCTTCGAAGTTGAGTTTAGGAGGTGTTCTACAGTGATTTTGTTTTTCTCCATAGTTGTTGTTTTAGTAGTTAAGCCATTAGGAAGGCCTGTATTTTTTGCAAAGATAGGGAAAAAGATAAAGAAAATGCACTTTATTGTGATTTTTTTTGCGAAAAGTTTTGGCGATTAACAAAAAAGCATTACCTTTGCACCCGCAATCAAGAACGATGGCGGGATAGCTCAGCTGGTTAGAGCGCATGATTCATAATCATGAGGTCCCCAGTTCAATCCTGGGTCCCGCTACAAAGAACGAGTTAAAGATTAGGTCTTTAACTCGTTTTTTTGTATATAAATCAATAAAAACATATTTAACACAACTTTTTCCGCATTTTTTCTACAATTTACACATTATATTATTGGTTTTTAGTACCTTTGCATTGATTTTGAAAAATTACACGCAAGACGGAATAACAAAGCCATATTGACGTTCGCACGTGTAACAACATCATACAACAACAAGGCAAAAAGGATAATCAACAATAATAAAAAGAAATCATGGCTGGAACAAAAAAAATCAAGACCGCGCTTATCTCCGTATTTCATAAGGATGGTCTCGACGAGCTCCTGAAGAAGCTCAACGAAGAAGGTGTTAAATTCCTCTCTACTGGTGGCACACAAGCATTCATCGAAAAGCTTGGCTACGAATGTCAGTCGGTAGAAAGCGTAACATCTTACCCATCAATCCTTGGTGGACGTGTCAAGACTCTGCACCCACGCATCTTCGGTGGCATCCTCGCTCGCCGCGACAATGAAGGCGACCGCCAGCAGATGGCTGAATACGCCATCCCCGAAATCGACCTCGTCATCGTCGACCTCTACCCATTCGAGCAGACTGTAGCAAGCGGTGCTTCCGATGCCGACATCATCGAGAAGATAGACATAGGCGGCATCTCGCTCATACGTGCTGGTGCTAAAAACTTCAACGACGTGGTCATCGTTCCGAGCAAGGCTGAATACAAGCTTCTCCTCGACATCCTCAACACTAATGGTGCTGAGACCTCTCTTGAGGAGCGCAAGATGTTCGCTGAGCGTGCGTTCGGCGTAAGCAGCCATTACGACACAGCCATCCACGCTTGGTTTGCAAAGTAAACTCAAAACTCATAATTCAAAACTCAATAAATGGGATTTTTTTCATTCAGACAGGAAATTGCGATGGACCTCGGCACTGCCAACACCATCATCATCTGCGACGATAAGATCGTTGTTGATGAGCCGTCGGTAGTGGCACTCGACCGTCGCACAGACAAAATGATTGCTGTCGGCTCGAAGGCAAAGATGATGTATGAGAAGACTCACGACAACATCCGAACCATTCGCCCACTCCGCGATGGAGTCATCGCCGACTTCTCAGCATGTGAACAGATGATGCGCGGACTCATCAAGATGGTACACTCTGGCAGCCGACTCTTCACCCCGTCGCTGCGTATGGTTATCGGCGTTCCTTCTGGTTCTACCGAAGTGGAGTTGCGCGCCGTACGCGACAGTGCTGAGCACGCCGACGGACGCGACGTGTACCTCATTTTCGAGCCTATGGCAGCTGCTATAGGCATCGGCATCGACGTGGAAGCACCAGAGGGCAACATGATTGTAGACATAGGTGGCGGCTCAACAGAGATTGCTGTAATCTCGCTCGGCGGCATCGTGTCGAACAACTCTATCCGCACTGCTGGCGATGACCTCACAGCCGACATTCAGGAGTATATGTCACGCCAGCACAACGTGAAGGTTTCGGAGCGTATGGCTGAGCGCATCAAGATACACGTCGGCTCGGCTCTCACTGAGCTTGGCGACGATGCACCGGAGGACTTCATCGTTCACGGACCGAACCGCATCACTGCGCTCCCTATGGAGGTGCCGGTATGCTATCAGGAGATAGCACACTGCCTCGACAAGACTATCGCAAAGATCGAGAACGCTGTGCTCTCTGCTCTTGAGAACACACCGCCTGAACTCTATGCCGACATCGTGAAGAATGGTATCTATCTCAGTGGTGGCGGTGCCCTGCTGCGTGGTCTCGACAAGCGTTTGCAGGAGAAGATTAACATTCCGTTCCACATCGCCGAAGATCCGTTGCACAGCGTAGCTATCGGTGCGGGTGTGGCTCTGAAGAACATCGACCGCTTCTCATTCCTGATGAGATAGGATAAAAGTAAAAGAGTAAAAAAGTAAAAGAGTAAAACGCTCTTGACAACAAAAGAGTAAAACGCTCTTGACAGTAAATAACTTTTAAAGGTAAAAAGGTAAAAAAGTAAAAGAGTAAAAAGAGCAGGAAAGGTTATACGCCCTCTGCTTTTTACTTTTTTACTCTTTTACTTTTTTACTTTTCAATTATGCGCAACCTATTAGATTTCCTTTCACGCCACAACCACTTGTTCGTCTTCCTCTTGCTTGAGGTAGTGAGCCTCACACTGCTGTTCAAGTACAACAGCTATCAGGGCAGTGTGTGGTTTTCATCGGCTAATGCCGTAGCAGGCAAGATGTACGAATGGGACTCGTCCGTGAAGCAATACTTCGCCCTCACCGAAGTGAACCGCCAACTCACCGACCGCAACATATACCTCGAACGCGAAGTGGAGATGCTGCGCGAGCAGGTGAAGAAGTCAAACAACGACACTACCCTCGTCGAACGACTGCAACAGAACATCATGCGCGACTACGAGACCATACCGGCAAAGGTCGTCAGCTCGTCGCTCGACAAGGCTAACAACTTCATCACCATAGATAAAGGCAGTGCCGACGGCGTGCGCAAGGACATGGGCGTGGTGTGCGGACAGGGCATCGTGGGCATCGTCTATCTATGCAACGAACACTACTCGGTGGTTATCCCTGTGCTCAATGAGCAGTCGAACATCAGCTGCACCATACGCGGACGTGGCTACTTCGGCTACCTGCGCTGGCATGGTGGTTCGCCCGAAACGGCATACGTAGAGGACATACCACGCCATGCACACTTCCGACTGGGCGACTTCATCGTGACATCGGGCTACTCCTCGGTGTTTCCACCGGGCATCATCGTCGGACGCATCAAACATGTGTACAACTCCGAGAACGGACTCTCCTACCGTCTCAACATCGCTCTGTCGACCGACTTCTCACGTCTGCGCGACGTGAGCGTCATCAACGACCGCGAGATGGACAAGAAACTTGAATTACTGCGTGCTGCCGAAGACTCCATCAAAGCACGCCAATAAACATACAGAAGAAACAAATGAGCCTGAACTTCCTTAGAAACATAGTATTCATCATAGTGCTACTGCTCGCACAGACGCTGCTACTCAACCATATCAGCGTCTTCGGATGCGCCACACCGCTACTCTATGTCTACTTCGCACTGACCGTGCAACGCGGCGAAGCGAAGTGGGCTACGCTGCTTTGGTGCTTCTTCATGGGTCTATTGGTGGACATCTTCACCAACACACCAGGTGTAGCAGCTGCCTCAATGACGCTTGTGGGCTTCTTGCAACCCTACGTTGTCGAACTATTCGCGCCACGCGATAGTGCCGACGACCTCCGTCCGTCCCCCTTCACCTTCGGCTCAAGCAAATACACCAATTACACCATCATCCTCGTACTCATCTATTGCTTCACATTCTTCTCGCTCGAAGCCTTCAATCTGTACAACTGGGGACAATGGATTGCTTGCATCGTGGCAAGCACCATCATCACCGTCGTATTGATTTTGGTGATAGAGTACTTCAGAAGCAAGAGATAGAGCACAGCAGAAACAGTAGGTAGAGAACATTATTAGTAGTAATCGGTAACATCAGTAGTAGGAAATGAGCAATTATAACCTTGAGAAACGGCGCTACGTAATCGCTTTCGTGGCAACGGCTATTGTCGTTGTCTACATCGTGCGTCTCTTCACGCTGCAGCTGCTTAGCGACGACTACAAGAAGAACGCCGACTCCAACGCCTTCCTCAAGAAAATCGAATACCCCTCGCGTGGTGCCATCTACGACCGCAACGGCAGACTGCTCGTGTACAACCAGCCGGCTTACGACATTATGGTCGTGATGAACGAAGCAAAGGGACGCATCGACACGCTTGAGTTTTGCCACGCGCTTGGCATCACGAAAGAGTTCTTCATAAAGCGCATGAACGACATTAAGGACTACTCGAAGAACCCTGGCTACTCGCGCTTCACGCAGCAGCTCTTTATGAGTCAGCTCCCTTCGGAGGAGTTCAGCTTCTTCCAAGAAAAGATATTCCGCTTCCCTGGTTTCTACGTGCAGCAGCGCAGCATACGCCAATACCAATCGAAGGTGGGCGCGCATATCCTCGGCGACGTGGCTGAGGTGTCGCCCTACGACATTGAGGAGGATAGCTACTATCAGCCTGGCGACTACATCGGCAAACTCGGTGTGGAGAAGTCGTACGAGAAACAGTTGCGTGGCGAAAAAGGAGTGCAGATTCTGCTGCGCGACGCTCGCGGACGCATACAAGGCAAGTACATGGACGGCAAGTACGATCGCAAACCGATTGCCGGCAAAGACCTCACGCTCGCCATTGACGAGAAGCTACAAGCATTGGGCGAACGTCTCATGGAGGGCAAGATAGGATCTATCGTGGCACTCGACCCTCGTACGGGCGAAGTGCTCTGCATGGTGTCGGCTCCGAGCTACGACCCACGTATCATGGTGGGACGTGCACGCGCTAAGAACCACCGCGCACTGGCTAAAGATGCATGGAAACCACTTCTCAACCGCTCCATAATGGGTATGTATCCGCCTGGCTCCACGTTCAAGACATCGCAGGCTCTTACGTACATGACCGAAGGCATCATTACGCCAGGCACAGCATTCCCCTGCAATCACGGCTTCTACTATCGCGGTCTACACGTAGGCTGCCACTCACATGCCGCTCCTATCGCTCTTGTCGATGCCATCAGCACCTCGTGCAATTCCTACTTCTGTTGGGGACTTTACTACATGATTGGCAACCGCTCGAAATACAAGACTCCGTATAACGCCATGAACACGTGGCGCGACTATATGGTGTCGATGGGCTTCGGCTACAAGTTGGGCATCGACCTGCCTGGCGAGAAACGTGGCATGATTCCGAACGCCGACTATTACGACCGCAACTATCGTGGCTCGTGGAACGGCCTTACTATCATCTCTATATCTATCGGCCAGGGCGAGGTGACGCTCACTCCGCTACAGATAGCCAACCTCGGTGCCACCATCGCCAACCGCGGCTACTACTACCGACCACACGTGGTGCGCAAGGTGCAAGGCGAACCGCTCGACACCATGTACACCCACCGCCACTACACAATGGCATCACGCCGAGCCTACGATTACGTGGTAGCAGGTATGCGCTCCTCAGCCATAAAGGGTACGTGTAAAGCTCTCTCACGACTGCCGTTCGAGGCATGTGGCAAGACGGGTACGGCGCAGAACCACGGACGCGACCACTCCGTGTTCATGGGCTTCGCACCGATGGAAAACCCGAAGATAGCTATCGCCGTGTACGTAGAGAACGGCGGATGGGGTGCCGACTTCGGTGTACCTATCGGCGGACTGATGATGGAACAGTATCTTACGGGCAAGCTATCGCCTGCTGCCGAGGCGCAAGCAGATGCCATGCAGGCACGACGCATTGGCTACGGTCCGAGATTCTCTCAAAAGTAAAAAAGTAAAAGAGTAAAAAAGTAAAAAGCTTAGGAAGGCTTAAAGAGGCTTAGAAAGGCTTAAAGAGGCTTAGAAAGGCTTAGGAAGGCTTATAAACTAAAAATAATGATAAACGACAAACCACAAAGCATTTGGTCGCAGGTCGACTGGCTGACCATTGGCCTGTACATAGCACTGATGCTCTTCGGATGGTTGAGCATCTGCGGTGCGAGCTACTCCTTCGGCGACAACGATCTGTTCTCGCTCGACACACGCTCGGGTATGCAGATTCTATGGATTGGCACGAGTATCTGTCTCGGTTTTGTCATACTGATGATGGACTCGCGCTTCTTCGACACGTTCTCGTTCATCATCTACGGTGTGCTGCTCCTGCTGCTCTTTGCCACCATCTTCAACCCTCACGACATCAAGGGTTCCCACTCGTGGCTCGTCATCGGTCCGCTACGCTTGCAGCCTGCCGAGTTCGGCAAGTTTGCAACCGCACTTGCGCTCGCCAAGCTGATGAGCACCTACGGCTATAACATACAACGCTGGAAAGACTTTGCAGCGGCTTGCGCCGTGGTGCTCGTGCCCATGCTCTGCATTGTGGGTCAGCGTGAGACGGGCTCTGCACTCGTCTATCTCACATTCTTCCTCATGTTCTACCGCGAGGGAATGCCTGGCAGCATCCTCTTCACGGGCGTAGCGATGGTACTCTACTTCGTTGTGGGCATTAAGTACGAGGGCATTATGCTCTTCGACACACCTACATCGGTGGGCAAGTTCGTGGTACTGCTACTCGTACAACTGTTCGTAGCAGGCATGGTGTACAACTATGTGCACAACCGTAAGCACACCAATACAATCATCGGCTATAGTCTGGTGCTCACCACTATAGCCATTCTCTTCGACGTGTACGTCATTCCGTTCGACGTGACGTGGGTGCAGCTCGGTATGTGTCTTGCGCTGTTCCTCTATCTCCTCTACCACGGACTGCGTACGCGCCTTCCGCAATACTTCTTCATACTGGCGTTCGCCGTCGGTTCGGTGGTGTTCTTCTACTCTGCCGACTACGTGCTGAACAACGTGATGGAGCCTCATCAGCGTGTGCGCATCAACGTGTTGCTCGGTCTCGACGAAGACCTTGCCGGTGCCGGCTACAACGTTCATCAGAGCGAGATAGCCATCGGCTCGGGCGGACTCAAAGGCAAAGGCTTCCTCAATGGCACGCAGACTAAGCTGAAGTTCGTGCCCGAGCAAGACACCGACTTCATCTTCTGCACCGTGGGCGAGGAGGAGGGTTTCATCGGTTCGGCAGGCGTATTGCTGCTGTTCCTCGTCCTCATACTCCGACTGCTTGCGCTTGCCGAGCGACAACCATTCGCCTTTGGGCGCATATACGGCTACTGTGTGGCATCGGTGTTCCTCTTCCACGTGTTCATCAACGTGGGCATGGTGTTAGGCTTAACGCCTGTCATCGGTATCCCGCTACCATTCTTCAGCTACGGCGGATCGTCGCTTTGGGGCTTCACTATCCTGCTTTTCATATTCCTCAGTATAGACGCAAAGCGCAATATGCTCAAGGCTTAGGTTACATTTTATTTATAAATATAATGTCAGTAGTATCATAAATAAAGCGATATGCAAATCATTAGTTGGATTTACATATCGCTATTTATTTAATGCTTAGTGTTGGTTATTTTTGTAGGCTGCGAAGCTTTGGATAATCGACACCTCTTTATTACCAGCTTAAAACTCAGGATTGTCTGATTTCTTCTGCTGCTTAATAGAAACGCTTGTTGAGCCTTCAGCGTTCTCAAATTCGATAATGCCACTTCTTTCTGCATCCATAAGATTGTTATCTACGTACACTCTAAAACCATTCTCCGTTCCGTACACATAACACCAGTCTGGCTTTGACTTTACTTTAGCAGATGTCAGGTTTACGAGTGTTAGTTCTTTTGGCAGAGAATTATCATTAGCCCCAAACTCTAAAGAACTTTCAGCGAACTTAGGAGCAAATGGAACAAATGGAGCCTGACATTTTATGGTATATCCAATAATACCGCCTGACGTTCCTGCAATCTCGCTTACAACATATAGTCGAGCATATCTAATATAATTTTTACCTATTATTCTTACAGCATATCCTTCACCAGAATTTACAGCAACATAATCATTCCATCCATCTTGTGGTATAGCGGTAACATTTCCCAATCCTTTAATCTTACCCAATGAAACGAATGAGCAAGAACCTCCCGTAAAGTTATATGCACTATTGATTTTTATAGTACCAAAATCTCTTACGGAGACACTATTGTCATTACCATCTCCTACCATCATATTCATAGTAATGGTTCCCTTAGGGTCAGGTATGTTCTTGTCAGGATTGATCACTACGCCACCATTATCATTTTCAGCATCATCGTCTTTGCTACAAGACGAGAAGATAAGCGCACCGAATGCTACACACAATAAAAATAAGTACTTGTTAAAGAGTTTTTTCATAATAAAAAATAAAAAGCGTGTAACCGTCTGCAACTTGTTTTGTATCTGGTTACCGCCAAGTGACCTACTCTACAACAAGCACGAGACAGTTCACGCCTATGGCATGAACCTTTCATCTGCTTGTTCTCGTAGAGTGAATATTGGCGGTATTCGATACAAAAGAACAAGAGCTAAAAGCTCAATATTTTAAAAGTTAAAGAACGGAAACACAGAGTTTGATAATACAAGGAATTAATCCTTAGTTGTAAAATCTCTGTCGTGGCAATGATTCTAAACCACTAACCACTTACCGTTTTAGTTTGTTTGTTTTCTTTTTCTTGTTTCTGTTAATATTAATGTTAGACAATGTTATGTTTAAATAGCTGAGATAGACTCAGATTTGGTTACAAATTTAGTATATTTTCAGAATATAAGCAAATTTGTATGGCATAAAATGTAGTTTAACACGATTTGGGTTAAAAACACTGTTAATTACATGAAAAAATCCTCCATATCTTCCAGTTTCGCCATAACCCACACATTATAAGAGCAATAAAGGCTGGAAGATTTCTCCAGAAACGAGAAATCTTCCAGCCTATCTTCCTGTTTTTTCTTATATTACATTTAACTCAATATTTTCCTGTTTATTCGAAGTAGAAACTAAGCACAACCATCTTTGTACGTGCTTCCTTCACGCCATACGTGTACTTGAGCAGACTCTTGTCGCGCAGCTCCTTGGCGTGCTTTGTATCGAGGGCGTTGCCGAGTCCGTAGACGAACTTCAGCTCTGGGCGCAGCTTGAAGTAGGGCAGATAGAAGTCGCAGCCCACGCCGAACTCCAGCGAGAGCGACGTGCGCTTCAGCTTCAGCGCGTCGGTGCTCTTGCCCGTGAGGTTGATCATCGGCGATACGCCTGCCATGAGATACGGGCGGTGGTTGTTGAAGCGTGGCGCAGCGAAGATGATGTCGCCTGCCACAGCGATGTAAGCGGTCTTCATGTCCTGGCGTTTCTCTTCGGGCTTACCACTCGCGCTTAGGTTCTTCAGGTCTTGGAACACTATGTGGCGCGTGCCGAAGTACATCATCGGTGCCACGCGCAACTGGAAATGTGTGGACAGACGTAGCTCGCCAAGCACTCCGACATTGATGCCGGGGTCCCAGCGACTTTGGTCAGCGGTGACGAGTGTCTCCTGCGTACCGTCCTCAGTGGTGATGGTCATCGGACCCGCCATACGCACCTCCATGTCCTGCACGTGCGTACCCACGACCACGCCGAAGTGGAATGGACGCAAGTCGGTGTACGGGCGGTTCTGCACGGTGCGCTCTTGTGCTGAGGCAGCGAGGCTGACGATACACATTATTATAATATATATGTATTTTCTCATCTATGGGTTGTTTCTATTCTTTCAATAGCTTTATGCCGACATCGCAGATACCGGGCAGTATCTCGCGCTTCATATCGTGGCGCACCACTACGTGCAGCGAGTCGCCTTCCTGCAACTGCAGTTGGCACACCTCAAACTGATACTGTCTGTAGCCTATGCCGTCGCCGAGCACTTTGCCTTGTTCGTCGGTGAGCTCGCAGCATATGGTGTCGACAAGGACACGATGCGCCGGCATTATCTCTTGCTCCACAATCAGCGTGAGCGACGTGAACGGATAGCTATCCGTAGTGCGCACACCGAGCAGAGCGCGATAGGTGGCTGCCTCCTTCAACGGGCGGATGGCGAACGTAATGGTGTCGTTCTTCTCCCACCCAGAGAGGGCGGTGCTCTCGTATCGGTCGTAGATGGTGCGATGGTCGCATGCCGTTAGCAGCATGGCGACCAGCGCAAGGGTCATTGCGGCTATCCGTAAGCTTATTGCTCTTTTCATAGCCACAATTCTAATGAGCATCCTTAGGGGGTGCAGCTGTCTCAGCTGCACCGACTGAGCTGTTGGTGCTATTCTTTGGTTGGTGCACTTTAGGGGGTGCAGCTGTCTCAGCTGCACCAACAGAGCTGTTGGTGTTACCATTTGGTTGGTGCACCTTAGGGGATGCAGCTGTCTCAGCTGCACCGACTGAGTTGTTGTTACCATTTGGTTGGTGCACTTGAGACAAGTGCACCCCCTGGGTGGGTTCGCCCTCAGGACGGTTGTTACGACGCTGCTGATTGTTACGACGCTGACCTTCGCCTTTTCTCGGTGCAGTTGAGACAACTGCACCCCCTTCACCCTTTCTCGGTGCAGTTGAGCCGGGTGCACCCCCTTCGCCTTTCTTCGGTGCAGTTGAGCCGGGTGCACCCCCTTGGCGCTTTGCGGGTTTCTTCTTGCGCTTGCGTGCCTTGTCGAAGCGACTGATGTCGGCATCGGCGAGCAGGTCGCGAGGGCGTGTGTCCTGCTTCACCGTTCCGTCCTCGGTGAGCGACTCGGGCTTCTCGCCGCGCTTGTTCATCTCGATGATGGCACGGGCACGCTCGGCTGTAATCTCCTCGAGGTTGGCAGCTATGCCCTTGTCGGTTGAGTAGACAACGGTGCCGGCGAGGATGTCCGACTTGAAGAGGTAGTAGTCGCTGTCGAGAGTCTGCAGCACTATGTCGCGTGCCGGCATCTTACGGCTTGCCTCCACGTAGTCGTCCACCTCGTAGTTGAGGCAGCATTTCAGTTTGGCGCACATGCCGGCAAGCTTCTGCGGATTGAGCGATATGTCCTGTATGCGTGCAGCGTTGGTGCTGACGCTCACGAAGTTCTTCATCCATGTGGCGCAGCAGAGTTCTCTGCCGCAGGGACCCGTGCCACCGATGCGTCCTGCCTCCTGGCGTGCGCCGATCTGCTTCATCTCGATGCGCACGTGGAAGGTGTCGGCAAGCACCTTGATGAGCTGACGGAAGTCGACGCGCTCGTCGGCGATGTAGTAGAATATCGCCTTGTTGCCGTCACCCTGATACTCTACGTCGCCAATCTTCATCTGCAGACCGAGATCCTTGGCTATCTGGCGGCTCTGTATCATCGTGCCGTGCTCGCGGCTCTTTGCTTCGTTGTACTTGTCGATGTCCACGGGTTTGGCTATGCGGTAGACGCGCTTGATGTCGTCAGCCGACTTGAGGTTGGCTTTCTTCAGCTGCAGCTTCACCAGTCTGCCGGTGAGCGTAACGGTGCCTATGTCGTGACCTGGGCTTGCCTCTACCGCCACGATGTCGCCCTTGTGCAGGTCGATATTGTTGACGTTGTGGTAGTAACCCTTGCGCGTGTTCTTGAACTGCACCTCCACGAGGTCGGTGTCCTCGTCGTTGCCCGGTACGTCGTACAGCCAGTCGTAGGTGTTCAGCTGCATATTCTGTCGTCCGCAAGCGTAGTGGTGCAATCCGCGGTCGGTGTCGCGCGTTATCTTGAATTGCATATCTTTGAAATCCTTCATTGCGATTTATGCTTGTTGTTTACGTGTTATGAGTATAATTGTTTGTAATGCTATGTCGAAGAACACCATCTTGGCGTTGGCGTTCTGTGATATGTCGCGTAGTGCACGCTCGAAGAGTTCGTTCAGCTCCATCACGTTGCGCTCGTTGATGAACGGTGCGAAGCGTGTGCAGAACTGCTCTTCGTTCGCTGTCATATAGTTGAGCTCGGGGTTGCGGAAGTTGTACATGAAGCTCTCGCGCACCATGCGGTTGAAGTAGACAATCATGCGCTTCTGCTTCTCGCGTCCGAAGGCGGCAACGCTCTCGCTCCACTTCTTCAGCTCCTTCACCTTCTTGCTGTAGGCGTAGCGCATGAGCATGGCGAAGAGGTCGAAGAAGAGGCTTGCCTCGTTGCCGGCGCGCAGCGAGTCGAGGGCTGCGGTCCACGAGCCGTTGGCTATGCGTGCTATGCGGTGCGCTGTGTCGGTGTCGATGCCGCGACGCTCGGTGAGTGCCTGCTCTATGGCTTCGTCGCTGATACGCTTGAAGTCGAAACGCTGTGTGCGACTGCGTATTGTCTCGAGCAACTTCTCGGGTTCCTCGCTGACGAGGATGAACACAGTCTGCTGCGGTGGCTCCTCGAGCAGCTTGAGTATCTTGTTGGCCGAGGTGACATTCATGCGCTCGGGCAGCCACATCACGCACACCTTGTATCCGCCCTGCGACGCTTTTATGCTCAAGCGGCGCGAGAGGCGGTCGCTCTCGGCTCCGGTGATGATGGCTTGCTGGTTCTCTGCGCCCATGGCATCCATCCACTGCTCTATGCTGAAGTAGGCACCGTCGCTGAGCAGCTCGCGCCACTCCTGGGCGTAGTCGTCGCTCACGGGCTGATGGTCGGAACCCATCGTGGGCTTCTTTATCGTGGGGAAGCTGAAGTGGAGGTCGGGGTGCTGCCACTGGCGCAGCAGCTGACTGTCGCCCAACAGACGCGAGGCGAACGCAAGGGCAAGGGCTTTCTTGCCGCAGCCCATCGGACCGCAGAACAGCATTGCGTGGGGCACTCGGTGCTCCTCTATGAGTTTGACGAGCGACTGTTTCGCCTCGTCCTGACCTATTACTTCTTCAAATGTCATTTGCGCTATTGCGAGTTTTGAATTACAACAGTCTCCTTGCCACTTCTCTTACGGAGTCGACAGCCGAGACGGTGTAGAAATGTATGTTGTTCACTCCTGCCTTGTAGAGCTGGCGACACTGCTCGGTCGACCACTCTATGCCCAACTGGCGGGCATCGTCGTCGGTCTTGCACTTCAGTGCCTCCACTGCCAGCTCCTGCGGGAAGTCGCAGCGGAACACGCGCGGCACTACCGTCAGCTGCGAGAGCTTTGCCAGCGGCTTGATGCCCGGCACGATCGGTATGGTGATGCCCATCTGGCGTGCCTTCTCCACGAAGCTGAAATACTTCTGGTTATCGTAGAACAGCTGCGTGACGGCGTAGTCGGCACCCATGTCTTGCTTCATCTTCAGATACTTCAGGTCGAGGTCTATGTTCAGTGCCTCCTCGTGCTTCTCGGGATAGCACGCCACACCGTAGTGGAACTTCTTGCCGGGGTTCTTTATCGGCGTGCCGTCGTTGAAGAAGCCGTCGTTGAAGCGGTTCACCTGCTCAATGAGGTCGGTGGTGTGGGCGTGTCCGCCAGGGGTGGGCACAAACTGACTGTCGTCGCGTGCCTTGTCGCCACGCAGCAGCAGCACGTTCTCGATGCCGAGGAACTGCAAGTCGATCAGCTCGTACTCGATGGCATCGGCTGTGGCGCCGCTGCAGATGATGTGCGGTATGACCGGCACACCGAACTTGTTCTGTATGGCAGCCGCTATGGCCACCGTGCCCGGACGACGGCGCACACGAAGGCGCTCGTACTGGCCGTTGTCGAGCTCGCGATAGACGAACTCGCTGTGATGTGTGGTGATATTGATGTACGCCGGATCGAAATCGCGGAACTTCTCTATCGTGGAGAACAGACGCTCTGTTCCTGTGCCTTTCAACGGTGGTAACACCTCGAACGAGAAGTGCTTCTCGCCACCACCGGAGGTGAGTATATCTGAAATATTCATCTTATTATCCTTTCGTATCTTATTTACCACTACAAAGTTACGGAAAATCTTACATAAATTTGCTATTTTGATTAATAATTAATACATTTGCTTGTAAATCTAAATAATAAATAAGAGGGTATGGCATTCCTGCCATACCCACGCACCCTTTATAAAATGAATATGAACTTACATACAACCCTCGTTTCGAGCGCATTTTTCGCGTTCTGCTTAGCTGCCAGCAATGCCGCTGCGGCTAACAATTCAGCATCTCACCCCATCACCACCTCACCATCTCAACACCTCAATACCTCACCATCTCACCACCTCACCATCTCACCACCTCAACACCTCACCACTTCACCATCTCAACACCTCAACACCTCCCCATCCACTCTCACCACCCTACGCCCAACGCCCACTGAACGCCTCTTCGTGTCGG
>ERZ791829.123-NODE-123-length-89899-cov-17.697253_pt1 | contig 89899 bp, 87 predicted proteins | sample MGYA00510296_ERZ791829 | MGnify/ENA primary metagenome ERZ791829 (study PRJEB30046, sample SAMN00791973) | human gut metagenome | study: EMG produced TPA metagenomics assembly of the A metagenome-wide association study of gut microbiota in type 2...
GGGCAGCAGACAATCTTATATTATAATCCGGAGAATCCACATATGATATATGTTCCGGCAGAAAATCAGACGTCTATATCGACGATCCTGAAAATAATAGGGATTGCTTTTGTGATTTGCGGATGTTTAGTGGGAATCATTGGTTTCGTTGTGTCTAAGAATATGTAAACATATAGTGTGAGATATTTACGGACAGATGATACAGGTTCTGATAATATAATGAATAATATCTATATCCCCCATTTGAAATGGGGGCCGAGGCAAAGCCGGAGCGTTACCTAGAGTATTAAAAAACTCCTATGCTATCTTCAGACTAGATTGCATTCTCTTTTAAAACATATCTTGTTGGATGTGCTTGTAACAGGAGTACTGTTTGTATTGATGCATTTTCCGTTCAGAATAGTTGCTTATGACATGTCATTTTGGGAGATCATATCAAATGTAAGATATATAGCAGATTTGTTTATAACACATCTTATCTTGGCTTATATTAGAATCAAATCTGATAGCTTATATGGTGCAATCCTCCCCCATTGGGTTTCGGATTTTGCCTATAGAATTGTTATACATATATAGAAAGTTAAATTGTAAATGTAACAGGAATAGTGATTAAAAAATTGAGAGATGAATTTGAAGTTTGGGAGGTAATGACCATGAAGAAAATACTAATATTGTTGCTATGTCTTTTACTTACGGCCTCAATCACGGGTTGTGGTACACAGTCAATAAAGCCGATTGACACAATTGAAGGAAACATGAAAACATACAGTGAAATGTCAGACGGTACATGGCAGTGCGATGGACATATCTACAAATACAGGTTGGAAATCAGTGGACGACTGAGTAATGCCGTTAAGGACAGCACATACATTTATTTAAGCAACATAGAAGATATTACCTTCGAACAAGCTTGGAAAGCATCTGGGCTTAGCAGTAATATGGATGATTACTTTGATATTGACGAAGCAGTATTGGTTGAATTACCAGACTGACAACTTTCAGTTTGAGGAGGTGAACACTTTGGATTTTACAGGCACTCATCCCATAACCGTGAGTCCCATAACCGTGAGTCCCATAACGTAAATTGCAGATTTTGTGGTGCTATTCATGACGTTGATCGGGCATGTATAAGCGTCCTCTCGCAAGTCATTCGTAACGTAAATGAAAGAAAAACGGTACAGACAAATATGATTTCCTTCGTGAGCCATGGAGCTGGGATTCTAACAATCATGGAAGCTTCAGCTGAACATGATTGTTGTTCAGAAGCCCAGCGGAATGCCCGGCGAACAGGAACATCATATTTCGTCTGTACCGTTTTTCTTTTCATAAACCTATAAAATCACGACTTGTGAAAGGACGCTTATATCTGCCCCTTACAACCTATAAAAGCACCACAAAATCTGCTGCTCCACGGTAAGTGAAACTCCGGTTATGCAATCGAAATTTTTCCTTCATGGATGAGCTCCACAAATTTTTTTACAAGCACAGGATCAAATTGCGTACCGCTGTTTTTTTCAAGCTCATTGACAGCGTATTCCACAGAAAGCGCCTGCTTATAAGGACGTTTGGCGGTCATTGCATCAAAACAGTCTGCAATCGTGAGAATCCTTGCCATATAAGGAATATTTTGGCCGGCGAGTCTGCGGGGATAACCGGTGCCGTCATAACGCTCATGGTGACCGACAACGGCAGGGATCACGTAATCCATGTCAGGCAGATAGCGGATCATCTTTGTGGAATTTTCCACATGCGTTTTCATAATAGCATATTCCTCGTCAGTAAGCTTTGAGGTTTTCTGCAGGATGCGTTCCGGGATACTGATTTTTCCGATGTCGTGTAAAAGACCGGCATCGCGGATGATCTCAATGTCATTGGAATTCATTCCGAGTGCTTCTGCAAGTATAACGGCATATTTGGAAACATTCATGGAGTGGATGAAAGTGTAACTGTCCTTGGCATCAATGGCGGCCGTGAGTGCATAAATGGTTGGGGCAACACGCTCATATGCGGCACGGATATCCGGATCGTGGGAGCGTTCATCTATTCCAGGGCGGTAAACTTCAATATTTCCTTTTCCAGCCTGCTTTCCATAATAGATGGCCTGTTCTGCGTTGTGCAGAAAGGAAGCTGCGTCAGTGGAAATATCAGGGAATACAGATATTCCGCAGGTGATCGTGATATCCCAGACGGTGTTGGCAGGAGTGGCATCCGTGATGGCGTCCACTATACGTTTGCAGCAGCTGCAGGCTTCATCTATATCCGTTCCCGCTTTTAAAATCAGAAATTCATCCGCACCAAAACGGAAACCGATGTCTTTTGATGAAATTTCCTGAAGAATGACCTGCGCAAAGCGGTGAATCAGGTTATCGCTTTCCTGTGCACCATACAATTCGTTATACAGTTTGAAATCATCAATATCGAGCACGATCAGTGTGGATGGCTTCTGATGCTGGCATACATGGTCAATACATTCAAATGCGTGTTTGCGGTTGTACAAAGAAGTAAGGTCATCAGTAATAGATGCGCGGTATGCATTCTGATACAGGTTGGCATTGCGCAGTGCATAGGAGGAATAGTAACATATTTTTTCCAGATATCTGAGTTCCTCTGGGGCAAAGTCCTGTCCGTCATGGGCTGCAAGATAGAGAAAGCCGATAATGACCTGATTGTATTTGAGCGTATAAATGGCGGTGATGTGTTCTGCATTCAGCCAGTTGCGCTGTCTTGGAGTCATAAGGTCGAGGATGTGTTTTCCAGTATCGTTGAGCATGATCAGATTCGGGGAATCCTTTAGCTCCTGAAGCATGGAATCAGTGGGAACACTGTATGATTTTGTGCAGGCAATACTGCCACATTTACGGATGACGGAAAAAACGTGGCGTGTGTTCTGGTTCATCATCAGTAAAAGTCCGTCCGGCTGCAGGATATCCTGCAATGCTTCGATTGCGGCATCGTAAATCTCATCTGCGTTTAAGGTATTAATGACTGCAGTGATAAAATGGTCGAAAACTTCTTCTCTTTCTCTCATAAGGCTCCTTGTGTGCGTAAGTATTTTATGTAAATTAATCCTTTTAACTTGTGAATGTTCTTTTATTATACTATAATATTATATGAATGACACGTAAAAATTTTGTGTCTGTTGGAGGCAGGGCATGAGGCAGGAAGAATTTAAAATGGAGCGCACAGGTCTGGTAGAAATAGGACAGGTGATCCCGATCACAGAGGGAAAACTGCCAAACTCTTATTATTACACATTGGGAAAAGCATATGCGATGTCTGCAAATTATCCTGTTGGAAACAGGATCAGATCCGGAGAGGGAAAAGTTGTAGATGTAAAAGAAACGGAAAAGGGATATTTTGTAACAGTTGAATTTGATGAATAAATGAGTTAATATAGAAATATTCTTTTTTTAAATTGAAAGGAAACATATATGCGTTATTTACCAACGAGTAAACTGACGCCTGGAATGGCTCTTGGTCAGGATATTTACGATGGAGCGGGAAGACTGTTACTTGCAAAACACCTGCTTCTCTCGGAAGAATATATTTCCAATCTTGAATTTTTAGGGTTTCCAGGGATATACATTGATGATGAATTTACGCAGGGCATAGAGATCCAGCAGGTTTTAAATCCGCAGGTGAGGAGTCAGGCACTGAAAGTAGTGCATGACATGTTTGCATTTGATGCGGCCTCAGATGCAGAAGAAGATATGCCGGTCAGTGAAATTAAAATACAAAAGACGATCGAGCGCATTGTGGAGAACATTTTGAGCAATGGAGACATTATGTGCAATGTGTTAGATATCAAGAATTATGATGATTACATTTATTACCATTCCATTAATGTCGCCATGATGTCAGTGCTGCTCGGAGCGAATTACGGAATGAATGAAGAATCATTGTATCAGCTTACGACGGCGGCGATTCTTCATGATATAGGAAAGAGGTTCCTTGATATAGGGATCATCAATGCAGATCATGCATTGACAGAAGAGGAGACACAGCTTTTGCGGAAACATCCGGAGCTGGGAGCAGATTATTTAAAAGGTAACTATCATTTTTCTACACTCGTATATGCGGGTGTCATGCAGCATCATGAAAATTACGATGGAACCGGCTACCCGCTGGGAAAGAGTGGAGAGCATATTCCGTTGTATGCAAGGATCATCCGGCTTGTGGAACAATATGACGATATGGTATCACTTCATCGCGGAAGGGAAAATCTGTCACCTTCAGATGCAATGGAATACCTGATGGCAGGATCAGGCACCTTATTTGATCCGAAGCTTGTAGAATTGTTTGTAGAGAAAATCGCAGTGTACCCGGTAGGATGTGAAGTTGAATTGTCCAATGGGATGCATGGCGTGGTTGCGAAGAATTTTGAACGGTTTTTCTTAAGACCGGTTGTCAAGGTAGTAGAAACAGGCGAGATGTTGAATCTTCGCGATGATCCGGATACAAGAAGCATTATTATTACAAAAATGGTAATACATTAGGCATGAGGTAATTATGACAGGACAGGGAAAGAGTGCAATTGATACACTCTTGGCGGAAAGCTTTAAGGAACTTGCCAAGAAGCATCCAATTGAGAAGATTACAATTAAAGAGATCACTGATCTGGCGGGTGTTATCCGGCCGACCTTTTATAATCATTTTCAGGATAAGTATGAATTGTTAGAGTGGATCATTACGACAGATCTGCTCGATCCGATCGAACCGCTGATCCAGAATGGGATGATCAGTGAGGGACTGGTACTTCTTTTTACAAACATCGAAAAAGACAGTGAATTTTATTCGCGCGCAATAAAGCTGGAGGGACAGAACTCATTCGGAGAGATTGCACAGAGCTGTGTGGAGAAGATTCTTTTGAAGGTGATAGACGGTGTCCATACAGGTAAGAAACAGAAGTATTCGTGGCTGACGCCAAAGCGGATCGCAGAGTATTATGCACAGTCCATGTGCTATGTTGTAATTACATGGATCCAATCGGGAATGACGATTTCTCCAAAGGAGCTTGCAGAGATTTATGATTATATCATCAAACGTTCTATGGATGATATTATCGCAGAGATGTAGGAGATGAAGAAAGTATACGTGCTGCACATGATGTGCGGCACTTTTTAGATTAAGCAGTATTTTTCCATAAAAAGAAACATATCTTAGTTTTTCAGTGGAAAGAACATACAATCATCAGGCATTGTCTATGGAAAAAAAGCCGAAACAGGGTATAATAGTGATTAGAAAGGTTATTAGGACAAGTCTGTCGATCGCAGCATTAGACAGAAGCGGGAGGGTTCATGAACTGGATAGAAAATCTGTTGATCCTGGTAGGCATATCGCTGGATATTTTTGCCGGTATGGAGTGCCAGGGATCACTTGTAGCGAAAATAGATAAAAAACATCTGACATTAGTATGCGGACTCATTGCCATCTGGCAGTTGGCAGCACTTTATATTGGTAATGTTCTGGCCGGATTGCTTTATGTTAAGGATCTTGCCAGAAATGAGCGTTTTATTGGAACTGTCATTGCAGCGGTTATTTTCTTCTGCCTGGGTGTCAGACTGATTGTAAAAGCAATCAGGAATGAGCATGTGAATGAGCACAGGGAGGAGAATCTCGGTTTTAAACGTTTCTGGCGTATGGCAGCAGTGACAAGCATTTACACACTCCTTACAGGAATTGCATTTGGTTTTCTGGAAACAAATCTGATGGTGATTTTGATCATGATCGTCTGCCTGACCATTGCAGTTGTCATTATGGGTACCTATACCGGATATCATTTCGGGTTTGAACATAAGAGAAAAGCTTATGTGGGTGGTGCTATTTTACTCTGGATTGCAGGATTTGATGTAGTATTCCGCTACGCAATGATGTAGGACAGGTTTTGAAAAAAGATAATAGGTGAAATACAAATGCGGAGTAGTCTCAGAAGAGGTTGAGAACTACTCCGTTTTGTCTTATAATGAGCATAATCATTTTACAGAAAGAGACAGAACATGAAAATATTTTTAACAGCGATCAACGCAAAATATATCCATTCCAATCTGGCGGTTTACAGTTTAAGAGCCTATGCCAAAGACTATCAGGATCAGATTGTGATTGGTGAGTATACGATTAATAACAGGGTAGATTATATTTTAGAACAGATTTATAAAGCAAAACCGGATGTGCTGTGTTTTTCCTGCTATATCTGGAATATGGATTATGTGGAGGAGCTGATCACAGAGTATCATAAGCTGTGCCCGGAAGTACCAATCTGGGTAGGTGGCCCGGAAGTTTCCTATGAGGTGGAAACTTTTTTTGCGGAACATCCACAAGTGACAGGTGTGATGATCGGAGAGGGTGAACGTACATTTCAACAACTGTGTAAATATTATGTAAACCAAACGGGCTCTCTGGAGGAAATCAGGGGAATTGCGTTTCGGGATCAGGACAGTGGAAAGACTGTTTTCACACCGGCACAGGAACCGATGAATATGTCAGAAATCCCATTTTGCTACGATCACATTGAAAATTTTGAAAATCGTATTATTTACTATGAATCAAGCCGTGGCTGTCCGTTCAACTGCAGTTACTGTCTGTCATCCATAGACAAAAAACTGCGTTTTCGGGATATTGAACTTGTGAAAAAAGAACTGGCATTTTTTATTGAGAAAAAGGTGCCACAGGTGAAGTTTGTAGATCGTACTTTTAACTGCAGACACGATCATGCCATGGAAATCTGGCGATTCGTAAAAGAACATGACAATGGGATTACGAACTTCCATTTCGAGATTTCTGCCGACCTTTTAAATGAGGAGGAACTGGCGCTGATCCATGATATGCGCCCGGGACTGATCCAGTTGGAGATTGGCGTACAGTCCACGAATGAGATAACCATCCGGGAAATTCACCGGACAATGAAACTGGAACTTTTAAAGGATATTGTTCGAAAAATCCAGGGCGGTGAAAATATCCACGAACATCTCGATCTGATCGCAGGGCTTCCTTATGAGGACTACGCAACTTTTGCAAAATCGTTTGATGAAATTTATGCACTGAAGCCGAACCAGTTACAGCTTGGATTTTTAAAAGTGTTGAAGGGCTCTTACATGTACGAGCATGCGGCAGAATACGAGATTGTTTACCATGCGAAAACACCGTATGAAGTGATGAAAACGAAGTGGCTTAGTTTTGACGATGTGTTGAAAATTAAACAGGTAGAAGAGATGCTGGAGGTCTATTACAACAGCGGACAGTTTGAAATTACGATGAAAGTGATGGAACCATTGTTTGACAGTGCCTTTGTAATGTTTCAGAAGCTTGGTGTTTTTTATGAGGAAAAAGGATATTTCGGCATGAGCCATTCAAGAATCCGCAGAGCAGAGATATTACTGGAGTTTATGCGGGAGCAAAAGAGCGAGGATGCGGTACTGCAAATGCTCGAAGAGAGTCTGACATTTGATCTTTACTACCGTGAAAACTGTAAGAGCAGACCGTTCTGGGCACCGTCACCGGCAGAGTTTAAGGAGCAGACGAGATATTACTGCAAAAACGGTGTGAAATCTCATGTGGAACCATTCCATTACCGTTTCCCGGAAAAGAGTAAAAAAGCACTGAATGAAATCCCAACACGCCTGAAACAACCGGTTTATATGCTGTTTGACTATGAAAACCGTGATCCGCTGGATCATCAGGCGCATGTGACAGAGGTGGCGGCAGCCAGCATGACTGAGGGGGCAGAAAATGTCGGAAAGGCGAAGTTATGTTAACTGATTACGTGGTGATCGATCTGGAAATGACAGGGCTGAACGCAAAGACAGACCGTATTCTGGAGGCTGGAGCTGCAAGGGTGCGAGGAAATGTCGTGACAGCTACTTTTTCGGAGATCATCAATCCAAAACGCAAGCTGCCGGAAAAGGTAGTTTCACTTACAGGCATTACAAATGAGATGGCTGCGCAGGGAAAAGAGACGGATGCAACGCTTGCAGCATTTTTTGATTTCATCGGAGAGGATATTCTGGTGGGACAGAATGTGATTTTTGACTACAGTTTTTTGAAGCAGTGGGCGGTGAATCACAAGCGTACTTTTGAGCGGAATGCAGTAGATACATTAAAACTGGCAAGAAAATTTCTGCCACAGGAACAGAAAAAAGACCTTGCAAGTCTGTGCAGCTATTTTGGGATCGAGCGTGTTCATGCACACCGTGCACTGGATGATGTGATGGAAACGCAGCAGATTTTTGAACAACTGCAAAAAATGTATGAGGCAGGAGCACCGGAGGCGTTTCGACCATATCCGCTGCAATATAAAGTGAAAAAGCAGTCCCCGGCAACGCCGCAGCAGATGAAATATCTGAAGCAGTTTGTGGAATTTCACGGAATCCCAATGCCGGAAATTTATGAGGATGCGTCGCGAAGTGAAATCTCAAGGCTTACCGATCAGCTTATTGCACAATATGGAAAAATGAAAAAAGAACCATCCCTGTAAAATCAGGCATTCTGTAAAGTGTGCAGCTGCTCTAAGATGGCAGATCTCATCATAGAATCAAGTGAAGCTGCCTTATCGATCAGCTCCTGGATTTTTGACGCATTTCCCTGTTCCTTGTAAAGTTCTGCGAGCAGCGTATAATTGGCGCGGATGTCGGAATCAATGGAGATGCCGAATTCCAGAACCGGAACGGCTTCTGCTTTAAATCCGTTTTTGATCAGACAGTCTGCGTAGGCGACAAGATTCCGTAAAAGGGTGGTATAATTCTGGTCATATTCTGACAAAGCAGGAAGATTCGCAGGACCATAGGCAAGCTTTAAGTCAGTATTGCTCTGATGGCTCAGATTTAGAATTTTCCGGGAGGCAAGGGTTTTCAGATCGTTTTCGTAATCTGTTAATTCTTCATCATCAGAGATACCTATTGGAAATTTTTCCAAGGGTATGGTAATATAGGGAAGATTGCTGATATCCTTGCGGCGGATCTGGTTCGCCTGATCTTCACGGCTCCAGAAATCTTCCGTCACTTTCTTTTGCTGGGCAGTCGCACGCTTGCGATAATAGGCAGCAACCGAAAGAAAGATAATAAAGAGTCCTAAGAATGGAAATGCCATGTTGTATTGTCCTTTCTTTTGTATAAATTCAAGAATAGAAAGAGGTAGTTCTATGTATAATTTTGGTAAGAAAAAAAATCAAAAATTAATGGCTGCAATTGTGATCATTGTAGTCGCTACAATGCTTATTACAACCGTGCTTGCCGCTTTCATGTAAAATATACTAAAATTCCGGAGGGCAGTCAATCATATTCGTGGTTATGCACCTTGAAAATCAGCCGGACAATAGGGTAAAATGTACGCGTAGGCAAAAGTGAGCATGAATGATAGGGCGAATGCCCGTCAGCCCGAAAAATCTGTGATTTGTCGGGCTTACACTGCGGTGTGAAGAAAAGAGAAAGAGATCAGCTATGAATAATATTTCAAAAAAATGGATGAAATGGATTCCGTTGTTTACGCTGGCTGCATTATGTATCGGTTTTGCAGGAGGCGGAGCAGCCACAAAAGCAGAGACAGCAGAGAATCATAAAATTGCAGATGGCGTTTATATCGGAAATGTCTATGTTGGCGGCATGACAGAGGAAGAGGCAGTGGATGCTATCAGTGCGTATGCACAGAGCGTGGACGATGCTGTTTTGACACTGAATGCCAATGGAAAGAGTGTGGAAGTGAGTGCACAGGAGCTTGGCATCACGTTTCAGAATACCAATGCAGTGCAGGAAGCACTTGCGGTTGGACGAAATGGCAATCTGATCAAACGATATAAAGATAAAAAAGATCTGGAGCATGGAAGCAAAGTATTTGAACTTCCATTAGGATTAAATGAGACAGCAGCAAGGGAAGTATTGACTGCAAAAGCAGAAAAACTGAACAATGAAGCAGTTGACAACGGGCTGATCCGTGAGAATGGGCAGTTTCAGTTTATTGAGGGAAGTTCCGGCGTTGAAGTGAATGTGGAAAAATCCCTGATGACGATCGAAGATTACTTAAAAAACAACTGGGATGGCACGGATGCTTCGATTGACATTGTGGCAGAGGTTGTGGAGCCGGAAGGCACGAAGGAAGAACTGGCAAAGGTAAAAGATCTGCTTGGCAGTTACACGACCAATTACAGTACCTCATCTGCCGGAAGATGTGCGAATATCAGTGTGGCAGCAGGCAAGATCAATGGAACCGTATTATATCCGGGAGAGGAGTTCTCCGTTGGACAGACGATCGGACCATTGACGGCAGCGGGCGGTTATGAACTTGCAGGTGCTTACGAGAATGGACAGACCGTGCAGTCTTATGGCGGCGGTGTATGTCAGGTGTCAACGACGTTATACAATGCGGTCTTGAGGGCAGAACTTGAGGTGACACAGCGCTCAAACCATTCCATGATCGTAACCTATGTGAAACCATCTATGGATGCGGCAATTGCAGGGGATTACAAAGATTTAAAATTTGTTAATAATCTGGACGCACCGATTTATATCGAGGGGTATACGGTTGGAAAAGACATTTATTTTAACATATACGGACAGGAGACCAGACCTTCCAACCGCAAGGTAACATATGAGAGCGAGGTCGTTTCTGAGGAAGATCCCGGCACACAGTTTGTGGCAACCGGGGATGCGGTCGGTTCTATTTCTACAACTCAGGGCAAACATATGGGATATGTGGCAAGGCTCTGGAAAATCGTGACAGTCGATGGCGTTGAGCAGAGCAGGGATGCGATCAATAAGAGCACTTACAAATCATCTCCTAAGATCGTGAATGTAGGAACTGCATCTGCGGATCCGAATGCAACGGCAGCGGTCAATGCAGCATTGGCAACCGGCGATGAGGCGACCATTTATGCAACGGTAGCCCAGTATAGCGGAGCAGGACAGACACCGGCAGAAACTCCGGCAGAGACACCGGCGGATGGCTCTGCAGAAGCAGCGGCAATTCTTGGAACCGTGGATGAGAGCCAGATTACAGAAAATACCACAACAGAAGGACAGTAGATAAAACATTATGAAAGTTGGAAAAGTACCGGAGAACGTACTGAAACGTTCTGTTTTTAAACAAATTCATACCATGAGACCGGAAGTAGTTTTAGGAGCCGGAGTCGGAGAGGACTGCGCAGCAGTACAGCTTGCGGAGGATGAGACACTTGTGATGTCGACTGATCCGATTACCGGAACAGCAAAGGATATCGGAACGCTTGCAATCCAGATCACGGTGAATGATCTTGCGAGTGCAGGGGCGGAACCAGTTGGAGTACTTCTTACCGTACTTTTACCAACTTCTGTCTGCGAGCAGGATCTGTGTCTGATGATGAAGCAGGTGGAGGAAGCCTGTGCAAAAGCAAATGTGCAGGTTATGGGCGGACATACTGAGGTTACAAGAGTGGTAAACCAGCCAGTCATCAGTGTCTGTGGCGTTGGAAAAGTGAAAAAAGGACATCTGATCTCCACGGCAGGTGCAAGACCGGGCATGGATATTTTAGTCAGCAAATGGATTGGAATTGAAGGCACTTCCATTATCGCAAAAGAAAAAGAAGAAGAATTAAAAACGCATTTTGCAGTTCCTTTTATCGAGAAAGCAAAAGCGTTGGATGCATATATTTCTGTACAGTCTGAGGCCGCAGTCGCCGTGACGTCTGGCGTTAGTGCGATGCATGATGTGACAGAGGGCGGAATTTTCGGAGCTCTGTGGGAAATGGCAGAAGCATCTGGCGTCGGACTGGAAATCGACTTAAAGAAGATACCAATTCGTCAGGAAACAGTAGAGGTTTGTGAATTTTTCGGAGTGAATCCTTATCTTTTGATCTCCAGCGGGTGTATGCTGATGGCGGCACAGGATGGAAATCATCTGGTACGTGAATTGGAAAAAGCAGGGATCAAAGCGACAATCATCGGAAAAGCTACCGCGGGAAATGACCGTGTCCTGCTGAATGAGGATGAACGAAGATTTTTAGAGCCACCAAAGACGGATGAGTTATATAAAGTGATCGGGAGATAATTACTACAAATGTAAAAAATATTTGATCCTATGAAGTAGTGTATGTGGAATGAGAGAAAGGAATTTGTGATTATGCGTGAAAAGATTTTAACTTTTATAGAGAAAAACAGTAGAATTGATTTAAAAGAACTTGCAATTATTTTAGGTGTGGATGAGGCATCTGTTGTCAATGAACTTCAGAAGATGGAAGAGGAACACATTATCTGCGGTTATCATACATTGATTGACTGGGACAAAGCCGGAATTGAAAAAGTAACAGCCTTGATCGAGGTTCGTGTTACTCCACAGCGCGGTATGGGATTTGACAAAGTGGCTGAGCGTATCTACAACTATCCGGAAGTGAATTCTGTATATCTGATTTCCGGAGGATTTGATTTCATGGTAACAATCGAAGGAAAAACACTTCGTGAAGTTTCACAGTTTGTTTCTGATAAATTATCCCCATTGGATTCTGTTTTAAGCACTAAGACAAACTTTATTTTAAAGAAATATAAAGATCATGGAACCGTTATGGCAGAACAGGCAAAAGACGAAAGGATAGAGATGTAATATGAGGAATCCGTTAAGTAAAACAATCACAACGATCCAGCCATCCGGTATCCGTAAGTTTTTTGATATTGTTCATGAGATGAAAGATGCTATCTCGCTTGGTGTTGGTGAGCCTGATTTTGACACACCATGGCATATCCGTGATGAGGGTATCTATTCGCTGGAAAAGGGAAGAACTTTTTATACTTCCAATGCAGGACTGAAAGAATTAAAAATTGAAATTGATAAATATCTGAAAAGACGTTTTGGTGTATCTTATGACTACAACAATGAGATCATGGTGACCGTAGGAGGCAGTGAGGCAATTGATATTGCGATGCGTGCCATGCTTGATCCGGGAGATGAGGTTCTGATTCCACAGCCGAGTTATGTGTCCTATCTTCCATGCTGTGTGCTTGCCAATGGAACACCGGTGATCATTGAATTAAAAGCGGAAAATCAGTTCCGCCTGACACCGGAAGAATTAGAGGCGGCTATCACACCTAAGACAAAATTATTAGTGCTTCCATTTCCAAACAATCCGACCGGAGCGATTATGGAGAAGGAAGATCTGGAAAAAATAGCCGACATCGTAAAAAAATATGACCTGTTTGTGCTGAGTGATGAAATCTATTCAGAACTGACTTATACAGGTGATAACCATGTTACCATTGCATCGCTTCCGGGAATGAAAGAGCGTACCATTTTGATCAATGGATTTTCCAAATCCTATGCGATGACCGGATGGAGATTAGGTTATGCATGTGGACCGGAAGTGATCATTAAGCAGATGTTAAAAATTCATCAGTTTGCAATCATGTGTGCACCGACCACGAGCCAGTATGCGGCAGTTGAAGCGCTTCGGAACGGGGATGAGGATGTTGCGAAGATGCGTGAAGAATATAATGGAAGACGCCGTTATCTGATGCACCGCTTTCAGGAAATGGGATTATCCTGTTTTGAACCGTTCGGGGCATTCTATGTTTTTCCATGTATTAAGGAATTTGGCATGACATCGGAAGAATTTGCAACAAAACTGTTGAATTCGCAGAAAGTGGCAGTTGTACCGGGAACCGCATTTGGTGACTGCGGCGAGGGATATCTTCGTATTTCTTATGCATATTCTCTGGAAGATTTAAAGAAGGCATTGGATCGCATGGAGATTTTCATTCAAGAACTGCGTGAGGAGAAAAATTAGTGGCAGAGTTAAATATTGTATTATATGAACCGGAAATACCGGCAAATACAGGAAATATCGGAAGAACCTGTGTTGCGACAGGAACAAAGCTTCATCTGATCGAACCGCTTGGTTTCCGACTGGATGAAAAAGCGTTAAAAAGGGCAGGCATGGATTACTGGAAAGATCTGGATGTTACAACTTATGTAAACTGGGATGATTTCTGTGAAAAAAATCCAAATGCGAAGATTTATATGGCAACCACAAAGGGAAGACATGTGTATTCGGACGTGTCCTATGAACCGGACTGCTTCATCATGTTTGGAAAAGAAAGTGCCGGAATCCCGGAAGAAATTTTAAAAGCGAACCCGGATACCTGTGTACGGATTCCGATGATCGGGGCGACAAGATCGCTGAACCTTTCCAATTCTGTTGCGATTGTTTTGTATGAAGCTCTCAGACAGAATCATTTTGACCATATGAAGTTAGAGGGACAGCTTCATCGATTAAAGTGGGAGGATTAGACGGATGGGAATCATCAAAGCAAAACAGCTCGTTCATGAATATATCCGCCGGGACGAAGAAGGCAATGTGGAATCCATCCAGACAGCATTAGATCATATCGACCTTGATGTGCAGCCGGGGCAGTTTATTGCTATTTTAGGTCATAACGGTTCTGGAAAGTCTACGTTGGCAAAACATATCAATGCGTTACTTGCTCCGACGGAGGGAAGTCTCTGGGTAGACGGAAAAGATGTGACGCAGGAAGAAAATATTCTGCCAGTGCGGAAAACAGCCGGAATGGTATTCCAGAACCCGGATAATCAGATCATAGCCAGCGTGGTAGAAGAAGATGTCGGATTCGGCCCGGAAAATATCGGAGTTCCGACGGATGAAATCTGGCAGAGAGTGGAAGAAAGTTTAAAATCAGTTGGAATGTTACAGTACAGACACCATTCCCCGAACAAACTCTCCGGTGGACAGAAACAGCGTGTGGCGATCGCGGGTGTTATGGCAATGGAACCCAAATGCATCGTGTTAGATGAACCGACTGCCATGCTCGATCCGAATGGACGAAAAGAAGTATTACATGCAGCGCATGAGCTGAACCGGAAAAAAGGCGTGACAATTCTGCTCATCACACATTATATGGAAGAAGTAGTGGATGCAGATTATGTTTATGTCATGGATAAAGGACATGTTGTCATGCAGGGAACACCGCGTGAAATCTTTTCACAGGTGGGAACATTAAAAGAGCACAGACTGGATGTTCCACAGATCACATTGTTAGCAGATCTGCTGCGTCAGTCAGGACTTGACATTCCATTGGGAGTTTTGACCAGAGAAGAACTTGTGGATGCAATTATGAAAATCGCGGGATAGACGTAAGCAGACAGTGTGGAATACCGCAGGGACAGATTTCCTGAGCGGAAAAGAAATAATGGAGGGTGCCATGTCACTCATTTTAGATAAGATAAATTATGTATACAGCGAGGGAACTGCTTACCAGATTCAGGCGCTTAAGGATGTAAACTTAGAGATCAAGGACGGACAGTTTATCGGTGTGATCGGACATACCGGTTCCGGAAAATCAACTTTGATCCAGCATTTGAACGGTCTGGTGAAGGCAACTTCCGGGACGATTTATTTTAATGGTCAGGATATTTATGACGAGGATTTTGACCTGAGAGAACTTCGAAACCGTGTTGGACTTGTATTTCAGTACCCGGAGCATCAGTTATTTGAGACGACCATTTTTGATGATGTGTGTTTTGGACCGAAAAATCAGGGATTGTCCAAGGAAGAAGCAGGATTGCGTGCATTTGAGGCATTGAGGAGCGTAGGACTGCCGGAGGAACTTTACTATCAGTCGCCGTTTGACCTTTCCGGCGGGCAGAAAAGAAGAGTTGCGATCGCGGGTGTACTTGCAATGAAACCGGAAGTGCTGATCTTAGATGAGCCGACCGCCGGTTTAGATCCGGCAGGAAGAGATGAAATCCTAGATCTCATCGCAAGAATGCATAAGGAAAAAGGAATTACGGTTATCCTTGTTTCCCACAGCATGGAAGATGTCGCAAAATACGTGGAACGTATCATTGTGATGAACCATGGACAGGTGATGTTTGACAATACTCCGTGTGAAGTGTTCAAACATTACAAAGAACTGGAACAGATCGGGCTTGCAGCACCGCAGGTAACCTATCTGATGCATGAACTGAAAGAAAAAGGACTGAATGTAAACACGGAGGCTACAACCGTTGCGGAGGCAAGGGAGAGCTTACTGGAAGTTTTACTTGGAAGGGAACCGAATCACAGGGGTTCCAATCTGGAAGAGGAGAACTTATGTTAAGAGATATTACGTTAGGCCAGTATTATCCGGCAGATTCTGTCATTCATAAACTGGACCCGAGAGTAAAATTGTTTGCAACATTAATTTATATTATATCGCTGTTCTGCTTTAAGGGAATTGCTGCGCTGCTTGCAGCTACGGCATTTCTGTTTGCAGTGATCAAAACATCAAAGGTGCCGTTTAAGTTCATGGTAAAAGGATTGAAGGCGATCATGGTGTTAATGCTTATCACAGCATTATTCAACCTGTTCCTGACACCGGGCGAACCGATCGTGCAGTTGTGGATTTTTAAGATCACAGCAGAAGGTGCGCAGAATGCAGTGTTGATGGCAATCCGACTGACATACCTGATTCTGGGAACTTCGATCATGACTTTAACGACAACACCAAATCAGTTGACAGATGGTCTGGAAAAGTCACTCATGCCACTGAGCAAAATCGGTATTCCGGTGCATGCTATCGCTATGATGATGTCTATTGCACTGCGTTTTATCCCGATCCTGATCGAGGAGACGGACAAAATCATGAAAGCACAGATGGCGCGTGGGGCAGATTTTGAGAGCGGAAATCTGATCCATAAAGTAAAAAACATGGTACCGCTTCTTGTACCGCTTTTTGTCTCTGCATTCCGCCGTGCAGACGATCTTGCGATGGCAATGGAAGCGCGCTGCTACAGTGGCGGTGAGGGACGTACCAAGATGAAACCGTTGAAATATGTGGCGAGGGATCATAAGGCTTATGCAATCATCTTTGCGTATTTTATCGTGATCTTACTGTGTCGTACATTTTTGCCGTGGCCGATGTAAAGTTACTGGATATACGAAAATTATCTGAAGAGGTGTAGATGAAGAAAAGGGAAATTGGATGAAGCGAGTAAAACTGATCGTAGCCTATGATGGAACGAATTACTGTGGGTGGCAGGTACAGCCGAACGGAATCACCATTGAGCAGGTACTAAATGAAAACCTGTCAAAGCTGCTGGGGGAAGAAATCGCAGTGACCGGTGCAAGCCGGACGGACTCCGGGGTGCATTCCATGGGAAATGTAGCTATTTTCGATACGGAGACAAGAATGCCGGCAGATAAAATTTCATTTGCATTAAATCAGAGGCTTCCGGAGGATATTGTCGTGCAGGATTCGTGCGAAGTTCCGTCCGACTGGCATCCGAGATATCAGGTCAGCCGGAAAACATACGAGTACCGCATTTTAAACCGTACTTTCCGTATGCCGAACCGCAGACTGGACACTTATTTTTATCATCACAAACTGGATGTGGACAAAATGAAGCAGGCGGCATCGTATCTTGTGGGAGAGCATGATTTCAAGAGCTTTTGTGCAGTTGGGGCACAGGTCAAAACAACGACGCGCACGATTTATTCCTGTGAGGTGGAGAAAGACGGGAATGACATTATTACCATCCGAGTGACCGGAAACGGATTTTTATATAATATGGTGCGTATTATCGCAGGAACGCTGATACGTGTCGGCGGCGGCGAGATGGCGCCGGATGAGATACCACAGATCCTTGGGAAGAAAGACCGCACAGCTGCCGGACCAACGGCTCCGGCGCATGGACTTACGATGATGGGGATTGAGTATGGAGAGTGAAAAATACGCTTTACAGGAACAGACGTAAAGTTTGTATATGATCTAAAATCTGTGCAGGAGAGAAAATGTTGATAGGACGGAAAGAATGGTCAGATCCTGTGGATAACTTAAAAAATCGCCTGGAAAAATAGAAATATTTTCTTGACACGCAAGGATTCGTGTAATATAATATATAAGTCTGTGATAGTGAATTAATGTCGAACCAAAAGCCCCGGTGAGACATTTAAACTATAAACAATTTATTTAATGAAGAAGCGATGTGTCCTGGACATTCACATGGTGGAAGCATTTCATAACATTATTTCTAGGAGGAAAATCAATGAAAACTTTTATGGCTAGCCCAGCTACCATTGATAGAAAATGGTACGTAGTTGACGCTGAAGGTATGACATTAGGACGTTTAGCATCTGAAGTTGCTAAAGTATTAAGAGGAAAAAATAAACCAATCTTTACACCACACATCGATACAGGTGATTATGTGATCGTTGTCAATGCAGAGAAAGTTAAAGTTACAGGTAAGAAATTACTTCAGAAAGTATATTACAACCACTCCGATTATGTAGGTGGAATGAAAGAGACTACATTAAAAGAAATGTTAGCAAAACATCCTGAAAGAGTTATCGAGTACGCTGTAAAAGGCATGCTTCCAAAAGGACCTTTAGGAAGACAGATGTACACAAAATTATTTGTATACGCTGGACCTGATCACAAACATGCTGCTCAGAAACCAGAAGTTTTAACATTCTAATTAGGAGGTAAAGGACATTGGCTAATACAAAGAATTACGGAACCGGAAGAAGAAAATCATCTGTTGCCAGAGTATATTTAGTACCAGGTACAGGAAAAATCACAATCAATAAAAGAGATATCGACGAATATTTCGGATTAGATACATTAAAAGTTATCGTTCGTCAGCCATTAGTAGCTACAGAGACATCTGATAAATTTGATGTTTTAGTAAACGTTAAAGGTGGCGGATACACAGGACAGGCAGGAGCAATCAGACATGGTATCTCCCGCGCATTACTTACAGTAGACGGTGATTACAGACCAGTTCTTAAGAAAGCTGGATTCTTAACACGTGATCCACGAATGAAAGAGCGTAAGAAATACGGTCTCAAAGCAGCTCGTCGCGCTCCACAGTTCTCAAAGAGATAATTCAACCGAATATCGAAAAAGAGCAAATTTCCCCGAAAGCATCGAGTTTTCGGGGATTTCTTTATATTATACAAATGAGGTTTATGAATGTCCTTGTAATTTTGCAATAAGAGCATCCTTGAGGACTTTTGAATAATTGATGCCAAGATTTTCGCATGCAGTATTGAGCCATGCAGGAATACTCAAATATTAGAATGGATAGGTTTGAAAAAAGTGTATTGAGAAGTAATATCATTATAGCAAAACAAAATTGACGAATACCCCACATGGGTATATATTGAAGATGTTTTCAGAAATCCATTTTTATTAAAATATGTTTCAACAATGGATTTCGTAATTGCAAATCAGGAAAAGGTGAATGCTATGATAAAAACAACATTAAAAATCGACGGCATGATGTGCGGTATGTGTGAGTCCCATATGAATGATCTGATCCGCAAAAATTTTCAGGTAAAAAAGGTAACATCCTCTGCGAAAGACGGAGAAACAGTGATTATCAGTGATAATGAGATCGATATTCCGTGGGCAAAAAAAGAGATCAAAGAGATTGGTTACGAACTCGTTTCCTACAAGAGTGAACCTTATGAGAAAAAAAGATTTTTCCATTTTGGAAAATAATAAGAATATATGGAAGAATCAGGAAAAATGCGCAGGTGTTGTCAGGACATCTGCGCATTGTGACATTACGAAAGTTATGCTACAATGAGCGGGGAACAATAAAAAAAGGAAAGAGAAATTTATGATAAAAGCAGAAAAATTATCGTATTCCTTCCCACAGAAGGACTTATATAACAAAATATCATTTACGTTGGAAGATGATGTGCACTGCGCATTTATCGGAACAAACGGAACCGGAAAAAGTACGTTGGTGGATATGATCCTGCACCCGGACAATTACTTATACGATGGCAGACTGATCGTGGATGTTCCGGGCAGAATCGGTTATGTCAGTCAGTTTTATTCGCTGGATGAGGAAAAAGAAGTCACCGTTTTTGAATATCTGAGTGAGGAGTTTGTGCGCCTGCAAAATGAAATCAACACAATCTGCGATGAGATGGCAACGGCAGATGAGCTGGACGAGCTGATAGAGCGTTATCAGAATGTCATGGATCAGTTTCAGGCGATCGACGGGGATTTTTATGAGAGCAATATTCGTAAACAGTTAAAAATTGCAAATCTGAAAGACTATGAAAATCATCTTTTGACAAACCTCAGCGGAGGAGAATTTAAGTTGATCCAGGTGATCCGTGAGATGATGATCAGTCCGAAATTTATCATCATGGACGAGCCGGATGTGTTCCTTGATTTTGAACATTTGAATGCACTGAAAAACCTGATCAATTCCCACAAGGGAACGCTGCTAGTCATCACACATAACCGGTATCTTTTGAATCACTGTTTCAACAAAATTCTTCATTTGGAGAATGCAGAGCTTCAGGAGTTTGACGGCACATATGTGGATTACAATTTTGCATTGTTGGAGATGAAGATCGAGCAGCAGGAACTTGCGGCAGCAGATATGGAAGAGATTGAGCGCAATCGCAAAATTGTGGAACGTCTGCGGAATGAGGCGACAAAGGTGGACAGTGCGACAAAGGGAAGAAGTCTAAAAGCGAGAGTCTCTCTGTTGGAGCGTCTCGAAGCGCGGAAAACAAAATCACCGTTTGTGGATATCAGGCAGCCTCAGATTGAACTGCACACCAGTGCAAAATCATCGGATGATGTGCAGGGAGACGTTTCAGGACAGACAGATGCGGATGAGACCACCAGTGAAGAAAGAACGGAACAGAATCATGAAAAAGTGATTCTGGAAGTGGAAAATTACAGTGTTGCATTCGACCGGCAGATCATGGAGGAAGTGACCTTCTCCATGGAGGCTGGTGAGAAAGTGGCGATCGTTGGACCAAACGGAACCGGAAAGACAACCATTTTGCGTGATATTTATAAAAACAACAATCCGGCCATTAAGCTTGCCCCAGACCTTAAAGTTGCCTATCTTTCCCAGATGCATGGGGAAGTTTTTGATGAGAGAGAGACGGTTTTAAAAAACTTTGAGGATGCAGGTTTTGAGACAGACGCTGAGATTGTCCGTTATTTAGAAACCTACGGATTTGAGGAAGAGCTAGTCTATAATAAAGTAGAGAACTTATCCGGCGGAGAAAAAAATCTGCTTCAGCTTGCAAAAATCTCCCGGATGGATGCAGACTTTCTTCTTTTGGATGAGCCGACAAGCCACCTTGATACCTATGCCCAACTTGCGTTGGAACAGGCAATTGAAAAATACGAGGGTGCGGTTCTGATGGTATCGCATGATTTCTATACAGTTGCAAACTGTATGGATTATGTACTTTTTGTAGAGGAGAAGAAACTCCGCAAAATGAGTATCCGTAAATTCCGCAAAATGATCTATGCCGACCATTTTGATAAAAATTATCTGGAACTGGAGCAGAAGAAAAAAGAATTGGAAAACCGGATCTCATTTGCACTGCAGGCAGGAAAATTTGAGGAAGCTAAAAAATACTGTGATGATCTCGAGCAGATCATCAATCAGATGTAAAACCGGAGTTTAACGTATGAACTGCCGCCTGTAGGTGGTGGCACGGATTTTTGTAGGTTATGTCGTATTGCATGCCAACAAATTGTATCGAAATATAAAAAATAGAACTGTTTGTTTTCAGGAACGCTTCCGCTTGTTGTCGCTGGCAACGGTACTAAGAAAGTATCCATCGTGATTTCAAAATCCAATTACATTGTCTTTTGAAATCGCAATGTCTACTTTCTAAGGACCGGCCGCTCCAAAAATCCTGAAAACAAATCATTTCTATTTTTTATTCATCCAGAGCTGTGTAGCATGCAATATCCAGATTGTGAAAATCCGTCAATTCAGGTTGCAAACGGCAGAAATCAAAGATGAAACTCCGGGATGGATGCCTGGAAGATCACTTAGTAATATAGGTTTTCGTAAGATAACAACGGATGAAGAATCTGAATGAAATATGTCAGTTCTGAAGTTACAGAGTTAGCATTCAGCATTTCAATACCCTTAGACTCCCCATTCTATAACCAGAGTTCCATAACGTAAATTGCAGATCCTGTGGTGCGTTTCATAGCGTAAATTGGGCATGTATAAGCGTCCTCTCACAAGTCATTCAAAGCGTAAATAAAAGAAAAACGGTGCAGACAAATATGATTTCCTTCGTGAGCCATGGAGATAAGACTCTTTAGAGGCTTATCGAAATGCCCGGCGAACAGGAACATCATATTTCGTCTGTACCGTTTTTCTTTTCATAAACCGATAAAATCACGACTTGCGAGAGGACGCTTATATCTGCCCCTCACAGCCTATAAAAGCACCACAAAATCTGTGACACTACGCTAGTGAAACTCTGGTTATAGGATACACCTATAGCTGATTCTAGATAAAATGAATTATGTTAAAAAGCAAAATTCTGCTATGATGTATATATCCAATAAGACCTACAGAAACAGTGGGAAATTATGATAACCAATCACAGAAGACAGCAATATATTACAAATAGAAGAAACCGGAGGCACAGCATGGCAGAAAGAAATCTTGACTTTGACAAAATTACAGACAGAAGAAATACAAACTGCTTAAAATATGATTTTGCAGTGAAAAGAGGTATGCCGGAAGATGTGCTGCCACTCTGGGTTGCAGATATGGATTTTCAGACTTCTTCTTATGTACAGGATGCACTGATCAAACAGGTGCAGCATGGGATTTTTGGATACAGTGATGGACAGGAATCTTATTTTGAAGCTGTGGAAGGATGGCTGAAGAAACATCATGACTGGGAAGTACAGGAAAAATGGCTGGTCAAAACACCGGGGGTCGTAATGGCTCTGGCATTGTCCGTAAAAGCATATACAGATCCGGGAGATGCAGTATTGATTCAGTCACCGGTATATTATCCTTTCTCAGAGGTGATTTCAGATAATGGAAGAAAAATCGTAAGCAGTGACCTTTTCCTGGGAGAGGATAACCGCTATCATATTGATTTTGCAGACTTTGAGAAAAAAATCGTAGAGGAAGAAGTGAAACTTTTTTTCCTTTGCAATCCGCATAATCCGGTTGGAAGAGTGTGGACAAAGGAGGAGTTGGAGACAATTGGAGATATCTGCTGCAGACATCATGTGATCGTTGTGAGCGATGAGATTCATGCAGATTTTGTTTTTCAGGGAAAACATCACGTTTTTGCAAATCTGAAAAAGGAATATGCGGAGTGGACCATTACCTGCACTTCACCGGGCAAAACGTTTAACCTAGCTGGTCTGCAGACTTCTAATATATTTATCCCGAACCAGAAACTGAAAAATGCATTCAAAAAACAGTTGGCTGCAGCCGGATACAGTCAGCTCAATGCAGCCGGACTTGTGGCATGTGAGGCGGCTTACCGGGACGGGGAAGAGTGGTATCAGGCGATGAAAAAATATGTGGCTGGCAATATCGCTTTTACAAAAGAATTTGTGGAAAAAAATCTTCCGGGCGTGAACATGGTGGAACATGAGGGAACGTATCTGATCTGGCTTGATTTTAACGGACTCGGATTGTGCGCACAGGAGCTGGAAGATTTGATCGTTCACAAGGCAAAGCTCTGGCTTGACAGTGGAAGAATTTTTGGAAAATGCGGAAGAGGATTCCAGCGGATCAACGTGGCGTGTCCGAGAAGTACGTTAAAAGAGGCACTGGAGCGCATCGCAAAAGTACTTCCAGCAGATACTGTAAAATTTGCAAGCTAAACCAGATATAGTAGCAGCCATGCATCGTTATTGTAATGTAAGTGAACAGAAATGTATCATAACGAAAAGAATTGCAAAATTTTATGAAAAAATAGTTGACAGTAAAGATGTTACTCGTTATAATTCAAATATAAACACATATTCCTATATGATTAGTAGGAAATAAGAAAGGAGACAATGATATGAAATACACAGGATTAAGCACACAGAAAAATCATATGATGTGTTGTTGCTGTTGTCAGGCTGTATGTATGAGTACGGTTTATTTTTCATATGCATTGTGTACCCGCTGAAAATTTGTAACTCAGGCAGGTATCGTGCATAGGATACCTGCCATTTTTATTTTGGAAGATAAAGCTTCTTCTCACTAAGATCACTATTTTAATTTTGCAAAAACAAGGAGGCTAAATCCTCTCCTCACAAGAGTTCGGATTTTTGCTTCGCAAAAACAAGGAGGCTAAATCCTCTGCTCCTGTAGGAACAGTCGCATTTTGCTTCGCAAAAACAAGGAGGATATAAACATGAGTGATATCAAATCAAGCACATTAGAGTTAGTAGGAAAAACACCAATCGTAAACGCAAGCAGATATGCTGCAAAAGCAGGCGTGACAGACGCAGCCATTTTAGTAAAACTTGAGGCATTTAACCCGGCCGGTTCTGTAAAGGACAGAATTGCATTGGCAATGATCGAGGATGCAGAGAAAAAAGGTATTTTAAAAGAGGGCGCAACCATTATTGAACCAACCAGCGGTAACACAGGTATCGGTCTTGCAGCAGTTGCAGCGGTCAAAGGATACAGAGCAATCTTAACACTGCCGGATACCATGAGTGTTGAGCGCAGAAATCTTTTGAAAGCATACGGCGCAGAGCTTGTTTTGACAGAGGGCGCTAAGGGAATGAAAGGTGCGATCGCAAAAGCGGATGAACTTGCAAAAGAGATTCCGGGAGCCGTTATTTTAGGCCAGTTCGTAAACCCTGCAAACCCGGCAGCACACAAGGCAACAACCGGACCGGAAATCTGGGAGCAGACAGGCGGAAAAGTAGATATTTTTGTAGCCGGCGTTGGTACAGGTGGAACCATAACAGGTGTTGGTGAGTACTTAAAAGAGCAGAATCCAAATATCAAAGTTGTAGCAGTTGAGCCTGCAACAAGTGCAGTTCTTTCTACAGGAAAAGCAGGCGCACACAAGATCCAGGGAATCGGAGCAGGATTCGTTCCAGATACTTTGAATACTTCCGTTTATGATGAAATCATTCCTATCGAAAACGAGGATGCTTTTGACGAGGGAAGAGCATTTGCAGTAAGCGAGGGCGTTCTGGTTGGTATTTCTTCAGGAGCAGCTTTAAAAGCAGCCACTATTTTAGCAAAGAGACCGGAAAATAAAGGAAAGAATATTGTAGTTCTTCTTCCGGATTCCGGTGACAGATATCTGTCTACTGCATTATTCAGCAACTAAGAGCGTTTCAGGTGCTGATCGTGAAATCAGTTTGAAACAGACCCCCTCATGGAAAATTTGATAAACATACTCCATGAGGGGATTTTTATGACAATAGATATTCGCCGAGTGTGCATTCTGTTGTTTCGTATCCGATGCTGTAGCCGCTGGTAGGGCATAGGTTTGCAAAACCGAAGTTGGTGGTTCGAATCCGCCCAGTATCACTCTTGAAAAAAGTGCTTATTTCGGAGAAGAGTAAAGCAGTAAAACTGGCGATGGTTTCAATATGAAAACAGAGAATAAGGGAATGCAGTTTATATTTGTGTATATGAACGAAAAAGTAAACTCCTCAAAATGAGGACTTTTAAGGCTAAAAAGTCCTCATTTTGAGGAGTTTTGCATTTTCGTGGAAAAAAGGATATGATAAATTAAATAGAAAAGATGGAGAAGAGAGTCTCAGAAAATTTGTGGAAAAGGAAAACATAATGCAAAAAATATTAATTACAAATGATGATGGAATACAGTCAGACGGTATCATTCGTTTGGCACGGGCAGCAAAAAAATATGGTAAAGTCTGGGTAGTGGCACCGGACGGACAGCGCAGTGCAATGTCACACAGGATCACACTGCATGAAACGATAGAGTTTTTTCCGGTTGATTTTCCGGTGGAGGGTGTGCACGCGTATGCAAGTACAGGAACACCGGCGGACTGTGTGCGTTTTGGAATTTTAAATATTGTGAAGGAAAAGCCGGACTATGTTTTTTCCGGTATCAATTATGGCTATAACAGCGGAACAGATATTCAGTATTCAGCGACCGTAGGTTCTGCGTTAGAAGCTGCGTGCGCAGGTGTGCATGCGGTTGCGTTCTCCGAGGGTGCATCGGAGTGTCATGAGGTGACAGACGCTTACCTTGAGCGGATGATGGAAGAATTGATGGAACAGCCTCTGGCGTACAATCAGATCTGGAACGTAAATTTTCCGCAGTGTGAACTTGAGAAGCTGCGGGGAATTTTATATGACAGGAAAATTGCAGACTGTGGATTTTTCATTGACGAGTATCTGGAAGAGGAGCTTGAAAATGGAAGAATACGACTGACTGTGCATGGAAATTATAATGAGAATGCCCCGGAGGGAACGGATTTCCGGGCACTTGTTGATGGATATATTTCAGTTGGGAAGGTGAATAATCTACGGTAAAAATGAAAGATACCAAATAATTGCAAGAAATCAAAAAAATATGTTATTTCAAACATGATACCGGATTAATACAATATAATTGAGGCAGTGTATACAAAACGACAAGAGATGAAAGAACAGGCATAAATTCCGGCAGATAATGCCGATTCCAAAATTCTTAAAAGAGACAATCTATGGCAGCAGATAAAAAAGAGCCATAGATTGTTTTTTTTTCATTTACATAAATAATTAATATGGTAAATTATATAGTAAGAGTAAAAGTAAGGGATTTTGAGGAGAAAAAATGAAAACGTAGTACACATTATAATCCATAATGTACTGACAGAATTGACAAAAGATACTTCCAAGATGGATGGTTTTATTGAAGAATATAATAGATTGCATGCAGAAGAATAAAGTAATCTGAATATGTTTTAATTGACGTATGTATTGTTTGTATTATAATAGTTAATACAAACAATACATATTTTTTTTGACAAGATCCAGCGAGAAATGGATAAGAAAGACGAAAATATTGACATAACGATAAAAATACAGGAGGAATCCACATGATCATATCCATCAATGAGATGTCAGAAATCCCAATTTACCAGCAGATCCGAAACCAGATCGTGCAGGGGATTTCCGATGGAAGACTATCGCCGGGAGAACAGCTTCCAACCGTCCGCGGGCTTGCAGAAGAGATCGGGATCAATTCCATGACAGTCAACAAAGCCTATAGTCTGCTCAAACAGGAAGGCTATATCTTCGCTGACCGCAGGAGCGGCGCAAGGGTGCGGAAAGAATTTGCGGTGACGAAAGAGCTTTCGGAGAAATCAAAGGAATTATTGCAGCAGATTATCTCGGAAGCGAAAGTCAGCGGCATGACGAAAAAAGAATTTTTTGAAATCTGCGGGAAGCTGTATGAATAAAATACGTAGTGATTTGATGAACAATTGCGAAACTCATGAAAATCTAAATTGAAAGAAGAGTAGGATGAGTTTCGCAGACGCCTATTACAATCCAGCTTTGAAAGGAGAAAAACTATGCTCGTAAACATAATTATGTTTTTCACAATGTATCCGGTTTTATTAGTCCTCTATTTTTGTTTCCGAGGACAGTATCAGTATGCAGATGGCTGCCTGTTTGCAGTAAACATGAAACCGGAGTGGATCAAGGAACCGGAGGTGGCAGCAATTGTGGAAAAGTTCCGCAGAGAGATGAAACAGTATTTTATTTTTCTGCTGATCGTTCCGCTTAGCAGTTTCCTGACAAAACACATGTCCATCCAGCTTACGATCTGGATGATGTGGATATTGATTGCAATCGTATTGCTGTGTCTTCCGCTGGTGCATGCGAACAGTGGGTTGAAAAGATGGAAAACGGAACATTGTCTGTATGAAACGGAGAAGATGGAACATCGTATTGAACTGAAAGCAGTCGGAAAAATCAGAAGAGTAAACTTTCTGCCATTTTTCCTGCCGAATCTGGCGGCATTACTGCTTGCACTTGTGCCGGTATGGGCAAAGAGTTTCAATCCGGCTTTGGAAAAAACAATAGAATTAAGCAGTGTAGGGTGGCTTACAATTGTTATGTGGCTATGCGGAGTGGCACTGACTGCTGTAGCAGTCCGGATGGACAGACAGCCGACAGCGGTGATAAATAATGACAGTGACGTAAACCTGAATTATACAAGAGCGAGAAAAAATATCTGGAAAAATTTCTGGCTCATCGTACTCTGGCTGAATACGGCATTTGCGGCAGTGATCCTGGCATCATCTTTTCTGGCAGATAATATGGGATGGATGATTTTGACAGGCAGCATGGTGTATGCACTGGCAACACTGCTTTTGTGTATTCCGTTAATGAAACAGTTAAGGAAAATTGAAGCAGTCTACGAAGCAAAGCGTGAGCTGAACGATAACGCTGATGACGACAGGTACTGGATCTGGGGAATCTTCTATTACAATCCGGCAGACAGGCACAGCATGGTGCCAAAGAAAGTCGGAATGGGAACGACTATGAATCTGGCAACACCGGTTGGAAAAGGAAGTGCTATTTTGGGCGCAGTGGTACTTATGGTGACGATTCCGGCAATGTGTATCTGGCTGATCCTGGACGAATTCACACCGATCCGGCTTGCGGTAGAAGATGAGATACTTTACGCAAAACATCTGAACGTAGATTACGAGATTCAGGTGGAAGATATTGAACATGTCGAGAAGATCACAGAGCTTCCGTCCTGGAGTAAATCAAGTGGAACTGCGATGGATACGTTGGAAAAAGGAACATTTTTCATAAGAAATGTTGGAAAATGCGAGGTCTTTTTAAACCCGGAAAATACAGAATTTCTGCATTTTTCCGCAGATGGAACAGACTATTATATGAGTGGATCTGACGATGCGCAGACGGAAGAAATCTACCAGATCATACAGAACCGGGAATAACAGGAAGGAAAGAAAATGAAGTATTACATGGCACCGATGGAGGGATTGACCGGCTATATTTACCGTAACGCATATCAGAAATATTTTCATGATATTGACCGGTATTTCACTCCATTTATCACAAATAAAAAACTGGATTTCAAGGTGAAAAAGGACATTGATCCGGAACATAATCAGGGAATGGAGGTTGTTCCGCAGATTCTGACGAATCAGCCGGACGATTTTATTTCGATTGTAAAACAGTTGAAGCAATATGGTTATGATGAGGTAAATTTAAACCTCGGCTGTCCGTCCGGAACGGTGGTGGCAAAAAACAGAGGGGCTGGATTTCTTGCGGTACCGGATCAGCTGGACAGTTTTCTGGATAAAATTTTTAATGCATGTGACTGCAAAATCTCCATTAAAACCAGAGTCGGAAAAGATTCGCCGGACGAGTGGGAGAATCTCCTTGCGATTTATGAGAAATATCCGTTATCGGAGCTGATCGTCCATCCAAGGATCCAGAAGGATTTTTATAAATATACGCCGCGCATGGAGACTTACCGGTATGCGGCAGAACACAGCAGACATTCCCTTTGCTTCAATGGGGATATTCATTCGGCTGGGGCATATGGGCAGTTACGGCAGACATTTCCGGAAACAGAAAAGGTCATGCTTGGCAGAGGTATTTTGCAGGATCCGGGGCTGGTCAGAGAACTTCGGATGGTGGAGGCTCAGTTTGAGGCTAAAGATTCGGATACACCGGTTGGAAACAAAAAGCGCAATATAGTGGACAAGCAGACACTCCGTGCGTTCCATGATGATATCTGTGACGGCTACAAAGGCGTGATGTCCGGCGATCGCAACACGTTATTTAAAATGAAAGAACTCTGGTGCTATATGAGTAAGAGTTTCACGAATCCGGAGAAGTATCTCAAGAAGATCAAAAAGACGGAACGCCTTGCAGAGTACTATGTGATCGTGGATACACTGTTCCGGGAGCAGGAACTGCAGCAGGAGTGGTCATAGATCAAGTTTCAGATAAATCTCATCACGTTCATCCTGGCTGATTCCGAGATAATGCTGGGTGATGCGGTAGGAGGAATGATTATAAATATCCATTAAAAGTGCTGGCGGAGTTCCCTGTTTCCATGCATGGTAACCAAATGTTTTTCTGAGGGAATGACAACTGATGCAGTCTTCCTGTGTGGTGTGAACTGCGGCAGTTTTGACGATCCGGTATGCCTGAGAGCGGTTGAGCGGTTTTTCGTGACAGGTTGTTTTCGTGAAAATATATTCGCCTTCCTCCGGGGACCGCTCATTGAAATATGCCTGCAGTGCATCCTTTGCAGTGGCATTTAAAAGAACATTGTTTCGTTTTCCAGTTTTTTGTTCGTGGATCAGAATATGGTCGTAAAAGCTTTGAAATTGGAAGTTGTATACAGATGACCATTTTAAAGATAATAGATCACCAATACGGAGTGCGGTATTTAAACCGAGGACAATGAGTGTATAATTGCGGACATTCGGTTTTTCATCTGCATAATACATACGGAATGAATATAATTCATCATCTTTTCTGATTGGCTGTGTGGTTCCCATGGGAATTACCTCCTCAAATTCATGATAAACTGTGCAGTTTCTGCACTTTGACATCCACAGTTATATCCCAAAATGGCTGTATATACAACGTATAAATCGTGAGTAAACAAAAAAATGCAACATTTCTTACAGAAATGTTGCATTTTTTTATTTACAAGTTCTATATCGGATATTCATTCGGAAACTTTACCCCTGAAATAAAATTTTTTATCAGATTTTCTCAAGAACGGATTTTCTCATGATTTTTATTACCTGTTTTCCTTCCAACATTTTTTGGTATGGCCACACCTTAAAAAAATACAGCTGAAAACGGAAAAGTATTTTTATTTGCAGATACATGATTTAACAATGAAAATCCGCATGTTTCATGTCGAAAATGCAACATTTCTGTAAGTTATGTTGCAAAAAAATCATGGATGGAATTACAAAAAACGTAAGTGTGCAGGGAGGTAACAGATTGCTCAAACTTTCATTAAAACAGGGTGAATATTTAAACATTGGCGATAATATCCGCGTGGTATATGCCGGAGGCGCCGGAAATCATATCAGACTTCTGGTGGACGCACCGAGAGATGTCAATATTGCCCGGAATAAAACAGAAACAAACCCGGAGCGCAGGAAAGATACCTATTATGCTGAGCCGGGAATTTCCAGAGAAGCACAGGCAGAGATCAAAAAGATTTTATGGAATGAACGCATGAAAGCAGAGGCAAAAAGAGATGCAGAAGGCAAGAAGGATTAATTCCATGCTTTAGCAGAATACCATTCGTTAATAGACAGGGCACAACCCGGGACGCTCTGTTTGTTATAAATAAGCCCGGGGAACGGATTCCCCGGAGAAAAACATAATAGCTCATCAAAAAGATGAGACAAGGAGGATTATATTATGGTAGTACAACACAACTTACAGGCAATGAACGCCAACAGAATGTTAAACATCACAACAGGAGCACAGAGCAAATCCACAGAGAAGTTATCTTCTGGTTACAAGATCAACCGTGCAGCAGATGATGCAGCAGGATTAACAATTTCTGAGAAAATGAGAAAACAGATCCGTGGTCTTGATCAGGCTTCCACAAACGCTCAGGATGGTGTTTCTTCTGTACAGACAGCCGAGGGTGCTTTAACAGAAGTTCACTCTATGTTACAGAGAATGAATGAGTTAGCAGTTCAGGCTTCCAATGGAACAAATGCTGAATCTGACCGTCAGGCAATCCAGGATGAGATTGATCAGTTAACAACTGAGATCGACCGTGTTTCTGAGACAACAAAATTTAATGAGACATATTTGTTAAAGGGTGAAGCAGGAACAAAATTAATCAATATGAAAGCTCACGACGCTGGATTAAAGGGATCATTAACAGATAACGGTGATGGAACAGCTACATTCAAGATGGATACACTGAATGCTGGTGATAAAATTAGTATAGGTGGAAAACAGTATACAATTGGAAGCACAGCTGATCAGGCAAAAGCACTTTACAATGGTGTTAAAGTTGATGGTACAGAGACTGTAACAATCAATGGTAAAGAATATAAAGTACAAGATACTAATCCAAGTGCAGATAAAGGCGAGATTTCTAAAGCAGAATTGGATAAACTTGTAAAGGGTGGTGTAACAGTAGAGTACAAGGGAAAATCAGCCACTGTAATAACAGATGATGCACAAAAAGGTGGAGTTGCAGCTGATGGTGTGGATGATCTGGATCCATCTATTATTACAGATAAAAAGGCTTATGAACTTGCATCTAAGGAACTTTTAGCAGCAAATCAAATTGGAGATACAGAAAATAGTGCAAAAGTGACTGTTGGTGGAACAACTGACGCTGTAACTCTTGCTAATGCTACAAATGAGTTTACAATCAATGTAGGTCAGGCAAAAGTAGCTAATAGTTTAGCATTTAGCTTACATGTCGGTGCCGATGCAGATATGACGAATAAGATTCAGGTTAATATTGATAGTATGGACTCTGCAAGTCTTGGTATTAAAGGACTTAACGTAAAGGATGATTCTGGAAAGGCTGCTACCTATGCAGTAGACGCAATCGCAGACGCAGTAGCAAAAGTTTCTTCTCAGCGTTCCGCTCTCGGTGCTGTTCAGAACAGATTAGAGCATACGATCGACAACTTAGATAACGTTGTTGAGAACACAACATCTGCTGAATCCCGTATCCGTGATACAGATATGGCTGAAGAGATGGTTAACTACAGCAAGAACAACATTCTTGCACAGGCAGGTCAGTCTATGCTTGCACAGGCTAACCAGTCTACTCAGGGTGTACTTTCTCTGTTACAGTAATTGAAAATTACAGCATAAATAACAAAAAGAGCTCCTGCGAGCTCTTTTTGTTATTTTAAGGGAATGATTCATTTAAAATTTATTGTAGTTTTTTCACCTCATCTAAAGGCAGTCCTGAAAGAGCAGCAATTTTTTCGAGCGAAAATTCCTGTAATTTGAGCATGCGTTTTGCAGTTTCGATAGAATTTAGTTCTATACCATGTTTTTCACCCTCAGAGAAACCAGTTTCATGTCCATACTTTTCACCCTCAGAGAAACCAGCTTCATATTCTGCTTTCCGTAATTTCTTTTCTTCCAATTCTTTATCATACTCAAAAATACTCATACTGATGACCTCGTTTCGGTTTCGGGTAAGAAATTCAGCCAGAATCCCTTCCCGGATACATTCGTCTACAGCAAAATCCGTTCCACGTCATATCCATCATCCGTCAATTCTAAAATTGCAATGCCTTTTCCATCGCCGCGGTCAGCCCCGGCGCTGCCCGGATTGATAAAAACTTTTCCGTAGCGGTCGTAGTGCGTGAATACATGGGTATGTCCGAAAATTATAAAATCCGCATCCGTGAGATCAAAAGGCAGGTCAGCTTTGTTATGGACAAGATAAAATAATTTTCCATTAATCGGCACGGAGACAAACTCATGCAGGTAGGATGCCCACTCTCCGTGGTCACAGTTTCCACGTACTGCATACATCGGAATGCCGCAGTTTAAGAATCTGTTATAGGTACGTTCGTTGTCAAAATCTCCGGTGTGAATGAGATAATCACATTTTTTGATATGGTCAAATAATTCTTTACGGCATACACCGTGTGTATCGGAAACTAATGCAATTTTCATGAATCAGACCTCACTTCGTTTGTTTGTAATTTTTTCACTTCGTCAAAGGGCAGACTTGTGATTGCAGCAATTTTTTCGAGTGAGAACTCCTGTAATTGAAGCATGCGCCTGGCAGTTTCGATAGAATTTAGTTCTATACCATGCTTTTCGCCCTCGGAGAAACCAGCTTCATATTCTGCTTTCCGTAATTTCTTCTCTTCTAATTCTTTATCATACTCAAAAATACTCATACTGATGACCTCGTTTCGGTTGCAGGTAAGAAATTCGGCTAAAATCCCTTCCCTGATACACTCGTCTACGGCACGTTCCACGGCCTGATCTAAAGACATATCCGCTGCATAGAGCCGCACTCTGGCAACATACTGCGCATATTCGTTTAATGTATTGCAATGCTGCATTAACTCTGCATTGTGCCCCTCATTGACGTTTAAAACCGTGACAATCAATTCAAGTTTTGGTTCACCTGACAAATGTTCAAATGCCGAGGAAAGCCGAAGCTCTGTACAGTCAGCAATTGCCGTCGAACCATTGTAAAACTCGATAAAATTTGGTGCAGGGATTTTTTGCAGAGTCGAAGAATAAAGAGATTTCTTATTCACGAGTTTCTGATATTCACTGCAAATATAAAACAGATCACGAAGAGGCATATTTGGATTGTAGGTTGACTGATGCTCATACAGATATAAATTGGTATCCATAATAAATGCCAGATCGTTTTTCATCCCCATATAAATAGCATTTTCTAATGTGACGATTTCCAGATCGTCTGGATTATTATAATTGCTCTGGTTTACTGCGTTATAGAGTGAGAGCAGATTTTTCCGGTCAGAAAACAACATGCGAAAAATAGTGTCTTTGTAGTTTCTGTTTGTAGCTGGCATATTGACTGCTGAGTTTCTGGATAATTTGTTATGGTTTCGTTTGTGTTTTGCCATAGGCTTCCTCCTGATTGGTGAGACAGCTCTTAAATAATACTGTCTTGGCAGGAGAATAAATATATTCTATATCTGATTTCTTTCGTCTCCTGCTTTTAAATTCGTTAATGGGTAATTAAAAGCATAGATACGAACGAACAACGCAGATCATTGGGGATAATCTGACGTTTCCAGAATATAGATGGCATAACGCCATAAAGATTTTGTAAAATATGCTTTGGAATATTATAACATAAACATGGGAAACAAAACAAGAATTTTTATGTATTACTTGCCACAGGGAATGACATTGCTGAAGCTATCACGGGTGCTAAAGTGCAGACCGGAGGAATTGCTGGCATATGTGGATTGTTTGTGAAAAATTACCTATTGAAAATATTTGCCACTCATAGTACAATGCAATTGTTATATGACTGACGGAAATAGTGGGGGTTACCACGTGAAGTATAACAAAAGAATGCCGACCGTCTGGGCGAAGAGTCCAGACGTGCGGTTCTTTTTATTTTTAGGGTAAATTTTCCAAAAAATCCCATCAGCATGAGAAAGGAACCACTCATTGTATTTTTTCGAATACTTACCGGAAAAAGCGCGCGTGACTCTTGACAAAAGATGAAAGTTAGGATAGCCTAACCGTGGTTAGAAAAGATTAACCATGCATCAATCAAAAATCAGAATGAGCATCATAACACAGATGTTATGAACCATGCAAGGCCACACGGTGGCAGAAGGAGAGAAAAATGCAGACAGAATGGAGAAGCTTCCAGGGCGGAGCCTGGGAAACAGAAGTAAATGTAAGAGATTTTATTCAGAAGAATTATCATCCATATGATGGGGATGATTCCTTCTTAGAGGGACCAACACAGGATACCACCGATCTCTGGGATCAGGTATTAGAACTTTCCAGACAGGAGAGAGAAGCCGGCGGAGTGCTGGATATGGACACAAAGATCATTTCCACGATCACTTCCCATGGTCCGGGTTATTTAGATAAAGAGAAAGAGAAGATTGTCGGTTTCCAGACGGACAAGCCTTTCAAACGTGCTCTCCAGCCTTACGGCGGTATCCGTATGGCGATCAAGGCGTGCGAGGACAATGGATACAAAGTCGATCCTGAAGTGGTAGAGTACTTTACAACACACAGAAAAACTCACAATGCCGGAGTATTTGACGCTTACACACCGGAGATGAGAGCGTGCAGAAGCGCACATATCATCACTGGACTTCCGGATGCATACGGACGAGGACGTATTATTGGTGACTACAGAAGACCGGCACTTTACGGTGTAGACCGTCTGATCGAGGACAAAAAAGAGCAGCTGAACAACACACGTACCATCATGTACTCAGATGTGATCCGTGAGAGAGAAGAGTTATCCGAGCAGATCCGTGCGCTGGAAATGTTAAAGAAACTGGCAGAAATTTACGGCTGTGATATTTCGAAACCTGCAAATAATGTATTAGAGGCAACACAGGCTGTCTATTTTGCATATCTTGCAGCAGTAAAAGAGCAGAACGGTGCGGCAATGTCCTTAGGACGTACCTCCACTTTCTTAGATATTTATGCAGAGCGTGATCTCGCAGAGGGAACATTTACCGAAAAAGAGATCCAGGAGATCATCGACCAGTTCGTGATGAAACTTCGTCTTGTAAAATTTGCGCGTACACCGGAATACAACACGATTTTTGCCGGCGATCCAACCTGGGTGACAGAGTCCATCGGTGGAATCGGTGTGGATGGAAGACATATGGTTACAAAAATGTCTTACCGTTACTTAAACACCTTGAACAACATCGGAGCAGCACCGGAACCAAACATGACCGTACTCTGGTCTGTAAAACTGCCGGAAAACTTCAAAAAATTCTGTGCCGAGACATCTATCAAACACTCTGCGATCCAGTATGAGAATGATGATATTATGCGTGTTGTCCATGGTGATGATTACGGAATCGCATGCTGTGTATCTTCTATGAGAATCGGTAAGGAAATGCAGTTCTTCGGTGCGCGAGCAAACCTCGCAAAATGCCTGCTTTATGCAATCAATGGCGGTGTCGATGAGATGACAGGAAAACAGGTCGGACCGAAATACCGTCCGATTACATCCGAATACTTAGATTACGATGAAGTATGGGATAAATACAAAGATATGATGAAATGGTTAGCAGGAGTGTATGTGAACGCATTAAATATTATCCACTACATGCATGATAAATACTGCTACGAAAAATTAGAGATGGCATTACATGACAAAAATGTGAGAAGATGGTTTGCAACCGGTATTGCGGGATTTTCTGTAGTAGCAGACTCCCTTTCTGCGATCAAATATGCAAAAGTCAAACCAATCCGTGATGAGAATGGTGTGACCGTTGACTTTGAGATTGAGGGTGATTTCCCGAAATATGGAAATGACGACGATCGTGTTGACGAGATCGCAAAACAGGTGCTCCACACCTTTATCGGATATGTAAAAGGAAACCACACCTACCGTGGCGGTATCCAGACAACATCGATTTTGACCATTACATCCAATGTTTCCTATGGTAAAAATACAGGAGCAACACCGGATGGAAGAAAGAAAGGTGTAGCATTTGCTCCGGGTGCAAACCCGATGCATGGACGTGATACCCATGGTGCGGTTGCATCCCTGGCATCTGTCGCTAAACTGCCATTTATGGATTCACAGGATGGTATTTCCAATACATTTACCATTGTACCGGATGCACTGGGCAAAGATGAGGCAGCACAGGAGAACAATCTTGTTGCAATGTTAGACGGCTATGTTGTCAAAGGCGGACATCACTTGAACGTAAACGTTTTAAACCGTGACACATTATTGGATGCACAGAAACATCCAGAACTGTATCCACAGCTTACCATCCGTGTATCCGGATATGCAGTCAACTTTATCAAACTGACAAAAGAACAGCAGGATGAAGTGATCGCACGTACTTTCCACGAGCGGATGTAGTGCAACAGCTCACACGTCATATCTGTGCAGACAGACTCATGCTTGCATGGAAGACTGTCTGCACAGATAGTGACGGAGGGAGCGCCAGTCTATGAGCAAAAGGAGCTGCGAAGCAGCGGAGAGCGCCGCAGGTGCGTTTTGCGAATGGCGCGGCGAGCGATAGGAATCAGAAAAGGAGAACAACATGGGGAAAATTCACTCGTTAGAAACATTTGGCACAGTGGACGGCCCGGGCGTACGGTTTGTCGTTTTTTTTCAGGGCTGCCCGATGCGCTGCCAGTATTGCCATAATCCCGATACATGGAAGATAGAGGATGGGGAAGAAATGACAGCGGATGAGATCATAGACCGTTTCGAGCGCAACCGTTCTTTCTATCAGACCGGGGGGATCACGGCAACGGGTGGAGAACCCATGCTACAGCTTGATTTTCTGACGGAGCTTTTTACGAAGGCAAAGGAAAAGGGCATTCACACCTGTCTGGATACATCCGGAATTATGTTTCCAAAGAAACATACAGGAACAGATCAGATCAGTGAGAGAGAGATCAGCCTCACTGGAATAAGTGAAAACATGGCATCAGACAGAATGGAAAAGATAGAACAGCTCATGTCAGTAACAGACCTTGTCATGCTTGATATTAAGCATATCAACAATGAGGAACATCAGCACCTCACTGGGCAGTCCAACAGCAATATTCTTGCGTTTGCAAGGTATCTTGATTCGATCGGAAAGCCGGTCTGGATCCGCCATGTAGTCGTACCGGGCATTACGTTTGATGAGAAAGAATTGACGGAACTTGGGCTGTTTTTAAAGACGCTCCACAATGTGGAGAAACTGGAAGTCCTTCCATATCATTCTATGGGAAAAGTCAAGTACGACAACCTCGGCATGGATTATGTTTTAAAAGATACGCCACAGCTTACCAAAGCAGAAGAAAAGGAAGCAGAACGTATCATCCGGGCAGCAATGGAATAATAGCAGGAGCATTAAGTTTTATGTAAAATATTTTTTGAAGAAAAGTATTTACAGATTTCTGTTTTTGCGATTTAATAAGAAGCAGGTATATAGTTCAAAAGAAGAAAGGATGAAACGATATGAAAATCAAGAATATCAAAGATGTTGATGGATTTTTTAAAGTAATTGATTCCTGTGCCGGAAAAGTAGAATTGATCACAGGTGAGGGAGACAGATTAAACCTCAAATCAAAACTTTGTCAGTATGTTTCTCTGACAAGCTTATTAAACTCTGATGTAGAGATCCCAGAACTTGAAATTGTAGCTTACGAGCCGGAAGATACAGAGAGGATCATCAAGTTTTTAATGACAAACTAGAAATGAACAGAAGCTGATCGTAAAAAAGCGGTCAGCTTTTTTATTACATAGGAAATTACTTCCTATGTAATAAAAACGCTCCGCGAGGATGCCATGTTCTTATTTTCTTCTCTTTACAACATGCTATGACGGTTGCAATTCACGGCATGAAATAGTACAATAAATCGTCTTAAAAATGGAATAATAATGTTAGTATATAGCGAAAGGAATTAAGATGTCAAAAATAGAGTTTCACGAAATTACATTAGATGATAAAACATGGATGGATGCCAGATTTCAGGAAGATGACAGAAATGCATGCGAGTACACGTTTGCCAATAATTTTGTCTGGCGGAAGGTGTATCATGTTGAAGTTGCAGAAAAATATGGGTGTGCGATCATTCGTTTTGAGGAGGAAGGAGTGGTGATGTATTCCTATCCGATCGGGGCAGGTGACCGCAAGAAAGTGATCGATGAACTGATAGAAATCTGCAGGGAGGAAGAGCGTCCGTTGATCATGAGCCCGTTGAGCGAAGCAGACAGGGAGCAGATGCTTACATGGTATCCGGAACAGTTTTTGATTCAGGGAGACCGGAGTGATTATGATTACATTTATTCCAGAGAAAAATTGGCAACACTCGCGGGAAAAAAGATGCATGGCAAGAGAAATCATATTGCGAGGTTTCAGGATGAGGATGACTGGTGCTACGAGGAATTGAATGATTCTAATATAGAGGAATGCCGCAATATGACATACACATGGATCAAAATGAGGGCAGAGAAATGGAATGAAGAGATGGAACTTGAGATGTCAGTGCTTCATGAGGCATTTGACCATAGAAAAGAACTCGGGCTTGTTGGTGGGATTATCCGGAAGGCAGGACAGATTGTTGCATTTTCTATCGGGGAACCGTTAAACAGTGACACTTATGTTGTCCACTTCGAAAAAGCATTTCCGGATATGCAGGGCGCATATCCGATGATCAACCAGCAGTTTGTTTTACATGTGTGTGAAGATTATACTTATGTAAACCGCGAGGAGGATACGGGGGATCCGGGACTGCGAAAGGCTAAGATGTCCTATTATCCGGAAATCCTGCTGAAAAAATATGTGGCGATTTCAAGTGATGTCATTTTTGCAGATAAGGACAGAAACAGGGAAGAAATCCACAAAATATGGGAGACCTGTTTTGGTGACGAGGCGGAACTGGTAGATTTTTATCTGGATAAACGGATGACAGAGGATAATATGTTGCTCATCTGTCAGGATGGGCATGCGGTTTCCATGGCAAGCTTTTTAGATATTAATGTCAGGGACGGTGAGGAGTGGAAGCCGGCCAAATATGTTTATGCAGTGGCGACACTTCCAGAATACCGTGGCAGAGGTTATGCAGGGAAAATCTTAAAGAAGGCAGAAGAGATTTTTAATATGCCATTGGTGTTAGTCCCGGCCGAAAAAGAGCTTGTCGGTTATTACCGTAAGGTTGGGTTCACAGAGGCGTATCCATCGGAGCGTTTACTGGAAAAACAGGATGTGCCGGAACTTTTTGCAGCGGAATTAAACAGTTATTCTGTGGAGGAGATCACTGCGGCAGAATATAAAAGAATCCGGGAGCAGAAATTGATGAGAGATGGTTTTATTGCATGGGATGAGGCGGCAATCCGTTTTGCGATGGATTTTAACTGTTTTTGTGGCGGAAGAACGGTGAAGGTAGTGTGGAGTGATGATATTTCCAGAGACGAGAGCGCAGAAGACGCTGATATTTTAATGTACTGTCCGGAGAATGAGAACCTGCATATTATCGAAACGACACTGAGCGAAGAACAGTTTGAGAAACTTTTGCCGGAACTTATGGCGCAGACCAAAACAGCGCGCCTGGTGTATGACAGAGAGGGAATTATGGTGCTTTCTTCCGATGACAAAGAAAGACAGGAAAGACTGCTTGCGGATGGTTATTTTGCGCTGTCGCTGGCGTAAATCCTGTTCAGAGATTCTGAAATTTTCAGAAATTATATAAAATATATAAAAAGTTTTCGGTTTAAGACAAAAAAATGTTGATAATGTATAAAAACATGCTATAATAAAGTCATGATATAAATAAGCATTCAGAAAGCTATCTGACATAGCATGGATTGGATCATTATATCAAATAAGCGACAAAGGGGTTGGACATCATGAGAATTAAGATCACAGGAAGAAACATCGAATTGACAGAAGGACTGAAAGCCGCAGTGGAGGACAAGCTGAATAAGCTTGAGAAATATTTTACTCCGGACACAGAAGTGAATGTAACATTGAGCGTAGAGAAGGAACGCCAGAAAGTTGAAGTTACGATTCCAATGAAAGGAAGTTATATCCGTTCCGAACAGGTAAGCAGTGATATGTATGTATCCATTGATCTGGTAGAGGAAGTCATTGAACGTCAGCTTAAAAAGTATAGAACAAAACTTGTAACAAAGCAGCAGAATGCAGCAGCAGTTTTCAAACAGGATTTTCTGGATGAGAAGTCAGAGGATGATGAAGAGATCAAGATCATCAGAACCAAGAAGTTTGATATGAAACCAATGTATCCGGAAGATGCATGTGTAGAGATGGAATTATTAGGACATGATTTCTATGTATTCATCAACGCAGAGACAGAGGATGTCAATGTTGTTTATAAGAGAAAAGGCAATACTTACGGATTGATTGAGCCGGAATATTAAAAGTGATATAAGAGGAGAGCGAAAAGCTCTCCTCTTTTTAGGTTCAGCATGAAACTACTGCAAAATGCTGATACACGAGTCGGATATGCTGCGTCGTTTTTTCTGCAAAATCAAGAAAATGTACGGAAAAAGCGAATTGTACAGCAGATATCAATAGCGTATAATGAAATTACTTCGTGTGTAGTAGCTTTAAGAGAAATGGAGAAAAAACTTTTTGATATTTTAAAAATTGTACAGAAAAATCCGGTATTCGGAAAAACGTTAATGTGCGGCGATATGTTAGATGAAGAGCGTATGGGAATCTTATATGAGATTCTCTATGCGATCGACAGGGAGGAGTTTACGGATACTAGAAATGACATCTTTCAGTATGGCAGTCTGATCGGAAAAAAGGACTTACTGGCAAGACAGATTTTTTTGTGTTTATTGATTCTCTTAGATGAGCAGGAACAGATGATCAGGAAATGATTTACAGATCGTAATAACAAAAGATTTTTTACAAAAGAGTTCTGTGTAAGGCACAGAATTGCCGTGTGGATTTTTAGATGGAAAAAGAGTCTGTAGTTCGGCTCAGAATAACGACGGGAGGAGAAAGTATTACTACACAAGGGGAGAGTTTTTAGAATGGTCTTACCGGATGTTCCGGTGAGACTATTCTTTTTTTATCTTGTCACGAGTTAGAAAAAGGGTTACTATAATAAAGATTTGATAAGCAGACATATAATGTTAAAAAGTTGGAGCAAAATCCAAAATAAAGTCAGAATAGAGGAGATTACACCATGAATATTGTTGTTTTAGCAGGTGGTTTAAGTACAGAGAGAGATGTGTCATTTAAGACCGGAGATATGGTATCCAAAGCACTTCGAGAGAATGGACATAATGTTATTTTGCTCGATGTTTTTATGGGATACAGTGACAAAGAGGAAGATTTAACTGGAATTTTTGACCGCACAGAGGAAGTCAGCGTGCAGGTAAAAGATATCCCGGAGATAGCACCGGATCTTGCAAAGGTAAAGGCATCAAGAAAAGATCAGTCTGATTGTTTCTTTGGACCAAACGTCATTAATATGTGCCGTATGGCGGATATTGTTTTCATGGCGTTACACGGAGAAAACGGCGAGAATGGTAAGATTCAGGCAGCATTTGACCTGTTTGGAATCAAATATACCGGAACCGGCTATTTAAGCAGTGCGCTTGCAATGGATAAGGGAATGGCAAAACAGTTATTTATCGCTGGTGGAATCCCGACACCACAGGGCATTTCCATGAAGAAAGAGAACCGCAAAGATTCCGCAAAAGAACTTGGCTTAAAGCTGCCATGTGTTGTAAAACCATGCTGTGGAGGTTCCAGTATTGGTGTTACGATCGTGCGCACGGAAGATGAATTCAAGAGTGCTTTGGATGAGGCATTCAAATGGGAGGATAACCTCATTATCGAAGAGTATGTAGAGGGACGTGAATTTTCAGTCGGTGTTATTGACTATAAGGCACTTCCAATCATTGAGATCGCACCGATTCAGGGATTCTATGATTATAAGAATAAGTACAAAGCAGGCAGTGCAGTGGAGACCTGTCCGGCAGAATTACCGGAAGAAATCACAGAGCAGATGCAGCACTATGCAGAGCGTGTGGCAGAAGTATTAGGACTGAATACTTACTCCCGTTCTGATTTCTTATTAAATAAGAATAACGAAATTTACTGTCTGGAAGCAAACACACTTCCTGGCATGACACCGACAAGCCTTCTTCCACAGGAAGCAGGCGTTCTGGGAATCAACTTTAATCAGTTATGTGAGAAGCTGATTGAGATTTCCTTAAAAAAATATGAGAAATAATGATGAATGACATATCGCCACCAGTTTTGCAGAACCGGTGGCAGTTTGTTCTATAATAACAGGAGCATGATATGAAAAATATGACCTTAGAGCATATCGCAGCAGTCTGCGGCGGTACTTACATAGGAAATGAAGAGGATAAAACGCGCGAGATCCAAGGAGCAGTGATCGACAGCCGCCTTGTGGAAAAAGATTATTTATTTATCCCGGTACGTGGAGAAAAGGTGGACGGACACAGTTTCATCCCATCTGTTTTTGAAAAAGGAGCGCTGGCAGTGCTTTCAGAAGAGAGGTTAGAGAATCCGGCAGGCCCATACATTCTCGTGGAAAACACCTTAGACGCGATGAAGAAGATCGCAGCAGATTACCGCAGAGGTCTGGATATTAAAGTAGTCGGAATCACAGGAAGCGTTGGAAAAACGAGCACTAAAGAGATGATCGCATCTGTTCTGGCACAGAAATATAATGTGTTAAAAACAGAGGGAAACCTGAATAACGAGATCGGACTTCCACTCACGATTTTTAAAATCCGGGAGGAACATCAGGTGGCTGTGCTTGAGATGGGAATTTCTGAATTTGGGGAGATGGACCGGTTATCCACAATGGCAAACCCGGATATCTGCGTGATCACGAATATCGGACTTTGTCATTTGGAAAATCTCATCACAAGGGATGGAATCTTAAAGGCAAAGACAGAGAGTTTTGCGCATCTGACACCGGATGGAATTGCAGTATTAAACGGTGATGACGACAAACTCTGTGACAAGAAAGTCGTAAATGGAAAGCCGGCAGTGTTCTATGGTATTGAAAAGGCTGCTAAAGTGGCAGAAACCGAAGAAGGACAAAAGACACTTGCAGAGAAAACGGTTTACGCAACGAATGTGGAGGCAGTTGGTCTGACCGGAACAAAAGCAGCAATCCATTATCCGTCGAGAGAGACAGGCGGGAAAGTGACGATGGAAGTCACGATTCCGATTGCCGGAGAACACAATGTATACAATGCGCTGGCAGCCGTGAGTGTGGCAAGAGAGTTAGGTCTGACCTGTGAAGAGATGAAACGCGGTATCGAATCTGTGCAGACGATCGGCGGCAGAAGCAACCTGATCCACAAAAACGGTGTGACGATCATCGATGACTGTTACAATGCAAACCCGGTTTCCATGAAAGCTTCCATCGATGTATTGTCCAAAGCACCGGGCAGAAAAATCGCGGTACTCGGAGATATGGGCGAGCTTGGCGCAGAGGAAAAACAGCTTCACTATATGGTGGGAGAACATTTTGCAGGAAAGGGAATTGACGCACTTTACTGCGCGGGAATACTCTCACAGGAGATTGCAAAAGCAGTGCGTGCATGCAGCAGTGAGACAGAAGTCCACGATTATGAGGACAAAGCAGACCTGATCAAAGACCTTGTAAAAGAGGTACAGAGCGGGGATACAGTGCTTGTGAAAGCGTCACATTTTATGGGATTCCCGGAGATTGTGAAGAAATTGACAAAGTAGAAATAGGAGTGTCTGATGAGACACGCCAAAAACCCCAGTGCCGAAACACTGGGGTTTTCAAAATAGATTATTTTATGTTCTAATATGGTCTGACAGATACCTAAATGATAGAATTATTTTTCTCTAACATCTCAGCAATCACATTCTGACAGTAAGCTCCGATTTTTTTCTTCTGTTCCTTATCCAGCTCGTTCGGATAAATTGGTTTTCCGTATTCTACAATTACATGTGTTTTTTTGACACGAGGCATATGAGCCTCCAACACATCTGCGGAGTTCGTGATCGCCATCGGGATAATCGGACAGCCACTCTTTTCCGCAATCTTGAAACTTCCCTCTTTGAATGGGAGCATCAGATCGTCCGTTTTATTTCTTGTGCCTTCCGGGAAGATACACATGGAAATTCCATTCTTTACATTGTCGATTCCGGCAAGGATCGTTTTTAACGCTTCTTTTACATTCTCACGGTCGATAAACAGACAGTGCAGACGCCGCATCCAGGTGCGCAGCAACGGCACTTTTTCCATATCTTTTTTTGCAATATAGCCGGTAAGTCCCGGGCAGCGTGCATAGGTGATGATAATATCAAAATAGCTTTTGTGGTTTCCGATGTATAAGACCGCCTGATCTTTCGGGACATTTTCTTCACCGATGACGGTTACTTTCGTTCCACAGATAAATAAAATCACACGGAATGCCCACTGCACCATGCGAAGCTGGCCTAAGTCGGCAGCCTGTTTGTTGAATTTTGCAATGATCCATTCCACGCCGAGCACCGGGATTCCGATGATGAGGTAGAGAATTGCAAAGAGTAATGCAAGGATTAATCTTATCATAAGGAAAATTCCTTTCTACTTAATAAAATGTTTTATAAAAATACGATGATCTGTGTTGTGCTGAAATATCAGCCTCATCCCATTATAAGGGTTGGGGAAGAGAAAAACAACTCATAAATTAGGAATATAGAAAGGTATGCCGGCATATAATGGTATAAGAGCAAAAATGCTGTGCCGGGTGGCACGGAACTGGAGGCGGGTATGCAGACGAAAAGGAAAAAAAGCAGGTATGTTTTTTGGAAAACGGAGGTTCTTTTTGCAACGCTTTTTTTTGCAGCACTTCTTTTTGCCGGATGCAGTGTGGAACAGACGAACCGGACAAAAATCAGTGATCTTGATTACACGATCGCCGCAGAGGCAGACATACCGGAAGAACTGCAAAATGACATTGAGGAGAAAAAGGCTGCAGATTTTAAAATGACGTACAAAGACAACGAATTTTTATACATAGTAAGAGGCTACGGAGAACAGGAGACCGGAGGGTATAGTATCTGTATCCGCGATCTGTATCTGACATCGAATGCGATCATTTTTGATACGGAACTGATTGGTCCGCGCAAGGGGGAAACCATCAGTAAGAGCCCAAGTTATCCATATATTGTGGTGAAAGTGGAGCTGCGGGATGAGAATGTAGTGTTTGAGTAGATTTGTATGAAAAAACATTCAAAAATAGAGAAAAATTGCAAATACTCATGAATTTTGTACAAAACACGCAAATCCGTTTGACAAAATTTTATTACAGTGCTAAAGTAAAGCGTGAAATAAGGAGGTAGAAAAATGCAACAGGCAGACATCAGTAAGGTACGTGCATCCGTACACCAGCAGTGTGGCAGTAAAGTTATGATCCAGCTTGACCGTGGGCGTAATAAGGTTGATATCCAGCAGGGCGTGATCCAGCATGCATATCCAAGTGTTTTCACGATATTGGTAAATGATGAGCGTGATGACAATCAACCTCAGTTATTATCCTTTAGTTACAATGATATTATTACAAAAGATATCCGCATGAAACTCTGCTAAGAAAGTGTGCAGATGGCTATTTTGTGAGCAAATAGTGATAAAAGCGTGTATAAAATTCCCTCTATTCGAATACAATGAAAAAAAGGATTTCGGATCGGGGGAATTTTTTTGCAGTTAAATAAAATAAAATTACATAGTTGCACGACATTTGCCAATGCACAGAGCCAGATTACATTAGATGACGATTACAACGTGCCGGACTACCGGCCGGATATTGTAAAAGTGTTAAAGGAAAAAGGAGAACTTCAGTTTGATGAGGTGAAGGCGGCAGCAGGCGCGGCGTGGTTAAAGGGACGCCTTGTTTTTAAAGTGTTGTACCGCAGTGATCAGGACAATGCAAAAATAAGCTGTCTGAAAGGAGAAATACCGTTTCAGGAAAAACTCAACATGGACGGTGTACAGGAATATGATGTGATACAGGCATCCGGAGAGATTGAGGATCTCACGATCGGAGTCATCCATTCCAGAAAAATCAGCGTGCGGGCAGTCATTTTGTTAAAGACAGAAGAACCGCGGGAAAAAGAGGATGAACTCTGTGTTGGGATAGAGGCGGATGACGGATGTGAAAAACGTTATCGGAACACAAATATCTTACAGCTTTTATGTATGAAGCGCGATCAGTGCCGCCAGAAAAGCGAGATCACACTGCCGTCAAGCAAACCCAATGTGCAGGAAATTTTATGGAAAAGCTTAGAAATCCGCAATCTGGATACAAAAATGGGGCAGGACGGTGTAAAACTGAGTGGCGAAGTGCTCATCTCCGTTTTGTATCAGGAGGAAGAGGAAACAGACCGCGTGCAGTGGTATGAGACGGTGATTCCATTGGACTGCGGTGTGGAATGTGACGCAGGAACGGAGGCAGATATTATTTATAAAGTGAAGGCAAGAACGGCTTCCATGGAACTTGAGGTAAAGCCGGACTACGACGGTGAGGAGCGCGTTCTGGTCCTGGAACTTGTGATGAATCTGGATATCCGGGTGTGGAAAGAACAGGAGATTTCCATGTTAGAGGACGTTTATTCTCTGAAACAGGAGATCATTCCAGTCTGCACAGGCGTGACTTTACATCATATTTCTGTGAAAAATGACAGCCAGTGCCGCCTGACCGAGCAGATGGAGTTAGCGGAAAGTCAGGAGAAGATTTTACAGATTTGTTCCTGTGATGGAACGGTTCATTTAGAGAGCACGGAATTGACCGAACAGGGCGTGCGTGCAGAGGGGATTCTGGTCACAGAACTGCTTTATATCACGACCGACGATCAGATGCCAATCGGTTCTGCCAGAGAGATTTATCCATTTGAACAGCTCATTGAAATCCCACAGCAGACGGCGCGGACAGAGCGCAATAAGCTGGAAGAGTTGGAGGCTTTGGAGCGGAAAAATAAACTGCAGACAGAGCTTGATTGCAGGATCAGCCAGTTGTCCGCGGTCATGCTCGATCAGGATCATGTGGAAATAAAAGCGGTGATCGGATTAGATTTGCTTGCATTTGAGCAGGAACAGATAGATAATATTACTGATACGCGTGAGGAGCCTCTGGATATGGAGCAGTTACAGAAGCGTCCGGGACTGGTCGGTTACATTGCAAAAGATGGGGATTCGCTTTGGAGTATCGCAAAGGAGAATCACACAACGGTGGAAGATATTCTGCGGGATAATCACCGGACGGATGAGGATCTGCGCAGAGGAGAAAAAATTCTGATTGTAAAGAAAGTAGAACTGAACAGTTACGAATCGTAATTGTGAAGTACTGAAAAATCACAAAAAGACAATGAAAAGCAGATTAAGAAGAATTGAGATAACATGATAGAGGTAACACAGATTCGAAAAAGTTATGGAAAAAAGAAAGTACTGTCCGATATCACCTTTCAGGTAAAGCCGGGGGAGTGCGTTGCGATCGCAGGGAAAAACGGCTGCGGCAAATCTACCTTAATGCAGATCATGGCGGGCATTTTAAAGCCGGATGGCGGTGAACTATGCTATTTTGGAAAAAAAGCAGCCTACAAAAGCAGTACATTTCGCCGGTTTTGCGGTTATGTGCCGCAGGATAATCCGTTGATGGAAGAACTGACGGTGCAGGATAATCTGAAACTCTGGGGCGGCAGCCACAACGCCAACACAAAAGAGCTGGTCGCACAGTTTCAACTGGAGGATTTGTTGCAAACAGAGGTAAGCAAACTTTCTGGTGGTATGAAACGGCGTTTGAGCATTGCAAGTGCACTCGTGGAGAGCCCGTCATTTTTACTGATGGATGAACCGACGACAGCTCTTGACCTTTATTATAAAGAGAGCATTCACCAGTGGATGAAAACCTATCAGCAGAAAAATGGAATCATCCTTATGACGACGCATGATGAGAGCGAGATACGCAATGCGGACAGATGCCTTTTTATGGATGAGGGCAAAGTGCAGGAATTAGATGCAGAAGATATTTTGCAAAAGTTTGCAGGCATGTCAGAATGACAATCAAGTACAAATACTAAGGAAACAGAGAAAAACAAGGGAGGATTCGTTATGAACGAACAATTTGAAACACAAAATCCGGTGGAGAATACTGTGACACCGGCAAACCAGATGGAAACACCAACACCGGAAGCACCAAAAAAGAAAGGAAACAAAGCCGCCATTATTGCAGGCGTGGCAGCAGCAGTGGTTGTCGCGGGCGGCGTTGGCGTATTTGCAGCGGTCAAAACAGGAGCTTTTTTAAGCCCGTCAAAAAAGGTATTGCTTGCAGGTGCAAAGACTGTGAGTGACATGGGAAGTTTGGGAGAGACATTAAAAGACTGTGTTTCCCTGTATTCGGATGAGTATACACTCAAAATGGATCTTTCCATGAACGAGGGCGATATTTCCATGGAGGGACGCTGCTCGAAAGAGAAGAAGCAGATAAAAGGAAATCTCAATATTTCCGGTGCGCCTTCGATCGATTTTCTGGCTGACATCGGCGCAGACAGTGTGCAGGTGGAAGTTCCAGCGATCAGTGACCACCTGTTTACCTATGATTACAGAAATGAAAAGAGCGGATATCTTCTGGAAATGGTAGATCAGGATACGCTCGATGCAGTGGATGCGACGCTTAAGGCTGCTTATGATAACCAGAATTCAGATGAGTTCCGCAAGAAAATGTTAAAAATTTACGCGGATGAATACAATACGCTGGAATTTTCCAAAGTGGACGCAAAAGACTTTACCATCGACGGAACAGAGCGCAGTTGTAAGGGATATCAGACGGTTGTGACCAAAGACAACGTGAATCATGTGATCGATGGACTTGAGACACTTTACGGGGAAGATTATCAGGAGCTGATGGATGCACTTGATCTGACCGCAGCAGATTTTGTTGCATCTATGAGAGAAGCAGTGGAAGAACTTGATGACAGCACAACGCTTGTATTCTACTTATACAAAGGTCAGTATGCAGCCATTGATATCATACCGGAAAATGATGTCTCATTTGAAATTCAGTTCCTCGGTGGGGACAGGAGAACGCAGAACATGCTTATCCTTGCAGACGGAGAAAAAGTGATCGAGGTTCAGGGCAGTAACGAGGGCAGTGTCGAGACAATCATGATGACCGCAGAGGAAAACGATACCGTAAAGTTCACGTATGACAGTGACAGCGGAGACATCGCAATGGAAGCAAAATATGATGAGGAATCTTATGATTTTGCAGGAAATCTTGCAGTCGATAAGAACAGGATGGTCATTACCATTGATGATCTCGGAAATGATTCTGAAGATGTGAGCGGAAGTATCACATGGGAAAAAGGTGCTCAGTTTGAGGAAGTTTCCGGCGATGTCTTTGACCTTGGAAATGCAACTGAAGAGGAATGGCAGGATCTTCTTCATGAAATCTTTGCAGCAATGTTAGGTGGATTTTAATTCATGAGATTTTTTCTTCGATATTTGTCACTTGAGGGTAAAAAAAGCTTGATAGCGGCGAGAAAAAGCATGGTAAAGTTTATAGTGATGTTATTACTGATCGCAGGCGGATCGCTTGCGGTCAGTCTCGTTATGCGGGATGCCGGTGTGTTCCAGACGGCGGAGATTGGCGTTGTGATCCCTGAGGATGAGGCACAGACGAAGATGGTGGCGCAGTTTATCTCTGCGATGGACAGCGTGAAAAGTGTCTGCCACTTTCAGTATCTGGATCAGGGAGAAGCGATGGCATCGCTGGAAGAAGGTACTTTAGATGCGGTGCTCTCACTGCCGGAACAGTTTTACGAGGATGTGGATTCCGGGAAAAATACACCGGCAACCATTTATTTCCCGGAAAATGCTCTGTTAAACACGAGAGTGTTCGGTGAACTTGTGACAGACGGTGTCTCTCTGCTACGGACGGCAGAGGCTGGTGTCTATGCTGCCTACGATACTGCGCAGATTTATCAGACGGAGATCTCAAGGGATCAGATCGGGGATGTGATCTCCGGGCTTTATATTTACGAGGCATTCGACCGCACTTCGGTTTTCCAGAAAAATGTGTATTCTTCGCTTGGAAAAGCAGACCTCTATCAATACTATTTTTCTGCGGCTGTACTGCTCCTCCTTCTGATGATGGGTGTCAATTACGGTTATCTGTATCAGAAGCAGAGCCGTGCTGTGGAGGAAAAAATCAGAATTTACGGTATCGGCGAAGGAAAAAATGCATTGATCAAAGTGTTTCTGATGACCGTTCCGCTGTGGCTTGTGGGAATTCTGGTGTATGCCGCAGGCTGTCTGGTATCAGGGAAACTGCATCTGTCTTTTCTGTGGTTTGATCGGGAGGTGCTGCCTGGAACACTGCTTCTTGCAGCGGTGATCGCAGCGTATTTTCAACTGATCTATACGATTTCGGGAGAGAGTACCAGAGGCACGATCGTGCTGCTTGCGGTCAATGTTTTCCAGATCATGGCTTCCGGTGTTGTGATCCCTGCTGCTTATCTGCCCGGAATTTTCGGGAAAATCGGAGCCTTTTTTCCATTGACCTTTTGGGACAGCTATTATCTGAAATTACTGTTTTTCGGAATCAAAGAGCAGGAGACAAGGCAGCTGATCCTCATGTTTGCTGTATTTTTTGCAGCCAGCGTGCTATGGGCAAAAGCGGCAGGAAATTTTGGGAAAGCAGAACGGAGGGAACATAAAAAAGGCGGATGCCTGACCATCGGAGGGGGTGGAAGATCAGCATTTTTTCATTGGTATTTTTTACAGTTGAAAGCGTGGCTGAAACGTGGGACAAGCCTGCTGTTATTAGCGTCCATGTTTTTTGTGGTCTGGTTTGCCGGACAGATCTCCATGCCGCAGTCTGACAATGTGACCGTTGGAATTGTGGAAACAGACGGAGCGCATGGAAAAGAAGTGCTGCAACATCTGACACAGCGTGAAAGCCTTTTTTCCTTTGTGATGTATGACAGCAAAGAGGCACTGCAGGAGGACGTCATTGCAGGAAAACTGGAGTGTGGTTTTTATTTTTCCAACAATTTTGAAAAAAAATTTGAGCATGAAAAGTTAAAAAACAGTGTGTCGTATCTCTGTACACCGCTTACCACGAAGGGCGAGGTAGCGCGTGAGACATTTTATGCGGCGCTGTTTGAGGTGTATGGAGCACAGATGCTGAGCGCAAGGACAGAGCAGTTGTTTGGAGATGATGCAAACGCAGCGCGTGATGTCCTGCTTGCCAATAATGAAAAATATCTCAAAGGAAATGAGGTTTTTCAGGTAAATGTGGAGCAGACAGAGGCGGTACAGACGATAGAGGATGGAAAACAGGTATTTGCACTTCACGGGCTTGTGGCATTGTTTCTGTTTTTGATCTTATTTGTGGAATACGGACGACGTTTTGACGCCGGCAGTGGAAAACCATATCTGGCACTTCCGGCGCCACTTGGCGAAGGATTTCAGATGATGGGACTTCTCGCAGCGGGAACCGTTCCGGCGGTGGCTGGCTTGGTGTTACTGCTTTGTTCCGGGGAGAGCCGCGGACTCCTTCGGGAGATCAGCGCCATGATATTATTGCTGGCAGCCTGTATCGTGTGGATATGGATTGTTGGAAAATGGATACAAAATCTGACCAGTTTTACATCCCACATGTTCCTGCTTGTGTTGATAAATCTGGTGTTCTGCCCGGTTCTTGTGGATATTGCAGCCTACATCCCGACTCTGAAATTCGTGCGGTACTTCTGTCCGGTGGGAATCTATCTGGGATTTATTTCATTGTAAATTTATGGAAAGGCTAACTATTGCATAGCAAAATGTGTTAAAATAAGTATGATATGGTAGATATGATGTTAGATAATTGTGAAACTCATCATAACGTAAATTGAATTGTGAAAAATCAACAAAAGCTTGAGAAAATACTGGAGAGCGTGTCTTGAATGCTTTTGTTGATTTTGAACAATTTGAAATAAAGGTAAGAGGAGTTACACAATTATCGTTCATTTATTTTCACACAAGGAGATTAACGCTTTTATGAAATTTTTACGGGCGATGAAAAAATTAAAGATAAAACAGCAGATAATAGCGGCAGTTATGGCGTGTGTGCTTGGCATAGGAGGCATATACTCGGTGCATGCGTCCGTCATTAACGATGCAAAAAACAAGAAAAACGAAGCGCAGCAGGAGTTAGACAACTTAAACAGCCAGATTGATGAGATCCAGGCGGCACAGAGTGATCTTCAGGAGGAGATGGACGCTTATGATGACCAGCTCATGGCACTGCTCACAGATATGGATCTTCTGGAACACGATATAGATGCAAAGCAGGGGGAGATCGATCAGGCGAATGCGGATCTTGAAGTCGCACAGGAGAAAGAGCAGACGCAATATAATGCGATGAAAATGCGGATCCGGTATATGTATGAAAATGGTGACAGTAATTACTGGGAAGCGATGATGGGCGCGACCAGCATCACCGACCTTTTAAACCGTGTGGAATATGTATCCGAAGTGTATGATTACGACAGAAAGCAGCTTACTGCTTATCAGGAGACGGTACAGCAGGTGGCAGATCTGAAGGATCAGTTAAATGCACAGCTGGCAGAGATGGAAGAGTTAAAGATCAGTTATGAAGACCAGGCATCTTCCCTGCAGGCTTTGATCGCAGAAAAAAGCGCTGTGATGGATAATTTTGACGCCCAGCTTGCAAGCGCAAAAAGTCTTGCAAGCCAGTATGCAGATACGATCAAAAAGCAGAACCAGATCATTGCAGATGAACAGGCGCGCCAGGCAGCAGAAGAGGCAGCTGCAAGGCGGGCAGCGCAGCAACAACAGCAAAATGCAGGAAATCAGTCAAACATAACGGGCAATGACACAAATGCGTCAGCTTCAGGTTCAGGAACCGGTTTAACATCTTCAGGTTTAAACCCTGCGCACACTACAAATGTAAGCGGAAGTGATGTGGTGGCCTTTGCGAGCCAATATGTCGGTTATCCGTATGTGTACGGCGGAAACAGTCTGACGGAGGGAGCCGACTGTTCTTATTTTGTCATGGCATGTTTCGGACAGTATGGAATCTCGCTTCCGAGAAACTCTTATTCCATGCAGAGCTGCGGACAGGCAGTAAGCTATGACTGCGCACAGCCGGGAGATATCATCTGCTATCCGGGACATGTTGCAATCTATATGGGAAATGGAAGGATCGTGCATGCTTCCAGCCCGACAAACGGAATCTGTTACGGAAGTGCAACGTATCGTACGATCCTGACGATACGACGGGTGTTATAAAGGAATTGTAACTTTCTGGAAAAAGTGATATAATATCTTGCAGAGTTTGTCTATACTAACAGTTGGATAATTGCGAAACTTATAAATAAACGGACAAGAGATTCGCAGTTATCGGATGCTGACAATAGAAAGAAGGAGAAATATTATGCAGTTTGAACAGTTACAAAAAGATATGATAGCAGCCATGAAGGCAAGAGATAAAGTTCGTAAAGATGCGATTTCCGCATTGGTATCCGCAGCGAAGAAAGTAGCCATTGATGAGGGATGCAGGGACAATATCAGCGAGGAGATCGTTGACCGTGTCATTTTAAAAGAAATCAAATCCGTAAAAGAGCAGATTGATACATGCCCGGCAGAGAGAACAGATCTGAAGGATGAATATCAGGCAAGATACGATATTTATCAGGAATATGCACCAAAAATGATGTCCGCAGAGGAAGTGGAAGCATTTATCACTGAGAAATTTGCAGATATCGTTGCGGGCAAGAACAAAGGAATGATCATGAAAAATGTGATGCCTGAATTAAAAGGCAAGGCAGAAGGAAGCGTGATCAATCAGGTAGTTGCAAAACTTTGTCAGTAAGCACCACACAGAAGGGCGCGGCGATAATATGGAGAAGCGAATACGTTTTACAATCATTCTTGTACTCATTTTGATTGTTGTCATAGCGTTTTCTTTCCAGTCGAAAGAGAAGAAGGAATATCTGGTTTACAATGAGGCGTTAGATAAGACTGCGGTTACCGTGGATGATGTATCATTGACTTTGAAAGATATCGCATTTTATGTAGCTTATGAGGAAAAAACAGTTCAGGAACAGGCGATACTCTATAACCCGGACAATCCAAGACAGTACTGGAATGTTTATACAGACGGGCAGTTTGTGAAGCTTACTGCAAAACAGGCAGCATTGGATATGGCTGTGCATGATGAGATTTTTTATCAGATGGCTGTGGCAGAGGGCATGAAGCTAGACGTTACGGAGCAGGAATATCTTGAAAATGATGAGAGTGATTTCTGGTCTGATTTAGAGGACTGGCAGAAAGAACAATTGGGGATTTCAGAGGAAGAACTGGATTCTGAGATGGAGAAAATAGCACTAGCTGATAAATATCAGAGTATTTATGCCCAGATGCACCAAAAAGAGTACGAGGCGTATAATTTTAATGGGGAAGCCTATGAGGCACTTTTGTCGGAACACAAATACAGTGTGAATGAAAAAGTATGGGACAGAGTGGATTTTGGCTCTGTCACGCTTGACAATTAGAAAAGTAGAAAAGAGAAAAATTATGTCAGTAAAAATTGGAAGAAATGATCCATGCTGGTGTGGAAGTGGCAGAAAGTACAAGGCATGCCATGAAGCATTTGATGAGAAGATCGCAAGATATGCGTCACAGGGACATATCGTGCCGCAGCGTAACATTATTAAAAATGCAGAGCAGATTGCAGGCATTAAAGAGAGCTGTAAAATTAACATTGCAGTGCTTGATTACATTGAGAAAAATATCCATGAGGGTATGAATACGGCAGAGATTGATAAAATTGTTTATGATATGACAACAAGCATGGGCGGAATCCCGGCGCCACTTAACTATGAAGGATATCCATTTTCTGTGTGTACCTCTGTGAATGATCAGGTATGCCACGGTTTTCCTTCCAAGGATGTGATCCTAAAGGCAGGGGATATTATCAATGTCGACTGCTCTACCATTTTAAACGGATATTTCTCTGATTCTTCGAGAATGTTCTGTATCGGTGAGGTCAGCCCTGAGAAGAAGAAACTTGTACAGGTGACCAAAGAGTGTGTCGAACTTGGATTAAAAGAAGTAAAACCATGGGGATTTTTAGGAGACATGGGTCAGGCAGTCCATGACCATGCATTTTCCAATGGATACACAGTTGTCCGTGAAATTGGCGGACATGGTGTAGGCCTTGAGTTCCATGAGGAGCCGTGGGTAGGATATAATTCCAGACGTGGACAGGAAATGCTGATGGTTCCTGGTATGATTTTTACGATTGAGCCGATGGTGAACATGGGACAGCCGGATATCTATGTTGATTCCGATAATGACTGGGAAGTGTATACAGATGATGGACTTCCATCTGCACAGTGGGAGATTATGGTACTTGTAACGGAGGACGGACATGAAGTCCTGTGCTGGTAAGCTGAATAGTGTGAAGAAGAAAAAAGCAGCATAGCCGTGAGGCTATGCTGTATGTTTGAAAAGCCGTATGTGGAGCGGCTCGCCGAGGTATTTGATAAAATGCCGGTAGATCACGACCGCAGCGATCAGAAAGCTTCCAATCTGGATGGATGGAACTTTTACGGTAAACAGCACGCATAATGCAAACAGTCCAAAAGTGACGACAGACCGGAAAGAATGTGGGCTGACCACAACGATCAGGGAAAAGAAAATAAAGAAAAATGCAAGGTACACTGCCGGACGCATCTCCGGAAACAGACCGAGCAGGACTCCAAAGGAGGCGGTAATTGCTTTGCCGCCTTTTTCTTTTCGGAAAAATGGAAATGCGTGTCCGAACACCGGGGCGATGAGCACCGGAATAAAAAGCAGCGAGTGAGTATCTAAAAAGCGCTGCCCGAGAAATACCGGAACAAAACCTTTTGCCAGCTCTAAAATAAGGGAGAGCAGCCCACAGAAAAATCCGCCGTACATAAAGGCATTTGCAACGCCCGGATTGTGGTCTGCGGGAAGTTCCCGGATATCAATGTGCCGTATGATTTTTGGTGTCCAGTAAGCAAACAGTGTGCTTCCGAGGGCAAATCCAAGAATCGTAAAGAAGAGATATAACATAAAAACCCCTTTCTATTCATGAGAAACAAGCCGTTCTAACAGACTTACAATCTGCATGGCAGCTTCAGGCTTGCGTTCTCTGCGCTGTGCCTCTGACATCTGTTCACGCAGGGAATCATTTTCAATCAGTGCTTTGCCAAGCTGTACCTGTTTTGCGAGATGCTTTGAGGAGACAGAGAGATGTCTTGCACCAAAAAAATGCAGGTTTGCAGTCTCACATCCCGGAATCGGAGCCGTGTGGACGATCGGGATATTTTTTACAAGAGATTCTGTCGAGGTAAGACCGCCAGGCTTTGTGTAAATGACATCGCAGGCATCCATAAAAAGGGATACATGATTGGTATACCCGATAATATGGACCCGTTTGTTAAAATGAAATTCTTTCCGCAAAATGCGTTCGATTTTTGCATTATTTCCACAGATGATCACAATGTGTTCTCCGTTCCGGCAGCGGAGTGCTAACTCAGCCGCAAAAACAGCCAGTTTTCCAAATCCCATACTTCCGCTCATGACGAGAAACATCGGAACATCCATCGGGAGGTGCAGTTTTTTTCTTGCAGCTTCCTTAGACAGATTTCTGCAGAAATCCTGCCGCACCGGAATGCCATAGGGAAGCAGTTTCTCCTCCGGAACGCCGCGTTTTACATACTCCGGGATCAGATCCTCGTGTGGAATCACATAATAATCGAGATTTGTCTCCTCCCAGAATGGGATACAGGTGTAGTCTGTTCCAACCGCAACTGCCGGTATATGCAAAAGATTTTTCTTTTTCATATAAGTCATTGTCTCCGCAGGATAAAGGTGCGGAGTGAGAACAATGTCAAAATCATGTCCGTCAATATAGGAGGCTAATTTTTTTCCCAATAAGGCGTTGGCAAAATAGACGGGAGATTTCCGTCTGGAACTTGAGATCAGCATTCCTACTTTATAAATAAATCCAAAAAAGAATGGAATATGTTTTACTATGCCAACATACGCTCCGGCAACGGCATGGGAGGTGCGTTTCCCGGATAAAAGAAACATATCCATCATTTCCACTGTATGCCCTTTTGATTCGGCGGCCTCCTTTACAGCTCTTCCGGCACTGTTGTGTCCTTCACCCGTATCACAGGATAATATCAAAATTTTCATAAATCTATAGAATCCCTTTCAAATTTCGGCTATAATCAGTGTAGCATATCGTATGTAAAATTACGAGAGAGAATTCTGGCGTAAGAATATCATTCAGGAGAGAGAGCATGAAACTATCAGGGAAAAAGGGAACAGAACAGTCAAAAAAGAAATCCGTCGGAAAAGCAAAGAAAGCATCTGAGGTAATAAAAGTTCCGGGAGACTGGCTTTATATGACACCACAGGAAATCGGTGTAAGACAGATATATGAAGCATTTGGGGAACAGGATGGCTATGAATTGGAAATCTGGGAAGATGCCGGAGTTCTTGAGATTGGAATGTCAGATGGAGCTTCTGTAGATATCGAGACAGCACAGATCCATCCAAAAGACGAGCTTACGGCTTCTTTTGCAGCAGAACATCAGGTGAAAACGGTTTTCCTTGTGACCTTTAAGCCGGAAACTTATGAGGAGGCAAAAAAGGTCATGCGCAGGATCATGGATAAAACCGGTGGATTCTTCTGCGGAGATACGGAAGACTTTACACCAATGTTTGCGTGACAGAATAGAGTGGTTGTAAAACAGATAAAGTATTTTTCTACAGGAAACAGGGAATCGCAGAGTAAATAAATGAGGGGCAGGATACGGACATGAACTTTGATTACATAAAAGAGGCAGAGCCTTCTACAGATGACTTGAGACAGCTATATGATTCATTGTATCAAAATTTGGAAAAAGCAGAGGAATTATATTGGACAAAACCACAGAGATGTGGCATGATGCTGCGCAGGGCAACGGAAAAGATCTGCCGTATTTATAATGGCTATTATGAGATCCATTTTCCGGAGAGTGCTACGCTGGAAGATTATCTCTGTTATACAGGAGATGATGATCATAATGCCATGGTCAGCCGTTTTTTAAGTGTTGTGCGCAAAGAGCAGAGAGATCGTCTGGAGTGGCTTCGCGTGTGGGGCGATGAATGTGTTTTTATGGAGGAAAATCCAGATCAGATCAGGCATAATGCGGATAAACTTTATCTGAATGTCAAAAAAATGATGGTGTACATGATGGAGGCAACAAAAGAAATGTGCCTGTGCATCGATCATATGGAGAATCTGCAGGGAAGAAGTTTTGCAGATGATATTTTGCCAGGTTATCAGTCAGAAGAAGAATTAGAGGCTTTGGAAGAACAGCGGCAGAAGGAACAGCGGAAGAGTTTCTGGTCATCCCTGTTTGGAAAGAAAAGTAGCATTGCATTTACAGAAAAAGCTACAATGGGAGAGAAGCATGTCAAAGATTAAATTGATCGCCAGCGATCTTGATGGAACATTACTGTTAAATTTCGCAAAAAACTGCAATCCGGAATTATTTCCGATTGTAGAAGAATTAACGAGAAAAGGAATTTATTTTGTACCGGCAAGCGGACGACAGTACGTGAATCTGCAGAAACTATTTGCCCCGGTAAAAGATGATATTATGTATCTGTGTGAAAATGGAGCGCTGGTCATGCACAGTGATCAGGTTCTGGTGAAGAAGCAGTTTGAAGATTCCCTTGCATTGGACATCTGTCACACTGTGATGGATCATCCAGATTGCGAGATTGTCATTTCCGGTGAGAGAACTTCTTATCTGATTCCAAAGTCAAAAGATTTTGTGACACATGTGCGTGATGTGGCAGGAAATCATGTGACAGTGATTGATGCGCCGGAACGCATTGAGGAACCAATCATCAAGGTATCTTATTTTACACAGCCGGAGAAGCAGGAAAAAGCAACTGCAGAGTTTCGTGAAAAATATCCGGATGACCGTTGCATTATTGTGACATCGGGAAACCGCTGGGTAGATTTTACACCGCTTGGAACGAGCAAAGGTGCCGCCTTAAAAGAGATCGGAGAGCGTCTTGGAATCGCACCGGATGAGATGGCAGCATTTGGTGACAATGAAAATGACAGAGCGATGTTAGAATTTGTCGGTCATCCGTATCTGATGGAAGTATGCAACCCGACCATGGAAAATATTGTGGCGGAACGCTGTAAAAAAGTAGAAGATACGCTGAAACAGTTTTTGTAGGGCTGCCATCACAGAGGAAGTTTAAATGAAAAAATTATTATCAGGTTCCTACTATATCGTGTTGCTTTTGGGAGTGCTATTTGTTGTCGGTAGTTTTCTGTTTGCAAAAAATGAAACACATTTCCGTAAGGGGGAGATCGCAGGACATCAGCAGATCACGCCACAGAGCATTACACAGGTAGATGAAATGACAAAAGAATACGTTTTCTCAGGAGAGCAGTTTACAGGGAAAAATATATGTCTTGCTTTTTATTCTATCCATCTTGGCATTGAAGTGTATGAAGATGGCGAGCTGATTTATGATCTGAAACCGGTGCCGGGGATTTTTGGTACAACACCCGGGTCTGTCTGGAATTTTCTGGAGATCGAGCCGGGTTGTGGGCAGGTCATTGTGAGGACACATGCTGCATACCGGAGAGTGGGCGGCGAGACCCTGTCTTTTTATATCGGCGAGGCAGTCGATGAGGTGCTGTATCTCATACGCAATTCTGCTATAGGTGCGTGTGTGTGTCTGTTGGAACTGGCAATCGGTATATTTCTGATCATGTATTTTATCATTGGCAATAAAGGGATACGCATTGAAAACTATGTTTTGTATTTTGGATTATTTGCAGTGCTGATGGGCGCATGGTCTTTGAATGAGACGGTGCTGATGGCGCTTCTGGTCAAAAATACAGTGGCAGGTTCTAATCTTGGGTATATTTTGATCATGCTTATGCCTGCACCTTTTGCGATGTTTGTGCAGGGTTTTTTAATGCCGGAAGATAAATGGGCTGCCGGATCAATCACATTTTTAAGTGTTTTGAATATGGCGGCATGCGTTCTGCTCCATATGACAGGAGTACTTGAATTTCGGAATGCTGTAACATTTACCCATATATTAATGGCTATGGATATCCTATATCTGGGATATGCATTGGTTCATTACGTGAAGAAGCACGGCATGGATAGGATTGCAAAGACGAATATTGTGGGAATTATCATTCTTTTTGCTGCATTTGCTGCAGATATTATATTTTTTTATGTTATTTCAACTGTTGTGGATATTCTGGGAAGAACAGGATTCCTTGTTTATATCTGTCTGCTGGCATGGCTTGCAGCATCAGATTCCATGGAAAAACTTCATGAAGGACAGAAAGCTGCCATCTATAAAGAACTGGCATTGAAGGATATTTTGACCGGACTTTACAGCAGGAATGCCTATGATGAATGGGAGAGAGACAATCAGCATCCGGACAAGACCGCCATTGTCATGTTAGATCTGAATAACCTGAAAAAGTGTAATGACCGGTATGGCCATGAGGCAGGCGATACATACCTGAAAAAGGCATCGGAGATGATCACAAATGCATTTTCACAGGAGAATACAGTATATCGTATTGGTGGAGATGAATTCTGTGTGATCATGCCGGATGCAAAGGAAAATAGCATAGAAGAAGCAATGGACAGACTGAAAGAGCTTCAGAAGCAATACAAAGGAACAGATCATTCAGTGGAAGTGGAGATCGCCTGCGGCTATGCGTTCTATGATGACAATGTGGATCAGAGTTTTGTGGATACAAGAAAGAGGGCAGATACGCATATGTATGAAAATAAGCGTATGCTAAAGGGAAAGGAACCGCGTTAATTTAAAAATTGAATAATAAAAAGGATTCCCCTGCATACAATGTAAAAATAAGTATTGCAGGGGAATTTTTTTGAAAGGTTATATTGAGGAAAGAGCAATTGAGATAGCAAGATATATTATCGACAACAACACGACGGTAAGACAGGCAGCAAAGCATTTTGGGATATCGAAATCAACGGTACATAAGGATGTTACAGAACGTCTGGAAAAAATCAATGCATCTCTGGCAGCAGAGACAAGAAAAGTATTGGATGTCAATAAATCCGAGCGCCATATCCGCGGAGGGCTGGCGACGAAAGAAAAGTACTTACATATGCACGGGTAGAAGTGCAAATAAGGACAGTTTTTTAGACAAATATCATTATCAGGCATGGAAACAGCTTACGGATAAGATAGGAGTTTATTTTGATGAGCAGATTAATGGAAGACTGCACGGAGTAAGCCGCATGGATAGTCTGGATAAAAGAAACGTTAGATGAACTTCGAAAACGCGGTTATATGCTTGCAATTGACTCCAGCAGCAAAAACACCAAAAAAATTTTGAAACAGATCGATTTGCAGGATTACTTTGATACGATCAGTGATGGAACAAATATCAAAAAATCAAAACCAGATCCGAAAGACTTCTTAAAAGCAGCAGAAATGCTTGGTCATGCACCGACAGACTGTCTGGTTGTCGAGTATGCTATGGCAGGAATTGAGGCAGCTTTTAAAGGTGGCTTTTTAAGTGCAGGACATAGCAAATCCGATTTTTAAAGATATATTGTGTCTGTAATTAGTAGAATTTCAATAAGTCTGATTTCAAGCAGATCGAGCGTGACATTCAATCTTAGGATTTCATCGGAACCTACAGTAACAAGGTGCTGATGAAATCCTGGAGGGGATGTCTTTTTTGATAGTTCCAGTTCCTCGGTAGAGTTCGGTTCTAAGGTGCTCATGGCAATTCACTGGTCATAGACACTTTCCTGACTGCGGTTTACATAATGCTCTGATATTTTGTAAGAGCCAGAAGCAATATTCGAGAGGTTTAATTCCATATGAAGGTGGGGGCAGCGTCTGCAAACACGGTATAGCGGTCTGTTTCCGTCATGTCAAATCTTTCGCCATTCGCGTATAAATTGAATATTAGATGATTGTTTTGAATATGGAAATGTTGTAAGATGAATATACGAAAATATAAAGGAGCTGTTTATAAGTGAAAGATTATATTGTAAAAGAATTGGAACAAAGAATTTCTTCATTTCAGCAATTGCCTTATTTGTTTGTAGGAACGGGATTTTCTATGCGTTATTCCCATGCACCTAGTTGGAATACCTTGCTATTTGATATATGGACGGTGATCAATCCAACCAAAAAAGAAAGAGATTTCAATAAATTAAAGCAAAAAATAGAGATGGATATCGCTTCACAAAAACCTGATTTAAATGCAGAAGAACAGAAGTATTATGTAAATCCGATACTTGCATCAGTTATTGAGAAAGAGTTCAATGATAGATATTATTCAGACGATGGATTTGACATAAACGTTTTTAGAGAAGATGAAAATGATGATATAATTGACAAGCATCTCAATCCATTTAAATATTTAGTTGCAAAGCAAACAAGCCAGATGACAATAGATGAAACAATGCCGGGATTTAAAGAGTTGGCATTCCTGACCAAAAATCAGAATAAGTTTGCGGGGATAATAACAACTAATTATGATGAATTGCTTGAAAAAATATTCAAAGATTTTTCTGTTTTAGTTGGTCAGGATAGTTTGTTGGTCGCTAATTCATTGAATATTTTCGAAATATTTAAAATACATGGATGTTGTAGTAAGCCGGATAGTATAATTCTGACAGAAAAGGATTATGCTAATTTTGAGAAAAAGTTAAAATATTTATCAGCAAAACTATTAACGATTTTTGTTGAACATCCTATCATTTTTATTGGGTATGGTTTGGGAGATGTGAACATTAGACAGATTTTTAGTGAAATAGCAGAATGTCTAACTGCTGAGCAGTTGGAGAAAATCAAAGATAATTTTATTTTTATTTCTCCAGCATTTGAAAAAGAGGAAGCTTTTAACAAGAATACGATGACATGGGGAAGCCGGTCAATTATTATTAATGAATTTGTACTGGAAGATTATAGTATTGTATACCAGACTTTAGCTAAAATACAAAGTTCCATGCCGATAAAATTGGCAAGAAAATTACAAGATATGGTGTGTAATTTTGTGTATTCGGCTGAAGCACAAAATAATATTTTGTTTGGAGATATTAATAGTCCTGATTTAGATGATGAAAAAGCTGCAATTTATTTTGGAAAAGCGGATACAGTAACTCAAATAGGGTTCAGCTATTTTGGAATAGATGAAATATTGGAAGATGTGCTTTTGGACAATAAGCCATATCTTGTTAATTCGCAGTTGATTGATAAAACATTTAAAAATATACGAAGCAGTGCTGGAAGTACGCTTTTACCAGTATATAAATATATTAAAGCGTTAGGTTACTCTTTGAGTAGTATTCCACTAAATTACAATATTATAGATGGATATGATGATCCAGATATTCGACCAACTTCATCGGACACGAAGAATTATATAAAAAAGGGCTCAAATTTTAATAGTATAAGAGAAATTGAGGAGACATATCCCAATCATATTCCAAAACAAGTTGCTAATATAAAGGAATTTGCAAGGAAAATTTCAACGGAAGAATTAGAAGATTATTTAAAGAAATATTATAATACAGAACTGTATCAGAGATATAAGTCATTATTTAGAAAATTAATAGCATTATACGATTTTAAAAAATATTCATAGAAATTAAAGAAGGTACAATCCCTTCAATTCAGATTTCTGAAAAGAAACCATCCAAGAAGTTCATATACCTTGTACTTTTAATGTATTACCTTTACAAGATTATTATACATAAAAAAAAGAAAAAAGCAATTGGTGATAATGCCAGTTTTAAGAATGAAAACTAGAAAAAAATCTACGTGTATACATTTGGATAGGGAAGAATAGGAGTGACAACGAATGAAAAACAAAAAATGGAAACAATTTGGAAAACTGACAGAACAATGTTATAGAAATATGATCGGAGCAGAGAAGGACAGTTCCTGTTGGGAAAAAGCATTTGAACTTTTGATGGAGATTGTCAGAGAAGAAAGACAGAAAGAACCGAACTGTTTTCAGGAAGTTTATATGCTGGATGAAGCGACAGATTATAAATATGATATTTCAGAATGGCTGGAAGATTGTCTGGATGAGACAGACATGAGAGAAGAGTATGAGGTACTTCTCGGTATGTGTGATACTTTGCTGAGTTTGTTTTCATGGTCAGACTACACAGGCTCTGATCTGAAATTCAGAAAAAGTTCTGTATTGGAGGCTCTTGGAAGAAATAATGAAGCAGTATCCTTTTGCTGTAAATGGTTTGAAAAGGAACCGGAGAATATTATGGCAGCGACAGCTTATGTCTATGCATTGATCGGGGCAAAAGAATATGAAGCAGCAGAAAAACTGATTCATCAGTTCATCATAGACGAATCAGAATGTCTTGAAGAAAATGAAATTATGTTCCGTGCCGCATCAAAGTATTATGGGGCAATCGGGGACAAAACCAAAAAGAAACAGTTAGATAAGGTGTTAAAAGAATACGAAGCTTATGTGGACAGATTGATTGAAGAAGAATGGTTAGGCAGTGACGAAGATGGCTGGGAGGATGAAGAACTTCCGTTTGATTAAGATGTGTGGATGATATATGTATTTGCCGGATGAATAAAATAGCGCTTGCATTTCTGTTATGCACGTGTATAATGAAATTATTGTTGAAAACAATCAATCATCACGCAGGTGATGTGGATAATTGAAAAAGATATATCATACGACTGTAAGGATTGAGACAGCCGGCAGGATGATATCTGGAAAACGGGGTGCTCGCACAGGCGGGCTGAGAGTAAGCAGATGCTTTAACCCAGAACCTGATTTGGATAATGCCAACGTAGGGAGATAATGGATCACAAGTGTATTTTTTGTGTGCAGGAATCTTTGGTTGGGTTCCTGCATTTTTTAATTTGAAGAAGGCAAACAGCATGAACATCACAAGAGAACAGTTAAAATTATACGCTGTCACAGACCGTAGCTGGCTTGGCAGAGAGACACTGTATGAGCAGGTAGAGAAAGCGTTAAAAGGCGGCGTGACCTTAGTGCAGCTTCGGGAGAAAATTCTTGATGAGGCTGCTTTTGAGAGAGAAGGACAGGAGTTATTAGAACTTTGTCATCATTACAACGTACCGCTTATCATCAATGACAACGTGGAACTTGCAAAGAAAATCCATGCGGATGGTGTCCACATCGGACAGTCTGATATGGAGATAAAAAATGCAAGAGAGCTTCTTGGAGCAGATAAGATTATCGGCGTGACAGCAAAGACGATAGAGCAGGCGAAAGCAGCAGAAGCTGCAGGAGCAGATTATCTTGGAAGCGGAGCCGTTTTTGGAACAAGCACGAAAGCAGATGCAAAACCGATGGAATTAGATTTATTTCAGAAAATCTGTGAGAGTGTAACAATTCCGGTTGTTGCGATCGGAGGAATTAACGCAGACAATGTCCTTCGGCTGAAAGGCAGAAAGATGGCGGGAACAGCAGTTGTCAGCGGCATTTTCGCATGTGAAGATATTGAAAAAGGAACAAGAGAATTACTTGCAAAAGTAGAAAGTATCATTTAATTAGGTAGGAACTGCAGAGCAGTTTTTATATACAGCGGCAGATTGGGGGCACCACCTTAGGTCGCTATACAAAATTAATGCAAAAGAAGGATTTTTCTTCGGAAAAACAAGGAGGATTTTATGTTTACAGCATTAACAATCGCTGGAAGTGATTCCAGTGGAGGCGCCGGCATCCAGGCAGATATTAAGACTATGACCGCAAACCGTGTTTACGCGATGAGTGCGATCACGGCTTTGACTGCCCAGAATACGACCGGCGTAACAGATATTATGGAGGTAACTCCAAAGTTTTTGGCAGAGCAGCTGGATAGTATTTTTACGGATATCAATCCGGATGCAATTAAGACCGGGATGGTTTCATCAAGTGAACTGATCGAGACGATTGCGGACAAACTGACAGAATACCACGCAAAAAATATTGTGGTGGATCCTGTTATGGTGGCTACCAGCGGAGCAAGACTTATCAGCGAGGAAGCCATTGGAACATTGAAAAGTAAATTATTGCCTCTGGCAACTGTTATCACTCCAAATATCCCGGAAGCAGAAGTGCTTTCTGAGATGGAGATCAAAACAGAAGCAGATATGGAAAAAGCAGCAGAGACCATCTGTAATACCTTAGGTTGCGCAGTTTTGTTAAAAGGTGGACATCAGTTAAATGATGCCAATGATCTTCTTTTCCAGAAGGGAAAAGAGCCGGTATGGTTCCACGGAAAAAGAATTGACAATCCAAATACCCATGGAACAGGCTGTACCTTATCTTCCGCAATTGCATCAAATCTTGCAAAAGGAAGAGACTTAGAAACCTCTGTCAGGTATGCGAAAAACTATATTTCCGGCGCACTTGCCGATATGCTTGACCTTGGAAAAGGAAGCGGACCTATGAATCATGCATTTGCAATCGAAGGAGAATATGAAAGATGAGTGAAAAAAGAACTTCCGTTTTTTCAAACGGTTTAATCTGGTTTGGGGCAGGAGTGTCTTTAGCTGAGATCCTGACCGGTACCTATTTTGCACCACTTGGTTTTGGAAGAGCAATGGCAGCAATTCTGCTCGGACATCTGATCGGCGGACTCATGATGTTTGCCGCAGGAATGATCGGTGCAAAAGAGCGGAAAAGTGCCATGGAAACTGTAAAAATGAGCTTCGGAGAGAAGGGCTGCCTTCTCTTTGCGGTATTAAACGTGCTGCAGCTTGTCGGCTGGACAGCTATCATGATCTATGATGGTGCACTCGCAGCAGACGGTCTGTTACATAGTGGTATATGGATCTGGGCACTTGTGATCGGTATTTTGATCATAGTGTGGATTTTTATCGGACTGACCAATCTTGGAAAGTTAAATACCGTTGCAATGACCGCACTTTTTGTACTGTCACTGGTACTTTTTAAGGTGATCTTCTTTAATACAGATTTTGTCATGCCGATTGCAGTAAGTGACGATATGATGACGTTTGGAGCTGCGGTAGAGCTTGCAGTCGCAATGCCTCTTTCCTGGTTACCGCTTATCAGCGATTATACGAGAGAAGCAGAAAAACCATTCGCAGCAACCTTTACAAGTGTATTCGTATACAGCGTAGTCAGCATTTTTATGTACATGATCGGTATGGGAGCCGCTATTTTTACCGGCGAATACGATATCGCGCAGATTATGTTAAAGACAGGTCTTGGCGTTGTGGGATTACTGATCATTGTATTCTCAACCGTTACAACAACGTTCTTAGATGCTTATTCCGCAGGAGTTTCCTGTGTTTCCATTTCTTCTAAAATTCAGGAGAAATGGGCAGCGATCATTGTTACTGTGATCGGAACGATCGCAGCGATCGTTTATCCAATGGATAACATTACAAACTTCTTATATCTGATCGGATCTGTTTTTGCTCCGATGATCGCAGTGCAGATTGCAGATTACTTCATTTTGAAGAAAGCGGATTCTGAAAAAAATGCTTTCCAGTGGCGTAATCTGATCGTATGGCTTGCCGGATTTATTATTTACCGCATATTAATGCACGTAGATACTCCGCTTGGAAATACTCTGCCGGATATGGTGATCACAGTCGTTCTCTGCCTGATTGTGGAAAAGGTTGCAGAAGCAATGCGAAAATGAGGACGAAAGAATGAAAAAATCTAACTTAAAGAAATTAACAATCACAGCAATTTTAGCAGCAGTAGCCGTAGTGGGAAGCTTATTTTCCTTCCCGGTATTCGGTTCGAAATGCGCTCCGGTACAGCATCTGGTAAACATCTTATGTGCCGTTACCGTAGGACCATGGTGGGCACTGGCACAGGCATTCATCGCATCACTGATCCGTAACCTGTTAGGGCTCGGAAGCCCGCTTGCATTTCCGGGAAGTATGTGCGGTGCGCTGCTCGGAGGACTTCTCTATAAATATGGAAAGAAACTTCCATTTGCTTACATTGGAGAAGTAGTAGGAACCGGGATTCTCGGCGGAATGCTTTCTTATCCGGTTGCATATCTTGTGATGGGAAATACAGCAGCAACATTGTTTATGTTCGTAGTGCCATTCCTCATCAGTACCTGTGGAGGAACGATCATTGCAATCATTATCACACTGCCATTAAAAAAATCAGGTATGCTCGGAAAAATGAAGGACAGTCTGGAAGAGTAGATGAAAGTTTTTCTGCGCACTCTTTAATTTCTTATAAAGGAAGAGAAAGATGCAAAGTAAGAAAGCCTGTCGGGATTTATGTCCCGGCAGGCTTTCTTTGCATGTGACATTATGAAAGGGTGTTCCCTTTTTTGCAACGGAGAATTCCAAGAAGCAGCAATACCGGAAAGATAATTCCTGCCAGAATACCCATTTTCAGGTTGTCTCCCAAAGAATCTGAAATCATTCCAACCAAGGTGGGACCTCCTGCACAACCCATATCTCCACCTAGTGCCAGTAATGCAAACATAGCTGTCCCACCTTTTGGCAAAGCTGCGGATGCTTTGCTGAATGTCCCTGGCCACATGATTCCTACTGAGAGCCCACAAACCGCACAGGCAATCAGATTTAATAACGGAGCCCGGAATAATGAAATCCCCAGATAGGATAAAATACATAGTAAACAACTATAAATCATAAAGTGATCTAAATTGATACGATCGCCATACTTGCCATAAAATAATCTTGAGGTTCCCATTAGAATCGCAAAAGCCATCGGTCCGGCTAAATCTCCTGCGGCTTTGGAAATTCCAAGTCCTTTTTCCGCAAAAGCCGAAGCCCATTGGCTTACTGCCTGTTCACTTGCCCCGGCACATATCATCATAATCAGTAAAATCCAAAAAACTTTCAGCCGGAACAATTCTTTTAATCCAAGACCGGTTTCGCCATCCTCAAGCAGAGGTGCAATTGGTACCTTTGCAAAAACAAAAGCATTTCCAATAGGAATGACTGCCCAGATAATAGCTAATATTTTCCAGTTATCGATACCCGCTGCATAGAAAAACAAAGTTGATAAAAGTACAACTCCGGCATGCCCCCAGCAATAAAAAGAATGGAGCAGGCTCATCGCTTTCTCTTTATTATCAGACGGGCAGGCCTCAACGACAGGACTGACCAGAACTTCCAGAAGTCCACCACCTATGGCATAAATCATTACTGCAATCAAAATTCCGATAAAGGGAACCGGTAAAATTTCAGGTAAAACTGTAAGAAGAAGTAATCCTGCCGCTGCAAGGGCATGAGCTGCGATCATGGATACCCGATAGCCTATTTTATCGATGAATCTGACAGAAAGAAGATCCACCAGTAATTGTATTCCAAAATTAAAAGTCACCAGTAAAGTGATCTGGGAAATCGGAACATGGTAGCTTTTCTGAAAAAATAAGAAAAGTAATGGTGTAAAATTGTTCACGACAGCCTGTACAATATAACCTACAAAACAGGCAGTGATCGTCTTATTATATTGGTTTTTCATTTGTTTTTATTCTCCTTTAACAAATGTGATTATATCGCAAAGATTGTGTGTAGTCATTGTACAAAATTGCATATTTATAGTACAATATGGTAAAAATTAGTATTTATAAGGAAATGCATTATGGACTATTTTAAGATAACTACAGATGAAACACTGCGGGAAACGGTTCAGCATGGCAGTGAACGTTATCCTTTTGCATATTATCCTGAGGATATCTGGCAATTTGATTTTCACCGTATCGACTGGCACTGGCATCATGAGCTGGAATTTCTTTATGTTGCAGAAGGCACAGCAATCTGCTTTATCGGTACAAGCAAAGTAGAACTGCATAAAGGCTGCGGCATATTTATTAATAGTGGTGTGTTACACTGTTTTGAAGCACGATCCAGCACATTTACGCCTAATATTGTTTTTGCACCAACTCTGCTGGCATCCGAAAACAGCCTTATTTATGAAAAATATATTCTGCCGGTGATAAATTCAGCAGTAGAATATCAGATTTTTGATCCAAACAGTACATCGGAAAGAAGTGCTTTACAGCTTATGTTACAGATTTTTGAACTTCAGGAAAATGGGCAGGATAATGAATTATGTACCATACAACTTCTGCTTCAGTTCTGGAATATATTGTTTAAAGATGGAGGCTGGAATTCTGATTCGGACAGCCTCCAGCGGCTAAATCATAATCAGGCAAGACTGCAAATTATGATGCAGTATATACAGGAACACTATGCGGAAGAAATTACACTGGAAATGATTGCGGCATCGGCATCTATCAGCAAAAGCGGAGCGTTACATATTTTTCAATCCGGCATACATTGTTCGCCGGTAGCGTATCTGATTCAATACAGGCTGGCACAGGCTGCCAGACAACTTTATACTACTCAAAAATCGGTTGCCTCCATTGCAAATGAAACCGGATTTACAAGTGCCGGCTACTTTTGCCGGAAGTTCAGACAGTATTATAATAGGAGTCCAAAGGAATACAGAAAGAAAAAAACGGAAGAAAGTTCTTAAAGTTTGTTTTATAACTACACATTATAAAAAGCGTGTGTTATGATAAGGTCTAACGTGGAATAAGAAATAGATAATAAAAAAATGACAGAGAAAATCAGAACACTACATAAGAGAGACGAGGAATCATGAGTATTTCAGAAAAATATATAGCAGAGCTTTATAACAAAATACAGGAAGAGCGACCGATCATCCACTGCATTACCAATGCCGTGACAGTGAATGACTGTGCAAATATTTTACTGGCAGCGGGGGCATCGCCGACAATGGCACACCATCCGCTCGAGGTGGAAGAGATCACCGCAGGTACGAAGGCACTTGTCTGTAATTTTGGCGCAATCGCTGATTACGAGGCGATGGAAAAGGCAGCGAGAGTGGCTGGCGAATTAGGACATGCCATTGTCATTGATCCTGTCGGGGTATCAGGTTCGAGTTATCGGAGAGAAAAGTGCCAGATGCTGATCGAAAACATCCATCCAACCTGTATCCGTGGAAACTATTCAGAGATCCGGGCACTGATGGAGCATTGCAGCACGGCAACAGGTGTGGATTCCGGCGATAAAAACCTGGACACAGAGGCGATGAAGCAGTATGCAAAACAATATCATCTGATCATGATCGCTTCCGGGGAAAAAGATATTATCACGGATGGAACAGCCGTTTATATCTGTGAAAATGGGGATGCGAAAATGGCAAAGATCACAGGCAGCGGATGTATGTCTTCGGTTATGCTCGGGGCTTTTCTGGGAACAGAGCCTTCGGTGCAGAGTGCAGCGGCCTGTTGTGCATTTGTTGGAATTGCAGGAGAACTTGCAGCGGAAAAAACAGATGCATGCGGAGGTGGAACCATGACGTTCCGTAACCTTTTCATTGATGAAATATCTTTGATGACACAGGAAAAAATGAGCAGATGCAGGGTACACATATGATTACATTAAATGATTATCTATATTCCGGTGATACAGTTTTTAAAATATTAAAAAAGTATGCACATGATTTACAGGAGTCGGCAGTCTCAAATCAGAATGAAGTGGATCTGATACATTGCAGGTTTTTAATGCAGATTATGGATTTGCTCGAGCATAATGATTTCCTGACCGCACAGTCACAGAAAATCAGAGAATTTTATAAATATATGGCGAAAGAATACCCGTATCTTTCTTTTGCATTTAAGGGGCGGATCAAATCATTAATCCGTGCGGAAGCAAAGTTCAATGGATATGTGGTGGAATATATTTATGACTATTATGAAAAACATGCGACGTATCCATCTGTCGTAGAATTAGGAGAAAAACTGAATTGTTTTCGGGATCTCATTGCGTACCGGATTGTTATTTCCATGCCAAAATGTCATGTGAAGGACAAGAAAGAGCGGGAAAATCAGGAAATCAAATATTTGTATGAGATTGCAAATGTATTAAAAGATTTTCTGGAAGAACGTGGTTTTACAGCAGAACCCGCTGGTGGAGTAAAGAAAAGCACATCTGAATTGTTAAGAGAGGAAGTCCGTCCTTATTATCGTGATTATATAACAAACGTGGACCCGGATGGTTATCGTTCGCTTCATATTACTTTTTTTGATAACAGTGCAAAATGCTATATGGAGATGCAGCTTCGGACGAAACAAATGGATGATATCGCAGAAATTGGTCCGGCAAATCATCTAGGTTATGAGAAAAAGCAGGAGAGTGAACGCAGAAGAAGAGATGCGATTCCAAAAGGAGAGTGTATCTATTTTGACGAAGCGTATGAGCGCGGAATGCAATTGCAGCAGTTGGAACTCAAAAATCTTGATGTTAATATGTTTGCAGCGGTAAATAACAGTCTGATCAATGATGGATGTGGGTTGTATCGGGGAAGATTGATTCTTCCATATGAACACTTGTCAAGATTTCAGAATGATCTGATTGATTAGGTTTTGTTAAACAGTTGCAGAGAAATTTCGATGTTCTGGAATATCTCAAAATGTATACAAAGAAATGCTTGAATTGAACAAAAAATTCGTGAAATTTAAACTATTATACGAAGAAAAAGAATATGCTATTATAATCACACGACGTGCAGCCGAACAGCGATCGCAGAGATTGTTGTCCGGCTGCATTTTTGTCTGTGGAAAATAAAGGAAAAGAGGAGAATAAAATTATGCCAAAAACAAAATTACAGGAAGTTGTTTTTACCATTTTGATGGTATTTGTCATGGTTTACGCCATGATCTGTTACAACATTGCACTGAATATGGGAGGAATGAGCAACATCGTATTCTTAAATGTATTTCATGAATTAGTGATCATGGGACCGATCGCATTTATTTTAGATTTCTTTTTATATGGAAGTCTTTCAAAAAAACTTGCATTCCGCATTGTGACACCGGGCGTGGATAAGCCAATCATGATTATTTTAGCAATTTCATCCATCACCGTATGTCTGATGTGTCCAACCATGAGCTTTTTTGCTACTTTATTATTTAAGAGTGCAGGAAAAGAATTTATTGCGGTCTGGTTTCAGACAACTGCTTTGAACTTTCCGATGGCATTTTTCTGGCAGATCTTTTTTGCAGGCCCACTTGTGCGTGCTATATTCGGAATGATTTTCAAGGAAAAAGAACCACTGGTTATGAAAGAAGAAGCGGAATACTTAGAGGGCGGAGAAGCCAGATAATATTGGACAGCGTGTGTAGAAATAAAAGATGGAAACCGTCTGGCAGGATTAGAGCGTAGAGTATAGAAAGTTTCGTGATAGTCCCTGAAAAGCATAGCTGTTGCAAAATTCAAAAAGTTATGCCATACCCCGTGTTTGGAAAAATAAGTGCGGCAGCGCAGTCAATCACAAAAATGAAAACCCAAAACATATTCCATTTTTTTCGAAAATCCAGTGAAATATGATACCACCATTTTTGCAATATTTTTGAAAAAATGCAAACCCACAGAATGCCTGCAACGCCGAACCCAAACGCAGAAGCCAGACAGATATACCCACGGAAATTAAGAAAATATCCGCTGTAATCCCAGTAACGTAAATTCCACAAGAAATCAAGAAACCATCCGATCACAAGTTCTAAACCGGAGCCTAAAAGGGTAGAGAGGAAAAAGACAGTGACAGGGTGGTTTTTCTTATATTTTCCTGAAGAATCTGGCAATAATTCACGAGGGGATAATATAACCGAAAATAAAACTGTGCCAATCCCGTAAACAGGCAGCCACGGACCGTAGAGAAATCCACGGTTTCGAAATGTTCCTTCTTTTACAAGGAAAATCAGAACCTCCCACACATAACCGCAGGCAGAGCCTGTGAAAAAGAAAAAAATCATAAGTGAAAGGACATTTTGTATTGTATTCTGCTCCGGTCTGCGGAGGCTGGTAAAATCTGGAAGGTGTTTTTGCTTTTTCATGGAATAAGTATGCTGCCGGAGAAGAAAATTATGTATGGAGTAATAAGAGAAATTTGAAATGAATAAGATGGCACACCTGACATTTGCTAAAATAGAAATAAGGAAAATGAATCAGAAATGGAAATCTCAAGTGAAAAACGGAGATGAAAAGTAGAAAGCGGAAGTAGAAATCAAAAACGAAAATGAGAAATAGAAATCGGAAATCAGAAATGGAAATGAAAAATAAAAATTGGAAATGGAGATTAGAAATGAAAATCAGAAATAAAAACCAGAAATAGAAATCAGAAATGAAAAATAAAAATGAGAAATAGAAATCGAAAGCAAAAATCAAAAATGAAAACTCAAAATGGAGATCAGGAGCAAAAATGATTGACAGAGAAAACAGATCAGCGTATGATAAAAAACAATAATTTTCAGAAAATTTTAAATAATACAATGCACGTTTGCAAATATTTTGTTGAATAAAAACAGATTTTGGAAGATACTTTGTGAGATATCAGGAGGGAGAAAAAATGGATTTACAATTAGTGAAAATGAGTGAAAAATACAAATCACAGCTTTTTGATATGATGGATGAATGGACGAAAACAGGGGAAACCATTATTCCATGGGCAATCCGAAAAGTAGATTATCATGATTTTGATGCCTATCTGAAAAGTTTGGACGAATCAGAGCCAAAAGAGGGATATGTACCTGCATCCACTTTTTTCGCATATGACAGGGAACGAGATATTCTGGTTGGAGCAGTCGATATCAGACATTTCCTTAACGAAGCATTATTGTTAGATGGAGGTCATATCGGAGACGGCGTGCGTCCTTCGGAACGAAGAAAAGGATACGCCACAGAAATGATCGCTTTAGCATTAGATGAGTGCAGAAAGCTGGGAATCGAAAAGGTACTTATGGTATGTAATAAGGAAAATACCGGTTCAGCAAAAAGTATCAGGAACAACGGAGGAGTTCTGGAAAATGAGATAAACGTAGAGGGCGAGACGGTACAGCGCTACTGGATACAGTTGTAGAGGTTATGATCAACTGCTAAGGTTACGATCAACTTTAAAAATTACGTGCCAATTAAGCAAAACTATGCTACAATGAAACGAGCGATAATTTCATTTACAGATTCAGGTAAAATGAAATTACCAGAAATGCGGTTCTGACATAAATCAGGACATTACAGAAATGAAAATACAGGAGGACAAAGGGCTGACTATGGAAAATATCTTTTCCCAGGAAAAAGTAATCGTCATCGACTTCGGCGGTCAGTACAACCAGCTGGTTGCAAGACGTGTCAGAGAATGTAACGTTTACTGTGAAATCTATTCCTATCGAACAGACATCGAGCAGATCAAAGCCATGAATCCAAAGGGAATCATTTTGACCGGAGGACCAAACAGCTGCTACGAGCCGGATTCACCAACCTATACCAAAGAATTATTTGAACTTGGTATTCCGGTTTTGGGACTTTGCTATGGTGCACAGTTAATGATGCACGTGTTAGGCGGTAAAGTTGAGAAGGCACCGGTGCGTGAGTATGGTAAAACAGAAGTAATGGTGGATACAACTTCTCCATTATTTGGAAATGTGGCACCGACGACCATCTGCTGGATGAGCCACTTTGATTATATTTCAAAACCAGCACTAGGTTTTAACATTGTTGCACACACGGCAGACTGCCCGGTTGCAGCAGCAGAAAACAGAGAAAAAAATTTATATGCGATCCAGTTCCACCCGGAAGTACTGCACACCGAAGAGGGAAGCAAAATGCTCCACAACTTCGTAAGAGGCGTGTGTGGATGCGCCGGAACATGGAGAATGGATTCTTTCGTTGAGAGTACGATTAAGGATATCCGAGAAAAAGTCGGTGATGGAAAAGTACTTCTTGCATTATCCGGCGGTGTAGATTCCTCTGTTGCAGCAGGACTTTTATCCAGAGCCATTGGAAAGCAGCTTACCTGCGTATTCGTTGACCACGGTCTTCTCCGCAAAGATGAGGGAGATGAAGTCGAGAGCGTATTCGGACCAAACGGTCAGTTTGACTTAAACTTCATCCGTGTCAATGCACAGGAGAGATACTACAGCAAACTTGCAGGCGTTACAGAGCCTGAGCAGAAACGTAAAATCATTGGAGAGGAATTCATCCGAGTATTCGAAGAGGAAGCAAAGAAGATCGGGGCTGTTGATTTCCTTGCACAGGGAACCATCTATCCGGACGTAGTGGAAAGTGGTCTTGGTGGTGAATCTGCAGTGATCAAATCCCACCACAACGTAGGAGGACTACCAGATTTCGTTGATTTCAAAGAGATCATCGAGCCACTCCGTAACTTATTCAAGGACGAAGTCCGCAAAGCAGGTCTTGAACTTGGCATTCCGGAGAATCTTGTTTTCCGTCAGCCATTCCCGGGTCCTGGACTTGGAATCCGTATCATCGGTGAAGTAAATGCAGACAAAGTTCGCATTGTACAGGATGCCGACTATATCTACCGCGATGAGGTGGACAAAGCAGTTGCCGCCTACAAAAAAGAGCATGGCAAAAACCCATCCTGGATGCCAAACCAGTACTTTGCAGCCCTTACCAACATGCGTTCCGTTGGTGTTATGGGTGATGAGAGAACTTACGACTACGCAGTTGCACTGCGTGCAGTCAATACGGTTGATTTCATGACAGCCGAATCTGCTGAGATTCCGTTTGCAGTACTTCAGACGGTTATGAGCAGAATTATCAATGAGGTGCGCGGAGTGAACAGAGTATTCTATGATCTGACGAGTAAGCCACCGGGAACGATTGAGTTCGAATAACGGACTAAAATGCCGAAAGCCTGTATTTATGCGGGTTTTCGGCATTTGTTTTATCAAATGGCTCTAGTTTGGCTCTATTTGTAAGAGCAATAATGGCAAGAAAATAGATGAAATCTAATAAGGAGCATTATATGACGAAAGTGAATTTTTATGATAGCATTGATGATTCAATGCTAAAGTTTGCAGTTATTATTGCAAAACATAATGGAAAATGGGTATTCTGTAAGCATAGAGAAAGAAGTACATGGGAAGTGCCGGGAGGACATAGAGAACAAGGTGAGGATATTCTTGAAACAGCAAAGAGAGAATTGTATGAGGAAACAGGAGCCATTAATTTTGAGATAAATCCGATATGTATTTATTCTGTGACGGCGCCAGACAACTTTGATGGGAAAGAAACCTTTGGAAAGTTATTTTTCGCGGAGATACATACGTTTGAAAAAGATTTACATAGTGAGATAGAGAAAATAGCAATTATGAATGAACTACCGCTTAATTGGACATATCCGGAAATTCAACCAAGACTGCTAGAAGAAGCGAGACAAAGAGGATTTTTGCCTAAGAAGGATGAAATAAAATGGTTATTTTTTGATGTTGGTTCGACGCTGGTTGATGAAAGTAGAGTTTATGAAGATAGGATGAAAAGGATAGCGGATTTATCAGGTTTAACTTACGAGCAAATTAATAAATATGCCATGTCGTTTTATAAAGAAAACAAAAAAGGAGACTTAGAGGTAGCAAGGCAATTGGGCGTGAAACTACCTAAATGGGAATCGCAATACGAAAGGCTGTATATAGATACCAAAGATTGTCTGAAAAAGTTAAGTAGAATTTATAAAATTGGTGTAATTGCAAACCAATCACTAGGAACTTCTGAGAGATTAGAAAATCTTGGAGTACGAAAATATCTTGATTTGATCATCGCATCAGCAGAAGAAGGTGTTTCAAAACCAGATAGGCGAATATTTGAAATTGCATTGGAAAGAAGCCGTTGCAGACCAGAGAATGCAGTTATGATTGGTGACCGTATTGATAATGATATTGTACCTGCAAAACAGTTGGGTATGAAAACTATATGGGTAAAACAGGGATTTGGAAGTTTGTGGAATATAACAGATGAGAGTGAAAAAGCTGATATTGAAATTAATAACTTATCTGATATATTAAAATATTTATAGGGAATGAGCCTATGAAATAAGATTCAAATTACAATTGTTCTTGCAGAACATATGATATATATGCTAGGGTACTCTTTAAGGAAAGCACCCATGACAGGGCGTTAAGCATCTGGGGGCACTTGCTTAGTACCGATGACGGCTTATGAGATCATTTCGATTTTCATTGGGATATTAGCATTGCTGATGTCCTTTGGTAGCTTGATTGTAGCGTTGCTTGCCTTTCTCGATAAAGAGAAAAGATCTTCGAGGAAGATCAGGCGAAAATAAAAATGCCTATCCTGTCTGATCCACAGGATAGGCGGTGTCCGTAAGGACATTTCTTTAGCCTAAACTCGGAGCATCCACCTTTGGAGTGGGTGCTTTCTGTTTAATTAGATATGATCATCTTATGTCTGATAATTCAAGAGGTTTCACTAATTTGGATAATTTTTTACAGTAAGGCGGTCAGTGCCTTTTTTGACAACCATATTGTCATCAAGCAGATGCTGCTTGATTTCTTCGATATTTTCATTGATATGCTGCAAACTGTCAGCATACTCTTCTTCTGAATAATCATCTTTAGCTTTTAGCATATTTTCACGAATTTCCAGAGCTTTTATATAGGTACAGAGTTTTTTATTGATGAGGTTGTTCTTAAAGGACAGTTTAACAGTAGCAGGTTTGAAATTGCCCTCATCGTCCTTATCTGCCTCAAATTTCATATCAATCTGATCATCCAGTTTAAACAGTAATGATAAGACATCAGAAACTGTTTCTATATCAAAATCCATGAAAATGTTAATACTGATGCCTAATGCATTGGCAATCTTTAAAAGCTGGTCAGGTTTTGGATTTCGGATTCCGTATTCATATTTCTTTATGGTTGCGGAGTTTATGCCGGATAGCTGACCAAGTGTTTCTTGCGATATTCCACGCATATTACGAAAATATTTAATCTTTTCTCCAGTAGTCATAAAAACAGCTCCTTTATGATTTGTTAGCTCCATTCTATCACAACAGGACACATTTGTGTATAAAAAGTTTGATGAATTACTTGACAGACACAAATGTGTACCATATAATATGAATAAACAAGGTCACAAAAGTGTACTAAAATGAAATACGAAAGGAGAACACAATATGGAGAATACGATGAAGATGTATGTAACAGCAGATGAAGCAGCACAGATTCTTGGAGTATCAAGAGGATATGCTTACAAAATCATTCGTGGTCTTAATAATGAATTGAAAGAAAAAGGCTATCGGGTGATTTCAGGCAAGGTACCTACAAAGTATTTTGAAGAAAAGTTTTATGGTATGGCAGTTGGTTAATGGAGAGGAGATGATGATATGCCGACTACACGAGATGGTAAAACATGGCGCTGCCAGTTCTATTATGAGGACTGGCAGGGTGTACGCCATAAAAAGAACAAAAGAGGCTTTAAGACAAAGGCAGAAGCAGAGGAGTGGGAGCGTAACTTCCGGCAACAGCAGAGAAAAGATTTGGATATTAACTTTGAGAATTTTGTTGAAATCTATTTCGCTGATGTGGAGAACCGGCTTAGAGAAAGCACAATCAAGAATAAAAGATATGTGTTTGATTTGAAAGTTACACCATATTTCAAAAAGAAAAAGATGTGTGAGATTAAGACTTCAGATATCAGGGCTTGGCAGAATGAATTGATTAAGCAGGGGTACGCACCGACTTATCTTAAAAGTATTAATAACCAGTTGGCAGCACTATTCAATTATGCGGTCAGATATTATGACTTGAACGATAATCCATGTAGGAAAGCAGGAAGTATCGGGAAAAGCAAGGCTGATGATATGGAGTTCTGGACAAAACAGGAGTTTAAGCAGTTTCTTCCGTCTATGGATAAGAAACCAGAGGCGAGAATGGCATTTATGCTTTTGTATTGGACCGGAATGCGTATAGGAGAATTGCTAGCACTCACCTATGAAGATATTGATTTGGAAAAACGAATTATAAGCATTTCTAAATCATATCAGAGATTGGATGGAAAAGATGTAATTACACCACCTAAGACGCCAAAGAGCAATCGTAAGATTACTATTCCACCATTTCTGACAGAAGAACTAAAAGAATATTGCAGTCATTTATATGGAATTATGTCAAATGAAAGAATGTTTCGGTTTACAAAATCTTATATGGAGCATGAGATTGTACGAGGCATAAAGGAAACAGGAGTTAAGAGAATCCGTATTCATGATTTGCGTCACAGCCACGCATCGCTTCTGGTGGAACTTGGATTTCAGCCCTTGGCAATAGCGGAGCGGCTGGGACATGAAAAGATAGAAACAACATTAAATACTTATTCACATTTATACCCAAATAAGCAGGCAGAACTGGCAGACAGATTAGAACTGGAGAATGAGGAGGACGAGCTATGAGCGGAGTACACAAACATCCAACAATCAGCTTTCGAGTATCGGACAGAGAGCGGGAAATGATTGAAGCCAAGATACTTGCAAGCGGTATGCAGAAGAAAGATTATTTTGTACGTTCCTGCATTTATAACAGAATATGTGTTGTAGGCAAGAAAGAGGTCATTTATCAGCTTGTAGAGGAATTGCAGAATATGCAGACAAATCTTTCCGAACTAGTAAAACAACTGGGACAGCAGGAGGTAACACTTACTGCTGAGGGGTTGGAAGATATGCGAAATGACTGTATGGATATGTTACAGGCGATTATTGCAATGCTGGATGGTGCAAAGTATCTCTGGCAGGGAGTACAGATTGATAAAGAAAAAAGTCCTGACAGCGGCAACTGTTAGGACTTGCGGTAACAAAAGAAAACCTCTGTTACACCTGTAAATACAACTAGAGTATAGCAGAGGTTCTTCTCAGGAGCAAATAAAAGATTTGAAAATGGAGGACTTTTATGGAAGGGCAGAAGACAGAATTAAAGATGATACGAATGTCGGAGGTTGAGTCACAAGAAGTGAAATGGCTGTGGTATCCGTTTATACCATATGGGAAGCTGACAATTATTCAGGGAGATCCGGGTGATGGAAAGACCACATTGGTGTTAAATATAGCAGCAAAGTTGTCAAAGGGGAAATGTCTTGACAGTGATATGAACGTGCAGGAGCCGGTAAATGTCATTTATCAGACAGCAGAGGATGGACTGGCAGATACAGTAAAGCCGAGGCTTGAAATTGCTGGGGCGGACTGTGAAAAGATACTGGTTATTGATGAAAGTGATAAATCTTTATCTATGGCAGATGAAAGACTGGAAGAGGCGCTTGCTAAGACTGAGGCAAAAGTATTGATATTAGACCCGATACAGGCGTATCTCGGTGGTGGTATGGATATGAACCGGGCAAATGAGGCAAGAGATATGACAAAGAAGCTGGGAGCATTAGCAGAGAAATACCAGTGTGCAATTCTTCTTATTGGTCATATGAATAAGGCATCGGGGAATAAAGCAGCATACAGGGGCATGGGTTCCATTGACTTCTTTGCTGTGGCGAGGAGTGTGCTTCTGGTCGGCAGAATAGAGGGAGAACCTAATACAAGAGCAGTTGTTCAGATAAAGAATAATCTTGCGGCATTTGGACATCCAAAGGCATTTATGCTATCAGAAATGGGCTTTCATTGGTTGGGAGATTATGAGATTACCGCAGATGAAGTACTTGGCGGTATTGCACCAAAGGCAAATAAGCTGGAACAGGCAAAGCAAATGCTTCGTGAATTGGCAGAAACAACTAATATGGTGCAGAGTAATGAAGTTTTTGAAATGGCTGATGAACAGGGCATTTCAAAGAGAACAATGGAAAATGCAAAGAAAGAATTGGGCATCCGGGCAAAGAAAATCAATAACTCGTGGTATTGGGAACTGGATACAGTAAAACAGAGATAGGGTAAGAACGCAACATTGCAGGCTATATAGAAATTGCGGAGATAAACTTTGCAGGGTTGCAAAGCATATAGACTTTGCAGTGTTGCGGTCTTGAACGAGTTAGGAAAGGAATGGTGGATTGATATGAAAAATGTACAGATTTCAGAAGAACTTTTCGTTGCGATAATGAGATATTTTATGTTGGAACAGGAGGAACTGTTGCCTCAGATAAAACAGGGACTAGAGAAGAAACTGGATGCAATGGTAATGAGAGAATTATATACAAAATATAAGACTGCACCAACGGAAGAAGAAAAGGAAAAGGCTCGAAAAGAATATTTGGATAGACGAGGTGTGCCGGAGAGCTTTCGGTGGTAGTTTTTTCTTAAACATATATAACGGCTGCGTGTCACGCTTCCGTTAGAATCGATAAGGAAAATGTAGTGTGCTTGACACAGTGGAGGCTTGTGAACACTGACTGCCGCAGGCAGAAAAGCTCCCGGCAGGGCGCAAAACCTGACTTGTCAGGTTGCATTTTTGATGGCGACAGCTCCTGAAAGGAGATGTTGATGTCAAAAGTGCTTTTGCGTTACTTTCGACGAAAGTAACAAAGCCAGAGCGAGGAAACCTCGCTCTATGCCGATATCCGGCGCTAATATGACAGATAAAAGAAAGGGGAAGATTGCCTATGGAGAGAACGATAAGTGCAATGATCGGAAAAGGTTCTGTGAACCATAATACCAGAGCATTTACAGCTAAGAATGTAGATAAAAACAGAAGTGCTGATAATGTGGAATTTTGCCAGGAAGATATTAAGCAGGTTTATCATAAATTGTTTGATGAAGCACGGGAACGATATAATGCAAAACAGAAACGGAAAGATCGCATGATTGATAATTACTATGAAAAAATCAGGAGGGGTAAGCAGGAAAAGTTATTTCATGAAGTGATATTTCAGATTGGAAATAAAGATGATATGAATGCCAAAAATGAAGATGGATTGTTGGCAAAAAGGATTTTAACGGAATTTATGGATGAGTTCCAAGCCAGAAATCCGAACTTGTATGTATTCTCGGCACATTTGCATATGGATGAAGAAACACCGCATCTGCACATTGATTTTGTACCATATATTACAGAAAGTAAGCGAGGACTTGATATAAGGGTATCATTAAAATCTGCACTGGCGGCAGAAGGCTTCACCGGTGGCACTAGAGGTGCTACCGAATTAAATCAATGGATTGCATCAGAGAAGCAGGAACTTGCGACAGTCATGGAGCGATATGGTGTGGAATGGCTGCAAAAGGGTACACATGAGAAACATTTGTCGGTGCTTGAATTTGAAAAGAAAGAGCGTGCAAAGGAAGTAGCAGAATTGGATAGCCAGAAATATGAAATAGCTTCGGCGATTGCACAGCTTGGCGAAGAGGTTTCTGTAAAGAAACAGGAATTACAGAATGTTACTATAGAAAAGGAACTGGCTGAGGAAGCTATACAGAAGGCAAATGAAGAGAGAACTACAGCACAACAGGAGAAAGAGATATTGCTTGCAGGCAATCGGGATTGTGCGCCCAGATAAGGGCGAGTAGTCTAGCAGGTGGAATGCCTGTCTGGTAAGGTCTAACCAACCGCCAGTAGCGAGTCTTGGGTGACTGTCAGTAATGGTAGTTGCTAAGCGTAGACAGCGAGAAAATAGAGAGTGTGATTGAGCCTCGAAATTTGACATTTAGAAGGCTGACGTTCTAATTCCGACGGAAAGCAATACAAATCAATTCGCATTGGTGAGAAATGGTTTGCTTCTGCGGGGTCAAAGAGCACTTTATGTTTTACATTGTGATTATTCAGTCAACTGGGGAGAGCCTATTGTTTCTTGCCATTGCAAGTATGGCAAACAACTGTAAAATAGGAGAATGTCAAAAGAACAGTAGGCAGTCGGATAGCTTCATAGTACTGAAGAAGTTTGGTAATGCCAACGGAGGAAAGGGAGCTACATAATAATGGTCTTTCTGAGGACACATCAACCGTACTCAGGGACGGAGGTATTGATGGAAACGAAATTAGAAAGAATAGCAGAAATATCGGCAAATTCGCCGAGACCAGAGTTCACATCGTTGTATCATCTAATCAATAAAGAAATGCTTTTGCAATGTCACAAAGAATTAGACGGAAACAAAGCAGTCGGTGTTGATGAGATTACTAAGAAAGAGTACGAGAGAAATCTGGAGCAAAACATAGATGACTTGGTAGAAAGACTGAAAAGAAAATCATACAAACCACAGCCATCAATTAGGGTATATATCCCTAAAAGCAATGGAAAACTTCGACCATTAGGAATTGCGTGCTATGAGGACAAAATAGTCCAATTAGCATTAAAGAAGATATTGGAAGCTATCTATGAACCGAGATTTCTGAACTGCATGTACGGATTCAGACCAAACCGAGGATGTCATAACGCAATAAAAGAACTGTATAAGAGATTAAACAACACGAAAATCTGCTTTATTGTGGATGCTGACATCAAAGGATTCTTCGACCATATGAAGCATGAATGGATTATCAAGTTTCTCAAACTTTATATTAAAGACCCCAACATAATTGGTCTTGTCAAGAAGTATCTTAAAGAGGGAGTGCTGGATAATGGTGAACTTATGGTGAATGAAGAAGGTTCAGCTCAAGGCAATATCATAAGTCCAATCCTAGCAAACATATATATGCACAATGTATTGACACTATGGTATAAGTTTATTATTACCAAAGAATGCAAGGGAGATAACTTTCTAATTGTATATGCAGATGATTTTGTTGCAGGATTTCAATACAAATGGGAAGCAGAGAATTACTACAAGCTTCTTAAAGAACGAATGGAAAAGTTCGGTCTGCAATTAGAAGATAGTAAAAGTCGTCTCTTACAAAGCGGTGCTTATATTGCAAGGGCAAAGCAAAAGAGCGGTGAGTGTATCAGATTACAAACATTTGATTTTCTGGGATTCACATTCTATTGTGGGCGTTCACGCAAAGGCATGCCATATATAATGCCAAAGACAAGCTCTGAGAAATTCAGACAGAAAATTCGAGACATCAAGGTATGGTTATATGCGAATAGAGACCAACCGCTAAAGAAACTAATGGGTATGCTAAATCTGAAACTAATAGGTCATTATAGGTACTATGGCATAAGTTTTAATGGCAGAATGATTTCAAACTACAAACAACAAGTGAGAGAACTTCTGTTTAAGGTGTTGAATAGACGAAGTGACAGAAAGAGTTATACAAGAGAAGGATTCATTGAAATGCTGAAATATTATCCATTGGCAATGCCAAAGATTTATGTCAGCTTGTTTTGAGACTGTAAATATTATTATGAAGAGCCGTATGCGGGAAAGCCGCACGTACGGTTCTGTGAGGGGCTTACATTGTGAGGTGTAAGTCTACTCGACTGAGAGTAGAGAATTCGAGGCTTGAAAGTCGCAAGGACAGACTTCGCATGGAAAATCATGATTTGAAGCAAAAGCAGTTACAGTTGCAGACAGATAATGAAGAACTGGAACAACGGCATGAAGATTTACAATATACGAATAGTAAATTGGAGAATGCGAATGATCAGTTATCTGCTGACAATCACACTCTGGAGCAAAGGAATGATTCATTGCAATCTGATATTCAGGCATTAAGACAGAAATACAATGATTTGCAACAGAATAATGTTCAACTTGAAAAGCAACAGAATGAGCTAAAGAACTATATAGAGCAGATGGTGCAGTCAGAGCAACTATTACAGCGTGATGTGAGAAAGTATGATGAAGCACCGGAATGGCAGCTGCCGGAACCGGGAGCATTTGCAAGTGCTAAGTCATTTCGGGATAAGGTGGTTATGCCATTTGTGAATAAACTTAAGACCTTGATAAAGAACCTGACAATCCAATGCGTAAGGCTAAAAGAGGAAGTATTACAGCTTCGGAAGGAAAAGAAGAGACTGTCAGATGATGTGGAGTTTTACAAGGGTAAGATTAAGGATATGAGTGATAGGACAGAGCTGTTGCAGGAAAAGGCTGATGATCTGGAGCGTGTGAAGAGATATGCTGGTGCAGAGCAGATTGATACGATTATTCGTAAGGTGAAGGAACAGGAGCGTACAGAGCAGCAGATAAGGCGGTATGACAGGTCTTATGGGACAAGATAATTGGAAGGATGGATTGATGAGATGAAAGATAATCGAATGGATAATATCGTGGAATGTGCTTATAACATGGATAACGGCTATGTTGAGGTGTGGTTTACAGATGGAAATATGTTGCGGATAAAGTGCGAAGAAGTGGAGGCTGCTCTGATGACAACGGAGCAGTCACTGGCTAAGCTACATAAATTATCGGATGAAAAGCCGATAGAGTATGTGGCGATGGCACTATCCGGGGAGATGTAGGCATATTGTGATATTGAGGATGATATGGTTAAAGGAATGTTTGGAACGATTGTGCAGGGGTATTTGAAGAAAGGGTACAATCGGGCTACGGCGGAGATGATGGCTAGGGAGTTTTTTAGGTATGAGAGTTAAGTGAGAAAATACTAGAAAAGAGAAGGCTTACTTGACAAATATGCTATACTTAACTTGGGTAGTATTGTAAAAAGGATGTCTTAAATATTTAAGATTGCATATAATATGAGAAAGTGAAATATGGCAAAAGAAAAAAATTACAAAAATCACAATAATTATATAATACCAAAGATATATGTATATATTTTTTGGGGTATGTCTTATGCAATTTGTGCATTAGCATTAATTTTTCTTTCAAAAAAATATTATAAACCTATTGAAATTTCAACTGAAGCAAATACTATATTAAATATTATTTGGGATGAATTAGGAAATTCAATTACTGTTGTTTCAGGATTGTTATGCTTGCTTATAGATATTATATCGCAAAAAGAAAAACTAATAGAACCATGGATTAAAAGGATAATTGCTATTTCATTATTTGTATTATTCAATTTTTGTAGGTGTGCAAATGTACTGAAATTATCAGCAAATCAATTTTCTGTAATTATATTTGTGTTTTATTTGATAAATATAATATTAATAGTTATTTTGTCTAATCGTTCTAATGTTAATGAGCAAATTAATAATTTGAAATTGAAAAGCATATTGGGCAAAATTAGAAACCAAAATATAGTAAGTATACAGTTATTTGATGTAGAAGAAATTAAGGAAAATGAATATTGTAAATATACTTTTAGGTATATAGATGCCTTGTGTCAAGATGAGAATGACATAAATGGTATGCTTTCAACAACATATAAAATAAAAAATGAATATGTATCAGAAATGACGCTAGTATTGTTGGCTTATCAAAAGTTGATTGAGTCTGGAGATGATGAAGAAAAAAACATTTTAATTGCAAGTATTGGTCGTAATAAAGAAAAACTTTTAAACGAATTAAAACAATTAAAAAATGTTGATGATGTTGATAAAGAATGTTGTTGTGTTGCTAGAATGTTTATTTTATATTTAACACTTGAGAATATGTTACAAGATGCAAATAGTGCCGGCATACAGATGCTAGATGGAGTGTTAGGGTTAGATGATGTTGAAATAGAAAAAAGACTTTTTACTTATTTTAGAACAGGTATCTTGGGGGCTATGTTTTTGGGACAGAATGATATATACACATTTGACTATTGGAAAGATGGTTCAAAAGTGGGAAGAAAATATTGTGCATTTCAAATTAGAAGTGAAGAAAAAACACTTGTTTGTATGGTCGTGTTAAAAGAGAGAAAAAATAATCTTCTTTCTAAAGATATTGTTGAGGCTATAAGGAAAATAGAAAAGAAACTTGATGACAATTGGAAAGATAAGAAGGAGATTGGCTTATGTTAAGAAAAAAAGGAAAAAAGGTAATTAATATTTCAACTATTGAACACGATGATTTGATAAAAATGATTGAGAGTATGGAAGGGGTCAGTGTACGAAAAACTGTGAACGGAGTACAGATTTCTATTCATAAGCAGGCACTGGAAAACTCGCCTGTTGGTATTTGTGTAAGAAAGAAAAATAAAAAGGGAAAGAGAACGGAACACTTGACACCGATATATGGTACAGAAAAAAGAGAACTGTCGCAATTTAGACAATCAAGTGCAATTATAGCAAAATCATTTTAGATATTCTGGCTCCATTTTGGCTCTAAAAAATTTAGTCGAGGTACACAAAAATGCAAAATAAGATGAATGTGAAGAATAAAACACACAAATGTGTACCAAGAAACAGCCAGATAAATCTCTCCGCCCAAGAGTTTGAATAATGTACTTATCCCAAGGCAACGCCCTTTATCTTCAAGGGGCAAAAATCTTTAGCCTAGGGAATGAATAAAATAACGAGAAAATAAAGACCTTGTAGAGCGGAAAAACCGTTCTATGAGGTCTTTTTCTTTTACTTAAAACCATGGAGAAAGCCTTGAAAATAGAGGAATATCGAGAGATAAGAGAGAAGAAAGAGAGAGTAAGCCAAGACCTTGAAGGAAGTCCTAAGATGCCTTGAAAGAGAAAATAGGTGAGGATAAAGGATTTTGCCTTTTGAGGATAAAGAGGGTTGCCTGAATATAGTACTATTCCTAGGGCAAAGCTTTTATCCTCATTTTTGGCAAAACCTTTAGCCTGTGAACTGAATGAAATTTGTGGCAAAACACGAAGCAAATATGTATAAGAGAACGACTTTGTTGGTTCGGAGTTCCTTCCGAACTGGCAAGGTCGTTTTTGCGTTCTACAGTGTAGATGTGGAGAAAAGCCTGTGTATATGCGGTTTGTAGCGACATCGGTAACGATGTACGAGAGAAGTACCGGAGAACCTGTAGTAATTATATGCGATATTAGCGTTAAGGTTATTCCTGGGGCAAAGCTTTTATCCTCATTTGGGGCAAAACCTTTAGCCTGTGAACTGAATGAAATTTGTGGCAAAACACGAAGCAAATATGTATAAGAGAACGACTTTGTTGGTTCGGAGTTCCTTCCGAACTGGCAAGGTCGTTTTTGCGTTCTACAGTGTAGATGTGGAGAAAAGCCTGTGTATATGCGGTTTGTAGCGACATCGGTAACGATGTCCGAGAGAAGAACCGGGGAACCTGTAGTAGTTTTATGCGATATTAGCGTTAAAATGTTGCGAGGAAATCTGTGTCGAGATTTGGAGAGCCGAAACCGGTGGAGAGGATAAAAGTTTTGCCCCAAAAGACGATAAGGAAGGTTGCCTCGAAACA
>ERZ791829.133-NODE-133-length-87472-cov-11.722720_pt1 | contig 87472 bp, 111 predicted proteins | sample MGYA00510296_ERZ791829 | MGnify/ENA primary metagenome ERZ791829 (study PRJEB30046, sample SAMN00791973) | human gut metagenome | study: EMG produced TPA metagenomics assembly of the A metagenome-wide association study of gut microbiota in type 2...
TTATAATATAAAAAATTAAATTATTCTAACTTATGAACTAAAAACTACTTAAAACTATAAAAACATATCGGCATCTTTTAGACCAAATGCAACAACATCTGTACAAACACCATACTCATCATTTGGATATCCTGTTTCATAATATTTACTTTTATATTTAGGATTTTTAGAAATATAATTTCTTACATTATTCAGTATATCTGTTTGATCATCTATTCCATCATTGTCTTTATCAATATTACTAACATAAGTTTCAATATTAAAATCCGCATTAGTGTATTGTTTATGTAGAATGCTGTTATATAAATATAATAGTAAAACAGTAATTAAAATTATAATAATACCTATTATTATAAATACTAGCCTTTTCTTATTCATTATTTACTCCTATCACCTACTACTCAGCTTATAATTTCTCGCTAACTATTTAATTTCAAATTCATTTGAATAAATATCAGCTTTTTTACCATTTTCAGAAAACATAGTCTTTATAATTCTATAAGTTCCTTTTTCTAATTCTCCATAAGTATTTTCTAGGTTCAATTTTTTTGTTGTTTGGCTATTTGCTTTGATTATATAAGCTATATCATTCCAACTTGTATTTGGTAAATAGTCTAAATATTTCCATTCTCCATTTATATTTTTTTGAATTTTATACTCTTGATCATATCCTATTTCATTGTCATTATTATTTATAATTATTATCGAAATACTGGTAGGTTTTATCGTAGTACTATCAACTTTCATTATAACATTTTCTAAATCACTATTATTTTCTTTATTCGTTGATAAATTCTCTTCAAATTTCTTTTCATACGCCTTTATTTCTTCTTCAAAATCATTATAATCCATAAACCAAGTTCCAATTTTTATATTATCAAAACCTGCTATTGTGTGGAAGTCTATTACTTTATAACCTAAACCAAAATATTCTATTGTACCACCGTCCATTATTCCTCCATCTGGATTTTGTATACAAAAAATAGGCTTTTCCTGATTTTTCACTCTATTATAATCTACCATAAAAAATACTATTCCTAAAACAACTATTATTCCTAAAATACCAACAACTACTTTTAAAATTTTTTTCATAAACATCACCTTTCCTTCTACAATTTAATCTCAGTAATAGATTACTATTTTTCTGCCCAACCACTAATTTGTTAAGATAATTATATTATAATACAAAAGATAGATAATTTTCAAATTATTATCTATCTTCATTTATAATCTATTACTCATCTTTTAAATATTATTCATTTATTGTATTCACAGTTATATCTGGTCTTATAATATCACTATCTGTTACTATATTAAATTTATAATCATAATCAACTACCATATCAGTTTGTCTAGTTATCTCTTTATTTGATTTTTCTATATCTCTAATTGCAAAGCCTGTTTCTTTATCTATATACCTTTCATAACTACTTCCTTTAAAAACATAACACTCTTTTCCATTACAATATGTAGATTCAATTCCTGTTACAAGTGCATATTGAAGATTTACCAAAAATCCATCTGATACATAAGTTACAGGTGCTATATTTCCTCCTAGCATTTTTTTAGAATCTATCACAGTTTTTTTGCCACCTGCCTCTGTAACAGCAAATTGCTCGTTGCCTTTTTTATAATAAGTTATTTTTTGAATTTCATTGTCATTAACCAATCTCGTAAATGTCGTCAAATAGTCTCTGCCTTTATTATAGCTTTCTGTTATTGTTAAAGTGTCTCCCTGATAAGAATATAATCTTGCATAGTAATTATCATATGCCTGATTTTCATTTACTTTTCCAGAAAGTGAAGTCATTATAATTGTCCTTCTTGTTATTACTACCACATATATCACCACTATAAACAATAATATGGTTTTTAATAATTTCATTTTCTTACTATATTTTTTTATGTACTTAACTTCTCTTTCATCTCTTTTTGTGGTATTTACTTTAAAATCTTTTTTCATGTTTTCAAAAATCTTTTGGCACTCATTGCATTCCTTTAAATGTTCATCAATGAACTTATTTGTTTCTTCATTTGTTAAATTCTCAATATAATTTGGTAATAAATCTTGAACAATTTTGCAATCTTTTTTCTCCTTCATATTAATCAACCTCCTTCAATTGATTTTTTCCTCGATAAAAAGTTACTCTAGCCCAGTTTTCTGTTTGATTCAAAATAACTCCTATTTCTTTAAAACTAAGTTCTCCAGTTATCCTTAAATAAATTACTTCTCGTGTTTTTTCATCTAACTTTTGCATTTTTTTATACAATAGTATTTTTTCTTCATTAGAAATAACTTTTTCTTCAGTTGTATCATTTGTTTGTATTTCTAGCATTTCTTTTTCAATGCTCGCGATCTTTTTGTTCTTTTTGTATTGGTTATACCATAAATTTTTAGCAATTTGGCATAGCCAAACTGATATTTTGCATTCCCCTTTATAAGTATCAATATTTTTAACTGCTTTACAAAAAGTTTCTTGTGTTAGTTCTTCAGAAACATCATTATCATGAGTTAAACAGAATAAGAATTTGTTAACAGTTTCAAAATATTGTTCATATATTTGTTCCATATCCTGCATAACTTTCATCCTCCTTTACATATATGACAATTGAACTTACAATTTGTTACAAAATTTTCTAAATTTTTTTATTTTTCATGAAAATATAATTAAAGTTTCATTTATATTTTTTTAAATTTCTATAAATAAAAAATGACCCAAGGCTTCGAAAGTTTCTTGGATACCGCTCATATATATATTAACATTTTTTCTCAATTACAAGCTTTTTATGACATTTCACATATATTTTTATTTTCTATGTTTACCTTTCTATTCCTTTAGATTTTTTTCTATCATTTGATTGTTCATGTTGTGTTTTTTCATATTTAGCTCTTAACATATCGAATATTTGCTGTTCTTCTGTACTTAAATGTTTAGCTCTTGATTTAATTGATAAAGCTTGCATTTGTTTTCTTTCTGCAATTTCTTCTTGTGTTTGAACAACCTCAGAAGTAGTAATTTCACTGCTAGAAAGACATCTTTTTAACATATTTATTCCTAACTTCCTTTGCTGAGCAAATTGCTCATTACTTTCAGTTTTTTCTTCTTCACTTGCTTTTCTTTTTTTATCATCTGCTTGGTATCTAGCAGATTCTTCATCCTGCTTCATTTTTTCTACCTGCTCATCCGTTATTCCAATTTCTTGTTTTAATGCTGGTCCATCTGCATCTCTAACAATGCTACTAGCCGCATCAATTTCACCTTGTGTTTTAGGGAAATTAGGTAATGTTCCATTAAGCCTATTAACCATAGACTCTTTTTTTAATCTTGACATGTATGAATCTTTATCATTAAAATCTCTCTTCATTTGTTTCAATGTGGACTCTATACTTGGAACAGATGAAAATTCCTCTAAATAATTTTTACCACTAGGATTTAGCTTTTTATCATTTGTTAACAATTGTGCAGCTTTTAGCAGTTGGGCCATAGCAGATACCTGCTTCTGTGAATATTGTCTTTTAAACTCCCCTCCTGCCGTTTCTACTAAATTACCATCCAAATCTGCTGTAAGCATAACGTTTAAGCCATTAGTCCTTATTATTTCTTGTACCCTTTGAATGTCCCTAGTTTCATGATTTTTTCTAGCCTCATATTGATGTTCCGTTTCAGTATTATTATAAGCTTGAATAAAGCCTCTTACAAATCTCATTTTATTATCTGAGACATTACTTCTTAATACCTTTTCTGATTGTTTTGTTTGCGAATCAATCGCTTGTTCCTCTTTTTGCTCTGGTAACGTAACTTCTTGTTTCAATTGGTTTACTCTCTCTTGAATTGAGTCCAAAATTTGTATGTGTTCTAGACTTTTTCTTCTTGATTCATCTTGGCTTGAAATAGTATTATTGTAAAAAGTATTTATTGCATCATTTATCTTCTCTAAAGTTTTAGGTGTTATATTTCCCGTTTGCAATGTATTCTCTAATTTTTTATTTAAACATTTTGCTAATAATGTTTCAAGCACTAAATGGTCTTCCTGAGCATTAGTTTCCTTTATTTTGTTAATCTGACCCATTAAATTTTCCCATGCTGTCTTTTCATTTCCAAATGTTTCTTGAAATAACTCTTCATATTGTGAATTAAAGGCTTCAAACATTCTCTCTGGTTTTATATACATACCTAAAAAAGCTCTTTTTTCCCCAACTAATATTTTTATTAAATCTCCATAATTTGTTATATTACAATTACTGCTTTCCCCATTTCTAACAAGAAAATACGTTTCATCTGGATAACTTATACGAAATAGAGGTTTAGTTTCTGTCATTTCCAATGCCTCTGTTTCATTAAGTATTTCATTTGTATTGTCGATAATACCTTGAGGATAAGATTCTCCTATTAATCCATTATGTTTTATTGCTTTCGAATTGTATTGTGCAGGTTTCTTTTCAATTTCGTCAAAAGTTTGTATTATGCTTCTATATTTACCGTTTCCAATTTTCAAAATTTCTTCGATTACTCTATTATATGAGCCTTTTACTAGTGGATATATATCCCCGCCTCTTTTACATTGAGACTGTAAAGCATGTTCAAATTCGTGCATAACAACCTTTTTACTGGCTGTCTTCTTTATAGTTTCCAGATTTGGTATATTAGCAGATAATAACCCATCCAATTGCTTTGATATTATCGATGGGCTAAGAGTAATTTTTTGGAGTTCATCAAGATATCCACCCTTATGTCCATCATTTGATATATTATCTACTTCAACTTCTAAAACATTTCTCATTAACCTATTTAAAAAAAAGTCTTCAACAGAGTATTTTCCATTAATTGGCTTTATGATATATTTATCATAATCATCTTGTTTTTCTGTTATATCCTGCACTATTTTTGAATATTTTTTTATAATTTTGGGTAACAGTTCTTTTAAAACCTCAGTATATTCAGGTGAAAGTTGTATTGCTCGCGAATATGCTTCGATAAAATCATTAATTTTTTCTATATCCATTAGTTTTTCCTCCTAAATAGACTTTTTATCTTTAATATTATTTTTTGTATAAAATTCTGTTTTTTGTATTCAATTAAAGATACTTCTGTTTTATTTTCATTATTTTCTATTTTTTTGAATAAATTATTTATATTATAATTCTCAGTCAGTTCTTTTTCTTTTATTCTCTTTAGTTCTTCATTTTTTGCAAAACTATCCAAGATTTCTTGTTTTTCTTCTTCACTGTCACACCAATAATTTAAATTTAGTATTGCAAGTAAAACTAGCGTTTTTCTTTTGAGATTTTGTTTTTCTAAAGGAATATTAACATCTATAATCGGATTATATTCTTTGTCCCTTTCTTCTTCAAAAAAGTCTATAATTTTTCTAGGTACTCTTTCTCTATATTCACCCTCAAGCATATTTAATATTGCATAGACTTCTGAGTATGCAAAACTACTATTATCCATCAAAAATACTCCTTTGTTCATTTTTTTCATTATATCATTAGGTAATCTTAATGTAAAGAAAACACATGTAATAAATTGCTAATTTATTACTTAGACCACTTTCACAAATAAATTATAAAACAAATTTCATTTTAAATTTACTTTTATTGACATTATTTTTATCTTTCAGTATAATTTTTCTTAAAGAAAGTGGGATAAATTTATGAAAAAATTATTAAAAATTTTAATTGTATTAATAATTATTTTTATTGTTATAATATCTGGAATTTATTATTTTAAGTCACATATAAAATTTAAATTTACAATTACAGACATAGATAATGATAGCATAACAGGTGCTTACTTGATTCCCGATACACAAACTGTTGAATATTCTTCATTCAACTTTTATAATGAAAATGGTCAAAAACTCGAATTTTCAGACTTATCTGTAGGTAATATAGTATATTGTAGAAATTTAAAAGATTACTGTTTTGAAAGAAACAAAATTAGTGAAATTGAAGATGATAGAATATCTCTTAATTCATTCTATTTGAATTATTATTCATTTAGGGCTTCAAATTTAAACAAAACAGCTTTAAAAAAATTAGAAGTTGGAAACAGAATCGAAGTTACATGCTACGGAGACGAGCCAACTTACAGCATGCCTCACGGCATATTTTGGGTAGAATATTTAAACAATGTAACAAATTTAAGAATTATTAATAATAATGAAGCAGAAGCAAATGCTATAGATAATCAGGATAATCTTATGCTTATAAACGCAACTATTGAGGAAATACATGATGATTATTTAATGGTATCTTGTACGAATTCTCCTAAAATGATTAAGGTTATATATTCAAAGAATAACTTATCAAATTTTAAAGAAAAACAAAAAATAGCAATATTCTTTGCTTCAACCAACACATCAACATTGTCAGGTGTTAGAATAAAAATATTAGAATAAATTAAAAAGGGGTTGTAAAAAGCTCCTTTTTCCATTTATATTCATATCGTATTATTTTCTTTAATAAAGTTTTCTTCTATACTGTTTTCCATGAGTATCTCTGCTCTTGGCACATAAGTAATAGAAACAAAAATATAATGCCCTAATATTATAAGTAATACAAAAATGAATGACAATAATATTATTAAATATTTTCTTTTCATAAATGAACTCCTAATATAATTTTAACTATTTTTCAATATTTCTATTTTGTAAATAAAACCTGTATTCTCGTCATAATACATATAAAAACTATATGTTTTTTTATCTTCTTTTTCTATTATTTCTTTTAATTGTTCTACATCATAAGTCGACTTCATTTCATAAATTTTGTCCTTAAATTGCAAAGATACATCTGGAATAGTTACGTACTGATAGTCTGCATTAGACTTATTAATATTACTGTTGTAGACTTCATCTATCAGAGTATTTACATCGTCTGTATTATACTCTACGTCAAGTCTATCATATTTTTCAAAGTTTTTATTAAATTTTGCTGTTTCGAGGAACTTTGCATAACTTATTTCATCTTTGGCAATTAGATGTTTAATATAAAGTTTATAGCCCAAAATACTTATAATTATAACAATTAATATACTTACAATTATTAGAACTGTTTTTTTCATTTAATACTCCTTTTATGTCTCTTTTTAGAAATTATATATAATTCAAATATGTTTGTCAATATATATTTTCGCACTGTTAGAGCCTTATAATTCTTTACATTTTGGGCTATCTATATTATAATTCAAATATACAATAATGTACTTTATGTTGCGTTTATAATATTCAATATGTTATGAAAGGATGGTTTATATCAGAAACTATAACTAGAAAATCAACCGGAGATATTATGCTCCATCAGTACGAGGTAAACAATATGAAAATTTACACATTAAGTTCTTTAATAGACAATCACCAACTTTTTTGTAAATTTGCACAAGAAGCTTATTCTGCTACGAACTGCCTTCGCCAAGACTACCCAAAGTATTTTGAGTGGTATTGGTCAAAAAATATTCCACGAGTTTTTAATGGTACTGGCGAAATTGTTGTTTGTATAATTGATGATAACATTGCTGGTATAGCTTCTCTGAAAAAAATTAACACAGAAAAGAAAATTTGTACTTTTTTTGTTGTTAAAGAATACCGAGGTCAGCATGTTGCGACCAAGATGTTGGAATATATTTTTGAATATCTTGGCACTAGCAAACCGCTTATCACAATTACAGATTACAAAGTCTTGTCTTTTGTTCCAATTATAAAAAAATATAATTGGAAATTGACGCAAATTACGAGCAAGGGTTATTACAACAATGCCTCTTGTGAGTTTGTGTACAATGGCAGGCTTCCGGAATGATTCATCAAAAAAACACACTTAGAAATTCAAGTGAATTCCAAGTGTGTTTTTTTCTATTTCTTAATCATCTCTCGAGTTTGTTACAATCTCATCTTTTCTCGTATTTCTTTTTACTGTTTGGTCTGGTATTACTTTCGTACCATCTGCTAAAATTATTTCTGGTCTTACTATTATGAAGCCTGGTGTAGAAATTTCGCATACATTTCCTTTTGAATCAGCAGTTATTTTTCTGCCTTTATAATTTACTTCGTGACCAGTTGTTTGAAGTACCACTCTTCTCCCCAACTTTGCTCTATCACCAATAGTAATATTTCCAGCTAGTGTAGTATGATCTCCCACACTAACATCATTTCCTATTTTTACTGTTCCAATACAGTCAACGAAAATATCATCGCCCATAACCAGATTGCTACCTTGTAACGGAAATAAAGCATCCAATATTTCTTTTCTACGTCTTATAGATACGCCTTGACTATTGTACTCAGAACATAATTTATGTGATAATTCATAAATTTTAGATATAGTTGGCTCTAATGTATTATACTTTTCATATGTCAAAGCTCTAATATATTGTGTAAAATCACCTTTTACCCCAAGTTTTTTCATATGCTCTAGTATATGTTCTACTTCTGCATTGCTTCTTATTCCTTCGGCTCCCGGTTTTTTTACTTTTGTTTCATAATCTTCAGTTATAAACTTATATTCTCTACAAGGATTTCCAAAAGAAATCATTGATGGTTTTAATTGTGAATTTGATGTAATATGACTTCCCATTCCAATAACGCTTTTTTCTCCAACCTCTGTATAATTGTCAAAATTAACATTAGCACCAATCCAAGTATCTCTTCCTACATTTATTCTGCTTAATTGTGTTTGTCCATCTTGTGTGCAAATATTGTTATCTCCAAATTCAACGTTAGAAGCAACAAAAACATATTCATCCAAATGTGTAAGTGCTGATGCATTAAAATGCACTCTTGCATTTATGTAATTGAAACCTTCCAAATCTACTGTTCCAATAATGGCAAACAATCCATCTCCACAGCCATAAATTGCACCATGCCCAGGGAACAAATTGTCTAAAATTTCACTTTTTTCTTTATTATAATTTTCTATCTCTTCTGCTGATTTTGCTCTACTTATCAATTCTGATAACTGTGTAAATCTCATGCAGTATTCTTTCGATAATTGTAATAGCCTACGATATTCTTCATCTCGTACATCAAATTTTTCACCATTGTACATTCTCTCTATTTGTTCAAAATCTCCATTAAAACCCAATTTTCTTAAGTGTTCTATTTTTTGATTTGTATTTAACATAATCTATCCTCCACTTTTTCTATTTTATCATAAAAAAGCGATTACTTCAAGCTTTAAACTTTTTGATTTATGATATATAATACCAACAAAACACACTCTAGATTCGTCTAAATATTAGAAAGGTTAAAATGGTTAAATATATGAATAAAAATATTTTTAAAATAATTATTATTATTGCAATTATACTGTTAGTCTGCATTGTCGCTATGTATTTAATTGATTGTAACAGAATGAAAAACGGTGATGAGGTTTTATTTAGTACTTGGGGTAAAAAGTACGCACCACCAGTAAAACAATATAATGATATTATTGAAGATAATGTTGATAACACTGAATGTTTATTTTGTGGAACGATTACTCAAGTAGAGGAAAATTTATTCTTTGTTGAGCCTGATGAAGGCGAAAAAATTAGACAATCTTCAGATTTAATAATGGTTGGAAAATTAAAACTTGATACTAATGTAAAATATGAAGTAGGTGAAAGAATAAGAATATTTTATGATGGAACAGTAATGGAAACATATCCAGCGCAAATTAAAGCTACAAAATATGAGAGTATATTATAAAATAAAAACTATTTGGAACTTTAATTATTCTAAATAGTTTTCTCTATATCTCTTAAACTTTTCATTTATTGTAAAATCTCCCATTTTGTGGTATAAATTAGTTAATTATTTTATTGGAGATGTTTATGGAACGATATAATCATTTGAATACTTATTTTAAGCAAGTTTTTGGAGAGCGAACTTTGAAAATTTGTATTGATGGAAATTTTACATGCCCTAACAGAGATGGCAAGTGTGGCACACGGTGGCTGTATTTTTTGCAGTAATAAAGGCAGTGGTGAACTTATTAGATCTGCACCTGACATTTCTAGCCATATTACACAATATTTTGAAAGTTATCGAGCTAAACGTGCGAATAAATTCATTGCATATTTTCAAAATTTTACTAATACTTATGACACTATTCAGAATTTAAAAGAGAAGTACGATTCTGCTTTGATTGATGACAGGATTGTTGGCTTAGATATTGCAACTAGACCGGATTGTATAGATGAAAATGTTGCCAAATTAATAAGTACATATATGCCTAAATATAAAGTTTTTGTGGAACTTGGGCTTCAAACCTCTAATGACAGTACTGGTTCATTAATTAATAGGGGCTATGATTCGTCTAAATTTACCGAAGCCGTAAGCATTTTAAATAAATACAATATTCCAGTTATATGTCACATAATGGTAGGCTTGCCTACTGAAAACACAATGGTATCTGTTCAAGAAACTATTGATGTAAAAACATACAATTTTAATGTTTTTAAAGACGTCATTGATACTATAAAATTTGTAAATAAACATAATATTTCTGGAATAAAGATTCATTCTACTTATGTAGTAAAAAATACTAAACTTAGTAATATGTACGAAAATGGAGAATACACTCCGATTACTTATGATGAATACATGGAAAATTTAGTTTACATTATTGCTCATATTAATCCTAAAGTTATTGTTCATAGAATTTCAGCTGATCCACCAAAGGATTTGCTTGTTGCTCCTGAATGGTGCTTGCATAAAAAATGGGTAACAAATAATATAGATAAATTATTAGAAGAACAAAATTTAGTACAAGGAATGTTCTACTAAATTTTAAAAGATTCATTGTATTTTTGCAGTTTTTCTATTATAATTAGACACAGCCTTTTCAAAGGAAATCTTTGAGAAAGGAGGTGCAATATAGTGTCTTCATATGAATTAATTTGGCGATTAATCGTATTATTACTACTAAGTAATGACAATGATGAAACCCAAGAAAAAAACAAAGAATAATCTTTGTAGCAGGGACTGCGACCCTGCTTTTTCTTTTTTTATTAAAAATAAAAAAAGAGATATATCTGCGAAATATATCTCGTGCAATTTCGTGTCTTCAAACGAATTGCTAGCTAATGTTATTATAACATCAATTATATTATATGTCAAATGATTTTAAAAGATTCATCTATTACGAATTTTTCCGTTTATGGAACTTTTTCGTAATAGATCTTCAATTTTAAGAAAACGAACTATTTGGAATATCTCTCCAAATAGTTCGTTTTGTACATTTTTTTCTCCGTCCTCAAAATGAGCTTAGCTTCTAAAGAATGCTTCATATCCCTTATATGCTTGGTATACATCGTATTTGCTTGTTACTTCGTATGGTGCGTGCATTGATAGTACTGGTACTCCGCAGTCTAATACGTCTACACCTTTGTTTGCTAAGATGTATGCTATTGTTCCGCCACCGCCTAGGTCTACTCTTCCTAGTTCTGCTATTTGGTAACCTACGTTGTTTGATTCAAATATTCCACGTATGTATGCTACGAATTCTGCGTTTGCATCTGAGCCATTTGCTTTTCCGGCAACTCCTGTGTATTTGCTTATTCCAACTCCTTTGTTTAAGAATGAAGCATTGTGCAGGTCTGCTACTGATGCGTATATTGGATCTAATCCTGCATCTACGTCTGCTGACAACATTCTAGAGTTGCAGAACATTTTATCTAATAGGTTTGGTCTGTTTACTCCTAATTTATTTAGTACGTCTGACATGAATGTGCTAAATACATTTGATTCCATTCCTGTATTTCCCATGCTTCCTATTTCTTCTTTGTCAACAAATAGGCAAGCTGCTGTTTTTGTTGGGTTTTCTATATTTAATATAGCTGTTAAAGACGTGTAAACAGAAACTTTATCATCTTGACCATATCCGGCAATTAAGCTTTCGTCAAATCCTAAACTTCTGCATTTGAATGCTGGAACTAGCTCTAATTCTGCACTTAAGAAGTCTTTTTCTACTATTCCATATTTTCTGTTTAATATATTTAATATATTTAATTTTACTTTTTCAGATACTTTTTCATCATTGTATGGAATGCTTCCTATTAATAGGTTTAGGTTCTCTCCTTCTACCCCATCTTTTAATTTCTTTTGCATTTGCTCTTGAGCTAAATGTGGCAATAAATCTGTTATTGTAAATATTGGATCTTCATCAGATTCTCCGATGTTTACTTCTATTTTTTCGCCATTTGTTTTAGCAATTACACCATGGATTGATAATGGTATTGTTGTCCATTGATATTTCTTTATTCCACCATAGTAGTGTGTTTTAAAATATACGAATCCTTTATCTTCGTAAATTGGATTTGGTTTTAAATCTAGTCTTGGCGAATCAGCATGAGATCCAATTATGTTTATTCCATTTTCTATGTTCTCTGTTCCAATTACAACTAGAAATAAGTTTTTATCTCTATTTACATAGTAAACCTTGTCTCCTGGCTTTAAACTCTCATATTCATCTATGCTTTTAAAACCTCTTTCTCTAGCCATTTGCGTTGCATTCTTTACTATTTCTCTTTCTGTTTTAGATTTACTTAAAAAATTGATGTAACCATCACAATATCGGAAGATTTTTCTTCCTTCTTCTTCAGATGTGCTCTCCCATCCGTTCTTTTTACAATCAAAAAGTCTTTCTTTTAATTCCTCTCCTTGAGTTTTTTCTGACATATATTCATCACATTCCTTTCTTATAAGTACAAGTCAGCTTTGAAAAGAATTAAATTTTGGCAAGGAAAATGAATTTCAAAGGCAAGTGCGCATACGTGGTGTATGTAACCGCATTTGAGATTACATTTGACGTAGCCAAAATTGTAATTATTTTTCAAGCTTTTCCCTTCTTTTGCTTCACATAGTATACCATTATACATATTTTTTTTCTAGTTATTATTTACATTTTTTTAATTATTATTTATAATTTTTTCTATATTTCCCACACTATATAATGGTATATTTATAAGCCATTCCTCTTTTCTATAATTTGACATTGATGTTCTAATATTTACCGGAGTATTATATTTTTGTACAAATGATTTCAGACTTTTAGCTTGCAAATTTTCACTTGCTTTTACTTCTATTGGAACATTATTTCTACCTATTTGTGTAATAAAATCTAACTCTGCAATCCCTGTATCAGATGACCAATAAAACACATCTAAATCTGTACATTCTTTTATTTGGCATAGAACATATTGCTCAGTTAAACTTCCTTTAAATTCTTCAAATATTGCATTTCCTTCTAAAATTGTTTTATCATCAACACCCGCTTTTGCAGCTAACAATCCTACATCTAATAAATATAGTTTAAAAGCATTAAAATCTTGATATGCAGATAATGGTATTTTACAATTATTTATTCTATTTATTTGGTAAACTAATCCACAATCAATTAGCCATGATAAAGCAATTTCATATTCTCTTGCCCTTGCTCCTTCTTTTACAAGACCATATATAAATTTCTTGTTCTCTTTTGCCAATTGCGTTGGTATATTATTCCATAATTGTCTAATTCTTGGTACTATATTGCTTGGTGCATGTTTTGAAAAATCTTGCTCATATGCATCTAATAGTTCTTTTTGAATTTTTCTAACCTCTTTTAAGTCCTTATTTGTTACATATGCTTCAACAGCTTCTGGCATTCCTCCTATAAAATAATATAATTTTAAATACTCTTTTAATTTAGCACTAAAAACTTCTAACATATCAAAGTCATTTAATTTTAATATTTTTAAAAGATCTTTTTGCCCTAAAGCATCTAAAAATTCGAAGAAACTTAATGGCATTAAATCCATGAAATCTACTTTTCCCACTGGAAATGATGTTCCTTCATGTATTGCAACGCCTAATAAAGAACCTGCTGAAATCACATGATATTCCCTTGCATTTTCGCAAAAATATTTTAATGCTTTTAATGCTCTGGGTGTTTCTTGGATTTCATCTAGTATAATCAAAGTATTTTCAGGTTCGATATTTACACCTGATTCAATTTTTAAACCTTGTATTATTTTTTCAATATTAAAATCCTCATTAAAAAGACTATTCATTCTTGTATTATCATCAAAATTTATATAAGCATATTTTTCATAATATTTTCTTCCAAATTCTTGCATCAGCCATGTTTTTCCTACCTGTCTAGCACCTCTTATAATTAAAGGTTTTCTATTGGTGGAGTTTTTCCACTTTTTTAAATCTTCCATCTTATATCTATCCATAACCTCACTCTCCCTATATAAGGATATCACACATATTCACAAAAATCAAATGACTTTTAATAATTTTCTCACATTTTTATAATGACTTTGTTGCATATTTTGCACATTTTTCTAACAACTTTACTAATTTAATATTTTTTTCGCATTTACTTCTATTAAATATTTATTTATGTTATAATCTTATTACTAATATTTTTTAGTAATTTGAATATTCTTTATAAAAGCATTTTATGCTTAATAATTTTACATGGAGACAATACAAATGAACAAACTAATTACTTCTAGCACAGATGAAAAAACAGACGAAATAGATGAAATTTTGCAAGATGCGGAAAATATTATTTTGGCTTCTAATGGAAATACAAAAAAACATATTCGAAATAAAGGTCTAATAATTTTTGCAATTGTAATCGCAATTTTAGCAATTTTACTACTTGCGTTTTCCACAGTTTTTGCACTTATAAACATTAATAGTAATAAGATTATGAATGGAGTATTTATTCAAGGAATTGATGTGTCGGGTTTGACTACTGATGAAGCTAAAGAAAAAGTTTCTAATATTGTTAATAAACATTTAGCTTGCAAAATTGTGGTTAAGCGTGACGATTTTGAAGGCGTGTTTATGCCAGAGCAACTTGGTGTAACTTTCGATGCAGATTCAGTCATAAATCAATCTTATACTGTTGGTCGTGACGGTAATATTTTTGAAAATAATTATTCAATTTTAAATTGTTTATTAAATAATTATAATATTTCTACTAATATAAATTTTGATGATGAGTTTTTATCTTCTGTTATTAGTGAAATAAATAAATTGCTACCAGATAAGGTCGTAAACCCTGATTATTATATTGATGATGATAATAATTTGATTATTACTGCTGGTAAAGACGGTGTTATTGTTGATGAACAAAAATTCAAAAAAGAACTTTCTAAATTGCTTAATGATTTTGATAATGATGAACCAACACTAGTTGCACCAGTAAAAAACGCAGTAGCAAATAAAATCAATTTAGATGAAATTTATAAAAATATTTATAAAGCTCCAGTCGATGCGTCTTATACTGTTGACCCTTATGTTGTGTATCCTTCTTCTAATGGTGTTGATTTTAAGATTTCATTAGATGAAGCAAAAGAAATGCTAAAAACAGAACAAGACGAATATAGTATTCCATTAAAAACATTATACCCTAATGTTACAACAAATCAGATTGGAAATGAAGCCTTTCCAGATATGCTTTCAAGTTTTTCTACATCATACACAAGCAGTGGTTATAATAGGTCTACAAACATAGAGCTCGCAGCAAAAAAACTTGATGGATATGTGTTAATGCCTGGCGAAACTGCTTCTTATAATCAAATAGTTGGTCAGCGTACTAAAGCCGCTGGTTTTAAAGAAGGAGCTGCATATTCAAATGGAAAAGTAGTTCAAGAGGTTGGTGGTGGAATTTGCCAGGTTTCTTCAACACTATACAATGCAGTTTTATATGCTAATTTAGAAATAGTCGAAAGGTATAACCACGGTTTTGCGCCTTCATATGTAAAACCAGGCTTAGATGCCACTGTATCTTGGGGCGGTCCAGATTTTAAATTTAAAAATAATCGCAATTATCCTATAAGAATACGTACAAATACCTCTGGAAAAAAAGTAAGAATTTATATTTATGGATTAAAAACAGATAATGACTACAAAGTTGTATTAGATGCGCAATATGTTTCGAGTGTTCCTTTTACAACTACTTATCAAAAAGATTCATCACTTGCAAGTGGTCAATCTAAGGTAATTCAGAGTGGTTCAAATGGGTGCAAAACAGTTACATACAAATATTTATATGATAAAAATGGAACTTTGGTATCTTCAGAATGTCTTTCAAGAGATACATATAATCCACATAATAAAATAATAGCAGTTGGTTATTAAACCAACTGTTATTTCTTAATTTATATTCTAATTTTGTGGTATCTCAATCTTTATACTTCCATAATCTTTATATGCACCAATATTTGTATAGTGCGAATATGCATTATAATTAAGTATTATTCTATCAAATGCAGTATATTTTATTACCTTATTAGAGCTATATCTACTATAATATTTTATTTTAACTGTTTGTGTTTGTCCTGCTGGTACCTTTGTGTCTGTTTCAGCAAGCTCATGTGTGTATGCTTGGTAATGAGTTGCATTTTTATCTTCAATGTACATTGTGCTATCTATGTTAGGGTCATTTATTAATATTGGTGTATCACGTTTGTTTGTAATTTCGAACGTAAATGTTTGATAATCAAAATATACATCTGTTTCCACTACTTTGATTGTTACATCATCTGCTTTTTGTGATTTATTTATTGTTGTTTTGCCAATATAGCTATTTATGTTAAGTTTTGTCTGCCCATTTTCATTTATTATTGTAATATAGTCTTGTTTTATATTTGATTCATCAAAGTTTCCTGTAGCTAGTGCATTCTCAGCGAATTTTACTTTATATGTGTTTCCCACCCAATTTTCAACAGTTATTTCTCTCTGTGAGCCTCCAAATACTGGATCGTAATAAGTTTTCTTAAAGTTCTCTTTACTTGGATACATTTGATTTTTACAGTCGCTTGAAATTAAGTTGTATGCAGAATCTATGTCACCATTATTACAATATGTCGCAAAATTGTCTATTAATTTTACTGTATTTTTTTGAGAATTTGTAATTTGCTCTCCAGTTATTGGTGACGTGTCTGAAGCAATTGAAATTGAATTCATTTTTGTTGTATTAGTAGCTATTGTATTTCCTGGTTTCTCTTGATTTTTTAAACTTGAATTTATTACATTTATTACTACAAATATTAATATTGCTACTCCTATTATTGTCCAGATAGTTTTGCTATGTGTATTATACCAATGTCTAAAACCTTCCATATTTTTCTCCCTTCATTTTAAAATTACGCCAGCATTGTAAATATGCTGGCATATTTTTATTAAACTTTACTATTAATTTACATTAAATGACATTACAAAGTCTGTTCCATCTTTTAATTGCATTATTACTCTTTTATTCGTCTGTTTTGTTCCTTCAGTTATTGTAATATCAAATATATACAAGCTTCCCTGTTGCTGGCATTCTCCATATTTTAGCTGCTTTCCACTGAAGTTTTGAATTACATAATTTTTCAATTCTTGTACTGTTTTAAAGTTCGTTTGCTTAAATGTGTTATCTAATTTGTTATATACGTATTCATAATCTTCATTATTAATTGCGTCAAATACTTTTTGTATGTTTAATCCTACTTTTGTCTTTTCATTTGCTGAATTATATTTTTCTATAAATTCTGGTAAGTCTATTGTATAGGTATCTAGAACTACTGAATATTTGCCGACTTCTTCTTCCATAAATATATAATATTTGCCATTTTCGTCTACGCAGACATATTCTTTGCCATTTTTATTTTCTACCACTTGATATTTATCTATACTTGCTACTATTATATTGTTTTTATTATTATTTATATAGCTTTCAAAATTTGAATATTGTCCAAATTTTTTCTCGGCGTATTCAGAATCTAATTTTTGATATGCTATTTTCGTGTCATTAAGCATCTTCATTCTATAATCTGAAAAATATTGAATAACAACATCTTTTTCTGTTCCTTCTACTTTTACGTCATTATTATAATTATTTTTTTGAATTTTATTTTTACTTATATTTATACTTTTTATACTCATATGTTTTGTATAATTATTTTTTGTAATATAATCATTCAAAAATAGTGAATATGTATTATTCGTACTATCTAATTTTACTAGTAAATTTAGTTCAGCATTATTTAGCTTTGCTTCTACTAAGACTATTGAAATGTTGCTTGCAAGACCACATTGGTACATATTATCTATGTTTAAATTGTAATTTACTTGCTTGGTATATGTACCATCTTGTTTATAGTTATCTTGCATTTTTATTAATGAATTATCTGTTTCATCTTTTAAATAGCCTTCATCTAATATACCTTTTAGTGCTTCTATTCCATCTTCTTGCATTACTGTTGCAATTTGAGTTGTTGTCGTTTGTAAAGATGAGGCATCTACATATTCGTCTCCATTTATTTGTTTCATATATGTAATATAATTTTCTACAATTTCTTTTACAGTAAAGTACGTTTTATAATCATTTACTTTTTCAAAAGCTTCATCTTGCTCATTTACAATTGATGTATATGTATTATTGCCATGTGAAACTTCTTGCTTTTTGTTTGTGTTAATTAATATTGCTACCATAACAGCCATAACTATTAGTAATATAATTAACACAATTAAAATTCTTTTAGATTTTTCCATTTTTTCCTCCTACTTTACCTTTTCGAGCCATTGCTGTGCATACGTATACCTCTGAGCAGTATTGCTTTTTGTTTTCTCGAAATTTGTTCCTACAAAGAAGCCTTCATAGAATCTGCCCCAATACCAAGTTGCATATTCTAGGTTTTCTTCTGTTGCTCCAGTTATTTTATTTTTTACACTTGGATACTTTGATTCTAGCTCACTCCACATAAATTCTAATTGTGTAGTAACACCTGTCCATGCCTTGTGGTTACTTTTTGCCCATGATTGTAAATTTTTAAATCTATCATTTTTCCATAAGCATAATCCATTACCACCATTTGAGCTTGTTGTGTTTGCTTCAAAGTTACTTGCTTCTTGAATGTTTCCGAGTACTGCCGCAGCTCCAGCAGGTGATACTCCTTTCGATAATAAGAAATTATATACTTTTCCTGGCACACCATCTAAATTGCTGAATTTGTCATATAATTTTTTGAAGTTTTCTGGTTTATATACACTAAAATCATAGCTTTGAACTCCATAATCATAATCTGTTGCTTTGTATAACAAATATTTAGTAACATCTACCATATTTGCCGTGCTACTGTTTTGACTTAGTAGCAGGTATAACCAATCTGGAGCACTATGTATATTTGAAGCAGTTGTTGCGTGTTTTGGACTTGTGTAAATTTTTACAAAGTTATTTTCATCACCTGTTAATTCTACTTTTTCTCTTACAGTAGCTGGAGAAGATACATAAATTAGTCCTTCTGTTTTTGTGTACACATGTATATTTCTACCAACAACCGCTGTGTAATATTCCGTATTCATGCCAGTTAAACTTGCACTTGCTCTTGTATGTGCTGCAGAATACGAAGCTTCAACACTAGCCCTATAACTCTCTCCTAAAGCATCACCTATTGCTGTATGGTCTGCAGTTGGTGCAGTAACTGTATATGGTTGATCTTTTTGTGGATTATCTTGTGATTTCTCATCTTTTGGAGGTGCTTGACTTGTAAACTCTTGTTTGTATTCTACTATCCATACATTTGCTTCTGTTAATTTTATTTCTAGAGTATTTGTACTTGTAATTACTGTATGAATTGTTGTATATGGGAATGCTTGCTCATTCTCGAAAGGACCTCCTACTTGCGTTGCAGTACCACCAGTTGTATACGTATGAGGATTTCCTTTATCATCATAATAAGTTATATCATCTTCATAATTTACACTTACAGTTACATCTTTAGCAATAGCTTTCTTCATCTTTGTATATGTATCTGTTGATATATTTGTATTTATCCTTAAATTATCATGTACTGTTATAAATATTTCACTGCCATATACAAGATCTGCTAATTCTGATACAAACTCTTCTTCTTGTCCTACTGTTAGGAATGACCATAAATATTCAAATGGCATTGTATAACCACTTACAAATTCTTGATAGTTTATTCTAGTAGTAGTCATATTGTATGTGATTTTTTCGTATGTTTCTACTTCTGGATCATTAGATTCTAGTTTATCATATATCTCAGTCCATGTTGCAACTTTTGCATAATACTTGTTTGTTGTTGATAATTCATCTGGGTTTGAACCAAATCCACCCATTCCATTACCCATTCCATTATCATACTTGAAATTTAATGGATCTACTCTAACTCCATTATATCTAATTTCGAAGTGGCAGTGAGGTCCTGTTGATTTTCCTGTACTTCCTGCTAATGCTATTACTTGGCCTTTTGTTACTTTGTCTCCCACTTTTACTTTAAGCTCACTATTATGTAAGTACCTTGAAATGTAACCATTTCCATGGTCTATTTCAACATAATTTCCAGCAGTTTCACTTCCATATCTAGCTGTAATTACTGTTCCAGCTTCTGTTGCATATACGTTTGCTCCAGTTGGTACAGATATATCTATAGCTCCATGGTTTTCCGTTACAGATGTGTTAGTTGGGTCATTTCTTGGTCCAAAATATGAAGTAATATTTGTACTATCTACTGGCCATTTCATTATTTCCCCATTTATTGTAGCATTTCCAGAAGATATTGTTCCAGAACCAATTGCAGTACCTGTTGATGGCATTGTTATTGTTGTTCCATTTCCACTAATATTTTCAGCTCCAAAATTTGGATTATCAAAATAACTCCCACCATTTACAACTTTTGTAATATTTTGATTCCATTCTGGGTGACAACCTTGGTTTCCAGGATTTATGTGCATATTACTTGCATTTCCTCCCTTTTCTGTGCTATACCATGAATTTTTATCTACAACAAATTCTATAACATTTTGCCCGTTGCTATGTCCCCACTCATTGCAACCTGTATCATTTTGGTTTTTTATATCTCCTATAATACATTGTATTACGCTTCCATCTTCTTGATAAAAATCTACATAGTCTCCCACATTTCCATATGTTGATGTACAAGCAATTACATATCTTCCGTTTATTCTTCCAAACCCTTCTTCGTCAAAATTCATTCCAGATTGCTGCATTAACTTATATTGGTTTGAAGTTGTACTTGTTATTGTTTGCCAGCCCATATATGAATGTACAGCTCCTATACCTGATGGTAGCTCAACGCTCGTACCCGCAGTAATTGAAGCACCATTACCGAAGTTTGATGCAATATATCCTCTTTCTATTGTAAAGTGTTTTAAAGCTTGCTGTTTTGCTGTCTCTGAACCTGTTGCATTATACTCATCTATGTAGCTTTGGAAAGTATCTGGGTCGGTATAAACCATTGTTATTGTTTTGCCTTCGGCAGTTGCTCTTTTTAGTTTAATTATTCCTTGTACTTCTTTTGAATTAGTATCTTGGTTTAATGAATCCCAATCTATTTCTGCATCTGGATCCTTTCTTGTATCTAGGAAATTAGTTACCATTTCAGCATTTAATAGTTTTTTAAATGTTGAGGATTCTTTTATGTACTCTTTAATATTGCTATTGTTCTCTATAAGTTTGTCCCATACTTCTTGCGCACTCATATCTGTTGACGCTATTCCATTTTCGTCTATTGTTACATTATTACTATACTGATCACTTGCATATGGAACATTATCCCAACTGCCATCTTTAAGTGTAGCCGTATCTAATGTAATTACATACATAGCCGAACAAATAAAAGCTACAATTATACATATAATAGCAAAAATAATTATTATTGGCCTTAATGCGGCAATAATTGCTTTTTTTACTACTTTTTTCACTTTTTGTATCTGTTTGTTTGATTGGTCATCCATTTAATATCTCCTATAAATTTAAATTGTTTTTTTACTAATCACTATTATGTTAATAATAACACATTTAACATCTATTTTTCAACAAAATTTACTCATGTTTTATAAATATTTTTTACAAAAAGTCTTCCTTTTCGAATCCCAACAAAATACTTTTAAATAACAAAAATAGCAGTTATCTAAGCACTGCTACTTTATGGTGCGACTGGAGGGATTCGAACCCCCGACCCCTTGGTTCGTAGCCAAGTACTCTATCCAGCTAAGCTACAATCGCATTTTTTATTTACGTAAATTATTATACTTGCTTTTTTTATATTTTTCAAGACTTTTTTTAATTTTATATTGATAATTTTGTATCAGTATGGAATAATTGAATAAATTTAAATATTAGGGGGTTTTCATGAGTAAAGAATTAAAAATATTTTTTATGTTTTTATTCGTTTTTACTTTTTTATCTTTATGCAATTGTGCGAAAGCCAATACTATCAATAAAATTTCTATGGACATTTTTATTGATGATAACGGAGATGCGCAAGTTACAGAAATATGGAATTGTAAAACGAATCAAGGTACAGAGGTTTATCATCCTTACCACAATATAGGAAATTCTAAAATTTCTAATTTATCCGTTTCAGAAAATGGTCAGAGTTATGCGACTCTATCTTCTTGGAATACTTCAGGAACTTTAGGGAGTAAAGCATACAAGTGTGGTATTAATACTATTTCTAACGGTGTAGAACTTTGTTGGGGGATTAGCACATATGGTTCTCACACCTATACAATTAAGTATTCTATTTCTAATTTTGTATCAGATTTAACTGATTCCCAAATGGTTTATTGGACTTTAATTCCATACAATTTTTCAAATAGTATTGGTAATGCCTACATCAAAATTCATGCTAATAATCCTATTGATAATTCTGTTGGTGTTTGGGGCTATGGTAATTACGGTGGCACAGCCTATGTGTATGATGGATATATTGAAATGCAGTCTGATGGTTCTCTAACTACTGATGAATACATGACAATTTTAGTTCAATTTCCGTCAGAAACATTTAATTGCAAAAACAAAATTAATAAAAACTTCGATTACTATTTAGACATGGCAAATGAAGGATCTACACAATATTCTGCTAGTCCTACAAATTATGGAAGTTCAACTATGTCTATAGTCTTTGGAATTGGTACAACTCTTTTTTCACTATTTTTTACACTTTTGCCAATTTTAATTGTTATTTTTGCTATTGCTTTTTCAAGTATTAGTTCAAATCTTGCAGGAGCAAAATTGCCAAAAGAAATTCCTTATTTTAGGGATATTCCTTGTAATAATGATTTATATAAAGCTTATTACATTGGTTATAAATATAAAATTATTAAAAACCAGACAGACATTTTAGGAGCTATTATTTTAAAATGGCTAAAAGAATGTAAAATTAGAATTGACACAGCACAAACGGGTAAAATTTTCAAAAAGGAAGGTACTGTTATTATTTTAAATAAAGTGGATTTGTCCTCTTTTGAGGATTCAACTGAGAAAAAGTTATTTAATATGCTTTTGAGTGCCAGTGGTGATGGCATACTTGAAAGTAGAGAATTTGAAAAATGGTGCAGTAGCAATTATACTAAGATTCTTTCTTGGTTTGACAAATTAATTGATGAAGAAGAAAATAAGCTTATTGCAGAAGGACTTATTACAGTTTCAGAAGAAAAAGCATTTAAATTTTTTAAATATAAAAAACATTCTGTAACAGAAGATTTAAACCAACAAGCGCTTGAGCTTGCAGGTTTAAAGAAATTTTTGCTTGATTATACACTAATAGCCGAAAGAACAGCAATTGAAGTTAATTTATTTGAAGATTATTTAATATATGCTCAGATGATGGGAATAGCTAAAAAAGTGGCTAAACAATTCAAAGATTTATATCCTGACGTTGTTGCACAATCAGCATTTTATTCATATGATAATATTATTTTTATTAATACATGTGCAAGTCACGGAATTACTCAAGCAAATAGTGCCAAAGCAAGAGCCGAAAGCTATAGCTCTGGTGGAGGAGGATTCTCTTCTGGCGGAGGAGGTGGAGGTTCCTTCGGAGGTGGAGGCGGAGGCCGGAGGTTTCCGTTAAACCATAGTAAAAATTATAAAAAAATAATTATAACAAAATATTTACTTTACATAAAGTTTGACTTTGATTATATTTTATGTTATACTATTACTGTTAATAAATACTTTGATGAGCACTTGGAGAAATACAATGTAATATTGGAACCTTGAAAACACGATTTTCAAAAGGAGATAATCGAATGTTTCAAAGGAAATATTATAATTTTTTCTCTATCAATTTATTATTTGACAAGTGCAAACAATTAGAAAGGAGAAAAAGCTTTATTTAATCATCGTATACGCACCTAATGTAAACAGGAGGATATGCTTTATGATTAAAAGCATTTATGAAAAGGTAACCCGTGGCAACACCTACGATTTAGCTCAGGCTGGCGAACATACAAATAGTATTTTATACTCAGGTATCAAAGCCAACCAGATGCCTGAAACAGAACGGCAATACGTAGAGAAGAATCATGTTGGATGCTGTTTGCATTACAGCATGTATCTGATCTCATTGCTTCATGAGGCAGGCATAAAATGCTATTTCACCATTACTCCAGAGGAAGATGGCGGAAATCACTGTAGTGTGTTATACTACAATGAAAAAGGAGAAAAGGTTATCGCTGATCCCGTAATGGATGTAAAGGGTGGTACTCTTTTCAAGAACATGAGCATTCCCTATGACGAATTTGTCGAAAAGGCAATCCGGCATGAGATTGCACATTACGATCTCTTTGGAATTAATGGAGAGGAGGCTTTTTTCCCAAGTTTTCTACCTAATTGTAAGTGTAAATTGTAACTTACACTTAATTAAAAACAGTATCTTACAGGAGGTGAGATACTGTTTTTATTTTTAATTATCATTTTTTTGCAAAATAGTATTTACAGCTGAATATAATTGTAATATAGTACTTAAACATTTTTAACCTGGAGATGAATGGCAGTAAATAAAAAATACCATTCGAATGGCATTTTATAATTTGTTTTTATAGATTTCATTTTCAATTAAAGATTCTAAAGAAACATTTCTATTTAGGAAATCATTTACTACATTATCATTTGTAATTTGAATTGAATTTATTAAATTAAATTCAGCATTATTATTAGCAAAATGTTCTGTCTCTATAAAAAATTTCTTATCCATACTAAACCTCCTATATTTCTTCAAAATTTAATTTATTTTTTGAATTTGAACTATGTAATACATATTCTGAAAATTTATTAATGTGTTTCTTATGATTCATCATTTTAAATATAACACTCAAATCTTGATGATATTGTATATTATTGTCAACATTTATTCTATTTCTTATATGAAGTAAATAATTTTCAATAAGAGAAAATACATTTTTATTTTTCAGTAAAAATTCATATTTCCCATTTGATAGGATATAATCATATTCCGCATTAAAGTCATTTAACATTTCCTCTGAATATCTTTTAGGATTATTAATTGCAAAATAATATAGTTTATTATCTATAAAATTTCTCCATAAATCCACATAACTCATTACTTCAGAATTACTTTGACTAATGTGTTTTGCATATACATAATATTTTTTTTCTTCATCAACATATGTTTTTATTTTATCATTTAAATTCGTAATATTACAAACTTCAACATCAGAAAACATGTCAATTATATTAGAAAATTTTCCTTCATAATCTGGATATCTACCATATCTGTCTTCTATATAGAAACCATTAGAAACAATTTTACCATTTAAAGAATATAAATTTATTATTCTTTCAAATTCTTTATACATCATAATCTTAAACTCTTTAATTATAAGCTTTTTTTTAGCTTCAGTCGATATAGTTGTACTTTTTAATTTCTTATAATCATTAGTCATATAATATTTTAGACATTTAGTTTTAAAATCATATTTAGCATAAATAGAATGATATTTATCTATTTTTTTAAATGTTCTTATATTTTGGCATAAATTATATATATATTTGTCTAACATATTTAAACTATTCTCTTGCCCCACAATTTTTTCTATATAGTTTATTTTGTCAAATAAAAAACTTATTATAAAAACTTTTAAGAAACTTTCTGGATTAGTTTGTCTAAAAAAATTCTCCAATTTTCCTGTTATAAAAACTTTATCTATCATAATTTTAGCTCCTGTTAATCATCATAATCATAACCATCATCTTGTTCGTACTCATCATCTGGCTCATAATATTGCCTTTCTTCATATTGTTCTAAAGTAGGATTTCCATCTATCGATACATCATACACAAGTTTAGGATTATAATAACATAAATCTGGATCAACCCACTCATGTAGAGTTGGCTCTTCCCAAGGATACCTATCTTCAGTAGATAAGAAGTATGGAACTTTATCTTTTTGGCATAAATTAGCCATTTCACAAATAGAAGATAGGCCATCAAAATCGGCAAGTACTACAGAAAATTCTGCCTCATTGGCCATTTTAGCCGCAGTTTGAGGAGTAGGACACGCAATTTTACTTACTTTTCCTGTTTTGTACCCTTCTAATGTTTTTCTTGTTCCATAGTATTCATCTTCAACCATGTCTCTTTCATAAAATCCATTTCCACACGCAGCAATATAACATTCATAACCTTGTTTTTCTAGCATACGAATAATTTCTGGAATAAGTTCGTGCATTATTTTATTAGAACCACAGCCATAAACGCCAGATGTATCGATAAAAAACTGAACATATCTTGCATCTTTTAAATCATATTTATCTCCTAATAATCTATAATTTTGATGTCCTAGCATATGTTGTAACATTTGTTTTTTATCATAGGTGTCTGAACCATCTTGTTTGTCAATACCAGCATGTTGTGCAGCAATTTTTTTTATAATTTCTAATATATATTTTTTTAAATATTCTTGACGATTTTGAGTTTTAAAATCGTCTTGTTTTTCCTTCTTTTTTTCAAATAGTTCTTCTACAGCTTTTTTCAAATCTTCAGGGGTTGTTTTAGGTCTATTTTTGCTAGGATTTTTTCCTGCTGCTGTTGTAAAATAATCTTCTTGTTCTTCTGCATCTTTCTCTCGGCTTTTCTTATCTTCCTTTTCAGTATCTTGTTTATCTCCTATTCCTTCTCCATTTCCATTATTCCCACCATCTTCATCTGTTTCAACTTCCTCTTCTTCTTTTTCTCCCTTTCCATTGCCTTGACCTTGTTCACCAGTATTTTCAGTTTTTTCACTTTTATTTTCTTTATCAGGATTTTCGCCACCATCTACACTATTGGGAGAATCTTTTATTTCTTTAGATGCTTCATCTCCTCCATGAGTATCTTCTGTTGTTTTTGAGGTAGCAGGAGCAACTTTTTGTGTTGGCTTAGCATATTCTGGAGATTCAATAGGATTATTTTCTTTTTTTTCATCAGCTTTGTCATGTTGCCCTTTATTTTTTTGTGCCTGTTGTTCCAATTCTGCAAAAATTTTATTTATATCATATTGAAAAGCCATTAGTATTCCTCCTAATCATCATAATCTTTGCCATCATCACCATATTCTGAATCTGTTTTATATTCTTGCTCTATTTCATCTTTTTGTTGTCCTAAAAATGATTCTAAAGTGTTAGGAGAATCAGCATCCAAATAAACAAAAATATTTCCTTTGTTCATAGCAATTCTAAACATTTTATCTCCATCCATTTTTATTCCAAATCTCGTTCCATCTTTTTTGTTTTTATTTCCAGCCCATACAATGTTGTCTGATTGTATTTCTTCATCAGATAAAGAGTATTCAAACCAACCTCTATATTTATTATGATAATCATTAAGATCTATATATTCACTCGCCATTTGTAATTGTTCTATGGTATCTATATCTATATATAATTCTCCTTGTTCGTGATCATCTGAATATAATTTAAACCCACCTTTGTTACCATCTTCAAAGAGTTTCGTCAATCCTTGTTGATTATTAGAATTTAAAGTAATACAACATCTTTCTAAATCAGGCAATTCAAATTCTAAATCATCATTTTCCATTTCAGCTATATGTTGTAAGTCAGCTATAGACATTACATCTAATTCATCTAAATTAATATATTGTGATAAGGCATCTTCATCAATTTCTGTCCCTAAAACTTCTAAATCTTCAATATACTGTCTGGCTTGTCTTATAGAGAAATCTGGACATTTATCATAAATATAGCCTACATAATGATTTTCCGGTAAACCTAATATCTCTAAAAATAATTCCTTACTAGGTCTAGGAACTTCCACTCTTTTACTTCTATTTAAAAGAGCATCGTCAATTTCTCTTTTATCATTTGAAGTAACAAATGTATATATTGGATATTGGCCTTTTTCATATGTATCTGTACCAGTTGTTAATCTTCCATTTTCTAAAAAGTCTAATAAGAAAGAGTCTACTTCCGGTCTTGCTTTATCTAATTCATCTATAACAAGAACTACAGGACCTTTTTGGGATTGTTGTAGGGCTTGTAATAATATGCCTGCTTTTATTGAACTATCTGCATCTTGTTTCATGACTCCTTCAATATTTACATCATATTGAAAATTCTCTGTTCCCATTCTTGGAAAACATTGTACAAATTTTTCATCAGCACCAATCATTTGAGAAAATGTTTCAGCTAAGAATGTTTTACCTGCTCCAGATTTTCCTTGTAATAAAAGAGTAGGAATACTTTTTTTCCCTTTTTTCCCAGCTGCTTCAAATAATAAAATTATTTTGGCTAAATCTTCTGATGCAAAATAGCCTAATTTCTTTAATCTTTCCTGAGTTTCTTGTATTTTCTCTGACATATTTTTAACTCCTTTTTTATATTATCTTACGAAATATATTCTATATTTTTTGCATAAATTCCTTACACCGTCATCATAACACAAGTATAAAAAAATGACAATAAGTTAATAAAGTTATAATCCGTGTTTTCTTTAAGTGACAACCTAAAAATTAGTCTAATTTTATAATTTAGGGTCAATTAAGAAAGTAATTTCTATTTGGAAAAAGTAAATTCTAGTTACCGAATAAATGCTATTTATAATCAAAAAATATTCTTATTTTAATAAAAATCATTTAGAACTTAACATAATTATGTTATACTGGTTAGGTATTTTTTTAATTTGAAATGGAGTTGAATGGCAATGTAGTATTATTTTGCTAATGATTTACTCAAAATTTGCAGTTATGGAGGACGTAAAACAATGCACACCGAAACAACACCGATAGCCATTATCACTGTAAAAGAACCTTCTGCTGAATTTCGACGGAAGATATCAGGCATCACGCTGAACAGCACTCTGACAGGGCTGGTTTCTATGAAGAGGCAATTTATTGAGACATATTTCGACAAAAAAAGCTTTGAGAGTAAACAGCTTTTGGACGAAATCCGAAAGCTCGAAGTCCTCTCTTCTGCAAACAGCTTTCATATCGCCAGCGGGAAATCTTGGGATTATCTACTTAAGATTCTCGGGAAGGCATCCAGCTGTGCAAAAATCAACGATTTTTGCAAAAAGCTCGTTGATTCTTCTGACGAAGCTGTTAACGGTCTCATTTTCTTGGTTGACTCGAAAGCCAAAAGAATCCGCTTGCAGATGTGCGATGAAAAAACTTTCATAATCGTGCCTAAGGACTTGTAAGAGTCTAAAAACCGTGACGAAGAAAAAATACTTCTTCGTCACAGTTTTTATATGGATAAAAATCTTATAAGAATTTATATCCAAACCTTTTCATTCTTTCTTCTTCTCTAGTAGATAATTCTTTCAACCATTCAGCAAAGCCATTACTATCATTATTTCTTAAAAATTCAAAATACTTTACTCTATCTTCTTTTGCTATAACAACAGGTGGCAAATTATTTTTTAACAATTCATAATTTATAAGTAATCTGCCAGTTCTTCCATTTCCATCTTCAAAAGGGTGTATCCTTTCAAATTCGATATGATATCTAGCAATTTTAGTAAATATATCTTGCTCGTCGTGATTATAATTGTATATATAATACATCATCAAATTTGGTACTTTTTCAGGTTCAGGCGGAATATGTTCACTACCTTGAATAAATACTTGTACAGTTCTATAACCCTCTGTATCTTTAATATCTCTATTTATAGATTCATTTAATATTTTAATGAATCTTTCATCAAATACTTCATTATCTTGTAAATTCTTAAAAACTAATTCTAAAGCCTTTTTATGGTTAATAGCTTCATATATTTCTCTAGGTTCTTTTCCTTCTATTTTAAAGCTATTATCATTATAAAGTATAGCATAAGTTTCGGCATAGGTAAGTGTACTTCCTTCAATGGCATTTGAATGATACGTGCTTCTTGTAATCAAATCTTCTAAGTAATCTTTATTATTTAAAATAAATTGTAACATCTCCATCTTAATTCATCCTTTTTATTAGACTTTATTATAAAATACAATAAAAAACAAGGATGTATTTGGAAGTTTATCCAAAGTATCCTCGTTTAATGTCCCAATTTAAGGTTGGACTTCCTCATTATATATTTTAAAATATGGTCGAGGTGACAGGGATCGAACCTGCGACCTCATGGTCCATAAGAGTGTTTTTAAATTTTCTTATTTTATCTTAAAACGTTGGTTTTTGGCGTTTTTTCCATTAACAATTTTCAATGTTTTCTATTTGTTTCCAAACTAATGTGATAAAAATGTGATAATTTTTCCACTTAGCTTTTATTTAGTTAATATATAACATTAGTTTATAAAAAAGTCAATATTTTGATTTATATTATTTACATATTGTATCATTTTTTCTATTTCTCCTAGATTCCAATAATCATTCTTTTTCTCAATTTTACGTTTAAATTCTTGATATGTCCTCTCATCTATTACAATTATTTTTCCCATAAATTCTTCTCCTTTAAATTGGAGAAACGCGTTTCTTTTTTATGATTAAATTATATATCAAAAATCGGCAATGTCAAGAAAAACCGTTCGACATAAATGTCCTCTGGGAGTTGCATATTTTCAAATATGTATAAAAATTGTACAATTATAAGATACTAATAAAAGAGGTATGTTATGATTGTATTTAATATCAAGAGAATAAGAGAAAAACAAAATATCAGCATAAGAAAATTGAGTCAATTAACTGGACTTTCTAGGACATATTTGAGTAATTTAGAAAATAATAAACGTGTTAATCCCACGTTGTCTTCGCTATCCGCTATCTCCTCCGTACTTAATGTAGATGTCAAAGAATTGTTTTATTCTGATATTGAATTAGACAAGCTAAAAGAAGAAATGTATGATAGAATCGATAAATACGGAATCAATTCAAAAGAAGCCCTTGAAGTTAGTCAAATAATAGATCTATTAATAAATATAGATATGAGGAAGCTATAATGCTCCCTCAATTATTTTTTCTATGTATTTATCTATCTGCATGCTCTGCTCTATTATATCTTCATATCGGCTATTGTTCTTTATCTTTAGTTCAAGCTTTTTTACTTCTTCCATAAGCTTGTCCTCCTTTTTAATATAATAACAGTTTTTCCTTGCAAAGTCTGTCGAAACTTGTAAAATGGCTAAAAATAGCTCAAAAATTTGCGTATGAGAATGAGTTTTAAGGCATTTTAATTATTTAAGAATATAGTTTGTTGTCTAAGATTTAACGCATCCTTTCGCTATAGCGAAAATTGGCATAAAAAAAGAGGTAGGATTGCTCCTACCAAAGTTTATTTGAATAACTTATTGAATGTATTCTTTCCTACTATTCCATCTACAGATAATCCATTTCTTTTTTGAAATTCTTTTACTGCGCTTTCTGTTGCAGGTCCAAATATTCCGTCTGCATCTATTTCGAATGAGTGGCATATTAGCATTGCTTGAATTAAATATGTAATATTACCTTCTGCACCTTTTCTTACATTTATACAAGAATTGTAAGTGTTGGTTCCAAATATTCCATCGACAGCTAAACCTCTATGATATTGTTTATTTAATTCTGTTTGTAGCCCTTTTACAAGTGCTTTCCTTGTCTCGTTTCCATAGATATTATCTACAGCAATATTTAGTTCGTATCTATCATTTAGAGTGGCTTGTATTTCTGCGACGTTGCCTTTTTGAACGTTTTCTTGTGGTTGAGGTATAATTTCATTACTTGTGTCTGATTTTGCAATCTCGTCAAAAGGGAACTTATCTCCCGGGCAACTCGTAGCACAAACATCTTTATGTTTTTGCACTGTTGATATCTTGTACTTATTCTTTAAATATGCAACTAATTCTTTTCCTGCTTCTTTTTGAGCTTCTGGCATATCTTCTTCCATGAAGTTACCTTCAAAGCATACTCCTAAAGAATTATAATTTGAACCATATGCATGTGCTCCAACTTTGTCTTCTGGACGAAGTCTATATACTTTACCATCTTTTCTTACTAAAAAGTGATAGCCTGCACCGCTCCAACCATTATTCAAATGCCATCTATGTATATCTTCAGCAGAGCAATTTTTTGCATCTGCATGATGTAGAATTATTCTTTCTGTTGACTTTCTGTCAGACATATCTTTGAAATTTAAATTAGTTTCTATTATATTCATAATATTCCTCTTTTCTTTTTTTATTTTCTATAAAAAGCTGTGACTCTAACAACTACATTTTGAATTGAAGCATAATTTCTTATTTGTAATTCCCCACTTCTTCCACTCGTTGGGTTTTCCGGTTGATATAGAATATGAGCATAAACCCTATCCCATGTTTCATACACATTTACAATTTCTATATTAAAACATACAACTTTATCCAAGCTTAAATTAGGGAACATTGTTTTGAAAGCAACATTTGTAGAAGTGCTTACATTTATAAATTCATTAATGTACACAGCTGTTTTAATCTGTTCTTTTTCATTATTATTTATCTGATTTCTTATTTGTTTTGTGATAGGTATCATTTTGTTTTTTCGAGAGTGATTGCTATTATTCATTTTTTGTATATTCTAAAATAATTGTAAATGTTGTATTGCCCCAACTTTCATTGCCGCTCCTTAAAAAAATGTTTGTTGAATTGATTTTATTAATAGTTGCGATTTTAGTTGTGTCATCGTAAGAAACCGGTGAAGGATAAAATTCATTTTGGTAAGTAACCATTAAATCAGCTTTGATTATTTCCTTCAAATTTGATATTTGGTGTGATATGGCTATACTAGAATTAGGAGCTAAGAAGCTGTTTGACCTAATTACTTTGCTGTATACATTCTCGTTATTAATCTTTCCTATTTTAATTTCTTTAGATGAATATTTTAATTGTTTGCAGTTCGGAATCATTCGCAATCACGAGGAAGTATTGCTACATCTCTGTGCTCTCTACTTCCTCCTTGTCCCATATTTTGTTCACTAAAAATGCTAGTGTGTGTGTGTGTGTGTGTGTGTGTGTGTACAGCCTCAAGGCTTTTGCGGTTTTATTCATACTACTTGTCCTCCTGATTAATTAAATTCTTAAACATTTCGTATAGTCCTGTAGAAGCTAAGCCGCTAAACATTCCTGTTAGTACTACTTCTGCATTTATACCGTTTAAATTCATTAATACATTAATTACTAATCCTAAAATTAGCATTATTAGTGGTATGTACTTGTTTGGTATAAAGTCAAGGCTATTTTTTATAACGTAGCCAACACATAAACATATTCCTACAACTACTATACTAAAATATTGTGTTAATACTGATATATCCATAATTTCAATTTCCTCCTATTATTTTATTTAATAATTAAAGCTATAACAGCACCAACAATCGCACCTACAACGGATAAGATTATTTTGTCTCTTATAGCTTTTTTAACTTCTTTATAATCTTTTGCTGGCTCATTTTCAATGTTGCCAACACGTGCATCTAGCTTATTTACATCTTCTCTCATGAGTTTTACTTCTGTTGCAATTTCTTTTATAGAGTATGTAAGTTCGTGAATATCTTCGAGCTTTCCTGACATTTCCTTAAATTTAATGTCATGTTCATCTAATCTTTTTGTATTAGATTTACTTCTGTCTTCTGTTTCTTGAAGTTTCATTATATCTGACTTTTCCATCGTTACCTCCTACGCTGTTCTTTTCCACATATAACATGTTATATATGGTTGTAGTAATGATAATGATGTAGAGCCTGCAGAACTTGTAGTTTGTTGTCCTGATGCAGATATTGTATGAATGTGTCCTTGTCCTCCACCAGTACTTTTAGCAAATTTTTCAACATTTCTTAGAGTTTTATTCCATGCGGTCGCTCCAGACAGAGCATTTGCTTCAGTTGATTGTGCAGAGCCTCCTGAAGTCTGCCAAACATCATGCGTATGAGCGGGTATTTGATTTATTGTTAGTGCTGTACTTCCAGTATTTCCACCGTGATTATGACTTGCTATCGTATGTGTATGTGATATATTTGCTGTTTTTGAGCCTCCAGTTTTTTCAACTGTATTAAAACTACTATCTGATGTATTAACTCCAACAGGTACTCTTCCAGCTCCCCATAATACCCATGTTCCGAATCCTAAATATGTAGCTGGATTTGTGTTTGTTGTTTCCATTCTGATATGTCCAACAGGATTTTCTGCTTTTTTCACTGAAAGAACTGCATCATTTATCATTTTTTGTATATCTCTCAAATTAGGTTGCACTATAATCACCGCCTTACTACAAAATCTAATACATCTCCAGCTTCAAGAGCCCAGTCTGTTGTTGTTTTTATCTTATTAGATATGCTATTTGCTGTTCCAACTTCTTGATAGTGACCATTTTTTCCGCTTGCATCAGAGCTTAATAATAATCGTTCTCCATTAAGATAAACGTCAAGCACTGCTTGTCCAACTTTATAACTACACGGTATTGTTACTGCTGTTCCCGCCGTAACTGCAGATGTGATTTTTAATTGATATTTATGCGTGACTAAATTCTTTTGCATTTTATTTAAGTTATATGCTGATAAAGGTATCTTGCCCGTGTATTTTGCTGGAGTTACTGTATGATTTACTCCATCGATGGTAACGTAAGCATCTTGCGTTTTTGTACCATCTTCAAAATTAAGTATTTCCATTCTTTTCTCCTTTCTCAAGGTTTTCTATTCTTTGCTTTAGTTCTTCTATTTGCTTTTGTTGTTCTTGTATCGCCTTTGTTGCCGTTGCTAAAATCGGCAATTGATTCATATAATACCTTTCTTCTATTCCCTTTTCTTTATTAGCTTGTTTTTTGACTACAAAGTTTTTATCTATCTGTTCCATCTCTTGTGCAATATACCCTATTTTATAGTGAGTATTATCGTCTTTCTTGTCAAACTCTTTATGATGAATTTTATTAATAATATCTATTGCTGACTCGGAACTATCTTTTATGTTGCTTTTTATTCTTATATCAGAAGAATCTCCAGTCTGATATAAATGTACACAATCAATATTTCCATTATTGTCTAGTATTATTTTTCCACTCGCTAATACAAAGTTTCCGCTACTATCTATCATTATTGGATTGCTATCATCTCCAAAAATTCTAAAGGTTTTTGTTCCATTTGAATTGTTATATACACTGAAAATTTCCTTGTTATCTCTTGTATCTCCATAAAACAAGTCTTCTCCAATCTCAAAACATAAACTATCATTATTATCATAAATCTTTGACTTTTTAAGCCTAATCTTATTGAAATTCAAAATAATATCGTTTTCAATATGAAAACCATAATCGTCATCAGAATTTCCACCAAGATATATAACTGGAATATAAGTTGTCTTCCCATTTTCAGCAGTGGTCTTATAGCCCCAAGCCATAAAATTGTTTGTTGATTTTTCATTTAATGCGAACATTAAACTTTTGTATATATTATCGTAAGAAGGAAAATAACAGTCAAAAGCACCAATATCCATAGTTTTGCCATTGTTATAAAAGTGCTGACCAGTTTTGTCCAAAGCCATAAGAATTTTTTTGTTTTGATCTAATATCGCCAAACTTGCATTTCCATTAGCAATCATCATCTGTATATAATCAGATATTTTATTCCATGCTATTTTTATTGCTTCAGAATTAACCTGTAACTCAGTTGAAAGTTCCTCTTTTCCCAACTTTTGTTTTGCAAGTAATTGAATTTGGTATGCTGTCTGATTTATTGCAGTGCTAAGCTCTAATTTAGTAGCATACATATCCGTTAAGTCATTTTTAATGATGTATTCAGCGTAGAACTTGTTGCCTGTCATATCTATTAAATATATGTAATTGTCTCCTTCAAACAACTCTATCTTCGCATCAGCCAAAGTCTGCTTGACTGGATTTTCTAGCTCTTCTAGCACAAGATATTCTGTTAGCTTTAACTTACGCAAAACGTAAGCTTCATCTTTAGTAATAACTATACTGTCACTTATATTTCCGTTTGTTCTTAGTTCTTCTATATTAATAACGTATTCTTTTTTGTCTGCAGAAGGATTCGTTCTGCTTTGCTTGTCTACTATTATTTTGTACTGCACATTACATCACCTCCTGATTTACGTTTAAGTCTGATGATGGATATAAATCCTCATCAGGATATAAGTTGCATTCATACTTCTTGTTTCCCTCAATTATTAAGTTCAAAATGTTGATTTCTTTTGCATTCTCTAAATGTATTTCTGTAATTCCTTCAACATCACGCTTATAGTCAACTGTGTCTGCTACTTTTTGTTTAATCGAATCTATGTCTTGCTTTACCTGAGTTATCTTCTCTTCGTGCTCTGTAGTTTCATTGACTAACTGTGTTACTTCCCCGTTAATTTGATTGATTTCACTTTGTACTCTTCTTATTTTTTCAGAACTGTTGGATTTTGTCTGCATGCTTTCTTGTTCAGTTTTTGCTTGAATTTTGCTTTTTATGTTTGCTTTGAATTTACCTGCGTACTCAAGTTCTCCCTGATATATAACCTTTTTTCCATCAATAATAAGAATATCTCCAATATCATAAGCAGGATCTATTATAGTTTCTCCTTCAAATGAATAAACTCCAAAGTCTTTTATTTGTTTGTAGATATTTTCTATTTGCTCACTATCAACGATGTACATATTATTTTGATTTATATATACAGTACTTGCTGTTTCATCTCCGAATTTATAATTCTGTGTTCCATCTTCATAAGAAACTTTCGAAACACTAAATTTATCTCCCCATTTAAAATCTCCAAATAAGTTGATGTCAATATCCGCAGTATCTTCGCCAAATGTTTTAATATACAATTTTCCATCTCTGCCTATTACAGCAAATCCTCCAGCTTGTTCTGCAATATAACCTATATATGTTCTTGCTGTTACAGTATTGTCATATACTGCTAGCTGCTTATCAGCATTAAGAAATGAAGTTGAACCAAGTTCTACTCCTATCTTAGTACATATATCTTGTAATACCTGCAGCATTGTTGCAGGATAATTTAAGTTACTACCATCGTATTTATTGTCTTCAAATTTTTTCATGTAATCTGTGGCTTTTATTTTAACTTTAAATTCATCGTCTTCAATTGGCTTTTGAATAGTAAAATAGCCTATTGGCACTACTTCTCCATCTATGCCTGTTTCAACATAAACCTCATTATAGACTTCTGGCAAATCTCTTTTATCTATTTCAAATTCAATGTCTATTTCTGGAGTGCAACCTAGACAAAATTCATTATTATTAAATAACTCTAATGTAAATTTGAAGTCTATAATGTGGTTTGGCTCTATTTTGTTATTGTCAATGTATATATTCAATTCATGTTGGGTTGAATCATTTAATATTTTATTTTTATAATTTTGACTTGTATTATACATTTTAGCCTCCTATGAATTTACATTCTTTACAGCCGTTTTTTGTGCTTCTGTTAATTCTTTTTGCATTAAATTAAAAGAACACTTCCATCTTGTTTTGGAAGTGCTCGTGTTTAATTCTGTATCTATCATTTCTACTTTTCTTTTTGAAACTCTAAATTTGGCTCCTTCTAAAAATCCACCATTTACAACAGGTACCTTTACATCTAGTACAAGTGGATTTTTATATGTCTTTTGAATTAACGCTTCAGCTTCAGCCTCTGAGTTTAAATTCCACGCCATCGAAAGTTTTAACATTCCTATTGCTATAGGGTTATCTATCAGTGCTCCTGTCTTTTTGCTTGTATAACTATCATTGTCTGTGTCTTCTATATCCGCACTATATGTGCTTGGAGTCGGAAGATTGTCTGTTGCTCCATGTTCTCTCCATAACATATTAATCACCTACCGTTACTATTGTATTTTTTCCAGTTCTTCTGGTCTTTGAATTTATGTAATCTATTGTGTCATCAAATATATCTTTGCCTAAGTATTGAATGGTTACATGTAATGGTTGTCCATTGTTACTATTGAAGTCTGATAATACATCTTCAAATGTATCACGCATAATGTTTTGTGGCGTTGTTATTTCCGGATTGTTGCTTGCACCTGAGTATTCTCCAAATATGGCTAAGGTTTCATCATAAGCGACATTTCCTTTCGCTAAACGAGGTAAATTCAAAGTGTTTATTGTTCCAACTGAAACTCCTGGTATTAAATTAATTAATTTTATTCCTCCATTAATTAACCTTATTGCAGTATTTATTGTCTTCTCTATTAATGAAATAACTCCATTAATACCAGCTTTAACTGCTCCTGAAATAGCATTTCCTATACTTGTTCCTAAATTAGTGAATGTATTTTTTATGTTCTTCCAAATACCATTAAAGAAATTTCCTATATTACTAAAAATATTCCTTATTCCGTTATATGCCTCTTGGAATTTATTTTTTATACCGTCTCTTATTTCAGCAACCTTATTAACAATGTTAAATTTTAAATTTGAAAAGAACTGTCCAACATTATTTACCCAATTAGATACTGTTTCTTTCATTTTATTACAAACATTAGTTACCGTCTCTTTTATTTCATCCCAATGTTTAACGCATAAAATTATAATAGCAATTACGGCGGTAATAGCTGCTACAATTAATAATATAGGCCAATTAGCTGCTACCCATGCTACTCCTTGTGCAATTAATGCTGCAGTATGTTTTAAAGTTGCTACTAAAGCTCCCGACTGCACAAAATTATATGATTTTATTCCTGCAACAACTAAACCGATTGCTATAGCCAAAGATTCAAGAATTGTTACTGCAATTTCATTATCTCCAATCCATTTTAAAGCATTCCCTATTGAATTTAAAATATCTCCTGCTATTGAAAGAGCTATTTCACTTAATGGCTTAATTAGACTCAAAAAGTCATCTAATACTGGCTTTGTAAAAGTAAGTATTCCAGAAAAAGCATTAGATACCCCATTTAAAAACTTTTGAAAACCTTCACTTGCCGTTATTTCCCTTATTGTATTAAGGATACTATTTAACATGTCTGCCATAGTTTGAATAATTGTATCTCCATTACCCTCATATTTCCATGCATTTGAAAAAGCCTCTGCTATGTTTCCTATAATTGCTAAAATTAATTCTAATGATGTATATACAGTCCCATTTGTAATTAACTTTTCAATACTTCCCCATACTGATGAAATTAAACTTGCAATCTGTCCAGCTGTAATCTTTATTTGTTCTATTAAAGTTACTCCATATTTATTCCAGCTATCAACAAGTGGTTTAAAAAAGTCATACAATTTTTGTGATAACGGAGACATCTGATTATCTATGCTTGACAAATCTCCTACATTAGGACTTGCATTACTGTTATGGTCTCCAACATTGTTAATTTCGCTATGTACACTTGATAAGCTTTTACTTGTGTTCTTAGCCTGTTTTTGAGCATTTTTAAATGCTGACGCACTTGCATTGGCAAATATATTTACTCTAAATAAAGCATATACAACTGATTGAACTGCCTTTAATAATTGATATACACAATTTGTCACAAATTGAATTACTGGTGCTAGAGCTGAACCCATTGCATACTTCATATAATCTATATTTGCACTTAATTGTTTCGCTTGTGCATTTTGGCTTGACAACCATGCATTTGCACTACTGCTCAATGCAGAATAAATGCTTCTTAAACTAAATAATGCTCCTGCATATTTTAGAACTTGTCCAAGTCCATTCTTAAAGCCTGTTCCAATTCCTTTTATATTATTTGTAATACTTTGAGTTTCTTTTGATAAATTTTGACCAATATTAGGCATTTTGCTAAAAATGTTTTTTACTCCTAATATGGTAGGTTTTACCTGTTCTATCTTTTGCTTAAATGCACTAAAAAAACTACTCAATTTATTTTGAGTAGTTGCTGTTTGTGATGTTTGTTGTTTTAATTCAGCCATTTTAGATTTTACGACGTCAAGTTGCTTATTATACATTTCTATTTCTGTATATAATTTTTGTGCTTGACTATTTAATGACGTAAAATCTTTATTGCCATTTAATGCATTATTTACAGTTGCGTCCATTGCTTTGTCATTTGGATTTATTCCTTCTGGTGTTACATTTTTTCTCGTATCGTCCACTATTTTATCAATTTGTGGATTTATCACGTTTAATTTCATTTGTCGGGCATTTATCTTTTCTTGTAGACTATCTATCTGCTTTTGTGTTTGACTTATTTGCTTCTCTGCATCTTTATTATTAATTTTTATAGATATATCATTATTTTCAATGCTCTTCTTTAAGTTCTGTATTTGTTTCTTAAATAATGGCATTTGCTGTTTTACTGCTTTTTGCAATTTTGACATATCAACATTTGCTAATTGTTCTTGTGCTTGCTTTATAATTTTAGTCATTTCAGGTAGTATCTTTTGAAACTCTTTTAAAGCTTCCTCTACTTTTGCAGTTACTATGATTTCTATTTCTTCAACTGTCATTTTTGTTTCTCCCTTCTTTTTAATTTTTAACATAATAAAAAACACCTACCTTAAAGTAAGTGTTTTATTTGGTTATTCTTATTTTATGATCCAATCATAACCGCAACTTTGGCATAAACATATCTTTTCCAATGTTGTTTTTGTTTTTTCTTTTCCTTCTAATTTTTTAGGAATAAATAAATTAGATAGTCCCAAAGTAAACAACCCTGCTGTCCCTCTCATGGCACTATGTGCCATCTTGTGTCCCATGCTATTACTTTTCTTTTGAGTTTTACTTCCAACTTCTTGCATATTAATTGTTACATTTTCACTGCCACATTTTGGACATTTCATATAGTTCATCTCCTTTTACCTCATATATAATAAATTATATCACTAATTTTCTATGTAATGTGTCGAATTTTGTCGAACAGTATAATTTTACATGTTTTTTTCTGTTTTCATTATACTTCTCATTCTTCTTGCAATATCTTCTGGAGATTGTGGCTGTTGTTCTTCTTTAAATAACTCTTTGTAACTGTCTCTAATTGGTACTATTTTAGGATTTCTACTCATACTGTCTGCTCTTATAAGTTTATTTGTTACTGCTTCTTGCAAGTTTATTTCTCGTTTTAGGTCATCTACAACTTTTACTATGTGTGTTTGGCAATATATGTTTATTTCTGAGTATCTTGCATTCCAAAATTCCCCAGGTTTTAGGTCAAAGTAATACGCAAGAGGTTCTAGTGCATATATTAGTTCAACTAAGTTTTTAGAGTCTCTTACGCCTTTTATTATATCATCTAACCCTTGTAGCCTTGAAACTGTTGTTCTGCTATTTTGCTCATTGCATTTTCTGTTGATTTCTGAACTATCTCGTTCATATTTATTGTTGATAAAGGATTTGATGTCAAACTTTCTAGGTCTTTCTTTGACATCTTCTTTTTGAAAAAACCCTCTTCATTCAAAGCCTCTGCAATTCTCTTATATAGTTCATTATAATTCAATCCTTCAATTCTACATTCATCCATAAAGTCATAAACTTCATCTATGTCTTTAAATAATGCAAATCCATCTTCTGTTTCTGCTAATTTGTATATTAATATACCTAATGTTTCTGGATCTATTATTGAATATGCTTTTACAAAAGCTTCTTCAAAGTTTTTATTTTTTAGTAGATTAGCTATTTCTACTATTTTTCTTGTTTTTAGTACTAAATTAATTTTTTTATTTTTTGTTTCTATTATCATTCTATTTTCTCTCCTTTATAAAAGAGAGAAGGCATTATGCCTCCTCGTTAAAATTATTTAGCTGTTGGAAAGCCTTTGCTCTCTTTAATCTCTGAACTTCTATAGATTGTTATTTTTGATTTTAACATATCATCTATAGCAATTTCGCTCATGCCAATAAAGCATGTTCCAGTAAAATACCATGTTAATGGTTTTCCTGTTGTTGACGCTGTACTTTCTGGTAGTTGAATTGCCCAATATCCATTTGTTTTAGCAGTTTGCAATGCTTTTAATTCGTCATATTGGTCTTCCTTGAATAATATCTCTATTTCTAAACTTTCTGCTTTTTGTCTTCCTTCTGCTTGTCTTTCATCTGGAATATCTAAAGCACTATATGTTATTCCTTCTGGTGCTTTTAAAAATTCTGGTATGCTTTGTACAAATGCTACTTGTTTTCTTTTAGCTTCTGCTTGTAAATCTGCTAATGTGTCAGCATGAAATAATTTTGTTAATGTACTTGTTTTTGGATCCATTTTAAATTCCTCCTTATTATCTTATAAAATTAAAAGAGGTCGTTATTGAATTATAACGTACCTCAAATGTTATTGTTATGCCGTATTTTTGCAGTATTTGGTCATATACTGCAGGACTGGTATTTGTCCTTATAAAATTATATTCTTGAAGTTTTGTATCAACTTCATCTGTCATTTGCATAGCTTGACGTTGTTTTGCATTCCAACAAGTTATTGATATTTGAAATGTAGAAAATATAGGAAATGCATTTTCTGATTTATTTACAGATTTTAAAGGTGTATGCAATTCTAATATTGGAAACTTACTTTCTGTATTAGGATTACTTAAAATTGGTTTATTTTTATATAAATCTTTTAGTTTATCATAAACTAAATCAGAAAACTCTTTTATACTTAAATCTTTCATTGTCTGCATACCTCCTTTAGCATTGCTTCAATTTTCTTTTTAGCAATATTTACATTCTCATCTCTACTTTGAAAACCAGCATCACCCATGAAGTGATTTGCTTTCATTCCATGCGCAATATAGAAATCTACTCCTTGAATGTTTACTATTGGATAGCCCAGTGCCTTTTCTACTTTAGAAACTGGAATAAACCATTCTGTGTAGCCACTTTCTATAAAGTGTTTTGATTTTCCCACGTGCTCCATCTCAGCATTTGCACCTGTTCCAAAATATTCAAAAAACAAATATGAAACTCCATTAGACATAAATTTTGAAGGGTCCGCATAAACACGCCCCTTCACTTCTTTAGTTGACATATCAACCATTTCGACTAATATACCTTCCCCATTATGTCCCTTTTCCAGCTTTATTGCATACCCTCTAATGTTTTTAAGTACATCTTCAGTTATCTCTTTTGATATCTGTGGCAATTTTTGAGTTATGGCATCTATATTTTTAAAATTATGTTTTACTTTTATATTACAATTGAAATTTATCATTGTATTTTCTCCATTCTATATACATAAGTACTTCCTATTTTATTTTTATCTAGTACTCTATATTCCGGAATAAACTTCTCTAATTTTGAGATATCTTCAAATGATATTCCATTGCCTTTTTGTATATCATAATCTCTAGTCGTACGACCTTTATATGTACTATAATCCACTTCACCTGTGGACTTTCTATCTAACCCGTTTACATCTTGTTGCATGTTTAGCCAAGCCTGTCCCTTATATCTCCATAATTTATCTGATTCTCCGTGGTCTTCTATTTCTTTATACTCTGATATATATACCTTCGCTAAATCTCGTAATAACATTATCTAATCCTCCTTAATCCAGATTTTATAATGTCATTTCTTAATTTTTCTATAATATCTTCATATGAACTTGATATAGAACCTTCTCCACGACTTGTTAAGCCTTCTGCACCTCTTGAAAGATAGATTGCTTTTGTTGCTTTCTTAATATATGGGAATAACTTCTCATCATTTTTTTGTCTATTAGAAATATCAGAGGCAATAGAGCTTACTTCCTTTAATATTTCACTTAGAACCTCTTTGTCGTCTTTATAATTAGCTCCCAAATCAGCTATTATTTTATCTATATTACTGGTTTCTGCCATTTCTATTGCCTCCTTAATTATTCTTTTTCAGCTTTTGGTTTAGCTTCTTTTGTTTCTTTGTTTTCAGCTTTTGGTTTAGCTTCTTTTTCTGCTTTGTTTATTTTTAGTCCTATAAATGTTGACATTTGTTTACCTCCTAACCTTCGTATGAGCAGTATACACCAGCTAATTTGTTTTCATATACATGTCCATATAAGTTGTTGTTTCTATATTTAAATACATTGTCATCTCCATTTTGGTCTTCATCTGGTGTAAAGTATTTTATGTATTGATCCATAGCTGTTACTACAGCAGATTTCTCAACACATAAGAAGTTGATATCTTTTCCACCTTCTACTAATTCATAGTAGTCTGATGTTGAAGGGTTTCCTGTTGGAGAAGTTACTTTTGAATATGCTCCAGAACTTTCTGTGTAATATGTCTTCCCTGATACTACAGCAGTATCTGTTGACTTAATATATGAATCTTTTGCTTTTTGGTATCCATAATTTTGTTTTCCATTGTTTAATGTTACTGCTGTATACATTCTTGTTTGCGGAACTTCAATTATTGTAGCAAATCTTTCTAATACTTTTTTAGATTTAGTTGTATCTAAATCATCTATCATTCCTTTTAGTGTTGGTGTTATGAATAAAATTCTGTTTTCTGTTGAAACTTCATCTTCGTCCATTTTATTTATACATGCTCTTAATGCTGTTACAACTCCTGCACCGTCAGAAATAGTTTCTTTCTTTGTTGAGATTCCTGTTACTCCTGCTATTTTTGCAATTCTTGCAGCATCAGTTTCTGGAACTACTTTTGTTCTTACAAATTCTCCAGATAATCTTGCAAAAGGTAGTCCTAATGCTTCTTGATTATCTAATCTGTCAATTCTTAAATCTTGACTTCTTTCTTTGTCATATTTTACTGATTCCCATTTGAAACTTGTTGAACCTTTTGTGTATCCATCATTTCTTGAGAAATCCCCTAAACCATCCATGTCTAGTTTAGCTACTTTGATTTCTCCATTTAATCCTTTTTGTACTGTTGTTTCATCTCCATCTAATATAGATGTTTTTGCTTCGTTTTTATATACCTCGTCTAATTTAGGTAAATAAATTGTTGATAATTCAATATTATTCATTTTTTAATCCTCCTATTTAATTAATCCCATTGCCTTTCTTATTGCTTCATCAGCACTTGACTTATTACCAGATGGGTCTGGATTGTATGGTGGTTTTTCTTTTGACCACTCATTTACTGCTTTCTCAACAATTCTGTCTTGAATTGCTTTTATAAGTTTTGTTTTGTCTTGTAATTGCTCTGCTGTCATATTTTCATAATCAAAAAGATTTAGAAATTCTGGATCAAATGCTGTGTCTTGTGTTGTTGCTATTTTTAGAGCTTCATCTTTTAAATCCCTAGCATTTAACTTTCTTTGAATTTCTTGATTTGCTTCTTCTTGTTTCTTCAATTGATATTGAAGTTTTTGTGTCTCATTCATTTGAGCTAATTTTTCAGCTTCTGACTTTTGTGTGTCTTGTTCTAACTTCCATTGTTCTTTTAATTTTGTTTCATGTGTTTGTATTGCTTTTTGAACTCTTCTATCAAATTCAGCTTGATATTCTTTATTTGATAAAACATCATCAAAAGTCTGTGTTTGATTTTGATTGTTATCCGTTACATTATTTGCCCCGTTTACATCAATATTTGTGCTATTTGTGTTTTGGTTTTCGCCTTCCATATTTTCTCCTATCCCAATTTGTTCTTCTGCCCAAATTGTTACATAAAAAATTCTGTTGTTCTTTATAGCCTGCTCCAGTAAAAAGGCATAAAAAATAGACGTACGTCTACGTCCAAAATTTATAATTATAAAATGTTAATAACTCATTTATTATCTTTGTTCTTTGCTTTCATGTATCCATCAGCAAAATTATATTTAAATACCCATATAACAGGTCTAAATATTGTAATTATAGTAAATATAATCCAATACCAAGTTGGCATTTGTAATTTAATGCTTAATATTAAAACTAATAACCACATAATTATTTTTCCTCCCTTGTTACTCCTTTTATAGCCCAAAATTGTGCTTCTTCTAGTTTTGTTAATGCTAATGATGTTTCTCTACTTGGCTTACATTTTAAATCTATCTCATCATAGATAAGAGAAAAACATTCTCTTATATGTTGTATTCTGTTGTTTTTTTCTTCATCTACTGCTAAATATTTTGCTCTATCATTCATATTTTCACCTTCTTTCCACAATAAAAGCACCTACTTGTTAGTAAGTGCTACATTTAACTTTTAAAGTCTACATCTTTGCATATTTCTTCTATTTTCTGCATAAATGGTGTGTGTTTATCTATTTTTTGTTTATCATTCCAAAATTTCGCCTCTAAACTACTTCTTTTTTCTTGTTTAGTTAATTCTATTTTTCTATCTGGCTTTACCATACTATAATTCCTCCAATTTAACATATATTATACCATTTTTATTCTTTATGTCAATTAGTTGAAAATCTGTATTTCTCATAAATAATATTTCGCCTCCACCTTCATCATTTAATGTAGACAAATTTCTTCCTGTTTTAGATTTTATCCTCATTATCATTTTAAAACTTGTATCATATATTTCTAGTGATGAAGATATATAACTATTCCAATGTCCAATTCTTTGTTCATTATCAAATATAGACAATATGTTTGAAACATCTTCACTATCTCTTACATAAACACATCTTTTAACCCATCCTTTGTATATTGGCATTCCTTTTAGTGCATTATCTAAATTTTGTATATATTCTTTATCTTCTTCTGATAATTTTTCGTTATTGTATAATTTTGAATTGATTTTATAAGACATACTCTTTAAATATTCTTCTAATGATTTATATTGTTCTTCTCCTAAAACATTTCCATTTCTAAAGTTTTTACTTATATAATTACTATTATATACAATAGTTGAACGACAGTAATGAAAAAAATGCAAAATTGGAGGCAAATTCAAGCCTAATACCAAGCCATTACATCTAATTCTTTGTATTCTTAATTCCTTCTGATTTTCTCCATAATATCTATCAAAAGCATTTTCTTTATTGATATAAAACTCTTGATTATTTAAACTATCACACATCAATGTTGTTTTATCATCTTCTACTGCTATAAATCTAACTTTTGAATTATCTTCTGCTACTTCTTTTATTCCTTCTACTTTTGCTAAATTGTTTAGTCCTATCATTTGCATATCTGCTGCACCTGATATCTTATCATTATTTATATTGAGCTTTTGATTGTTTTGTCTTTGTATTATTGTTTGAAACTCACTAGAATCGATTTCTAGGTCTTTTTGTTGTTTCATATTTAGAATTGCTTGTTTGTATATTTGTTGCGTATTATATTGTATTGTTGCTTCAATGTATTGTTTCCAGTTAAAACCACTATAATTAGGTTGGTCTAATAATGCAAGAAATAAAGCCATCGGAATTACTGATGACTTTTTCTTCTTTTCAACTTCTTTTATGCCTTCTTGATAATAATAATTGGCATCTTCATACATTATTTGTTTTTCTTGTTCTTCTAATTTGTTTTGTTCTTCTATGTATGCACTATAAATAAGCAATTCTAGTATTTCACTGTTTTTTACTCTTGTTCTTTTATAAATATTATTTGCTAACATTCCAAAATAACCTGTTAATAGTCCTTGTTCTTTCCAAGACTCTATATATGTATTTATTCTTTTCTTAGTTTTATTATCAGCTATATTGTATATATTTTCTGATGTAAAATTAAACGTGTCAAATAGTTCTTGAAGTCTATTTTGTGTTTGCTTTGATGTTTTATTGTATAGTTGCTTTAATTGTTCCATATAATTGTCGTGTACTTTCCACATATAGCACCTCTATTCTAATGATATTTTTGCTTCATTTAATTTACATGAAATGTTATTACTTATACTATCATTTTCTTTGTTTTCAAAATGTATTTCATTATTAGAAATACTTAAATATATAATTTTATCATATATTTTGTTGCCATATTCTACTTTTAACCCTTTATTGATTCTTGGATTGTATGTTCCTAGCTCCATTTTTTTCTCCTTTCTCTTTTGAAATATTTTGTTTTTCATTGTATTGTTTTTGGTTATTATTAGCCATTTTATTATTTACTTCAATATTCGTTGTATCTTTTCCTATTGTTGCCATATTTTCTAAATTTCTTACTATATTTTCTTGATTTTGTTTATCCACTTTTTCAAGCTCTGATGTACTATCTAAGTCGTCAGGTAGCATATCAATTATACTTGCATCACTTAATAGTCCTCTCAATTTCAATGCTCTTGTTGTCTCAGTGTCTTTGTCAGTTGGTAGATTTCTTTGCAAATCTATTTTTATACTCCTAAAATCATAAGATTTGTGTTTTCTTTTATTAATTCTATCAATGATTGTTTCCCATCTTCTTAGTATTGCTTGTTTAAAGTGTTTATCAGCATCAGTTATCATTTGTTCCAATGCAAAAAACTTTCTGTCTAATGCACTTGCGTTGTCTGCATTTGTAAATCCTAAATCTGTTATGTTAGGTACTCCACTTATCATTGCTATTAAGTCTATTAATGTCTTTTTATGATTTTCTAATGCTGTATCTTGAATTGATTTTTCTACCCATGCTATGTCTCCTGTATTATCTGGTGTATAAAATACCTGCATTTTTAATAGTGCTTTGTCTTCTTCTTCTCTTGCTTTATTAACTACTTGTTTAGGTTGTCCATTTTCATCTACCTCTGGATTTCCTTCTGCGTCTAATTTTGTTGTCATTAGTTCATTTTGTGGCGTAAAACCTGTTATTTTTAACTTAGCATCATCATTGTATTGAAATGTATTTCTACTATTTTGTATTACTCTTTCATAAGCACAAATTAAAGAGACTACCAATTCAAAACTTGATAGTCCCATTTCATTTTCTATTGCTATACAAGGTAGCATATTCCATTTGCCTTTTTCAAATTTTTGTTTATCTTCTTGCAATTTTGCATAGTCGTTTGGCGTTGGTGAATAATACCTTTTACCATTTATTGTTGTTAATTCAACTATTGTTATATCTGCACCAGTTTTATTTTTTTCCACCCATTTTCTTAATTGTCCTATTTGTTTTACTGGCGTTGAATAATCAAATATTCCTATTGTATTTAAAGCACTCTGCTTTGTATATACTATTTCATTATCTTCATTTTCGTATAATACTTCATAACAGCCTCTCATTCCGAAATAGTCAAATGCCAAATCAAAAAATTCTGTTGAGTCATCATTATATTTACTTATATAATCTATTAATACCTTCAATTCCTCGTCTTTATTTGCATCTGTATTAAATACTTTGTTCAACAATTTTTTTATTATATTTAATTTCGTTGGGTCTGATATTTTTTCAACATCATATACAGGTGCCTTTCCCGCGAAATAACCTGTTACCATTGAATTAATATAATTTTCAAATGCAACTTTTATTTTATTGTCATCTAAACTTACTAGTTCAGAATTATCTGTTTTTCTTCTTATTCTTTCATATAATTGTTTTCTTGCGTTCCATTCTTTATCCGCTAACATTAATATTTGAGCTACACTATTTTCATTCTCTAGTGTTTCTTCGTTCCATTGTATCATTTTGTTTCCTCCTATAAAGGTTTTATATAACCAAATTGTAATTTCTTTTGATTTATGTATTTTTCTACTGCATATCTCATTGCATCCATTAAATGGTTAAAATCATCTATCGGCTTGTTTATTTTATTTCCAAACTTGTCCTCATCCCAAGTATAATTACTTATTTCTGTTATAAAATTTACACATCTAGGATGTATTATTATTTCAAAATCTTGTATAAATTGAATACCATTATTTATACTGTCTTTGCCCTTTAATGCCCCAGTAATATGTCTTAATCCTAGTCCCCTTAGTTCATCTATTGACTTTGGTTCTGCACTATCTGCCGTTATCTTTTCTTTTGAGTAACCCATTTTGTTTATCTCATCATAGATTGCTTTGTTACTCATTCCTTTTTGATATATTTCATCATATACATAAATCTTCTTATTTTTTAAATCTATTGCACCACAAAATAGTGCTGTTGGGTCGTTTGTATAACCAAAATCTAACCCAAAAGCACTATCTAGATTTCTTATTGTATTTAATTCGAATTTTTCTTCTTTCCAATTTTCATAAACTAATCCATCAACTATACCCCAATTACCTAATCCAGCAACTTGATATCTTCTAGGATTATTCTTTTTCATTCTTTCAAATACTTTTTTGTCTGCTTCATCTAACCATTCATTGCATAGATAGTTTGTTGTCATTGCTAATGTGTCACTATCTTTAACATCAAAAAACCTTTTCTTAATCCAATGATGTTCATTCCAAGGGTTTAATGTTATTGTTATTTGTTTAAATAAACCCTCTGGAACCTCTCCGTCTTATACTTTCATCTATTACATCAAAATCAGATTCTTTTGTTATTTCGTATGCTTCTTCAATCCACAACCAACATAAAACACCAATATCTACTGATATTGATGTTACTTTTAATGGATCATCTAAACCTCTAAAATAAATTTTTTGTCCTGTGGGCTTATATGTCATTTCTAATGGGCTTTCTTTTATTTCCCAGAAGCTATCTACTTGTAATCTATGTATTGCCCATTTTAATTCTGTAAAACAACTATCTTTTAATGTTCTAAATGTCTTTCTAATTACAAGAGTGTTAGCTTCTTTATATTTCATCATATTGCATACTATCCACAATGCTGTTGTTTTTGATTTTTTGCTTGCTCTTGAGCCCTTGCACACTCTATATCTACATTTACAGTGCCAATATTCTGCATAACCTTTTCCAACTATGCTCTGTAATGATAATTTGTTTATTTGTTGCTGTGCGTTTTTATTTGTTATTTTACTCTGTAATGTCATCTCGTATCACCACTGGTATATTTCCAGTTACATTTACCTTTTCTTTAAATGTGCCATATCTCTTGCCAAGTAATTCTGCACATTTTGTTCTATCTTGTAATGAGGCATCTAATCCGAATTGATCTTTTTCTTCTCCTCGCATTACTTTTGTCAAGTATTGTAACACTTCTTCTTGTGAGGCAATTCTGTTATCTTCTAATTCTTGTAATCGTTCTTGAATGAAATAGTTAAGTTTTGTTAAGTTTTCTGCACCTATATTCTTTGCTGTCTTAAAACTATAACCTGCTCTCTTTGCACTTTCTGTTGCATTTGCTGTTTCTACATAATAATCTATAAATCTTTTTTGTTTTTCTGTTAGTTTGTTATAATCTTTTTCATCTTCCATCTGCCTCACTTCCTTTTCTATATTCCTCTATTAGATATTTCATTACCTCTATTTTGCTATAACATTCTTCTTTCTGTTTATATCTATCTTGTAATTCAAACTCATCTGTTTCTTCATTATATACTTCTACCATTTCTCTTTTTAATATTTGGTATTTAGTACAATACTTACAATTCTTTTCACTGTAAAACTGAAAACTATTTATTTTATATATCTGTCCTTTTATAGATAAGGCATATAATAACTTATTAATGTTTTGACTTACATTCATTGCACTACTGACCTCATGGTTTTATGATTTTTTAGAAAATCTTTTGCACTCCAATATTTAAGTCCTTTTTCTTTGCACTTTTTTATATATTCTTCTGCTGTCTGTTTTGTCCACTTCATATCTCTTTTCCTCTCTTTCACACTGCTTATTATATCTGCATAATTCACACTTATATTTCATACAATTTTCGTAATTAATCTTCTTTTTCATAGTACGCACACTTTGTTATGACTACGTCATTTAAGGCGGATATTCTTATCTCGCATAGGTCTTTATCTTTATTTTTACAATTCTTACAATTTTCTTTTACATATTTCTCATATCTTTCTTGATTAGTCATAACAACACCTCTTTCGTTATTTTATAAAATACTAGAAAATGATGTAACTGCACATCACTTTATACTATTTTATAGAAAACTAAAGCCTCGTATTAACATAGTAATACAAAGCTTTTCAAAAGATTCTTCTTTTTCCAATGCACATTTCTATTTATATACCTCTAACATGCAAAAAGGTTAAGGCTTAACTAGAATCGCCTTACATTTTATATGAATTACCAAAGGATAAATAAGGATTTTGGAATTATTTATATTAATTTATCTAGTATCCGTTAATAACTAATTTTCAACTATTTTCCAATCTTCTGCCAACATATCAGCTTGACTTGCTAGCCAGCCTAATTGAGTACCTGACGTTCCTACAAATGCTATTGCTTTATTTCCTATTGCATCATGCTCTGCATTTACTATTTCATTATTAGCGTTTTTATAGCTGATACTGGTTGCTAATTCTATATATTGATTCTTTCCATTCCAGCCTTGTCTTTGCACTCTTTGGCCTGCTTTTAATAATTGTATTGCTTTACCAAAATCCATTTAATTTTCCTCCTCTAACTTGATACATTTATTTTCAAATTTTTTATATGCGTCAAAGTATAATTCTTTTTTGTCTCCGTTATATGTTAGTTCGTAATACATACCGTCAAACAATGTTGTACTTAACAACGCTTTATGATTTTGTAATGTTTTACAATACCAAACATCAAATACTTCAAATTCAGGTATATTATCGCTTTTATCTAAATGCTCTATTGCATACTGTTTTACTATTTCTTTGCATTTCTCAATAAATTTTTTACTTCCCATAATTTCACCTTCTTTCTTGCAAAATAATAAAGCTTATCTTTTGATAAGCTCTTTCATTATCATTTTATTTCTTCTATAGTCAATCTATTGGGCTCTATTCCGTTTTTTAATTCTGCTGTAAATTCATTTATCTTTTTGTTTTTACTCTTGTATTCTAAATTTTCAGCCAATTTTTCGCTCACAGTCTTTTCTCCGCCAGTTAAGAAATTTATTTCATTATATTTTGCAATAATAGTTATTTTAAAAGCCTTTGATCTTTTCTCCCACTCTTGTCTTGCAGCACAGCTTAACGGTAATTTACTTTGATTGAATATTTCTGGCCCCTTAGTCAAATTATCTTTATATTGATATTTCCCATCTTCATATGAAAAAAAAGTACTTATTTTATTATCATATTTCTTACAATGTTCAATACATTTCTTTATCTCTTCTTGACTCTTAGTGCTTCCTTTAATGCCAAAATCTATAATGCTATTATTTTCTTCTATCAATTCTTTTAGCGTCTTTAATCCATATAATTTTATATCTTTACATTCGTCCATATTGCTAGTTATGTGTTCTAAAACGAAGTCAAAATCTGAATAGTCAATTTCCTCTAATTTAGTATTGGGCCATCTTTTTCTTATATTTTTTAAAGTCTTTTTTGCATTTTCAACTGTTGTAATGTCGTACGTCATATATAACACCTCCTTCTCAAAGATATTATATATGATCTATTTTGCAAATGTTGTCGAAATACGTCGAAAGAGCCAACTTTTTGTTAGCCCTTTTCTGTTTATATAGTCTTACCTATCTATCCACGATACAATTATAACACGTTTTTTTGACAAAAAAGTCTCATTTTTGTCTCACTTTTGGCTCACTTTTTTTTATTTCTTTATGTACTGCATATACAAGCTCGCTATGTCTACGCTTATATGTTCCTTCTGACATACCTTCATTTATGATGTCCCACTTATCTTGTCCTAGTTGATATTGATGTTTAAATATGTATTTTGCATTCTTGCTGATTAGCTCTATTGCTTGATTTACAATCTTTATTTCTTTTGATGCTTCCTTAATATTTGAATCTTCTTGTAGCTTAATAACACTGTCTAATACTCTATCTGATGTTGAGTATGGAGCTTTTGGCATTCCATCTACATCTACAGCGCATAAGCTCATTATATCATCTCTTATATTCATCAACTTAATTTGATTGTAATTATATCTCTTTAAGCACCCTTTTGCTTCTTTGTATTCTTCTTTACTAAGTTTCATTTGTACCTCCTACAATTATATCTTTACATTTTCCGGATGCACTGTTAGTTTTGGTGGTTCAATCTGCTGTTTTAGTACTCCTAGTTGATACAGACTGAATGTTTCCTTATATCCGTACTTCTTATTTTGGTATAGAAACGTTGTTGCATTGTTTCTTTTTACAAATTCATACTTTTGACCATTCTTAATTATCATTTTTGGTATCTTCATATGTTTTCCTCTTTCTTTTTCAAATTCAATACATTTTGTACTTGTTTTTTGAGAACTTTACTCAATTTTTTATATAAACTTTACTGTTTTTTGTTTATTTTGTAATTTATAATAATTCTTGTAATGTTTTTATTCTTTCATCAGTTCTAATCTCTAAACACCATAATACAGTTTCTTCTTCTTTAGTTTTTGATTTTTCTCTTCGTTTAGATATATCTTTTAATTTACCTTTCAATTCTTCTATTGTATCTTCTATTTTTTTCTTTGAAATATAATTCTTATCTACATAGTCTAAATCTAATTGTTTTGAGTATTCTTCATTTTCTTTTTGTAGTTTTTCTACCTCAAACTCTAATTCGCAGTTTTTATTGTTTTTTTCTATTTGTTCTTCTTCTAATTCTTCAGAATATGATTTCCAACTTTCATTCTCTTTTTGTAGTTTTTCTATTAGATTTAATATAATATCGTCATAAACTAATTCATTTTCTCTTTTAGCATATTTTTTTAATTCTTTTGTTCTCTTTTTTACAAATTCAACAGCTTTCTTTTCTTCCTCGTTCATAACTCACTCCTCACAGTAATGTAAAATATCATTTTCCATTTTATATGTTTTTTTAGTATGTATATCTACATAGTATATTATCTCATTTTTGTAATCATCTTTAACAGGTTCTATTGTGATTGTCCCACTTGTAGTTATATTCAACGCAATACTTATTATTGCAATGAGTGTTCCTGCAAAAAATCCCAAAATAAATCCTCCCAATCCATCCATAATTTATTCCTCACTTTCCAATAGTTTTTGCAGAACTCTCTTTTGCTTGCCTAACTGTATTATTACTGCATCATTGTGTTCATAAGCTATCATTTTGTTTATTTCTTCTATCTTGTCTTTTATTTTTTGCTTTGGAATATAATTATTATCTACTATATTTTTATTTTTTTCTTGTATATCTCTAAACTTTTCGTATGTTATTTTAGATTTTTTTAATTCTTCATTCTCTTTTAATACTCTTTTATAATCTGATAAAATATGTTCCAAACTTATTAAATCTTCTATATCTAATATTGCTGTTATATTTTCATCTTTTGCATCTATTTCTTCTTTAGATAATTCTATTATTTCTTCTATGTTCTTTATATCTTCTTCTATACTATTTCCTTTCACTAGAACACCTCCTAATTTTTTGCTTTAAAATTATAGATTGGTTTTATTATTTTTTTAATCTCCACTGTGTCTTGTATATTCTCTATTATTTCTTGCATAGATTTATACACAAACGGAGCTTCATCTATCGTTTCTTCTACAACTGATGTTGTATATATACCTTCCATAGCTTTTTTAAATTTTTCTAGTTCGAACGTTTTTTTTGCTTTCATTCTTGACATTATTCTTCCTGCTCCATGTGGTGCGGATTGATTCCAGTCCTTATTTCCTTTCCCTGCCGCTATAATACTTCCATCTCTCATATTTATTGGTATTAGAACTTTTTCGCCTTTTTTAGCTGATATAGCTCCTTTCCTCACTATATTATCTTCAAAAGATATATAATTGTGTATTGTTTCAAATCTATTGTTCATAATAGGTGGATAATCTATTTCTGGAACATATGTTAATTGAAAATAGTTCATTAAAATTTCTTTTGCTATTTGCAATCTGTTCAAACTTGCATATTCTTGACATATTTTCATATCATGTAAATACATTTCTCTATATTTTCCTTCTAAATAGCATAAATCTTTTGGCAAATTAGGTTTATTGTTTTTATATTCTTTCTCTAATTCTTTTAATGCTTTTTGTATTTCTGATTTTTTCCCTTGTTGTTTATATTCATTAATTAATTTTTCTTTTTTATAAAAATATTCTTCTTTTCCAGAACATAATTCTATTGCTAAGTTTTGATAATAGTCAGCTACTTGTTTGCCTAAATTTCTACTTCCTGTGTGTATTACTAAATATTTGTTACCTTCGTCATCTATATCAACTTCTATAAAATGATTTCCACCACCTAATGTTCCTAATGCTCTAGCAAATTTTTTACTTTCTTTTAATTCTCTCAAACAATACAATTCTTTTATTTTTTCAAAATCCATTATTTTTTGTTTTCTTATATTTCTTCCTGCTGGTATATATTCATTTATTATATAGTCTAGTTTCCCTAAATCTAAATTGATATTACCTAATTCTACACATAGCATTCCGCAGCCTATATCTACTCCAACAATGTTTGGTATAACTTTATTTCCTAAATCGGCTGTAAAACCTATTACACAGCCTTTTCCAGCATGTACATCTGGCATTATTCTTACTTTACAGTCTTTAAATGGTTCTTGCTCTAATAATTCATCTATTTGTTTTATTGCTTCTTCTTCAATATTTTTAGTGAATATTTTTAAATCTCTATTAGCCGTTTTCACTATGTATCACTCCTCTCTCCAATTTTCATCTAACCATTTATCGAAAATTCTGTCTATTGTTCCAATTAACATTCCACTTATAATTAAAAGAATGCTATTATCTGTTAAAAGTACAGTTAAAGTTCCTACTACTAATATTAGCAAAACAAATAAAACAGATTTTATTGTTTCTTTCTTCCAATCTTCTTTCATATCTTATTTACTCCTTTACCAATTTTCTGCCACACATCGGGCAATAATTTATTTGAAAGAACTGACTTGGCTTATATCCATCATTGTCTTGTCCTTCTATTTCAACATATAACATATATCCCCAAGACTTTTTTTGATTAATAATTTCCATATGCGTTTCTTCTTCATTGTCTATATCTAATATTTTTTTATTATTTATTATCTTTTCACAGTATTCACACATATCTATTCTCCTTTTTCATAACTAATCACAAACCACAGCCATTTATATATAGGAGGATTACATTTTAATGTTAATCTTCTGGGAATAATATAGTAGTACCACTGGCTGTGATAATATTTCGCTCTATGGAATCCTATCTTTAACATATATATTCTCCTCCTAAATTTCTTCTAATTCATATATACTTGGTTCATCACAACCATTATAGTAAGAATAATGAACTAATCTTAATTCATCTCTACCTATTTCATTAAAATATTTTGCAAACATTTTTGAATACTTTTCAAATTCTGTATCTGTTAATAATCTTACATTTTCAAAATCTCCACTTGCTCCATATTCATAGTCTAGTTGATAATCTAAAAAGTACTCATATTCATTATTTTCATAATTCAATCCACTATTAATTGTAAAATCATTTTTAGTATGATAATTTTCTTTAACATTGTATTCTTTTAGTAATAAATCCCCTAACCATTCATCTTCATTGTTTAATTTATCTATTATATTTTGAAGTATTTTAAACCTTACACATTTTTTTCTTACATAATCACTCATTATTCTTCTCCTCCTAATAACTCTGGATTATCGTATATATTTCCAATTACTTCAATTTCTGCTTTATAATAACTTCTTATTTCTCCAAATGTAACACCCCTATCTTTGTTCTCTAAATCAACCAAAAGCCACATTCCATTTATGTCATCATATATAACTTTAAATTCTCCATCAAAAGCTGGTTCTTCATAATAGTAACAATCTAATAAAACTATATCTCCCTCGTATATTTCTTTTCCGTTTTTATCATCTAGTCCTGTGTATTGTCCTACAGTATCTTCTAGTACACTCCAAGCCGTTGTATCTTTCTTTATCATTATTGCTTTTCCTTGTCCCCACTTTTCTTGCACTAAATCACCATATTTCCATTTGTTCTCGTAATTTTTTCCTCTAAACTTTATTTCTCTATTCATCTTTTCCTCCTGCTTCATTTCCCCAACAATCCCAACCATCTACTGTTTGTCTTGCAAATAACTCTATTTTGGGAACCTGTCCAACTAGTTGAGTTATTCTTTCTCTTGCTTCGTCTGGCTTTCTGCTATGTTCCCTTCTCTCTGATATTATGCAACTGCTAACCTTGTTACTCTGTATTATTTTTCCTGGTTTTCCTTTAATTCCAATTAAACACACTTCACAATTACTCTTTGTATAAAAACCTATTCCAAAGCAAGGTTTCTTATTTATTTTATTTGTTTTTATCCAGCTGAATCCTAACGTTTTATATTCAAATCCCCAGCTTTCAATAATCTTCAAACATTCTCTTAAATTTGGGAAAGTAGCCCATATAAATAAAATACAGTCTTCTGCAGCAATATTTTGGATAAAATTTTTCATTTCTTCTATTTCTTCTAATCTCATAGTTTTATAATGTCCTTTTACTCCTCCGTCCCATTTTGTGCCATTTGTGTACATCTCCATAATTCCACGGAGGATCTGCGTAAATTATATTGTATTTTTTATTTGTGTTATATATATCTATGTACATTATTGTTTTCCTCCTGCTTTATAGCAATTAGCCTCAAACTGCTCTTTTGTTAGTATTGTTTTTATGTTCCAAAATTGTTTAACTTTTTCTTCTAAAAGCAATAAGTTATCTTCATTTTCTACAAAATACTTAAAACTACTATGTAATCCTGTCCTTATTTCTACTATATCTCCAACTTCTATTAAATCTATTAGTTGTTTGCTGTGGTTTACTATCACCTTTTTAAACATTTCATTATTGTAAAGTACGTCTTCTTTCATTCTAAAATCATTGATATAAATAATTCTGTCAAATCTATATATTCCAGCTTCATAATCTATGCTTTTAATTTGAGCTATTCTTCCTTCTTTTGTTTTCACATATTCTCCAACTTCTATTTTATTTCCCATATGAACCTCCCATTACTGCTGTAGAGCATCTATTAGCTCTATCTGTTGCTCTACTTTGTTTTGTAGTTCATTTATTTCTACTTGTTTTTTATCTAACTTATATCCTTTAATTTCAGCTAATATTACTAAATTAATAAGTATTAGTAAGATAACTACTGTATCTATAATATCCTTTTTATTCATTTTTTAATTTTCCTTTCTCTTTATCTAAGTATGTAACTGCTACTGCATATGCACTCCATATATCTGCTTTAAATCCATAAAACCAACCTGGATTCTTCTTTGTTCCTACTACACCAAATCTATCTATTAGTGCTTGTCTTATATTACAATCTTTGGCTTTCATTGAATTACATAAATCCATCTTTTCTTCTTTGCGGTATATATAATCATATACTGCTCCTAGTTCATCTGCTTCTTGTATAAATCTACCTATCCAAATGCAAGTATCAAAAACTTCTTTTCCAACTGGCATACCATAGCATGCTACCATCTCTATGACCACTTTTTCATATTCTGCATATCTCATGTGAAGAAGTAGCTCTTCGTTTTGAATTTTCTCTTTTTTTACTATCTTGTATGTTTCACTGTCTACAACACAATATGCACTCTCTATATTTCCGTGGATCTATTGCTAATATTTTCATCTTTTATCTCCAATTCTTCAGTTAAATACTGATATGTATATTTAGGATTATTTTTTCTTTGTTCTAGTTCTTTTAGATTTTTCAACGCTTGTATTAAATCTTTTTCTATAAACTTGTTTTTATATTTATCAATAAAAGTATTTTTCAATGACACTACTACATCTATTTCATCTTTTACTTTTCTTCTTTCTCCCCTTACATATTTCAATTGTTTTACTATTTTACATGCTCTAACTGCATCTATATTGTGATTTTCTATATAATGCAGTAGCTCATCTTGTTTAATATCCCAAATACTTTGTTGATTTCTTAACTCTGATAGTCTTTTATCTATATCTTGAAAGAGTGTTAATGTATATTTTAAAATATCTTCTATTTCCATATTCTCTCCTGTTTATCTAACTCTAATTTAATTTGTTCCCCTTCGGTACCCGTAACATACTTGCACTGTTTAACTCCTCGAAAATAAATGTTTTCTAATTGTTGACATCCGTCTACATAGTCCATATTTCAGTGCTTTTGCACAGATACCGAGTTAATTGTGGATAACTCATATCATTCTCCTAATAAATTCGTGTAATATGGTTCATATTCAAAGCTTCAAAACCTTTTAATGTTCTTTCGTAAACTGCTACCGTTTTACCTGTATACTCACATTTCTTTTTATCTATCGCTTTAACCATTCCCATATCTTCTAACTCTGACAAGCGTGGTGCGGTGTAATTTCTTTCCGTGCTAGGAATAAAACCTAAATCAAATAACTCCACAGCTAGCTCTTTGGCCGTCTTAGGCTTGTCCAATCTATTCAAAATTTGTATGTATCTTATTTTTGTTTTATCTTGTATATCATCAAATGACATTTGTCTTGTCTTTGCTGTTATTGTACTCATTTGTGTTCACTCCTTCCTTACAAACCTAATTCTTTTAAGGTGTATTTCTTGTTTACTTCCATTCCTTTATACATGCTGTTATCTGTTATGTATGGAAAAACTAGTTTATCATTGTCCTCACAAACTATTCTTATATAGGGATTTATCTCCGTTATTTCTTTTTTCTTTTGTATAAATTGTATTCTTTTTCTGAATGGTCTAATTACCTCTGCTAAATATTTCTTTTCTGTTTCATCAAGTACTTCTTCTCTCTCAAATACTGTTTCGTATTTGACTGGTCTTTCGACTTTGACTATGTCGTTCTTTTCCTCTCCATCTACATCTTTCAAATCCTCTGGGTAATATCTTAATGATGTAAAGAGATCGTTTCCATACAATTTATCTCCAGATACAATTTTCTTTAGTCCATTTCTGTATGTAACTATATCTCCATCCTTTAAGTCTGATTTTATAAATTTTACTTTTGTAAATTCATCTTCTGCCATCCACCATAATTCGTTTTCTTTAAGTGAACTACATTTATAGTCTCTATCACTAATTTCCTCTATTTTTACAATCTCTCCAATATTAAACCCATGTCCATGTTTTTTGGCTATTACTTTTACTTTATCTCCAACCTTAAATTTCATTTTATTTTTCCTCCTCTTTCCACTTTATTTTTCCTAGCAATATATCTTTTATTGCTCTTATTTTTTCTATTTTACTTAATTTCATAAATTCTTCTTTATTCATACTAATACCTCATAACTCCTGTAAATTCACTATTAGGTTTATTAAATTTTAAGTTTACTTTTCCAATCTCTCCAGCTCTTTGTTTTGCTATTTTTAACGTTACATCTACCACATTTGATTCATCTTCTTTTTCCTGATATAAAAACCATACATTGTCTGCATCTTGTTCTATACTTCCACTTTCTCTTAAATCTGCTAAAGTAGGTTCTGCTTTTGTTGCATTTCTATTTAGCTGACAAAGTCCGATAATTGGTATGTCTAGTTCTAAACTTAATAGCTTCAATGTTCTTGTTATGTCTGCAACTTCTTGCTCTCTTGATGGTAGTTTTTTGTTATTCTTTATAAGCTGTATATAGTCTATTATTACTAAATCTAATTGATTTTTATTTTTCAGTTTTCTTATTGTTGTTTCTATTTTTTGTATCGTTGTAGCTCTTGAAATTAAAGTGATTGGCAAATTTGATATATCTTCCGAAACATCTCTTATTTTTTCAAAGTCAGCTTCTTCTAAAGTTCCTCTTCTCATTTTATAAGAGTTTATTCTTGCTTTACTTGCAATTAGTTTTTGTATCAACTGTGTATCACTCATTTCTAAACTTATTATCGTTACTTCTTTGCCTTTTCTTGCTATATTCTGTGCTATTTGTAATGCAAGTGTTGTTTTTCCTACTCCTGGTCTTGCTCCTATAACAGTAAATTCTTGATTGTGCAATCCCAATATTTTGTCATCTAAATCTGTTATTCCTGTGTATAAAGAATAGTCGTTTCTGTTATTGTAATTACTTTCGATGGCTCCTAGAGTATTAACTACTTTTTGTACAAATGTTTCTGTTTTCTCGTTTACTTGCACAATATTGTTTATTTGTGTTTTTATATCTTCTGCAAGTATATTAACGCTTTCGCACTCCAGTACTTCCTGCAATTTTGTCTGTAGCACACTAAGCAATTTTCTCTTTTTCGATAATTCCATTAAGCTGTTATACACATTTTCTGCACTTGATGTTCTTATGAAGTCCCCCAATGAGATTATATAATCTAACACTTGTTTTCCATTTGCCTTAATCTTAGACTTAATCGTCAGCATAGATATTTCTTTATTTTCTGCCTTTAATTCATTAATTGCACGTATAATTTTTTTGTTACGTTCATTAACAAAATCTTCTTCACTAAGAGAATATTGTTCTTGCTCAAAAATTAGATAATACAACATTGCTCTTTCAAGCTCTTCATCGTACATTTTTAGCCTCCAGTATTCTGCGAATATCTTCTTTTTTCAACTTTCCTTGCATATACGCAACATATTGTTCTTCAGTTAAATCACTTGAATTAAAGCAAAGTTCTTCTTCATCTTTCGTTTCTTGTTTTTCTATTTGCTTAAAGTCATATCCATCTTTTCTAGCCCAATTTCTCAGTGTTGCCAAACAATCCTTATATTTCTTCCCTGTACTTTGCATATAATCATCAAGTTTTTGTATTCTCTCTTGATAATCTTTTGGAAAAAGCTCTATTAAGTTTTCGTATTGCTTATCAGTAAAAAACACGTTTTGGTATTCGCCATATTTTCTTTTTATATTTTCTTTTTTTAGTTTAGTTTCGTTTAGTTTATTTAATGTGTTACTATCTTGCTTACTGTCTTGCGTACTAACTTGCTTACCAACTTGCACACCATCTTGCGTACTAATTTGATTACTTTCTTGCGTACTTTTTGCTATAGTGTGTACTTTATAACTAGTTGCTTTGGTGCCATTTGCCTTAAAATCTATTAATCCTAATTGTTTTAGTGAATTTCTAGCCTTTAGAACTCCAGAACGAGACATTCCAGTGTTTAATTCAAGCAATATATTCGGTACTGTAAACCACTCTATCCAAGCACATTTATTGTTTATGTACATCAATGCATTCCACAAAGCAATTTGTCCTGTAGATAACTGTTTAACTTGTACTAAATCATAGAAAGCTTTAATTTCAGCTATGTAATTCATCTTGTCTTGTTTCTCCTTTCGTTAATCTAAAAGGACATAGAAATCTTATAAGAATTTTATAAGTATGTATTTCTATGCCCTCCTTTCTATAAATAATTTCGACCTATTAGTCTTATAAATTCTTCTCTTGTATGATTTTCTTCAAATTTCTTTTGTGCCTCTTTTTTTAATTTTTCATCTAATGTTTTACCGTATTTTCCATGAACTCCGTATGTACCTCTATGCTCTTCTGATGTTAGCCATACTTTAAGTCCATATTTTTCACTTATCTTTCTATTAGCAGTTCCAAAGAATATGTGATGTTCTTCTAGGTTATATGTTGCTCCTGTTAAGTAGCTTTCCTTTTTATCTTGTAATATTGATTTAGCCATTTTTTGCTTGTCCCCATTCTCTTGAATATTGGTTCTCTAGAACTCTTATTCTTATCTTATAGACATTTATTGCTTCTTGAGAGCTATCATATAAACCTTTTGCTATATCTCTATCTAATCTTAGTTTGGCTATTGCTGTTTCTCCTCTTGCTATATCTGCTAAATGTGTTACTGCTTGTCCTTCTGCTCTTAATTCTGTAAGTCTCTTACTTAAAGCCATTCTGTATAGATACTCTTTTTGTGCTAAATCTTTACTTCTCTTTTTCATTTCGGTTACTGCTGTTTCTAATAAGTTACTATATTTCTCAATTTCTTCCCACATATTTACCTCCTAAAAAGGAAGATCATCTTCTGCTGTTGTTTCATAATTTGTTGGGCTAAAATAATCATCTTGTTTTTGAATTAGCTTATCTTCTGGTATTTCTACACCATTCTTTATTGCTTCTATAGTTCTTAATTGCATACATTTTGTTGCAAATTTTAATTTTCCATCTTGAGCCTCATATTGTTCTCTTCCAAATACTCCACCAATCAATTTACCGATAAGTGTTTTTTCATCAAAACCCGTACTAGCAAAGTTGTATCCTTGATTTGATTTTTCTATGTTCTCAATCATTCCTTTAAAATATGGTGTACTGTTACCTTGTGTAAATTGTCTATATGTGCATTTCCATTTTGCTTGTGCATCTCTCTTTTTAGCCTCATCAAATTGTCTTTGATAATATCCTGCTTGTTCTCCTTCTGCTATATCAAGTGCTAATATTAATACTTCTGCATTTGTTGTTGGAGTATATTCAATTTTTACTCCTATTATTTTACAAATGTGTCCTCCTAATTTTAATTGTTCAAAATCCCCTGTATAAGCTTGTGCCTCATCATATCCTTGTGGTTTATTCATTCTCTTTTCCTCCTTCAATTTTATTTAATTCATAATAATTTCTTATAGTTGTATCAACCATTTTCAAGTCGTTATCTATCTTTACATCAAACATTTCCATTGGGCTTTTACAAGTTGTAAATCCATCACTTTGTGTTTCAAAATAATGTTCTTTCCCATCTGTCTTACAGAGCAATACGATTGAAAATAAGCCCTCTAATGTAATTTGGTTATCTAACATCTTACCCGATGTTTTTGCTTTTATTTTGCCTGTATCTGTTGTTTCTGTGTGGTGTAAAAAATATACTATATAGTCCTTAGGTGTATTTCTCATTATATAATCTATTAGGTTTCTAAAATTTAAAGCTATATCTGTAAATTTGTTGTAGCCCATTTCTTTAGCTCTATCAAACATTTCAAAAGCCATTAAATATTGACTATCATCTATAACATAAGTCTTTACTTTTCCTAACTTTAAACCTTTGATTATATCTGCATAGTGTGCATTTTCTACCGCTGGTAAGTGTTTTCTAAATGGCAGTGGTTTTCCAGCTATATTGAATATTCCAACTTCATTCTCGTTAAAATTTCTTAAAGAACAACTCTTTCCACTTCCACTTTCTCCTAATATTAAAACTGGTATTCCCATTACTTTATACTCAACCTTTCTCCTCTTGGCTCCAAATGAGCAAAAGGTAATTTCTTTCCTTTTTCTAATGCTTGTCTTATTTTGTCTGTGTCATTTTCTACTACTGTTTTTGTGTATTCAGCGGGCACTTCACTATCTATTGTTAATGCTTGCTTTCCGCCATTCTTTGCTATACTAAAATCAAATAAATTAGTTGAGAGCTTTGACTTTCCCATTGTTTTCATCGCATTATAAATACTTGTTTTCAATGTTTTTACTCTATTGTCTAATACCTTTGACCTATTAATTTGCTTCTGTCCCTCTTCTTTGTGAGCATTTGATTTTGCTTCTACCTCTCTAATTATCTTTGCAACATTCTCTATCTTGTCATCCATGTCGCCCTCAATACTCTCTAATGTGTCAAATATCATTTGTTCATCTATATCATCTTGATACAGCATGTTTATTACTTCTTCATAACCATTGCTTAATTCATATAAATTATTCATTACATACCCTCCATTTCATCAAAAACTCTATCTTCGTAATCTCTGTCTGCTTCTTCAAGCTCATGTTCGTATCTTGCTTGTCTATCTTCTGAATCCGTCGTTTCTATTATGTAACCATTTACTATTCGTACCATTTGACTTTTCCTTCCTAATTCTGTATAATTGAATACAGAGTTCATATTTATGTAATTCAATTGAGTTAGTAATTGCTGTCGAAATCTTTTACTAGCTCTTTTATTTTGTTTAAAATACTTTTTTCATTGTTGTAACTATTGCTTTCAGCTAGATTCTTAATTCTTTTAACTAATTCTGAAAGTTCTTCATTATTGAATCTTAAATCTTTGTTTTCGTTATATAATGCCTTATTTTCTTCTTGCCATTGATGTATTTCTGCTCTTTGTCCGTTTATAAGTTTGTCTCTGTTAGCAATTTGTTTTGATTTTGTTTCTATGACTTCTCTTAAATGTCTCTTTCTTTCAAACATACTATTTCACTCCTTTCAATTCTTTTAGTCTTAATTTTAGCTTTGCCATTGTTACCACATGCCATATGTAGCATTTATCTAGCTTGTCCATACTCTTCCTCCTTAGTTTAATAATTTGTTCGCTTTTTTCATTGCAAATTTGTATAAGCTGAATCCACTCAATCTATATACTGCTATTTGAACTGCTAATAATATCGCAATAAACTTTGTTATTTTTGTTGCAAAATATAATATAAAAAATGCTATTTCAAATAAGTTATACATATTTATCATCTCCTTTCTACCAACATTTTTGTTATTAAATTTAATGTTGTTTCTGCTTCAATGCGCTTTTTTCGTTCTTCCTCATACAGTTCTTTTGAAACTGTATTTCCTCCAACCTTAATTTTGTATTGTCCTCCTGGAGTCTTTCGATATTCAACTTCTCCATTATTTATCATTTTAAGAACAACCTCATGTCCTACTTTTAAACGTTTCATATACTGCCTTTGACTTATCCATTCTTCCATTTCTTGCCCCCTCTTTGTAAATTTTTTTCACATTTTTACTTTAAAAAAATATATTTTGTATAATCTAAATTATTTTCATTACAATACTTAATTATTGCTCCGCAAATTGTAGCTCCTGCTCCTTTTCCATTGCATTTAAACATTTTATTTAAATGTGTACGTTCTACGTTCAAAGCTCTAGCCATTTCTGATTGATTATTGTCAAATTTTTCTTTTAATAAAATTAATAAAGCCTTAATATTTGGTGTCATAATTTCACTTCCTTTCGTGTGATTTTTTTTAACAATCACATATTATCATTTGTGAAAAAAATTGTCAATACTTTTTGTGAATTTTTTTCACATTATTTTTTTGTTGCTTTTTTTCACAATTCGTTATATAATATTGTTAAATTACTTCACGCGAAAGGATTTATATTATGTTTGATAAGAAAAAGTTTTCTAATATATTGCAAAAAATATCTGATACTTACGAGTCAATCTCAGAATTTGCTGAAAAATCAAAAGTTAATAGAACTTATATTTCAAAATATATTAATGAAAAATTAGATGCACCACCATCTCCAAAAGTTTTATTAAAATTAGCGAATAATTCAAACAAAATAACAAACTATGAAGAACTAATGCTCACTTGTGGGTATCTAGAAAAAGACATGGAAATTGAGGAATTATTAAAAAAAACATTTCAGCAGTATCTTCCAACTTTAAAAAAATTAAATGTTGATAATGCATTAATTAATACAATGTATAATCAAATGCTAGAACCCCAAAAATATGCTAAAGAATTTAGTAAAATGGTATCAAAACTTCCTAATGATAAACAAGAAAAAGTATATACCATTAATTCTGAAATGCTACGTAAGTCAAATGAACTTATGGCTAATGCAATAAGCAACATTGGAATATTAACCAAATATGACATCGATTACACACTCTCTAACAAAGTATATATGTGTCCCGTCTATGGTCAAATAAGTGCAGGACAACCAAACTGGGCAGAGGAATGCATTGAAGGAAGATTACCTATTGATCCAAATCTTATGAATATAGTGGATCCAGAAGAATGTTATTTTTTGCGTGTAAATGGTGAAAGTATGAATAAAGTCGTAAAAAATGGTGCTTATGCTCTTATCCGTAAGACTGATTGGGTTGATGATGGAGAAATTGCAGTGGTATTAGTTAATGGATATGATGCTACATTAAAAAAATTTAGCAAACAAGGAGATTTTGTTGTTTTAGAGCCAATGAGCAATGACCCAAGTTTTAAAACGCAAATTTATACAAAAGATACTCCAATAAAAATAATTGGTAAATACATCGGAAAGTTTGAAATAAAAAACTAAAGATAAGTTGTAACAGACTTATCTTATTTTATAGGAGGAATCATGGCAAAGAAAACTAATTTTGAAGTCAATGGAAAAAAATATTTCCGAAAAACAAAAACAGTTGGGCATAAACCAGATGGTACAGCAATTAGAAAAACATTTTATGGCAATGGTGTAAATGAAGCTAATCAAAAAGCTGATGAATATATGAATAATATTAACAATGGAATGAGTCTTGATTATAAAGAGATGACTATTGATATGTTAGTATCGACATGGCTATATGATATAAAGGCAAATGATATTAATTTCAAACCAGGTTCTTTCTCGAGGTATGAAGGTATCTATAGAAATTATATCGTAGATAAAAAAATAAGCTATTTAAGAGTATTCTCATGCAAAACAGCCAATATTAAAGAGTACTACAATGAATTGTCTGCAGAAGGAAAAACGGAAAGTCAAATAACAAACTTAAACAAAGTTCTAAAAGGGGCTTTCAATTATGCGATTCAAGAAGGTTATATTCTAAGAAATCCATGTCAATTTGTTACAATTCCTAAATCAGAAAATGAAGATTTTGATGAAGTAGACGATGAAAATGACTATTTTGATAATACTGACATTGAAAAAATAATAGCTGAATGCAATAAAAGAATTGCTAGTAAGACTACAGACTATCTTCCATATTTAATTCTATTTTCAATCGGTTCTGGTCTTAGACTTGGAGAAGCAACAGGCTTACAATATAAATATTTTTCAAATTATGTAGTAAAAGTAAAAAAGGAATTATGCAAAATAAAAAAATTTAAAGGTAAAGAGATTGTTGGATACGAATATAAATTAATAACACCTAAAACGCCATCTAGTATCAGAGATGTAGACATTGCCTCGCATTTATTTGATACAATAACAAATTATATTGATACAGTTGTTGTAGAAACATATAAACGCAATAAAAAAGAATTTGACGACAATAGCCTAATTTTTGTTAATGAAAGTTGCAATATAATTGACCAATCTAATCTAAGAAAAAAATGGGTTAAGTTCTTGAAAGAAATAGATGTTACATATAAAAAATGGCATGCATTAAGGTCCGCATTTGCTTGCTTATTGTTTTTATGTAGTGCTGATATAAAAACCGTTCAAGAATTGCTCGGACATGCTGATATAAATACCACAGCTAAAATATATCTTCATGTTTTCCCTGATACAAAAAAGAATGCTGTAAATCTTCTTAATCAGAAACTGATGTGATAAAAGTGTGATAAATTTAAAAAGAAAAGAGTAGCAAGTTTCTTATAAATCTTGCTACTCTAGGTTTCTGGTCGAGGTGACAGGGATCGAACCTGCGACCTCATGGTCCCAAACCACGCGCGCTACCAACTGCGCTACACCTCGAAATAAGTACTTTTTAAAAAGTACTTATTTAATATATCACAGATTTTAATTTTTTGCAATATTTTTTTGATATTTTATATTAAATTTTATTTATTTTCCATTTTTCATTTTTATGTAAAGTATTTTTCTTGTTTTTTATTGCTATTAATTTCTTTTCGTGTTAAAATAATAGTATGGTTTTTCTAGAAATTCTTTTTAGAGAATTTCGCCTTACTACAATCAAAGGAGGCATTACCATGGCGAAAAAAACTAAGTGGGCAAAGTTTGTCAACAAGAATGTTCCTCAGGTATGGTTTTGTCACAATCCCAATATTGAATTGGAATTTGGTAGAGCCTACATCGTGGAAGATGAATGGAAGCTCGGTAAGTATAACATAGTAAAACTTATCGATTTTCCTAGCTACTTTTTGGCCGATGCATTCAAAATTACTTCCACTTAAATTTTTCCCAAAAACCGTGTACGGTTCCTGCCTTTCGGCAGGTTTTTATTTTTTTGCAAGAGTTACTGATATTTGATATTCTTTATTGCTTCTAATAAGTTTTATGTTTACTATTTCTCCCACATTTTTTCCATATATATATGTTCTAAGTTCAGACATTTTTTCTAGCTCTATACCGTCTATTTCTAGCAATATGTCACCCCTTTTTACTCCTACTTTTTCTGCTGGTGAATTTTTTGTTATGTCTGCTATATATATGCCTTTATCTAATTTAATATTTTGGTCAAGTTCTTGATTTATATATGGTACAATGTTTTTATCATATGCAAACACCCCCAGTGAGGGCGTTATACATTCGCCTGTATTCGTTAATTTTTCTATAATTGGTTTTATTATATTTATTGGAATTGCAAAACCAATCCCTTCTGCTGATGTAATTTTTACAGAGTTTATTCCTAAGACTTCCCCATTTATATTAATTAATGGGCCTCCACTATTTCCTGGATTTATTGTTGCATCTGTTTGTATTAGATCTTCCATGTATGATGTTTTATTATCTTCTTCTATTTTAATTGTTCTATTTAATCCACTTATTATTCCAGATGTTACGGTCCTTTGAAATTCGAAACCTATTGGGTTTCCTATTGCATAGACTTGTTCTGCAACTTTTATTTTATCTGAATCTCCTAAATCTAGATATTCCAAATTATTTACATTTATTTTTATTATGCTCAAGTCTAAATCTGTGTCTGACCATACTACACTTGCTTTATAATTTTTCCCATTTTCTAAAGTTACATAGCACGTACTATTTTTCTCTCCTGACACATGTTGATTTGTAACAATATATCCATCCTTTGAAACTATAAAGCCTGTTCCCAATCCTAGATTACTTGCACCATCTTGTAAGAAAATTGTAGTCCCTTTATTGGCAATTTTAGAGATTCCTACAACAGCATTATTTACGTTTTCTATCAATGTAGAAATATCTTTTTCTTCTGCTTTATTCGATACAGACGTTGGCTCTGCAGTGTAATCACTTGCATAATTTTTTTCTGTTGTGAAGGATATGTACACGCAATATGCTAATGCCACAAATGAAATTATTAATATTATTATTGCAATAGTTTCTAAACTTTTAATTATTTTCTGCCCTCTATATTCTCTCAAACTAATTCCTCCAATATCCATTTTTTCTTATTATTACCATTGCGTTTCGTTTTATTCAAATCATCTTCATTTGATTTAATTTTGTTGTTTACAAAATGTATTATTGCACACTTGTTATTTGGGGCTGTGTTTCATGCAATTTTGAAAATCACAATTTTTTATTACTAATAATGTCGATTTTTTTCTACGGAATTACAACTTTTTTATTGCAAAATCATCTCTACAATGGTAAAATGTGACCGTAGGTGATTTAAGTGAATAAAAATAAAATATATAATGAAAAAACTGTTCATAATTTTAGAGAATTAGTATCTTATTGTGCTACAAACTACGGCGATAGAACAGCTTTTACTATAAAGGATTCTAAAAAGAATTTACATGATATTTCGTTTATAGAATTTGAAAATAATATTAAGGAACTCGGTTCTGCCCTACTTGATTTAGGGTTAGAAAATAAAAAAATTGCACTAATCTCCCAAGATAGATATGAGTGGTGTTGCAGTTACTTTGCAATTTCTACATCTAATAATGTGGTAGTTCCTCTTGACCATCTGCTTCCAGAAGTTGAGCTTCAAAGACTTCTGATTGAAAGTAAGGTTGATGCTATTATTTTTGATAAAAAATATACTAAATGGGTTCAAGAAGTCTGCAAGCAAGAAGGCTCAGCACTAAAATATCTTATTTGCATGGATAACGTAAATAATGAAGATAATATTCTTTCCTATTCTAAGTTAGTAGAAAAAGGCAAGAAATTAATAGAAGATAAAATGTCAAAGTATGAAAATATTAGTATTGACGTAAATGCTATGTCTATTTTAATTTATACTTCTGGTACTACAAGCAATCCTAAGGCAGTAATGCTTTCGCAGGGTAATATTTGCTCTAATTTATCTGCCATGACAACATTAATAAAATACCACCCAGATGATAGTATTTTGGTATTTTTACCATTACACCATACATTGGCATGCCTTGCAAGTTTCTTATTCTGCTATTTTATTGGTTTTAGACTTTGCTTTGCAGATAGCATCAAAGATATTGGAAAAAATTTAGTAGAATACAAGATTAGTGGTTTAGTATGCGTACCTGCTGTTTTGGAAATTATGTACAAACAAATTATGCGAGGAATAAAAAAATCTGGAAAATATATTCCTTTCAAGATATTGTCTGCAATTTCTAACTTTCTTTTGTTTTTCCACATTGATTTACGTAGAAAGTTTTTCAAAGACATTTTAGACAATCTTGGCGGAAACATGAGAACTATTATTTATGGTTCTGCATCTTCCAATAAAAAGGTTATACATTTATTTAATACTATTGGCATTGTTATGATACAGGGCTACGGATTAACAGAAACTTCTCCTGTTATTGCATGTGAAAATGACATTTATCATAGTGAGAAGGGCTCTTCTGGTTTTCCTTTATATAATGAAGAAGTTAAAATAGATAACCCTGACGAGACTGGAACAGGTGAAATTTTGGTAAAAGGTCCTAATGTTATGCTTGGGTATTATAATAATCCAGAAGCCAATAAAAAAGCCTTTAAAGATGGATGGTTTTGCACTGGGGATTTAGGAAGATTTGGCAAAGATGGTTGTTTGTTTATATCTGGCAGAATTAAAGATTTAATTGTTTTAAGCAATGGGAAAAAAGTTTTCCCAGAAGAGATTGAAGCTCTAATAAACAAATTAGATTACGTTGAGGAAAGCATGGTTTATGAGCACAATGATAAAGTATGTGCAAAAATTGTGTATTCAAAAGATAATCAATTACTAAAAAATCTTTCAGGAGAAGAAATACATGATTTAATCGAACCAGAAATAAAAACATTAAATAAATCTAACTTACCAGTTTATAAATATATTAAGGAATTTACTGTAACTGATGAACCTTTAATAAAGACTACTACACAAAAGATTAAGAGACATGAAGAGATGCGAAATTTAAAGAAATAATATAGGGTGAATTATTATGAATAGAAAATTATACGATCTAACGAATCCACAAATGAACATATGGGCTACAGAGCAGTATTATAATAATACTGCGGTTAATAACGTTGGTGGCACTGTGCTTTTAAAGGCAAAATTAAATTTTAATATTTTGCAAAAAGCTGTTGCCAATGTTCTGAGAAAAAATGATAATTTTCATATTCATATTACAAAAGAAAATAATGTTGTTAAACAGTATTTTGCGTTTGAAGAATATGTTCCTGCAATTGTTGAAATAAAAAACTTGCAGGAACTACATAAGGTTGAGTCTGAGCTATGCCAAGAAAGTTTTGATTTACTTTCTAGCAAGCAATTATTTGAGACAAAATTATTTAAACTTCCAAACAATCATGGCGGTGTAATTGTGGTTATGCATCACATTATATCAGATTCATGGACTTTAGGTTTGTACTGTAACGAAATAGTAAACGAATACCAATCACTACTTGATGCTGAAAACATTGAAAGTGATAGCTCTTTATGTGGCCAATTCTCTTACAAAAGCTTTATTAAAGAAGATATTGATTATTTAAATAGTGATTCTTTTGAAAAAGATAAAAAATACTGGAATGATGTTTTCGAGACTATTCCAGAGGTTGCTACTGTGCCTTCAACAGTAAAAAAACTAACTAACAAAATTACATGTTCTGCTGCAAGACAAGCATTTAATATTTCTAAGCAGAACTCTATTAAAATTTTAGACTATTGCAGAAAAAATAGAATTTCTGTATATAATTTTCTTATGGCTATCTATTCAATTTACATAGGTAGAGTTTCAAATCTTGCCGATTTTGTAATCGGAACTCCAATTTTAAATAGATTAAATAAAGCAAATAAACAAACTAATGGAATGTTTGTAAGTACAGTGCCTTTGCGCATAAACATAGACCAAAACTCGTCTTTTATAGACTTTTCTAAGAAGATTGGAGCTTCTTGTTTTAGTATATTAAGACACCAAAGATATCCATACCAATGTATTTTGGAAGATTTGAGAAAAAAAGATTCTAACATTCCAAATTTATATAACATTATTTTATCTTACCAGATTACTAGCACAGTAAATGATAATATTGATTGTGAATCTCATTGGATTTTCAATGGAAATTGTGCCGATGATATGCAGATTCATATTGTTGATTACAATGGTTCCGGAACTTTGAGTATCTTTTATGATTACAAAACTTCGAAATATGTAAAATCTGAAATAAAACAAATGCATGAACGTATTAATCATATTATTGAACAGGTTTTACAAGATGATAGCATTAATATTGAAAACATAGAAATTGTAACACCAGAAGAGAAATTGCAAATTTTAAAAGAATTTAATAACACTAAAACAGATTATCCACGAAACATGTCTGTAATTGAATTATTTGAAAATCAAGTTAAGGAAACTCCAAATAAGGTAGCCGTTGTTTTTGAAGATTCAGAACTTACATATGATGAATTGAATAAAAAGGCAAATCAACTTGCAAATATTCTAATAGCAAATAAAGTTAAACAGGGCGATGTTGTCGGAATTTTCTTAGATAAGTCATTGGAGATGATTGTGTCTATTTTAGCAATATTAAAATGTGGTGCAATTTATCTGCCAATTGATATACATTATCCGGATTCTAGAACTAACTACATAATTAAAAATTCTGGAGCAACTACTATTTTAACAGATACAGACACAGAAGAGTTTAATTTAAACACTATAAATGTATCACTTAGTGAAAATTTTTATAAATTAAGTAATACTTCTAATATACTACGCAATTTTGATGCTGAAGCTCCTGCATATATTATGTATACATCTGGCTCAACTGGAACCCCTAAGGGTGTATTAATTGAAAACAGAAGCATTGTAAGGCTTGTTAAAAACACTAATTTTATAAAATTTAACAAAAATGACAGAATGTTACAAACAGGCTCTATCGTATTTGATGCTTGTACTTTTGAGATATGGGGTGCCCTTTTAAACGGACTTTCTATATATATTATTAAGAAGGAAGATTTATTAAACGCACACACTTTAAAGAATTATATAGAAAAAAATAAAATTTCTATAATGTGGCTAACTGCCCCATTATTTAGCACGCTTTGTGAAGAAAATGCAAATATTTTTAATGGAGTAAAATATTTATTAACTGGTGGAGACGTGCTTTCTCCAAAACATATTAATAAAGTTAGAAAATATAATCCTAATTTAACAGTAATAAATGGCTATGGTCCAACAGAAAATACTACTTTTTCTTGCTGTTTCAAAATCGAAAAAAATTATGTTGATTCCGTTCCAATCGGAGGACCTATTACAAATTCAACATGTTATGTTGTTTCTAAATCCGGAAGTCTGCAACCTGTTGGTGTCCCTGGAGAATTGTGGGTTGGTGGCGATGGAGTCGCAAAGTGCTACATAAATAACGAAGAAATGACTAAGCAAAAATTTATTGAAAATTATATGGGCAACAACACAGTATATAAGACTGGTGATCTTGTAAAATGGCTTCCTGACGGTACAATTCAATTTATAGGAAGAATAGATAACCAGGTTAAAATTAGAGGTTTTAGAGTTGAATTAAGCGAAGTAAATAATAAAATTCTAGAATTTTCTAACGTAAAGTCTAGCTACACAACTATTTACACAAATAATAACGAAAAATTTATTTGCAGTTACATTATTCTTAAAAATGGCATTTCTACAAATGAATTAAGGAGATATTTAAAGGAAGTATTACCTATTTACATGGTTCCAACATATATTGTGCCAATGGTTAGCTTTCCACTAAATGTGAATGGAAAAATAGATAAAAACTTGCTTCCAACACCAACAATAACAACAAACGAAAATATTATAAGCCCTAGAAACAAAACAGATAAAACTTTGGTTTCTATTTTAAAGAAATACTTGAAATTAGAAGCAGTAAATTTATCGAACTCTTTTGTAGAGCTAGGAGGAGATTCTCTTTCTGCCATAAACATTATCGCAGAAATTGAAAATAAATTACATGTTCAACTACATATAAAAGACCTTTTGAACATGGCTAGCATAATGGATATTTCTGACTATATTGCTAATACTAGAACTCAAAATACAGCTTTTGTTTTAGAGAAAGCTCCTAAAATGGATTTGTATCCACTTTCTTCTGCTCAAAGAAGAATTTACTACGCATGTAAAATGGTTGGAGACGATACTCTAGTTTATAATACACCTTGTGCACTTCTAATAAATTCTCGTTTAGACAGTAAGAGGATTGAAGGAGCATTTAAGCAAATTATTGAAAAGCAAAGTAGCTTTAGGACTATATTCGTGTTAGATGCAGACGAAGTAAAACAAAAAATACTCGATAAAGTAGATTTTGCAATCTCGATTTTCAATAATACATCTACAGAAAAAGATGCTATTATAAAGAATTTTTCTAAGCCTTTCGATTTAGAAAATGCACCTTTATTAAGAGTAGAATTACATTATTTAGATAACAACCAAACACTGTTGCTTATCGATTCACACCATATAGTTATAGATGGCGTTTCGATGAATGTATTAATAAATGAATTTTTTGAATTATATAAAGGAAATGCATGTGAGGAAACTCCATTTGAATATGTTGACTATTCAGTATGGGAAAAAGATTTTGTTAAAACAGATGCTTACAAAAAGAATGAAGACTATTGGATAACGAGGTTTAAAGACTACGGTTTCGAAGCATTAAACCTTCCATATGATTATACAATTCCTGCAAACAAGACATATATTGGAGAAAAAATATTTTCTAATATACCTACTACAACTTTTGAAAAAGTTGAGGCATTTGCTAGAAAATACAAAGTTTCTAGCTACACGGTATTTCTTTCTGCATTATATATTTGCTTATATAAATATACAAAACAGTCTGATATTGTTGTCGGTAGTCCTGTTGCAAACAGAGGAATTATTGGAACACGTAACATAATAGGAATGTTTGTAAACAATGTAGCTTTTAGAGCAAAGATTTTGCCAAACCAGAGTATTAGCACTTTTTTAAAATATGTAAATGACTGTATATTGCAAGATTTAGAAAACCAAGCATATCCATATGATGCTCTTTTAAAAGCTCTGCATGTGCCAACAGACAACTCTAGGAATCCATTATTTGATATAATGTTTTCTTACCAAAATCAATCAAATGAAATCAATGTAGATGATAATGTTTCATATTTACCTGTAGAAACGAATACTTCTAAATTCAATATAACATTGGAAGTTGTTCCAAAATCTGGTCAAATAAATGTAGAATACAGAACTGATTTATTCAAAAAAGAAACTATTAACAGTTTTGTTGAGCACTATATGTTCGTTTTAGGACAAGTTCTAGAAGATTTGAGCCCTTCTGTAAGTGGCATAAACATTATAACACCTTTGGAGCAAAGGCTTTTAGACAAATTCAACGCAACCTCTGGTGAAATAGACAGAGCTCCATTATGTAAATTATTCGAGAAGCAAGTTGAAAAAACACCCGATAATATTGCTGTAATTTGTGATGATAAGACCCTTACTTATGCCGAATTGAATACTAAAGCTAACAGTCTAGCTCATTATTTAATCACTCGTGGTATAAAAAGTAACGATATTGTTGCAATTATGACAAATAGATCTTTAGAGACTATTGTTTGTATGGTTGCTATACTTAAGGCTGGGGGCGCATTTTTAAATATTGACCCTACCTACCCTGTTGATAGAACAAAATATTACATTGAAGATAGTAAGATTGAATATGTGCTTACTCAAAAATCTTTACGTGAAAAGGTTGAAGAGATAAAAAACAAAATAGAAATAGATCTTGATAATACCGAAATTTATGGAAAGAACTTTGAAAATCCAAATGTAGAAATACACGAACAAGACTTATCTTACATTATATATACATCTGGTTCTACTGGAACCCCTAAGGGCGTAATGCTTAACCAGATTGGTCTTTCTAACATGGTACAAGCCATGACAAAAGTTTTAGATTATTTAAAAGATGGTCCAAAACATGCAATTGCATCTGTTACATCTACACCTTTCGACATATTTGTGTATGAAATAGTAGTTTCACTTACACATGGAATGAGAGTTGTTATGGCAAACAACGCAGAACATAGAAATCCTAAGCTTTTAGATGCATTAATACGCAAGTATAAAGTTGACGTAATGACAGTTACTCCAAGTTTAATGAAAATAAATTACGATAATCGCGAACCAGATACGGCTCTTGCACAAGTTAAAAACATGGTATTCGGCGGAGAACCTCTACCAGAAAAATTCGTAAAAGATTTACGTGCTCTATCCGATGATATTACAATATACAACATATATGGTCCTAGCGAAATAACGGTTTTATCAAATGTACAAAACCTTGATAATGAAAAAGAAATTACTGTTGGACCACCAATCTTGAACACACAAATGTATATCTTAGATAGTGACATGAAACAAGTTCCAATCGGAGTTATTGGCGAAATTTATATTGCTGGAATTCAAGTCGGCGAAGGCTATATTGGAAAGAAAGAATTGACAGAACAACGCTTCTTAAACAATCCTTTCGGTCCTGGAAAAATATATAAATCTGGTGACATCGGTAGATGGACATTTGATGGAAAAATTCAATGTTTAGGAAGAATTGATAACCAGATAAAGCTAAGAGGTTTGCGTATTGAGCTTTCTGAAATCGAAGATGAGATTGCCAAAATGTCAGGAGTATCATCTTGTGTTGTAAATAAAATAACATTAGACAATAAAGAATGTTTATGTGCATACTATGTTTGTGACACTGATTTAACAGAACAGCAAATTAAAGAAAACTTACGTAAATTCTTGCCACAATATATGATTCCAACACATGTTGTAAAGCTTGACTCTATGCCTTACACTATAAACAGAAAAATTGATAGAAAGGCTTTACCTCTACCAAAGGTTACGCATTTAGTAGATAGCGGGCACATTGATATTTCTTCATTAAATTCAAATGAAGAAAAACTAACACAAATTTGGAAGAGTATATTAAAAGTTGATAATATTGATGTTAATGATAATTTCTTCGATATTGGTGGAGATTCAATCTCTGCTATAAACATGCAAATTGAAGCATTAAAATATGGACTTGAATTTGAATATGCAGATATTTTTAACTATCCAACAATAAGGCAATTATCTAAAAAATTACCTAGTCCAGAAGAAAAATTTATGAGTAATTACAATTATTCAAAAATAGACAAAATTCTTCAAAACAACTGTGTTGAAAATATTAAAAATATTAGTAAATATGATGTAAAAAATATTCTTTTAATTGGTGGTACAGGTTATTTAGGTGCACATATTATTTCTACATTCTTAAAAAATGAAACTGGTATTGTTTACTGTCTAATAAGACAGAAAAATAACGAGAGTCCTTTATACAGAATTAATAGAAGATTAGAATTTTACTTTGGAAAAAACTTCTTAAATAAATATTCTAATAGAATAAAAGTTATAAAAGGAGATATAACGTCAAAGAATTTAGGTTTAACAGATGAAAATTATTCTAATCTTATCAAAAATATAGACACTGTAATAAATGCGGGAGCAATCGTAAAGCACTTCGGTCAAAAAGAGGAATTTGAAAACATTAATGTACTTGGTACTAAAAATGTAATAGAATTCTGTACTAGAAATAAAAAAAGATTACTGCATATATCTACAATGAGCGTTTCTGGGTTTGGCGAAAAAGAAGAATTTTCAAATAATCCTGAAGAAGAAGGAACAAAAAAATTCAGTGAGCAGAACCTATATGTAGGTCAAAATATAAAAGGAATATATACAACAACTAAATTTAAGGCTGAAATTGCCGTACTAGAAGCAGTAAGCAATGGATTAGATGCTCAACTTTTAAGAATTGGAAACATTACTAACAGATATTCTGATGGAAAATTCCAAATAAACATTAATGATAATGCTTTTGCAAGAAGAATAAAATCTTTTGTAGAAATTGGAGCTTTCCCAAAATACATGTTAACACATGCTATAGAGCTTACGCCAGTCGATGTTTGCGCAGATGCTGTATTAAAAATATTGGAACACAACAGTCCATGTAACGTATTTCATTTATACGATACAAATCTATTGCCTATAAATATTTTTTATGATACTATACTAGAAAGAGGAATTAATTTAACCCCTGTTTCTAACACACTTATGACATATATAATTAAAGGAATACTATCTGACGATTCTAAAAAATCAATCATTTCTGGAATTGTACAAGATTTAGATAAAGACAAAAAATTTACTTATATATCAAAAGTTGGATTAGACGCTACATTTACTCAAAAGTATTTAGAAGCTACTGGCTTTAATTGGCCAACTTTTAACTCAGAATATGTTAATAAATGCTTCGATTATTTTGAAAATGTTGGATTTATAGATAAAAATTTGGAGGAACACTAATGAATGAAATTTTTACACTACCACTGTTATCGCTAATAATTTCAGCGGCTTTAATTACTGGTTTGTTAGTATATGTATTAAAAATAAAAAATAAGACGTCCTTGCAGAATATTTTCTGCTTGGACCTACTTTGTGTATTTATTATATGTGTGGGAGTAATTTTACAAGCAATACTTAGTAAATTGTGTAATATTCCTGCAATCAATTTTGAAAATTATATTTATATTGGTACATGTTTTTTGCCAGTATGTATTCTATTTACTGGAAAAATCTTTAGCAACCCAAATTACAAATTAAAGAGAATCGATTTGTTTACATTAATAATTCCTATCACTTCATTAATAATTTTATGGACAAATAATTTCCATCATTTATTCTATAAAGTATATTCTACAAATATTAGTAAATGCGTTTATGGAAATTGGCTTATAATTCACAATATATATTCATACACATTATTATTAATTGGAATTATTTATATGATAAAAGCTTCTGGAAAGACCTCTGGTTTCTTTTCAAAACAATCTTTATTAATAATTGCTGGAATGAGTATTCCTATTGTGGTTAATGTACTCGGAACATTTAAAATTATACCTATGTCGGTTTTTATAACACCAATCTCATTTGCATTTGCCATGGTATTTTTTGCACTTGCAATTTTCAAATTCAAATTTTTAGGAATTGCTCCAATTGCTTTACGTACAGTAGTAAACAGAATGTCAGACAGTTACATAATTTTAAACGAAAATTATGTAGTTACAGATTTTAATAACACCTTTTTAAATACATTTAAATTGAAAGATGAAAATATTAGGGATAAAAATATTATTAAATTTTTAGAACATCATCAAGATTACGGTGTTAACATTGCTGAATTTAAACAATATTTAAATAGTGTAAAAGGTCGTACAGAAACAGTTTCATTTGAACAAGGAATATTACCTTTTAATAAATTTTTCACAGTTGAAATTAATAATATAATGGATAAAAATAATTTTCTTGGAATATTAATTTTATTTAAAGATATTACTCAACATAAACAAGATATTCAAACAATTCAAAACAATCAGGATATGCTTATGGAGAAAGAACGTTTAGCTTCTCTTGGACAATTGATAGGTGGAATTTCACACAACTTAAAAACTCCTATAATGTCTATTTCTGGTGCGGCCGAAGGACTTACAGATTTAATTAATGAATATGACGCTTCAATTGGTGATCCAGAAGTAACGAATGATGACCACCATGCAATTGCAAATGATATGAGAGAATGGATAACAAAAATTCACTCATATACAGCATATATGTCAGACATTATTACAGCCGTTAAAGGTCAAGCTGTTAATCTTTCTGAAAATGAAAATAATGCATTTACAGTAGATGAATTATTCAAGAGAGTTAATATATTGATGAAACACGAAATCAGCAATGCTTCTTTAACACTTACATTAGATGTACAAGTTCCATCCACAACAACACTTGTAGGCGATATAAACAGTCTAGTACAAGTTATAAACAACCTAATAACAAATGCAATTCAGTCTTACAATGGACGTAAAGGTGAAGAAATAAAAGTCTTAGCACAGAAATTAGATAATAACTTAATTATTTCCGTAATAGACCATGGTTGTGGAATGCCAAAAGAAGTACAAGACAAATTATTTAACACAATGATAACTACCAAAGGAAAAAATGGTACTGGACTTGGAATGTTTATGTCTTACTCTACAATAAAAGGTCATTTTAATGGAGATATAACATTTGAAACAGAAGTAAATAAAGGTACAACCTTTAATGTAATACTTCCTTTGCAATAAATTTTTCATAATTTATTGCATTTTTATTTTTTTATTATTATAATAGCATCAGTAATTTTATTTTTGAGGTATCTATTATGAGAAAAAACATGATAACAGCAGAGTCAAATGGTTACAAAATTATCGTTGTCGATGACGAACAAGGTATTGTTGACTCACTATCTATTTTTTTAAAACGTTCAGGTTATGATTTCACTGGTTTAACAAATCCATTGGAAGCTATTGAACGTGTGCGTAATGAGCATTTTGATATGATGATTCTTGACTTTATGATGGACCCAATTCACGGTGATGAAGTTGTAGAAGAAATACGAAAATTTAATAAAGATTTATATATCTTATTGCTTACAGGTCATAAGGATTTAGCTCCACCTCTTGAAACAATTAAAAGGTTGGAGATTCAAGGATATTGTGAAAAAAGTGATAAATTTGATCAATTATTATTATTGATTGAGTCAGGAATAAAATCAATTGAACAAATGAATACAATAAAAACAATAAATAAACAATTACACGATAAAAATGAAGAACTTGAGAGAGCTTATCTAGATACAATTGGAATACTTCGTCAAACTGTTGAAGCAAAAGATCCTTATACAAGAGGTCATTCTGATAGAGTCTCTGAATATTCTGTTTTGATTGGAAAGAAATTAGGATTAGACGAGAAAACTCTTCACATTCTAAAAATTGGTGGCTTATTCCATGATATTGGTAAAATAGGAATTCCAGATAGTATTCTTTTGAAAGAATCAAAATTAAGTGATGAAGAATATTCTCAAATAAAAAATCATCCAATGATTGGCGTGCATATGTTAGGTGATGCAGCAATTTTCACAGATATATTGCCTATTGTAAAACATCATCATGAGCGTTATGATGGACGTGGCTACCCTAGTCAATTAGTTGGAGATGATATTCCTTATGTAGCTAGAATTGCTGCAGTTGCCGACACTTTCGATGCTATGACTTCAAAAAGATCTTATAGAGATTCATTGCCTATAGATGTAGTTAGAGCAGAAATAGAAAGATGTTCTGGTACGCAGTTTGATCCAAACATAGCAAAAGTTTTCCTTGATATAATGAATAACGATTTTGACTTAATACGTGAAATACAAGAAAAATACAAATAAACATTAATTATGTTAAAAAGCTTCAGTCTATTGAAGCTTTTATTTTTTAATATTATTCATACCCTAGTACATCTTTGTTTTTTATAAATATATAAAAAATTTCCTAATCCTCCTTTTTATACGAATAAGCCCCGGCAATGTATAACGTGTCGAGGCTTTACGAAATATGAATTTTTCTTTATTTGTTATTTTATTTTCATGCTTAATTTTACTTTTTGTCTTTCTTGGTCTATTCCAATTACTTGTACTTTTACTACATCACCAACAGATACGACATCAGAAGGATTTTTTACATAATTTTCACTCATTTCTGAAATGTGTACTAATCCATCATGCTTTACTCCGACATCTACAAAAGCACCGAAATCCGTTACATTCCTTACGGTTCCAGTTAAAATCATGCCATCTCTTAAATCTTCAAACTTAAGTACATCTGCCCTTAAAATAGGCTTAGGCATCTCTTCTCTTGGATCTCTTCCCGGTTTCATCAATTCATTTATAATATCTTGCAAAGTTGGTTCACCAACATTTAACTCTGCTGCTAGTTCTTTAATATTTTTACTGTTATTTAATTCAGCAAGCTCAGACTTAATCTCTACAAATTTTTCTTTATTTGTTAATTCATTTAATTTATATCCAATCCTACTTAATAAATTTTCTGCAACACTGTAGCTTTCTGGGTGAACTCCTGTAATTTCTAATGGATTTTTTCCATCTGGAACTCTTATGAAACCTGCACATTGCTCATATGCAACCTTTCCAAGCTTTGGAACTTTTAAAAGCTCTTTTCTTTCTTTTAACTTTCCATTCTCTTCCCTATATTTTACAATATTCTTAGCAATACCATTGTTAATTCCAGATACATATGCTAAAAGTGATGGTGTGGCTGTATTTATGTCTACGCCTACGCTATTTACAGCATCTTCTACAACACCAGTTAAACTCTGCTCTAAGTTCTTTTGATTTACATCATGTTGATATTGTCCCACACCAATGGCCTTTGGGTCTATCTTTACAAGTTCTGCCAATGGGTCCTGAAGTCTACGGGCAATTGAGATTGCTCCTCTTAGAGAAACATTAATATCTGGATATTCTTCTGTTGCAAGTTTTGATGCAGAATATACAGAAGCGCCTGCCTCAGATACAATTACGTAAACTAAATCTTTATTATATTTTTCTTTTATCTCGGCAATTAAATCAGATACAAATTGCTCTGATTCCCTTGAGGCCGTTCCATTTCCAATTGCAAACATGTCTACATTATATTTTGCAATTAATTTTGTTAATTCTTTTTTAGCTCCTTCAACATCATTCTGTGGCTCTGTAGGATATACTGTTGTAGTATTAAGTACCTTACCAGTTTCATCAATTACAGCAATCTTACAGCCAGTTCTGTAGGCTGGATCAAATCCAATAACTGTTTTGCCTTTTATCGGACTAGTTAGCAATAATTGTTTGGCATTTTTTCCAAAAACCTTTATTGCTTGCTCTTCGGCCTTTTCCGTTAAATCTGACCTAATTTCTCTATCTATTGATGGCTCAATTAATCTTGAAAAACTATCTTCAACACAAGCCGTCAATAAATTTACATATTGGCTATTTCTATCCTTAATTATATCATTTTCAATTAATTCCAATATTTTTTCAGTAGGCTTTTCTATTTTTACTTTCAAAAACTCTTCTTTTTCGCCTCTATTAATTGCCAATATTCTATGGCTTGGAATTCTGTTAACCTTTTCAGCAAAATCATAATACATTTCATAACTCGATTTTTCCTCTGGTTTAGCTGCTTTTGTTATTATAATTCCATCTCTGTAACAAATTTGTTTAATTTGTTTTCTATATTTTGGCTCATCCGAAATGGCCTCTGCAATAATATCTAATGCTCCATTCCTGGCGTCTTCTTCAGCATTTACGCCTTTTTCTTCATTAATAAAGCTCTTGGCTACTTCATCAATATCTACACTTGAATCTTGTCCTAATATTATTTTTGCAAGTTCGTCCAAACCTTTTTCCTTGGCAATAGTAGCTCTGGTTCTCTTCTTTTGCTTATAAGGTCTATAAATATCTTCTACATCCGCAAGAGTCTTACTTTGTTTCAAACTTTTCACAATCTCATCAGTAAGTTTTCCTTGTGAATCAATAGATTTTATAACCTCTTGCTTTCTCTCCTCTAAATTTCTTAAATATGTAAGTCTCTCTCCAAGATTTCTTAACTGCTCGTCCGAAAGACCTCCTGTTGCTTCCTTTCTGTATCTCGCAATAAATGGAATAGTATTTCCATCATCAATCAATTTTATGGTACTATCAACTTGGCTCTTTTTTACACCCAATTCATCTGCTATAATTTCCGATATTTTATCCATTATTCTACCTCTTTCCTCATCAAGTTTTCCTTAATATATCACAATATTTTCTAAAATTAAAGCGAACAATAAAAAAGAATCTAAATTGCTATCCAATAAAGACTCTTTTTATCAATACTATTTCAAATTTAAATAAATTAACTTTTTTATTTAATAAAATTGTATATCAAAATTTTATAATTTTTTATTCAATACCTAGGTATTCATCATACGATACTTCTCTATCTATAACGTCATTCTCTTTTATATCAATAATTCTATTTGCAACAGTTTGCATTAATTGATGGTCATGAGATGTAAATATCATATTTCCAGGGAATTTAACCATTCCGTCATTCAAGGCGGTAATACTTTCCATATCCAAATGGTTTGTTGGCTCATCCATAATTAAGAAATTTGCTCCAGAAAGCATCATCTTAGCAAGAACACATCTAACCTTCTCCCCTCCAGACAATACGTTTACAGCCTTCAAAGCTTCCTCTCCAGAGAATAACATTCTTCCTAAAAAGCTTCTTACATAAGTCTCATCTGGATCTTTAGAATATTGTCTAAGCCAATCAGTTATTGACAGGTCGCTTTGGAATAAATAATTATTATCCTTTGGGAAATAATTATTTGTAATAGTAGTTCCCCATATAATTTTACCTTCATCAGGCTCCATCTCGCCGGCAATTATTTGGAAAAGAACAGTCTTCGCATTTTCGTTATCAGCCACGATTGCAATTTTATCATTTGGCTTTACAGTGAAGGACACATTATTTAAAATCTTTTCTCCATTGACTGTTTTAGAAATATTTTTAACTTGTAAAATTTCATTTCCTGGCATTCTATCTGGTTTAAAATCTATATAAGGATATTTTCTATTAGATGGTACAATCTCATCTAATTGAATTTTTTCCAATGATTTCTTTCTTGAAGTAGCTTGTTTAGACTTAGAAGCATTAGCACTAAACCTTGCAATAAATGCTTGTAATTCCTTTATTTTCTCTTCCTTCTTCTTATTCTGCTCTCTCATTTGCTTTTGCAATAATTGACTAGACTCATACCAGAAATCATAGTTTCCAGGGAATACCTTTATCTTACCATAATCAACATCTGCAATATTTGTACAAACTTTATTTAAAAAATATCTATCATGTGAAACAACAATTACGGTATTTTCAAAATTAATTAAAAATTCCTCTAACCAATTTATTGTTTTCAAATCCAAATCATTTGTTGGCTCGTCCAATAATAAAATATCTGGATTGCCAAATAAAGCCTGTGCCAAAAGGACTTTAACCTTTTCTTTTGCTTCAAGTTCTCTCATATATTTATAATGTTTCTCTGCATCAATTCCAACATCATTTAATAAAATAGCCGCATCAGACTCAGCATTCCAGCCATCTAATTCTGCAAATTTTTCCTCTAATTTTGCAGCCTTCATTCCATCTTCTTCAGAAAAATCTGGTTTAGCATATATTTCATTTTTTTCTTTCATTATATTATATAACTCTTGGTTACCCATTATAACAGTATCCATTACAGTTTCATCTTCATAAGCAAAGTGATTCTGTTTTAATACAGAAATTCTCTCAGTCTTTTCCTTAGTAACTTCTCCTTTACTAGGCTCTAACTCTCCAGAAAGTACTTTTAAAAAAGTTGATTTTCCTGCTCCATTTGCACCTATAATTCCATAACAACACCCTTTATTAAATTTTATATTTACATCTTCAAAAAGTGTTCTTTTTCCAAATCTGACTGTTACGCCACTTGCAATTAACATTATTTTCCTCCTAAATTAATTTAACATACATATTATACATTATTTTTAGCTTTTTTTCAATCAATTTATATGGTATATTTAATTAATATTAAATTAATAATTATTTT
>ERZ791829.143-NODE-143-length-82848-cov-15.798353_pt1 | contig 82848 bp, 74 predicted proteins | sample MGYA00510296_ERZ791829 | MGnify/ENA primary metagenome ERZ791829 (study PRJEB30046, sample SAMN00791973) | human gut metagenome | study: EMG produced TPA metagenomics assembly of the A metagenome-wide association study of gut microbiota in type 2...
TTGTAGGGGGTATTACCTTAAAGTTACTTTTGTACAAAATGTTGGTGATACCCCTTTCTGAAAGGATTGGTTTTGGTTCTTATTCTACCTGCTATCTGAGGTATATCCATATCAATGCTTACTAATGTATGCCTGTTTTGAACATTACTAACAACAAAACATATCCCTGATTCAGAATGAAAGTCCACACCTTCAAATGATTTTGAAGTTATAAAGTTGAACTTTTTGGATGTATCAGTTGAACTGGATATGGTATATCCTTTCAATGTCATTCTATTTTTATCATTATCTGCACATATAATCCTGTAATCATCTTCTGTTAGCTGTGTTTGTTTTAGTATGTCTTTTATCTCTCTAACACTATTGATAAAGAAATATGCTTCTTTACTTTCCTTACCGTTTACATTCAAAAATCCTTTTGTTTGATAAACCTTAATAAATTGTGCTGCAATCATATATGGTTTATCTGTATGATAAGGATAAATAGTTATATCATCAACCTCATTCCAGTCGGCAATATGTTCAGGTATTCCATTAAATATTGTAGGTTTCAAAACTTCTGGAATAGGTGTGGCAGAAATGAAACAATAAGATCTAAATTCCTTGAAGTGAGCAAGGACACCATCTATTGCCTTATTCCTGAATGAATACTGTTTAAGGAAATTATGATATTCATCAATTAATAATTTAAACTCCTTTGGATTGATAAATTCAACTAACTTATCTATTTTATCATAAGTACAAATTATTTTCTTTATTCCTGTAGTAGATAAGTAGTCTTTTAATTTCCGTTTAAGTTCATAGGTGAAATTCCCATATAAGCCAAACAGATTACTAATTACTGGACTTAATCCTGCTTTACGCTCACTTTTTTTCCAGAATTTCATATTTCCATTTATTCCTTTAACAGGGTAACATTTATTTTCTATAAGCTCTGTTGTTGGAACGGCTATAATATAGTTTTCGTTATTTGTAAGCGCAATAGTTGTTGCACCACAACCTGTTTTTACCTTATTAAAGATGCAATTATCAGGAAAATCATTCATAATAAGGAATCCATCTTTTTCTTGAATATCTAACTTGGTTGCCATATATTATTGTTTTTTAAGAAACTGTTAGCTCCAATACCAATAAATGAACAAAGGCTATGTCTAAAGTTCATAAAAGGTATAAATTGAGGTAGTTCTATAGGGCTGAAATGCCAAACTACAAAATTTGAAGTAGAGAAGCCCACCTGTCACATGGGCTTCAAATTAGTTAAGCAGCCTGTTTTTCCTGCATTTCACAAATAAACAATACTAATTCAGCAACCAAACAGCTCTCTTTCTCATGGCATTCACTCATCTTATATGTCGTTATGATTGATGCTGGAATTTTAGCCAATGCGTCAAGAACAGTTTCTAAATTAAACTGTCGGATAGTTGTATTAATGGAATTGATGGCATATCTTTTACCTTTTTCCTGCTTTCCAAAAACCATTTCAACCGATTCAATCAATTCTTCTGCTTCTTCTTCCGTTCTCTTTAATTCAGGAATATCCTTTACTTTTAAGCCCATAGCCAATTGCATTGTTTGAGTTTGTTTTAATTTTACATCAAAAAACAGCATGGCAGTATTCATAGGAATACTATGTTTCTTGGCAAAATTGTAAATTGAACTATAGGTCGGATTCTTAGATGCAATGGATGCAAAACCTAAAGATTCAACATTGTTTGGTTTACGGCTATAAAGTGTTGTGTTACCAATAGCCTGTCCGTACTCTTGTAGGGATTTAAATTGGTGTACTTCCACATTCTGTAAGGTATCATCTACTTCAAATCTCCAATAAGTGTCGGCAGTATCGCATGGAACATAAACATTTGGAGTATCTTTAGGGATGATATTTCCATTTGCATCTTTCAACTCTATTCCCTCATTCCAAAATATATCAGCATTTCCTAAATGGAAAATTACGTCCAGTATTTTCTCCTTATCAATAAGAGAAATCAGGTCTGCTTTATCTTTTGGTCTTTCCATATTATAGATGGAATATCCCAAAATAATGTTTTCTACTGTGCCATTGATATTGGCTTTTACTGTTTTATAAGTTACTTCTTGTTTCATTTCCTTATTATTATTGTTGTTTACTACTACGTTTTCGTTTTCAACTAAGTTTTTATTATCTGTCATATTATTATTTTTTTTAGTTTAACATTATAATCATCAAGCCTATGCGCACTTAGCTTTTTGATTGTACTGCAAAGGTAGGAGCAAAATAATGAAGCAAGAAGAAAAATAGAAGAAGAGGATTTAGGGAAACTAACGCTTTAGTTTTCCCTAAATATTAATATGTTAGAAATCAAGAGGATAATCAATATAGTTAGAAATGCTTGTTGGAGTAATATCTGTGCATTTTTTTATTTTATCAGCTATGCGTTTTCCTATATCATCAGGGTCTTTTATATATTCTCTTCCATTAATAAAAACTGTACCATATAATTTTATTTTGAACTTGTTCTTTGTTGTTATAGGTATAGGATTGTATTCCGTTAAATATGATTCTTCTGTTACAAAATTTCCCAAATACAGAAGTTTTCCAATAAATGTCATTTTGCTTGGATTCCGTACTTTTACATGTTTATCTAAGAAGTACCTGAACATCTTAACAAAAAGCTTTATCTTTTTAATTTCATGTTTATTCTTTTCATCTATGATTGTTTGATAGAACCTGTTATTTATTAAATTATTATTGGACTGTTGAATTAGTATCTCACAAAAATCTTTGAACGTTTTTATAAATACAGGATTTTTTAGGCTAATTCTCTTATCAGGTGAGGTAACGGTAATATTAACATCGTTACTATTTTCAATTAATGAAATGCACTCTTTACAGAAATCTGATATTGAATGTTCTTCTATATTTGTATCTTCATAGAAACAACTTTCTGTAAAATCTGTAATAAATAAAAACAACAGCCATAGTTTATCTGAATCCAGTTGGTAAATATTTATAGTAGATTTGATTTTTTCATTTTGGCTATATTCTTGATAGGCTTTTTGAAATGTTTCATTTAGAGTTTCGTATCTTGCTTTAAAAATGCTTTTAGCATGAATTGAAGCATTCAATTTGGAATATTCATCATTAAATTTTGGTAAGTGGCAATATCCCATAGCAACGAAAGTGATATATTCAAGATTTTCTTCTGTTAGTTCCATTGTTAATAATTATAGGTTTATATGCAAAAGTAAAAAAGAAAATCCCACTCACAATAACTGCAAGTGGGATAATCATTTTAAAGTAAATTCTTCATTGCATCGTCCATCTGTTCATTATCAAAGCTATCAAGGTATATTTGGGTGGTTGCTAAATCTGAATGCCCTAACGCTTCACTTATCAATGCTATGTTTACTCCAGATTTTTTAAGAACACTGGCAAATGAGTGGCGAGCAACATAGGTTGTAACGTTAGCTTCAACCCCAAGTTGTGCTGCAAGCAGTTTTAGGTTTTTATTGACTTTGCCAAGTAGCTTGTGTATTCTGTTCTGTTTCTGTAAGGCGGTTTTGTGAACCTTACTATCCAAAATCGGAAATAAATATCCTCTGCCTGTTTTTGAATATTTCTCTATTATCCGCATGGCTTCCTGTGGTATTCCTATCTTTATTTGTTTTCCTGTTTTCTGACGGATATAATGCAGCCTACCACTTTGAATATTCTCATGTGTTAAATTAGCTATATCTGTAAAATTGATTCCACCACATAGATAGCTGAAAATAAAAATATCTTTACTCAACTCAATATACTGCCGCTTCCCCATAGGTTGAACTTCTGTTTTAAACTTCAGTACGTCAGTTTTAGCAATAGCTCTTTTTGGAGTTGTAGTATTGAACTTGTTGATTTTATATTCATTAAAAGGATAATCAGAAACTCGAGCACATTTGGCATTGATAGCTTTATTGTATGTACTCCGTAAGGTACGAAACATCAAACTGATAGTTGTATCTTTATTACCTTTAGAGCGTAACCACTTTTCATATTTAGTTAGCCATATAGTATCAATATCACTAAATGGAATATTAAGTTTTCCTTTAGTAAAAGTTTTAATAGAGTTTAAAGATGCCTTATATATAAGACGGTTTCCACATTTATCTTCGCAAGCATATTGCTCTATTAAATTACAATAAAACTCCTCTACTGTTTTCAATGTAAACGTGACACAGTCTTTATTCAATAAGGTTGCAACGGTATAATCTTTCTGCTCACAAGTTAGCTGTAACATGCGCTGCTGAAATTCCATCTGCTTATTGAGAATAATTTTTTGAATATATTCCTTATTGGGACAACATGCTTTAAGTGTATTTTTCTTAAAGTCCCAATATTTAGGATTTACTGATATTCCTAAACTTTGGTATTTCTTTTTACCGTCTTTACAAATGCGAAGCATTAAAGGGTGTTCGCCATTAGATAAAATCTTAGATGTGTAACATACGACATTTACAGTTGCATTCATCGTTTTTTGGTTTAACTCTCGGTTTAACTCACATGGTTAAACTATAGGTAAAACCAGCTTATTTCAAAACAAAAAATCAGAAGCTTATATCAAATAAACTCCTGATTATCAACGAGAGCGGTAAGCGGGACTCGAACCCGTGACCCTTAGCTTGGGAAGCTAATGCTCTACCAACTGAGCTACTACCGCAGATGAATTGTCGAACAAAAGTAGGTCTTATTACACAAATAAGCAATAATAAAACCTACTTTTTTTCATCAATAATCTATTTTATCTAAAATTCCTGCCAGATATGCTATAGTTACTCCATAGTTTGTCATCGGGATGTTCTGTTTACGTGCTTGTTCTACACGGCTTAGCACATATTTACGATTAAACATGCAAGCTCCACAATGAATGATGAGATCATATTTACTTAAATCCTCAGGAAAATCTGTTCCAGAGACATGTTCAATCAGCAATCCTGATCCAAACTTTTTACGAAGCATATTGGGTATTTTTACCCTTCCAATATCTTCAGTTAGTGGGGCATGAGTACACGCTTCTGCTATCAAGACACGAGAATTTTCTGTCAGTCTTCCAATAGCATTTGCTCCCTCTATGAAATAATCAATGTCACCTTTATATTGAGCAAAGAGGACAGAGAAAGAAGTCAATCTACTTGCAGAAGGCTTCTTTTCATATACAGTCTTGAAAACTTGGGAATCTGTAATGATGAGTTTTGGAGGATGTACTAATGCTTGAAGCATACGATCTATTTGATCTGTCGTACAACTCATTACGAGGCACTTCCTGTCAAGTAATTCACGAATTGTCTGGACTTGAGGAAGGATTAGTCTGCCTTTAGGAGCCTGAATATCTTGTGGCATAACGAGCATTACCGTATCTCCTTCTTCCACCAGTTTGCCAACAATCCCTCGCGACATTGTTTCATCAGGTAATTTAGCAATCAGACTACGACGGATATCTTCCATTCCTTGTTTAGTACAGGCACTTACTCCAAGGGGAACCTGTCCACATTTTTTTTCTATCGAACGAATTGTAGAAGTAACGTCTGTCAGCAAATCTGCTTTATTCAATATCCATATTACTGGAATATTTTTCTCTTTCAACAAACGACTCCATTCAAGTTCTTTCTCTATATCATCTCCTGTGCACACTAATAATGCAATGTCAGTGCGATCCATAGCACGCATAGTCTGCTGGATACGAAGTGCTCCCAGTTCACCTTCATCATCAAGTCCTGCGGTATCAATGAAAACACATGGACCTATTCCATGTATTTCCATTGCTTTATATACAGGATCAGTGGTTGTTCCTGCTATGTCCGAAGCCAGAGCTACTTCCTGATTAGTAAGGGCATTAATCAGCGATGACTTTCCACTATTGCGTTTGCCAAATAGCCCGATATGCAGGCGGTTGGCACGAGGTGTTTCTTGCATAAAATTCAAACTTTATTAATTAGAATCTGAAATCTCGTTGTCCCTCGGAAATACGTTCCAGATTTTCCAAAGCACGACGACGGATAGCAGGATTAGGAATCTGTTCCATCTGTTCACGGATCATTTTCACACCCAATTCACGCGTTTCTGGAGAAGCATAATCTTCCAAATATTCCTGTAGTGTCATCAGCGCATTTGGAGCACAACAATTGGCTATTTGTCCGGTTTTTACCAGCGACATGAAACGGTCTCCCGTACGACCTTCCCGATAACACGCTGTGCAGAAGCTGGGGATATACCCTAATCTCAACAGCCAGGATACTATTTCATCAAGAGTACGGCGATCGCTTACATCAAACTGTGCTGAATTTTCTTCGGGAGTTTCTTCGTGTACATATCCACCAACACTTGTACGTGAACCTCCACTAAGTTGAGAAACTCCTAATGCCAATACTTTTTCTCGTGAGCGTTGAGATTCACGAGTAGAAACAATCATACCTGTATAAGGAACGCTGATACGGATCACAGCCACAATTTTCTGGAAGATATCATCTGAAATAGCATTTTCAAAATCAGATGCATTGATGTCATCGGCCGAACAGATACGCGGAACACTAATAGTATGAGGTCCTACTCCGTATGTAGCTTCTAAGTGTTCAGCATGCATCAACATACCAACAAAATCGTACCGATATGTATTAAGTCCGAATAGTACTCCTATTCCTACATCATCGATACCTCCCTGCATAGCGCGGTCCATTGCCTCTGTATGATATGCATAATTACTTTTGGGTCCGCGTGGATGAAGTTTTTCGTAGTTCTCTTTATGATAAGTTTCCTGAAACAAAATATAAGTTCCAATTCCTGCATCGTGCAAACGACGGTAATTTTCGACTGTTGTTGCAGCTATATTTACATTCACACGACGGATAGCTCCATTTTTATGCTTAATGCTGTAAATGGTCTTTATAGATTCCAGGATATATTCTATCGGATTATGCAGCGGATCTTCACCAGCCTCGATAGCAAGACGTTTATGTCCCATATCTTGCAATGCAATGACTTCCTGGCGAATCTCATCCTGAGTAAGCTTCTTGCGGGCAATCGACTTGTTTTTGATGTGGTAAGGACAGTATACGCAACTGTTTACACAGTAGTTTGACAAATAAAGCGGAGCAAACATAACAATACGGTTACCGTAAAAGCGCTGTTTGATCTCGCGTGCCAGTGTATATATTTCTTCCAACAAATCATTGTCGTCACATTCCAACAGAACGGCAGCTTCACGATGAGAAAGCCCTTTACAGTCGCGAGTTTTATCTATGATAGAACGAATCAACTCACGATTGTCTTTGTTGGCTTTTGCATAATCCAGTGTAGCCATGATTTCATCGTGATTGATGAATTCTTCTGCATGAGGTGAATCTATTTTATACATAATTGACTTTATATTTAATAATAAAACGATGTTTAGTATGCGTTGTAATCTCCTCGGCCTTTATCTATGACATATCCTATTACTTTCAGTCGCTGTTCCAACAGCAGAAGCCCTTCGGCTGCTTCAGCACCTAGAGAAGCCTTATTATCATATAAGGAATATTTGCTCCGTTGTATGACGGGAGAGAGGTTAGGCATTACCACATTGGCTCCTGCCAATATGCCTTTTTCTCGTCCTTCTGGAGAAAGGGTAGCAAGTGCTGTTGTAGAAGGAATTAAAGCATGAGGATGCATCAGACGGAAAATGGAGAGTAGGAGCAGTGTCTGGCTCAAACTTCCCGAAGGCATCATTGCAAAAGGAGTATCATGATGTGGAAGAAACGGTCCAATACCGATCATTTCTGGTTGAAGGTTTTCGATATAAAGGATATCTTCTATCAAATTATCAATAGTCTGATATGGACTTCCTACCATAATCCCTGTTCCTGTCTGGAAACCAATACGCTTCAAGTCTGCCAGACACCTCAGACGGTTGGACAAAGACATAGCTTCAGGGTGAAGCTTGCGATAATGAAGCTCGTTATGCGTTTCGTGACGAAGTAAATATCTGTTAGCTCCAGCCTGGAAAAAACGTTCGTATACAGATGTTTCTTTTTCTCCTAATGAAAGTGTAATTGCTACGTCTGGAAACTCTTTTCGAATAGAGGCTACAGTACGTATAATCATTTCATCATCATTCATTTCTCCTCCCTGAAGAACAAACGTCCGGAATCCCAGTTCATAACCATGTCGGCAACACGCCAGAATCGTTTCTTCATCCAAATGATAGCGTTCTATCAGATGATTACTACGCCGGATACCACAATAATAGCAGTCATTCTTACATCGGTTGCCAACTTCTATAAGTCCCCGGATAAAAATCCGGTTTCCAAAGCTAGCATGTGAAACTTCTCTTGCAAGAGCATTGATATAGGATAAATCCTTATCATTACACTGGCTCAATAAGATACGAAATTCATCGGGAGCCAGTGTATGCTCCCGATGAAGACGTTCTATTAAACTTCTCATAAGGTAGAGAAGAAATTATTCTTCTTTATAATTTTCATATTTCAGCGTGCGCTTCAGCAAATCTTGATTCAACTGGCGTTTTCCTGAAACAGAATCATTATAAGCACTTGGTCCTGTTACACATCCTCCTTCGCATGCCATCATTTCGATGAATTGGGCATCCACTTTTCCTGTCTTAGCCCATGCACGCATCTGTCCGATACTCTTCTTGTTGAAGTCTGAGAACTGCAGCATCTTTATACCATCTGCCTTAGGACCCAAATATGACTTAACTGCTCCTGCAACACCACCAGCTTGTGCAAAGCCATGGGCTTCACAAACAGATTCATAGGCAACCTTATACGGATTGGCTTGAGCCAGTTCAATACCTAATCCACGGAATACTGAGTGTAATTCTTCGAATGTCATTACGTAGTCTACACACTCATCACGCTGTGCTTCTTTACGCTTTGCAATACACGGACCTATAAAAACAACTTTTGCTTCCGGATATTTCTTTTTGGCAATACGTGAAGCATAATACATAGGAGAGCCTGTACCTGACACATAAGGCTTCATAGCAGGAATATGCTTGTTTACTAGCTCAATATATGAAGGACAGCATGAGGTTGTCATAAACTTTTGTCCTTCCTCCAGCTTTTCAAGTAATTCGTGTGCCTCATTGCTTGTTGTCTGCATAGCTCCTTCGGCAACTTCTATTACATCAGCAAAGCCTACCTCTTTCAAAGCTCCGTAAACCTGGTCGATAGTTGCATCGAACTGTCCCAGTACAGAAGGAGCCGGAATTGCAACCACCTGTTCACCACGGCGTATTGCTTCCAACACATCAAACACCTGAGATATCTCGAAAATTGCACCAAACGGACATGCATTCAAACACTTTCCGCAATAAATACATTTACTTTCGTCTATGTGCTCTATATTATTTTCATCTTTGCTGATTGCTTTTACCGGACATGCTTCTTCACAAGGTACCGGAATATATACAATCGCATGATAAGGACAACTTTTATGACAAATACCACAGCTGATACAAGTATCATGATCAATATGTGCCTGTCCTGTTTTCTTGTCGAAATGTACAGCTCCTTTCGGGCAGTTCATATAGCAGCTTCTGGCCACACAACCACGGCACAGATTACTTACTTCATAATTAACCTGTACACAAGAAGAGCATGCTTCATCTATAACACACAGAATATTTTCTTTAAGTTTGTTTCTACGGTCCAATGCCTGACGGGCATATTCCGATAGAGGAGTCAGTTCATCCGTTTCATCAGACATATCCCAGCCCAGCAACGGAAGTGACTTATATTTCGTTACGGCGCGTTCTTTATGAATACAGCAGCGTCCTACAGGTTGAGAACGGCGAGGACTGAATTCCAAAGGAACACGATCTATTTTTTCAACTAGCTGGTTTTCCTTCCACAAAGCGACCAGTTTTTCCAATAGCTTGTGGCGTACAATCATTACGTTGTTTGATGCCATAACAAAGTTAGGTTAAAAAGTTAGGTTATTTAGTTTAGTTATCCTTAATATATAAAAAATTATTTTTCTTCTGCTGCTCGTAAAATAAGCGTAGTTGCTCCAAGAGTAAAAATGGCTCCGTCTTCTATACGTACACGATCTTTGGGACCTAAAAGTTCATTCATCAGGAAAGTTCCCGTTATGCTGTCATTATCCCGTAGGGTATATACGATTTTCCCTTGTTTGTTTTGCTTTACATTCAGCACGCAATGCCGGCGATCCATGCTTGGATCATTTGTTTCTACAGGAATATCAATTTCATTCCCTTTACTACGGCGACCTATTATATTATCACCTTCATGCAAAGGGAGCACTTGTTTATAGCCGAAAACATTTTCTATAGCTATCACGTTGCCAAAATCTTGCGTTCCTTCTCTCTCATCAACGACTTCTTCACGACGGGAACCTGCACTCAGTTTGGATTTTCCAATACGGATACCAAACTGTTTTTTACAATTATCGCATACGAACACCAATGACTGACCTTCTTCGTATTTTGTTTCATCAAATTGTATGTAGTTGTCACACTTCGGACATCTGACTCTTTTCATAATGTGATTATTCTCGGTTTATTTAGTTGTAAGCACCCATGCTGACGCAAAATCTGCATTTTTCTTCAATTCTTTAATCTGTTTATATGCATCAGTCTGATTAGTATATCGGTTGATTGCAACACGGAAACGTCCGTCCGATTCCAGAATTTGCGCTTCCTTATAACCTTTTTGCTGCATTTGTTTTACGACTTGCATTGCGTCGCTATTTGTTGCCAGACTCGCAACTATAATATAACTGCCAGCTTTTGTAGTCGCTTTTTGCGGCACTTTATTAGCTGCAGGAGTCTTTTTTTCTACAGGTTGCTTCACATCCTTTACAACATGTGCTGCCGGCTTTGCCGATGGAGCTGCAACTTTTTCAATTTTCACAGCAACCGGTTTCAGTGTATTGATATTATTCTTTACAGATTGTTTTTTTACTGTTTTTTGTTTCTTTTCCTGTTGCTGAACAGAAGGAGAGACCGTAATAATACTTGATGCCATAGAATGATTTTTAATAGCATCAAATAATCCAGTCGAACCTAAAGAAGCATATTCAGCATCATCCAAGTAGGTGTTTTCCACTGGAATAGAAAACAAGAAAAACAACAATATTGCAGCTGCTATTGCCACAATGTTCTTACTCCATCTGCGATAATGAAAGGACGAACGGCGTGTACTGGTCTTTACCGTGCGGGGCATAGCATATTCGACCAAAGGTTTCTCCTGAGGTACATTCTCTGGTGACAACTTTGGAAATGTGAATCCTTGAAGTCCATATAATGAAGGTGTAAAGAAACCATTTGCTTCCGGTTCAAATTCATATACTCCGTTCATATTATAATACAACGTACCTACATTGTTCAAATATATATGTCCGTATCGGTAAATATCTTCTTTCAGTTTCTGTACGAGCTTTTCTATCTTGCGGGTTGCATCAGGAAAATCCGTATTATATGCTTGCATATAAGACTGTACAAGCAAACCGTCATTCATGACAAGTTGAGGATTAAAGCCGATTGTACGTGCCGGCGGACAAAACTCTCCCGTATCTTCGTTGTATACACACGAACGATAGTGAGCTATAAAGCCTCCCAGACCAGGAACAATCACGCAATCGTTCTCCAGGAGTAATACTTCAATATGTTTTGCTAATTCAATCATAATGCAAAGATATGATTTTTTCTCTAATATTTACATTACTTTTCTTGTATTTTGTCTGAAAAGAAATGCGCGTACAATCTATATAAACTAATAAACTGCTTATAAAAACATCATTTCTTATCAAGAAACCGTAATAAAGTAAACATAATCAGTAATCGAGGTAAGTATTATATCCTGAAATAGGGTATCTTTGCCATCAAAATCTAAATCAGTAATGGATAGAATAACCAATATAAGAAAAACAATTGTTTTTGCAGGCTTTTTGAACCTGATCTGCACCCCAGGAATGTCGCAAGAACAAAAACATGACACAATTCGTGCAAGCAAAGTTTATGAAATAGGAGAGGTAGTGGTTACAGGAAGCCGTAACGAAACAGATGTGCGCCATCTTTCACAAACAGTTTCCGTAATCAATCGCATCGACATAGAACATGCCATGCAACCCTCTTTATTACCTGTGCTTACCGAACAAATTCCGGGACTGTTTGTCACCTCAAGAGGTATCATGGGATATGGGGTTTCAACTGGTGCTGCCGGAGGTATTTCGCTGCGTGGTCTAAGTGGCGGAACAGGCAGATTAATGGTTATGATTGACGGTCATCCACAATATGCCGGTATATTCGGCCATCCTATAGCAGATGCTTACCAATCATTCCTTGCCGATCGGGTAGAAGTTCTAAGAGGTCCGGCATCCGTACTCTATGGCTCCAATGCAATGGGTGGCGTAATAAATATTGTCACCCGAAAAATGCATGACAACGGTGTAAATACTAACATTCACATGGGATATGGTTCTTACAACACATTGGAATCAGAATTCACCAGCCGTATTCGTAAAGGACGTTTTTCCAGTGTAGTGTCAGGTTCGTATAATCGTACAGACGGACATCGTGACAATATGGAGTTTGAACAATACGGGGGGTATGCAAAATTAGGCTATGAAATGACCGGCAACTGGAATTTGCGAGGAGATATAAACATAACCCATTTCAATGCATCAGATCCGGGACCGATAACGGCTCCGTTGCTCGACGGTGACCAGCGTATTACGAGAGGGGTAACTTCATTCGCTATTGAAAACAACTATGAACAGACATCCGGAGGTCTGAGTTTTTTTTACAATTGGGGAAAACATTGGATTAACGACGGATATACACCTTCGAAAGAAGAGAAACCTCAGGATGGGCGTTTTAACTCACGGGATAATATGATGGGAGTTTCACTCTATCAGAGTATGCAGTTTTTTAAGGGAAACCGAATAACAGCAGGGGTCGACTGGTTTCGATACGGAGGTAAGGCTTGGAATAAATATGTAAGTGGAGAGCATATAGGTACAACATCAGATCTGGTAAACAAGCATGAAAACGAATTGGCTGGCTATGTTGATCTGCGCCAAAATATAGGAACATGGCTGACTTTCAATGCCGGACTTCGCGCAGATCATCATTCACGTGTTGGATTGGAATGGGTGCCACAAGCAGGACTGGCTTTTCATTTGCCCCATACGATCGAAATGAAAGCTTCTGCATCGAAGGGCTTCCGTTACCCAATTCTACGGGAGATGTATATGTTTCCGCCACAGAACCCCGATTTACAACCGGAATCCATGTGGAATTATGAATTGGCTTTTTCGCAACAATTGCTGAACGGCAGATTAACTTATGGAGTAAACTTGTTTTACATTGACGGGAAAAATCTTATTGAAACTCTTCCCAATCCCAATGGTAGTGGTATGCTAAATCAGAATTCCGGCGAAATAGAAAATTCCGGAATAGAACTACAAGCAGCCTGGCGTATCAGTCAATATTGGTCTGTCGACGGGAATTATAGTTATCTGCATATGAAAAATCCTGTTTTGGCAGCCCCAAAGCACAAGTTTTATGCCGGAGTCAACTTTAACTATAGACATTGGGATATATCTACTGGCATACAATATATCTCCGGACTTTATACACAAACCGATCCAATTAAAACAGAAGAATTTGTTTTATGGAACATACGGGCTTCATATCAAGCTTGCCGTTGGTTGAATGTCTGGGCACGCGGTGAGAACTTGCTGGCGCAAAAATATGAGATTAATGCAGGATATCCGATGCCACGGGCAACAGTTATGGCTGGAATAAATATCAGTTTTTAAAGACCGACTATAAAAGATCTTCATCACTCCATAAATCCAGCATATCATTTACTCCCCAATACCAGCGTACAAGACTGGCATAAGCATTATTATGCCGATAGAACGAAGATGGTACTGTATTACCACGCATTGTATAAACTGATGCTGCCGGAATTAAATTTTCAGACGTTACAAGTTGTTCGGTATAATGAGATTCATAACCACGCAGCATCAGTTTCCGGTAATTCATTTGACGATAGCCAGTACATACTCGCGAATCGGTCACTGTAAAATTAAAAGGAAAGATATCAGCCATTTCATAGGCAGTTCCCCCACGACGTGCGGTTATAGAGTGTGAAAGCAGGAGCATTCCCCCACATTCGGCCAGCAGTTTGCCTCCATTCTCAATATAGTTGCGAAGCTGTCCGAATAATCGTTTCCGGCGATATAGCTGACGTGCAAACAGTTCCGGATATCCTCCTGGAATATAAACCAGATCAGCTTCCGGAAGGTCACTGCCATATACAGGACTAAAATAGGTAATTTGTCCGTTTCGTGATAAGGAATCAATCGTTTCACGCGATAAAAAACAAAAGGCCGGATCGCGTGCGATAGCTATACGCAACTTTTTACTGTTTGTTATCGGTCTGTTTTCTAATTCCGAATCAGATATGTAAGGAAGAATATGCTGACAGGGGAAAATGCGTTCACATAAACTTAACAACTTATCTACATTCACATATTTGTCCACTAGAGAAGCGATCTGGTCTATTTGTTCGTCTATAGAACGCCTGGCTGTCAGTGTCAAGCCAGAATGGCGGGAAGGCAATTTAAAATCATCTATTATAGGTAAATATCCCAGACATTCTACACCTGCATCGACGCAAGCTTCACGCAACAAATTTAAATGAACGGATGAAGCAACCTGATTAAAAATAACACCTGCTACATGAACCAAATTCTTGAAATGTTTGAATCCATACAATACAGGCGCTACTGAATATGCAGTTGCACGTGCGTTGACCACTAATATTACGGGTATCTTCAATAATCGCGCAATATGAGCATTACTCCCTTGCATACGATTATAGCCATCAAAGAGTCCCATACTCCCCTCAGTTATACATGCATCTGCCTTTTCTGCATATTTATTATAAACAGACTGGATATGACTGTCGGATGCCAGCCAGGCATCCAGATTTACAGAATCATAACCAGCAGCAATGGAATGATACTGAGTATCTAGGCAGTCAGTACCACATTTAAACGTTTGTGTACGCAATCCCCTCTGCTGCAAAACACGCAACAATCCCAGCGTAAAAGTAGTTTTTCCGCTTCCAGATACAGGAGATGCTATCAATAATTGTGGTTTCATGCTAGTTACGGTTGATAAAATCGGGCACAAAGATAGGGAGAACTCATGAATTTCCGTATTTTTGCAAACAAGAAAATAACAATCAATGAGAACAATAGTTATAACTGGCGGAGCCAAAGGGATAGGGCGCTGCCTGGTAGAGTATTTTGCATCGCAAGGTGATGCCGTCTATTTTATAGATATGGATGCGGACGCCGTTGCGACTGTAACGGAAAAATTATGTGCCAAACAAATGAATGTTTATGGCTTTACAGGAGATATTGCCGACGAACAAGTATTGCAAAAGTTTGCGGCGAGAGTGATAGAAGAAACTCCACAAGGAATACATTGCCTGATAAATAATGCTTGCTTGATGAAAGGAGGAATCCTCAGCGGATGTAGTTACGATGATTTCTTGTATGTACAGCGCGTCGGTGTTGCAGCTCCTTATCTGCTTAGCAAGCTCTTCATGCACCATTTTGCCGGTGTCGGCTCCATCGTAAACCTTTCCTCAACCCGTGCGTTTCAGTCACAGTCCGATACAGAAGCTTATACGGCAGCCAAAGGAGGCATTACCGCACTGACCCATGCGCTTGCCGTAAGCCTTGCCGGCATAGCCCGTGTCAATGCTATTGCACCGGGATGGATTGATACAGGTAAGTTCCACGACGAAAGTTATGTTCCCGACTACACTGAAGGAGATATCATGCAACATCCATCACAACGGGTGGGAGAGCCTGAAGATATCGCCCGTGCTGTAGAGTTTCTCTGCGACGAACGCAATTCTTTCATCAACGGACAATGCCTGACCATCGACGGCGGAATGAGTAAGCTGATGGTTTATCACAACGACTACGGCTGGAGAAAAGAATAAAACTTGTATTAATTATTTCATAAATATTCTTATGCTATTACAATTATTATTTGTCCTTGTGGCGATAATTATCGGTGCAAGAGTAGGCGGTATCGGACTGGGAATATTGGGCGGACTTGGTCTTGCTGTGCTGACCTTTGTATTCGGACTTCAACCCACTGCACCTCCGATAGATGTAATGCTTATGATTGTTGCTGTCATTGCGGCAGCAAGTTGTATGCAAGCAGCAGGCGGACTGGACCTGATGGTGAAGTGGGCAGAGAAGATTTTGCGAAAGAACCCGCATCATATTACATTGCTAAGCCCGTTTGTGACTTACTTTTTTACCTTTTTTGCAGGAACAGGACATGTGGCTTATTCTGTTCTTCCCGTTATTGCCGAGGTTGCCAAAGATACAGGTATTCGTCCGGAACGTCCGCTGGGTATTGCAGTTATCGCTTCGCAGCAGGCTATTACTGCCAGCCCGATATCGGCAGCAACGGTTGCTATGCTCAGTATGCTTGCCGGATATAACATTTCGCTGTTCGATATCCTGAAGATTTCCATTCCCTGTACGCTGGCTGGAGTTCTTCTCGGTGCATTGTATTCGATGAAAGTCGGCAAGGAACTGAAAGATGATCCTGAATATCAAAGACGACTGGCAGCTGGTGAAATTTCCGGTGATGGTTATCATACCACAGAAGTGGCAAGCCATGGTAAGGCACTTACTTCTGTCATTCTCTTTTTGGCTGCCACGATAGGTATTGTTTTATTCGGATCTATCGACGGACTCCGCCCGACATTTACAACAGCTCAAGGTGAAGTTCAAATGGAGATGTCGCACATTATCGAAGTGTTGATGCTTTCTGCCGCCTCACTCATTTTGCTATTCACAAAAACAGATGGTATCAAGGCGGCAAAAGGTTCTGTTTTCAATGCAGGAATGCAGGCCGTAGTTGCAATTTTTGGTATCGCATGGATGGGAGATACCTTCATCGCAGGAAACATGGAAGTGATGAAAGAGAATATTTTCGGCCTTGTTACCGATATGCCTTGGCTGTTTGGTGTGGCCTTGTTCCTGATGTCTATCTTGTTGTTCAGTCAGGCAGCTACCGTTCGTTCTCTGTTACCGCTTGGCATAGCACTAGGCATTTCTCCTTATATGCTTATCGCGCTTTTCCCAGCTGTGAACGGTTATTTTTTCCTACCCAACTATCCGACAGTGATAGCCGCCATAAACTTTGATACTACCGGAACGACACGAATAGGCAAATACCTGCTGAACCATTCGTTTATGATGCCCGGACTGATAGCCACCATTGTATCGGTTGTACTGGGTATTGTGTGGGTTTCGATGATGTAATAATTAAACCATTTAAATCTGAATATATGAAAAAAATCATTCAATCTTCTGTCTTATATTTTTTGACTTTATTTTTGGGTAGCTGTGCTCCCAAAGTTCTAACAGAGATAAAAAGTACTCATACTCCTATTGTAACAGCACAAGAAGTTCACTTATATGAAGTAGGCGATTCTGTTCCGCAATCTGCTAAACTGATTGGTAGGGTAAAAGTTTTAGATTCCGGTCTGAGTACCCAATGCCAGTACGATCAGGTAATAGCGCTGGCAAAAAAAGAAACGGCACAAAGCGGTGGAAACGCACTTGCACTGACAGAGCATCGGAAGCCGTCGATATGGAGCAGTTGCCACCAAATTGCCGGAAATATGCTATTAATTGATGAAACCAAGACGCATGAAATTTATACAAGGGCTGTAACTCCTGCTTGGGATTCGAAAGAATGCAACTGCGATGAGCCGTCCCGTTTCAGGCACAATACATTCTATGCCAACATCGGCTATTCCTGCATTGTCAGCAAATTTTATATGCCATTAGATGCAACAGGACATCCTAAGCGGGGTATAGACTGGATGGCTGGTTACGACTGGATGACGGAAAGTGGATTCGGAGCCGGATTGATGTATTCCGGTTATAAATCATCGTATTCACTGTCTGACATAGATTTTGCAGTCAAGTTGGCATACATAGCTCCGCAGTTTGTGATGAAACAGCGGTTTCGCCAATGGTCGATAGAAGAAAAGCTTGGCATCGGATATTTCAATTATCGGGAATCTGTAAAAGGCAGTGGAAGTGTTTCCGCATCAGGTGTAGGGTATAATTTTTTGCTCGGTACAGAGTATCATGTGTCCGATCTTATTGGGATAGGGGCTAACATTGGCTATGTTTCTGGTTCACTTCCTGAAGATAAGTTTGGTAATTCGAATGACGAAGACGGAAGCACCGGTATCTTCCGCCTTCACTTCAACGTCGGACTGAGATTCCACTTTTAATATCTCATCGGATAATTCCCGTATCACTGTCCTTCAACTGAATAGTTTTATTGACCGTCCGGTATTTACGTCCTTTGTGTAACCTCCATGTAACAGTCAGACTGACGAGGTTACAGATGTCCGTGCTGTAAAGAGCTGTCGATTTCTGAAGATTGCGGTTCAAGATATCTGTTTCGAACATCTTATACCGCTGCATCAATGGCAGTTGCCAGGCAAGGGAAAACTGGCAGGATTTATACTGATAGGAGCCCTTCAGCAGGATGCTGTTTCCGTTATATCCCTTAGATTCTCCTTCCAAGAAACGCCATCCGTTGTCGGCATATGCTTGAAGCGAAAAGTTTCCCAAATAAGCGTGAACATTTCCCGTCAGAAAATAAGAAGTATAACAGTGAGTGTAGTCATATCCGAAGTTGAAACAACGGAACAATCCGCCGTATAAGGCTACGGAAAGTTTATCGGGCAGCAACCAATAATTGACATATCCTGCTGTCTGCAAGGCATCTATTTCTTTCTGGTTGCGCTGGGTATAGATAAACTGATCGTCTGCCGTCCGTTCGTACACCGCCATGTTCGGGCGATGACATATCTTATAAAAGCCTTCGATGTATGCCTGTAAGCGGGCCTCGGAATACGATAGTCTGAGAGTGTGATATGTTTCTCTGTTGGGCTTGAGGTCAGGACTTCCGGCAGTCCATTCCATGCTGTTGGTACGGATCATGGCATCGCTGATCATGGCTATGCGGGAAGTACGCTCGTTCGACTGGAAATTATAGCTTACTTGCAGTGCATTGGTGAAATCATAGCTCAGTGCCGCCTTCGGACAAAACGTCCAGTAGTCGTATGTATGCTCCTGCTGGCGGTAGTGCAGGTAGCTTGCACCTACGCCTGCCGAATAACGTAGTTTACCCCAATAGCCTTTTATCTCGGAAAACAGATAGAAGCGGTTGTTGTGCATCAGGGTAAGCGAAGAAACATCGCCCGTATACGTATTGTTCGTGTATTTCTGACTGTAATTGATACCAGCAGAAAGGGTAAAAGGTTTCAACTTATTCTCGTAGATAGCTTCACTCATCAGCGAATAAGTCTTTCCGTCCACATTGTATCGGTAGGGAGAGCCTTCATCGTAACTGGTAGAGGAATTTGTATCGATATAGGTACCTACAGCATTCAGCGTGACCGACTGTCTGGGGGTAAGCTGCTGGAAATAATATAAGTCGAGAACCGGACTTCCCGTCCGGCTGTTGTCTTGTTGAGTAGCGATGTACTCATTCATCCCGTCCACTACATTTTTCCGATTGAAGTCGCTTGGTACGTGACTGAAATCACCACTGAGCGATGCTTGAAATACATAACGGGTAGAATCAGCTAAATTGTAGGTCAGCTTCACACGATTATTTAATCTCCGGCTGCGTGACGCAATATCGTTACGTTGAATGGTATAGACTGATCCATCATTCAAGTGATAAAAGGCTGTTTCCTCCATCCGATTGCCGTCAAAATCCTTATATCCGAAATCATAGTTCAACGAAAGTTCGCTTTTTCCCGTATTCCACTTACCATAGACTGTATAGTTCCCGTTTTTAGCATTCAGTGACTGACTCAGGGATGTGCCGACTGTGTATCCACTGGTTGCGCGCCGTGTCGTAATATCGATAACATAAGCGACACCATCACCATAACGGACACCGGGATTGTCAATGAAATCTATCTTACGGATGCTTTTCGGATCGAGTGATAACATCTCGGCTTGATCTACAATAATACCGTTGATACGTAACTGTACGCTTCCTTTATTGTCGATAGTAGATACATTACGGGCATCTTCATCGATACGGATATTAGGTAGACTGAGTTTCTGCAAGACACTATATCCTGAACTGGACGCTTCTTTCTGAGCATCGGAAGGGTAGAGCAGCAGGCCGTCTGTTTTATGAACAATCCGTGCAGCTTTTACTTCCACTTCTCCCAGTTCGATACTTTGCTCGGCTGTCTGTGCAGATACTGCAAGCGAGAAAAGAATAAATGTGATACCGGCGCAGGCTTTTCGGGCAGCCCGACTAATGCCATATACCAAGGAATCCTCTACAGAGGCATTACCTTGAAACTGATTTGTTAGCCATTCCATTTGTTTCTGTTTTGATGTTTCGGAAACAAATGTAGAGGGTAGAGATAAATGACAGCCAGAACAAACACTGACATTTGTCTGACATTTCAGTGTCAGTTTTATATCTTATTGATTTCCAGTGAATAGTTCCGACCTCTGTCTGCTACGATTTTCAGATTAGTATGTTCCTCTACAATCGGCTTCAGCCTGCGGATAAGCGTATAAAGTGTATCATTGGCATCCTCTTTCTTGGGCCAGAGTGCTGCGCAAATGTCCTCTTTAGTCAGTGAATGTGACGGAGCATTCCAGAATAACAACATGAGCTGCTGTTGCATTGGAGTAAAGCGGATAGGAGTGTGTGCCGCCGTATAAAACCGCCGGTCCGCTTCCGAATAAACCAGTCCCCCAAAACCAGTGACAGTTTCCGAACCTTCTTGCTTCTTTCTCAGATAGAGCCACGACAGCATCGCCCAAAGGAAAGCCGAAATCATGCAGGCAGCCGGAATGCGCTGATCCGACATACCCAATATACTGGCAACCGACAAGCGGGCATATCCTTTTAAGGCAAGTGTTTCTCCTGCATGTTTATCCTTTACTATCAGCGTATCGCTACAAATGGCTTGATCACCCAAAGAATTATTTTGAAAATCACTATCTACCACATCGAATGTAATAAATGCCGCCTGCTGAAGACGTTTATCTTTCAGGTAACGGCAAAACCGTTCATCGGAAACAGCAATCAGTACCTGTCCGCCTGAAGTCTTGCGAAGTTGTTTGTACGCCCTGATTGTATCTTGGGTAATGATATAATCTTTTCGCTCTTTGAGGGTTTGTGCCAAAGCCTGATTCAAATCGGCAGTTATTTCATTCCTAGCCTTACAATAATTGTGACGGCCAGCCAGCAAAGAAGTCAGCATAAGTGTCAGAAATACGGCAACGGATAGTAGTTTGCAGTTCATAAAATCAGATTTTATTTCTGACAAATGTAACAAATTTTATGCTAAAACGAGAATCATCCACCTATTATATTCCGATATTCGTTCGGTGTCATTCCCGTAGCTTTTTTAAATACTCGGGTAAAATGCTGAGGATATTGAAAACCAAGTTGGTATGCAACCTGGCTGATTGAATGAGCTGGAATGAGCAATTGTACCTTTGCTATGCCGACAATTTTATCTTGTATATACTCTAATGCAGTTTTCCCTGTTTCTTTTTTAATAAGATCACCAAAATAATTCGTCGAAAGACAAAGCTCGCTTGCACAATATTTTACTGTAGGCAATCCTTTTTGCATGGCATTGTCACCTGCAAAATACTGGTCGAGGAGCTTTTCAAAACGTGTCAGAATATCGCGGTGAGCATCCTGTCGGGTGATAAACTGACGTTCGTAGAAGCGCAGACAATAGTTTAGCAATAATTCAATATGATTAGCAATCAGCCGTTGGCTCATCCGATCGATAGAATGTTGTAACTCCTCCTGAATCTTTATCAGACAATCTATAAATGTATGACGCTCTTGTTCCGAGAGATGCAAGGCTTCGTTCACTTCATAAGAAAAAAATGTATATTCACTCATGGCACGTCCAAGGTTGGTTCCGCGAATCAGATCAGGATGAAAACACAATGCATAACCTTGAGGCTGGAAGATTTCACCTGTATCTTCTATTCCAATGACTTGTCCCGGTGCAAGACAGACAACCGATCCTTTCTGATAGTCATATCGTTGTCGGCCATAAATCAAATCACAGTTCTTCTCATCTTTCAGAAAAACCACATAAAAACCGAAAGTATGTCGCATATGCCGCATCGGTTTCGCTTTTGAAAGATTTATCACACTTACTAGTGGATGCAAGGTTTCTACACCAAGCATATCATCATATTCAGTTATGGTATCGAAATTTAATAATTCTGTTTTCATCGGGAGATATTTATATTACAAATATAAGAAAGGATTCTTACTCCATCGTTATATAACAAAAGAAAAGCAGTGTTTCTATGCAGTAAATCTGTGTTTTATATCATTGACAATAATCTGCAATACTGACAAATTACACCATCTGTGAATCTGTGAAATTATTCTGTGTTTTGTATAACTATCAGTAAAATAGTAAAGGATAATTTTGCAATAGGAATCAATATAATATATGCGATATGGAAAAAGAAGTAATGATACTTACAGGTGCCGGACAAATCGGTATGGCGATAGCCCGACGGATGGGATATGGAATGAAGATTGTAGTCGGTGACAAACGAATGGAGAATGCACAGTCCATGGCCGATACGATGAACCGTGCCGGATTTGATGTGCTTCCGGTAGAAATGGATCTGTCATCTCGAACCTCTATCCTAAAATTGATTGATACGGCGCAGCAATATGGAGAAATCGCTATGCTGGTCAATGCGGCGGGAGTTTCTCCTTCGCAGGCATCGGTAGAAACCATTCTGAAAGTTGATTTATATGGTACCGCAGTCTTGTTGGAAGAGGTAGGGAAAGTCATCAGGCAAGGAGGAACAGGTGTTACTGTATCCAGCCAGTCCGGACATCGTCTGCCAGCACTTGGTGCGGAAACTGATGAGCTGCTGGCTTGTACGCCAACTGAAAGACTATTGGATCTCGAAGTTTTGCAACCACAACATATCAATGATACACTCCATGCATACCAGTTAGCTAAACGTTGTAATGTACAACGTGTTATGTCGGAAGCCGTAAAATGGGGTAGAAGAGGAGCGCGTATTAATTCTATTTCTCCGGGCATCATTGTTACCCCATTGGCTCTTGATGAGTTCAACGGTGTACGTGGAGAATTTTATAAGAAGATGTTTGCCCAATGTCCGGCACATCGTCCGGGAACAGCAGATGAAGTGGCAAATGTTGCCGAATTGTTGATGAGTAATCGGGGAGCCTTTATTACCGGAGCTGATTTCCTTGTAGATGGAGGAGCTACAGCTGCTTATTTTTATGGCCAGAAATGAGTATTCTATTTCTATGAGGTGAAACTTTTGTGACAATATTCTATAAACGATACTTTGTCTTCTGTCAAGAAATTGTATCTTTGTTAAATCCTTATAATCTGATGGCGGAAAAGATAGGAAGATATAAGTATTCTGAAATACTTGACCTCCATTAGATAACTAAGGGTTTTGATACAAAAAATATTAACATTATAATATTAAGGGAAACACACATGAAGACATTTTATCTCATGACCATGGGATTTTGCCTGGCTCTAAATCTCCATGCACAGCGAAGCGAATATCTGCTGGAAAAAGGATGGAAATTTACCAAAGGAGAGGTTAGCAATGCTGAAATGCCAGCATTCAATGATGCTAAATGGGAAACTGTAGACATTCCACATGACTGGGCTATTTTCGGACCTTTCGATAAGAACAACGACTTACAAAATGTAGCTGTCACACAGAATTTTGAAACTCAGGCTAGCTTAAAAACCGGACGTACGGGTGGTTTGCCATACGTAGGCATAGGATGGTATCGTACAACATTTCATTCTACTCCAGGAAAACAGACAACCCTGATCTTTGACGGAGCAATGAGCGAGGCTCGTGTGTTTGTCAACGGAAAAGAAGCCTGTTTCTGGCCCTGTGGCTATAACTCTTTCTATTGTGACGTTACCTCTCTAGTAAATGAAGATGGTAAAAATAACACACTTGCCGTACGATTGGAAAATCGTCCACAATCATCACGTTGGTATCCGGGAGCGGGACTTTATCGAAACGTACATGTAGTAACAACAGAAAAAATCCATGTTCCGGTATGGGGAACTCAGATTACTACTCCGTACGTGAAGGACGAATATGCTTCTATTTGTCTTCGTACAACGATTTTAAATGCGGGAAAAACAGAGCTGACTGTAGTAACGGACATTATGGATGCTGACGGACAGGTGGTTTCAACCAAAACGAACAAAGGAGTCATCAATCACGGCCAACCTTTTACTCAGAATTTTATCGTAGAACGACCTAAGCTTTGGTCGCCCGAAACTCCAGTCCTATATAAGGTCGTATCAAAAATCTATTCAGGTGATACGCTTCTCGATACTTATTCCACACGTTTCGGGATTCGTACAATTGAATATATAGCCGACAAAGGTTTTTACCTGAACGGAAAGCGACGTAAATTTCAGGGAGTATGCAATCATCATGACCTGGGACCTTTGGGAGCAGCAATTAACGTTGCAGCGCTCCGCCATCAGTTGACATTACTCAAAGAAATGGGATGTGACGCCATCCGTACATCGCATAATATGCCTGCTCCCGAACTAGTCGAACTTTGCGACGAAATGGGATTCATGATGATGCTTGAGCCGTTCGACGAATGGGATATCGCCAAGTGTGACAACGGATACCATCGCTTCTTTAATGAATGGGCGGAAAAGGATATGGTAAACATGCTTCGACAGTATCGGAACAATCCATCTGTGGTAATGTGGAGTATCGGCAACGAGGTTCCTACCCAATGGAGTCCGGAAGGATATAAAGTAGCAAAGTTCTTACAGGATATCTGTCATCGGGAAGACCCTACACGTCCGGTAACCTGTGGTATGGATCAAGTGAAAAGTGTACTGGCAAATGGATTTGCTGCAATGCTTGATATTCCGGGGCTGAATTATCGTGCTCACCTATATGATGAAGCTTACGAACGTTTGCCACAAAACATCATTTTAGGTTCGGAAACATCGTCTACTGTCAGCTCTCGTGGAGTATATAAGTTCCCGGTGGAACGTAAGGCCGGAGCTATGTATGATGATCATCAGTCTTCTTCATATGATCTGGAATATTGCAACTGGTCTAATATTCCTGATATTGATTTTGCGCGTGCCGAAGATCATGAATGGACAATCGGACAGTTTGTGTGGACTGGATTTGACTATCTGGGCGAGCCGAGCCCGTATGATACCAATGCATGGCCGAATCATAGTTCAATGTTCGGTATCATCGACCTGGCATCTATCCCCAAAGACCGTTATTATCTGTACCGAAGTGTATGGAATAAAGAAGCAGAAACACTGCATATCCTGCCGCACTGGAATTGGGAAGGACGTGAAGGTGAAAAGATTCCTGTTTTTGTTTATACGAACTATCCTTCGGCAGAATTGTTTATCAACGGAAAAAGCTATGGACGTCAGACTAAACACAAGAACGGAACAGTAGAAAACCGTTATCGTCTGATGTGGCATGACGCAGTTTATCAGCCGGGCGAGGTGAGAGTAGTGGCATACGACGAACAGGGGAATCCTGTTGCAGAAAAGACTGTTCGTACTGCAGGCAAGCCGCATCATATAGAACTTGTTACAGATCGCAGCTCTCTTCAGGCAGACGGAAAGGATCTGGCATATGTTACACTCCGCATTGTTGATAAGGACGGCAACTTGTGCCCGAATGACGGACGTCTGGTAAGTTTCAAAGTAAAAGGGGCAGGTAAGTACCGTGCTTCTGCAAACGGAGATCCAACTTGTCTGGATTTATTTCACAAGCCGGAAATGCATGCGTTCGGAGGTATGCTCACTGTTATAGTCCAGTCAGGAGAAAAAAATGGTGAGATAGAACTTCAGGCTACTGCCAAGGGAATAAAAACCGGGACTATCCGCATTCCGGTAAAATAAGCTTATTTGCATAAAATAATATCATCATATGGAAAGTATTTTAAATTTGGGAAATCAATGTAAAAGCGATAACGCTTTTACTAAAAAAGCTAGATTGCTTCAGTCGATGTACCGAGTGAAAATAGGAGAAGAGGAGGGTGTTGGACCGACAAAAACTTCCAAACGAAAATATGGTAATATGATTAGTGGTGGTGAAATTTCCGGAAAGAATTTTCTGATGAAAGAAACTTTTGAGTATGCTAAGAAAAGGGTTAAAAATCGAAAGGATAATGAAACGATAGATGAATTTCGATTATTCAACAATCTGCTTTCGAGTATGCCAATGGCATTCAACCTATTTCATCCTCTGATGTTACTTTTAGAAGAAAACCCTGAAAAGGTGACACTTGCTATAAGATCTATCTTTAAAAATATCCCAGTATTTGTGGTAACAAAAATCGGATTGGAATTTATACCGACACCAATTGAGAAATACGCAAAAGATAAGTCGGCCATGGATGCCTATATCCAATTTCAAGATAACAATGGCGAGAAACATATAATCGCTATTGAAACGAAATATACAGATATACTCGGATTAAATGAAGCACATAATTGCGAAGAACAAAAACAAATGCTTATTGATACCGGACTGTTCTGTGCGGAATTTGAAGGGCTATTGATAGCAAATAAAATAAAATTAACACAGATCTACAGAAATCTTTTACTTACAGAACGGTACAGAGAAGTCGAAAACTTGAAGGACTCATATTCTGTGGTACTTTCTCCGAAGGAGCATCCGTCAACAGAAAAGGAGATCAGATCAGTTACAGAGTATCTGAAGCCAGAGTATGCTTACAAGTTAAGTGCAGTAACTCTTGAGGACTTTGTGGATACGATGATACAATGTCTGCCAGAGTATTATGCTCAAGTTTATGAGAGGTTTAGAGAAAGGTATTTGGAGTTTGAATAATACATTCAAATTCTTCAGTAAAAAACTTCAGCATCTTTTAGGAAATTATTCTCGATGTTTTTTAAAAATTCGTACGAAAAAAATTTTTTCTTCAGCATGTTTTTTTGAGCGACTGCAAGTATGAATAGTTGCTCGACAAGTCTTATTATTCTGAAGAGAAAAGAAAGTGAATTATGGCAGAAGTAAGGGAAAGAGATAGCTCTTTATACAAAAACAAGAAAGGAGGAAAATATCCGTTGCATGAGCGGATATTTTTCCTCCTCTTATGGAATTTCTAACAATTAATTACAGAATAGATTTTACTGTTTCCAGCATGCCTTTAGCCTGAATGCTGTCCAAGTCAGCTTTTACAGCAGCAGTCAGTCCCGGGATGTTGTTCAGGTTTTCGCCCCAGATAAATTCGGCAGCCAAAACTCCTTCAGCTACTTTCTGAGTATCACCTGTAGCCCAAAGCTGTTTCAACAAGTCCATGATATCCTGTGCATCGTTTGGAACAATTTCTGCGCCGTCTTCACGTACACCGCCTTTGTAGTAAGTAATGATAGCAGCAAGACCCAATACCAGTCCTTTCGGAAGTTCACCTTTGCGTTCCAAGTACACTTTCAAACCTGGAAGGTCACGAGTCTGGAATTTCGGGAATGAATTCAGCATGATAGAAGTAACCTGATGGTCAACAAACGGATTGTTGAAGCGTTCCAAAACATCATGAGCAAATTTTTCAAGCTCTTCTTTCGGAAGGTTCAAAGTTTCCATCAATTCGTCGAACATTACTTTATTGATATATTTGCCGATAACCGGATGCTGGCAAGCATCGCGAACAATGTTTACACCTGACAGGTAAGCAACCGGTGAAAGTACAGTGTGAGGACCGTTCAACAGAGTTACTTTTCTTTCGTGGTAAGGAGCTTCAGAAGGTACAAACAATACATTCAGACCAGCCTTGTCTGCTGGGAATTCCTTAGCAACTTCCTGCGGAGCTTCGATAACCCACAAATGGAAGATTTCTCCCTGAACTACCAAGTTATCATCGTATTGCAGTTTTTCTTTGATTTCGGCAATTTCCTTACGTGGGAATCCCGGTACGATACGGTCTACCAATGTAGCATATACACCACAAGCCTTTTCAAACCAGTTCTTGAAATCGTCACCCAAGTTCCACAATTCAATGTACTGGTAAATAGTTTCTTTCAGTTTGTGTCCGTTCAGGAAGATCAACTCACAAGGGAAAATGATCAAACCTTTTGACATATCGCCATTGAATGTTTTATAACGGTGATACAGCAACTGAGTCAATTTTCCTGGATATGAAGAAGCAGGAGCATCTTCAAGCTTGCAAGAAGGATCGAAAGCGATACCAGCTTCGGTTGTATTTGAGATTACGAAACGCATTTCAGGCTGTTCTGCCAGTTTCATAAATTCAGCGTTCTGAGTGTAAGGATTCAAGGCACGACTGATAACATCGATCATAGTCAGGCTGTTTACAGTTTCACCTTTGTCGAGTCCCTGCAAGTTTACGTGATACAAACAGTCTTGTGCATTCAGCATGTCTACCATACCTTTATCGATAGGCTGTACTACTACAACACTGCTATTGAAATCTGTTTTCTGGTCCATATTATAGATTATCCAATCTACAAATGCACGTAAAAAATTACCTTCACCAAACTGAATGATTCTTTCTGGACGAACTGTCTTGTTTGCAGTTTCTTTGTTTAATGCTTTCATACTTGTATATTTTAAGTTCCGTATTTTTACAATTTTGCTTCTCTCTTTATAAGAAAGGTATAAAGGTGAAAAAACTAGTTGATAAAATAGTAATATATATTTACAAATAACGTTTTCTTCCTCTTTTTCAGAGATTAATTTTACTAAATATTCGCTGCAAATATACGAAATATTTTGTTATTCCAAATAAAATTTCTACTTTCGTGTTCGATAACGACAAATAAAACGAAATACATGTTAAGCAACATAAATTCCTTTTGCGGGATTTGCTTTTTATGAAAATACATAACAAAAAACATAAACCTAAAAACGAAGCTTTATGAAAAAATTTATGGATGAAAACTTCCTGCTGAAAACAGAAACAGCGCAGGAATTGTACCACAACCATGCAGCTAAAATGCCTATTATCGACTACCACTGTCACTTGATTCCGAAAATGGTAGCAGACGATTACCAGTTCAAGTCAATTACAGAAATATGGTTGGGTGGCGACCACTATAAATGGCGTGCAATGCGTAGCAACGGTGTAGACGAACGCTATTGTACCGGTAAGGATACTACCGATTGGGAAAAATTCGAAAAATGGGCTGAAACAGTTCCTTATACATTCCGTAACCCATTATATCACTGGACTCATCTGGAATTGAAAACTTGTTTCGGTATTGACAAGATTTTGAATCCGTCTACAGCTCGTGAAATCTTTGACGAATGTAATGCTAAGCTGGCAACTCCTGAATATACTGCCCGCAACCTGATGCGCCGTTATCACGTTGAAACAGTTTGTACTACTGATGATCCTGTTGACTCACTGGAATATCATATCGCTACTCGTGAAAGCGGATTCGAAATCAAGATGTTGCCTACATGGCGTCCTGACAAGGCTATGGCAGTAGAAGTACCTGCTGATTTCCGTGCTTACATGGAAAAACTGTCTGAAGTGAGTGGAGTAACAATTTCTTCATTCGACGATATGGTTGCTGCACTGCGTAAGCGTCACGAGTTCTTTGCTGAACAAGGATGTAAGTTGTCTGACCACGGTATCGAAGAGTTCTATGCTGAAGATTATACAGATGCAGAAATCAGAGCTATCTTCAATAAAGTATATGGCGGTACTGAACTAACAAAAGAAGAAATCCTGAAGTTCAAGTCGGCTATGCTGATTGTATTTGCAGAAATGGATTGGGAAACTGGCTGGACTCAGCAGTTCCACTACGGTGCTATCCGTAACAACAACACTAAGATGTTTAAGCTTTTAGGTCCTGATACAGGTTTCGATTCTATCGGTGAATTTACTACTGCAAAAGCTATGGCTAAATTCTTGGATAAGCTGAATACTTCAGGCAAACTGACTAAGACTATCCTTTACAACTTGAATCCATGTGCTAACGAAGTTATCGCTACTATGTTGGGTAACTTCCAGGATGGTTCTATACCAGGAAAGATTCAGTTCGGTTCAGGATGGTGGTTCCTCGATCAGAAAGATGGTATGGAAAAACAGATGAATGCGTTGTCACTGCTGGGCTTGTTAAGCCGTTTCGTAGGTATGCTTACTGACTCTCGTTCATTCCTGTCTTATCCGCGTCATGAATATTTCCGTCGTACATTGTGTAACTTGCTGGGTAATGATGTTGAAAATGGAGAAATTCCAGCATGCGAAATGGAACGTGTACAGCAAATGGTAGAAGATATCTGCTACAATAACGCAAAGAAATTCTTCGAATTCTAATTTGTATAAAGAGCATCATTTTGTGGAAAGGAGTTTGCCTGCTATATTGGCAAGCTCCTTTCTTTTTTGTACTTTTGTGTTCCTTTTTTAAAAATAAGAAACACATATATGGAAGTACGATTTCTGAGTTTGGGCAGTGGTAGCAGTGGCAACTGTTATTATCTGGCAACAAAGACTTGTGGGATACTAATAGATGCAGGTATCGGTATACGAAGCATAAAGAAGATTTTCAAAGATTATGCACTGAACCTGGATACAATACGTGCCGTCTTGATTACCCACGATCATGCCGACCATATTAAAGCTGTCGGACATTTGGCAAAAAAGCATAGCATACCCATTTATTCTACACCGGAAGTGCACGCAGGCATCAATCGGAGTTATTGCATGACCGAAAAACTGGATAATGCCCACCGGCGTTTTATCAACAAGGAAGAAACTATCCAGATAGAAGATTTCAGCATTACTTGTTTCGAAGTACCTCACGATGCAACGGACAACGTAGGATATTGCATCAGCGTGGGGGATAAGACCTTTTCCTTCATAACCGATATCGGACATATTACGGACACTGCTGCTGCATATATTGAGCGCTCCAATTATCTGATTCTCGAAGCAAACTATGATGAAACCATGTTGCAGATGGGACCTTATCCTCAACACCTGAAAGCCCGTATAGCCAGTCCTAACGGACATATGAGTAACAGCGAGATGGCTAATTATCTTGCTGAACATTTTCCGGCTGGTTTAAAATATCTCTGGCTTTGTCATTTGAGCAAAGACAACAATCATCCGGAGCTGGCATATAAGACGGTTGAAACTGCTTTTAAACAGCATGGAATCGCTCTTGATGAGAATGGGGTACAAGTTATTCCATTGAAACGAACTACTCCTTCAGAGCTGTATTCTTTCGAATAAAGCGAAACAAAAAAAGATCGCCGGTAAATTGAAGATAATTGAATTATCCCGATTTACCGGCGATCTTTTTATTATGTACAGGAATTGTATTATTTCTTATTCATACGTTCCTGACGTTCTTTCTGAAGACGTTCTTGCTCTTTTTGCAGCGCTTCAAGCTTAGCCATCAATCCGCTAGTCTTTCTTTCTGAAGGAGCTTTCTTATTGGCTTCAAGCTGTGCCAATAATTTTTTCTCATCGGTCATACGACGCATAATCCACATGGTAATAATACCGATCAAACCAGAAATGAAGTAATAGTAGCTCAAACCTGATGCATATTCGTTGAAAATAAAGAAGAACATTACAGGCATGATATACATCATCCACTTCATGGCAGCCATCTGAGGATTATTACCCATGTCTTGCTGTTTCATCATAATAATCTGGTTCAGAACTGTTGTCACACTAAACAACAAACAGAACAGACTTAAATGATTTCCCAACAAAGGAATATGAGTACTCCAGCTTATAAGATCATCGTATGCAGAAAGGTCGCTTGCCCACAAGAAACTCTGCTGACGTAACTCAATTGCATTAGGCACAAAGAAGAATAAAGCCATAAACACCGGAGTCTGGATGAGCATAGGCAAACATCCTCCCATAGGGCTTACTCCATATTGGCTATACAAAGCCATAGTTTCTTGCTGTTTCTTCAATGCATCTTCCTGCTTCGGGTATTTAGCATTAATCTTATCTACATAAGGCTTTAATGCACGCATTTTTGCTGAAGAGATAAATGATTTCCAAGTAGTAGGCAATACCAGAATCTTGACAATGATAGTCATCAGCAAAATTACAATACCCATACTCAGTCCCCAGCTTGACAACCAGTCGAAAAGATTAATAGTAAACCAGCGGTTAATCAGACGAATGATAGGCCAACCTAAATATACCAAATCCTCCAGTTCCTGATCTTTATCCTTGAAAGATAAATCATTAGTTGCCAACAAAGTCTTGAAATGATTAGGACCAAAATAGAACTGGAAACGACTAGGTTGCGCACCTGTCGGGTCGAAAGCAGTTTTCATTTCGGCAGTATAGTTCTTCATGTAACCGCTTCCTTTCTGTTCCATCTTCGATTCAAGCGTTGCATTTTCAAAGTTTTTCTCTGCCATAAATACACATGAGAAATACTGATTCTTAAATGCAACCCAATCAAGCACTTCTGGAATAGTTTCTTTTTCGTCTTTTGTTTCGCTCAAATAATCGAAACTGTCGTCTACCGGTTTATAAGTAAGCGAAGTATAACGTTGTTCGAATGTATATCCTTTTTCCATCTGTCGTGCGCGCTGTTTCCAGTCAACACTCATCGTTTTGACAGAAGGAGAGAAGAAGTTTTGCAATCCGCTTGCCTGGACAGTAAAGTCTACAACGTATGAGTTTGGTAACAGTTTATAGATGAAGTCCAAATGTCCACCATTTGCAGCATTTAGTCGCATTGTTACCGTACTATCTGTTACATTGGTAGTCTGAAAATACATCTGATTGCTCAGAATATTTTCATTTTTACCTTCAAATCCTAAACTTAACGAAGCATCTTTACCATCGAACAGAACCAAAGGTTGCTGTTGCTGATCATTATATTCTTTCAGCATAGCCTTGCATACTCGTCCTCCTTTATTAGAAAAAGTAAGTTGCAGTACATCGTTCTCTAACGTAGTAAACTCTTCAGAACCTTGCGATGCTTGGAAAAATAAAGAAGTAGAATCCGGAACAACAGGCAATGAAGCAGCTATTTCTTGAGCTTTCTGCATCTGCTCTTGCTTTTGAGCCACTGCCTGTATCGAATCCTGATAATGCTGTGCACGTGCCATTTCCTCCTGACTGAGGCGATTATATATGCCGAATCCGACTATAACCGCACCAATTAGAGCAAATCCCACTAACGTGTTTTTATCCATTTCTTTTTATTTACAAATTAATATCTATTATTTATCAATAGCTGCTTTGATGAATGATAAGAAAAGAGGATGGGGTTTCAATACCGTACTGCTATATTCCGGATGGAACTGAGTTCCAATGAACCATTTCAGAGTAGGTATTTCTACTATTTCTACCAAATCCGATTCAGGATTGATACCCACGCATTTCATTCCAGCCTTTTCAAATTCAGCCTTATAGTCATTGTTGAACTCATAACGATGACGATGACGTTCCTGAATATGTTGGGTCTGATATGCCTGATATACTTTTGAATTTGGATCAAGAACACATTCGTAAGCACCCAAACGCATAGTACCTCCCATGTTTGTGATAGATTTCTGCTCTTCCATAATGTCGATTACATTATGTGGAGTTTTTTCATCCATCTCACGGCTATTAGCATCAGTATAGCCTAACACATTACGAGCGAACTCTATAGCCATACATTGCATACCCAGACAGATACCAAATGTAGGAACATTGTGTGTACGGCAATATTTCAATGCTACAAACTTGCCTTCGATACCACGCTGGCCAAATCCCGGACAGATAATAATACCATCCATTTCTTTCAGGCTTTCTTCTACATTCTCATCTGTCAACTTTTCGCTATTGATAAAGTGAATATCAGCTTTGCGGTCGTTATAAGTTGCAGCCTGTGACAATGCTTCCAATATAGATTTATAAGCATCCTGCAAATCATATTTACCGACCAATCCGATTTTAACCTTTTCTGTAGCGTTATGACGACGGTTCAAGAAGTCTTTCCATGGACCTAATTCCGGAGTTTCACCCACCGGCAATCCCATCTTTTCAAGAATTGTTACATCCAGTTTTTGTTCCTGCATGCGAAGAGGAACTTCATAGATTGTCGGCATATCCATTGACTGCACAACTGCACTTTCATCTACATTACAGAATAGCGCAACTTTCTTTTTCAGGTTTGTGCTAAGGTTATGTTCGGTACGCAATACCAGAATATCTGGTTGAATACCCACAGACTGTAATTCCTTTACTGAGTGCTGAGTAGGTTTGGTCTTCAATTCACCAGCAGCAGCCAGATAAGGCACATAAGTCAGATGCACGCATAGAGCATTTCTACCCAACTCCCATTTCAGCTGGCGGATACTTTCCAAATAAGGCAACGATTCGATATCACCTACAGTACCACCAATTTCTGTAATAACGAAATCGAATTTATACTTATTCCCTAACAGTTTTACATTACGTTTGATTTCATCAGTAATGTGAGGAATGATTTGGATTGTTTTTCCCAAATAGTCACCACGACGTTCCTTGTCGATTACACTCTTATAAATGCGACCGGTTGTAATGTTGTTCGCTTTTGTTGTCTGAATACCGAGAAAACGTTCATAATGTCCTAAGTCAAGATCGGCTTCATGACCGTCTACTGTTACGTAGCACTCACCATGTTCATAAGGATTAAGTGTTCCCGGGTCGATGTTAATGTACGGGTCGAACTTCTGTATAGTTACGCTGTAGCCTCTAGCCTGCAGCAACTTACCGATAGATGATGAAATAATGCCCTTACCCAATGAAGAAGCTACACCACCTGTTACGAAAATGTACTTTGTTTCTGCCACAATATGATTATTTTAAAGTGATTTATTATCTAACACTACTATTCAAAGTTGCAAAATTATAAAAAAAAGCCAAATCACACACAAGGAAAGTGACAAAACATTGCAAAGAGTAAAATCTTCAATATCTGCTCTAAACAAAAACTAAGATGTAATTTGTTATAATATCATTATAATAAGACTAAATTAAATTGTAATTTTGCATAGAAAATAGGCAAATTAGAAAAATGAAAGCACTAGGTACGTTTATTACAATGTTCCTCCTGACAAATGAAGCCGTTCAGGCAATTGAACAGCAGGACTTAACTTTACCAAAAGACACTATCGCCGCCCAAGATACGATGCCGGCAGATACGTTGAAACAATTTTCTGCCGTCGATACCATACGACAGAAAAAAACAGTAGAAACCATTAAAGTAAAGAACATACAACAAGCTTATACTCCGAAAATCAATCCGGCAGTGAAAAACTTCCAATCCTTTTTGTATAGTTTCCGACAAGATTATCAGAAAATGCTAGACAGATGGGAAGATATTTATCTGCCCGAAGCTCCATCATGGATACGTTCGAACCCGGATTTCTATAAGCTTATTGTTCCTGCTACATATTATTCGGAACCAATTGCACAAGCATTTTCCATTGATAATTGGGAACCAGTAATTCCTTTTGTGAAAGAAAATGCCATAAAGGATTCAGTTTTCCAAGTTCCGAACCTTGCACATTCGGTTGATGTAAATAAAGGTGTAAACAAGCAATTACTGGCTTTTTATTTGCAATATCCTAGTCTGGTTTCTAAAAATGAAAACGAGCTGAAAGGTATAGAACCTTTATCCGACAAGATGAAAATAAGAAAACCCAAGAAAGAAAAAGTTTTCTATTTAATAGGAGCTGCCTCTCAAACAGGCCAGGTTAGAGAAAAAGACTTATTGGTAATGAAACCTAATTTCTGGGCTATCAGCGGAAACGGATATGCGCAGTTCTCACAGAATTATATATCCGACAACTGGTATAAAGGAGGAGAGAGTACAGTATCTTTACTTTCAGGAGCTGTATTGCAGTTCAACTATGATGACAAGCAAAAAGTTCAATTTGAAAACAAAATAGAATGGAAGCTTGGTTTTATTTCTGCTCCTTCTGATACAGTCCACCAATATAAGACAAGTGAAGACTTGCTCCGTTTAAGTTCAAAATTTGGATACAAGGCTATCACAAACTGGTATTATACCATTTCGGCCGAGTTCAAGACCCAGTTCTTCTCTAATTATGAAACGAACTCCGATAAGATGGTATCTTCATGGCTTTCACCTTCAGAGTTGAATATCGGTATCGGTATGGACTATAAATATGTGAAAGATGCAATATGTAATTTGTCTGTATTGATCAATCCGTTCAACTACACCCGTTACAGTGTAGCCAGCGATAAAGTAGATCCAACCAAATTCAACATTGATGCAGGAAAAAAATCGAAGGATCAGCTAGGTTCTCGTGTGGAAGCAACATTAAAATGGATTATCATTAATAATCTAACTTGGGAATCACGTTTTTCTTATACGACAAACTATGAAAAAGTCTTGTCAGAATGGGAAAACACCTTCACTTTTGCTTTCAACAAGTACTTCTCGACGAAGTTATTTGTTCATACCCGTTTTGATGATTCTGTTTCTAAAGAAGAACCGGATGACAGCTATTTCCAGCTTCAGGAACTCTTAAGTTTTGGAATTAGCTACACTTGGTAAACTAATTGTTTCATTTAAATTGAAAAGAAAATGCCTTCATTTGTTCAGATACTTGACTTTATAGGAACATTTGCTTTTGCCATCAGTGGAATTCGTTTGGCATCAGCCAAACGTTTCGACTGGTTTGGTGCATATATTGTAGGACTGGCTACTGCCATTGGTGGGGGAACATTACGCGATGTCATGCTGAATGTTACTCCTGTATGGATGACAGATCCTATTTACCTGATTTGTACAGCATTTGCTATGTTTTTTGTTATTATCTTCGGGAAATATCTTATTCATTTGAATAATACATTCTTCCTTTTCGACAGTATCGGACTGGCATTGTTTACTGTTGTAGGTTTTGGGAAAAGTATTTCTTTAGGATATCCTTTCTGGGTAGCTATCATTATGGGTAGTATAACCGGAGCGGCAGGAGGTGTTATTCGAGATGTTTTTATTAATGAAATTCCGTTGATCTTCCGAAAAGAAATTTATGCCATGGCATGCGTCATCGGCGGGCTGGTATATTGGATATGTCTTAAAACAGGCATGGAATCGTATATGTCACAAATTCTAGGTGGAGTGACTGTTTTCATTGTCCGTATCCTCGCAGTAAAATATCAAATTACATTGCCGATACTTAAAGGTGATGAAGAGAATTCAAAAGAATAACGTACATAACACATAAAAAAATCCGCTAAATCCTCTTTCTACAAAGATTCGATTTAGCGGATTTTTTATATTAAATTTTATCTTTTATTTCAAAGTTCCTGCTTCAGCCTGCTGAATCATTTCCTGACTTGCATACATATATACTTCTACACGACGATTTTCCTTACGTCCTGCTTCTGTACTATTGTCGGCAACCGGATTACTTTCTCCCATACCTTCTACAGTCTTAATTTGTGAAGCTGAAACTCCACATCCCAGCAAATAGCTTGATACACTTTGAGCACGTGCCTGAGACAACTCCTGATTTTTCTGTACGCTCTGTTCTGCAGTACTGTTTTTCCATCCTGTATTGTCCGTATATCCATAGATTGCTACATCCATGTCACGGTTCTGATTTAATACATTGTTTGCAAATTTACTCAATGATGATTTTGCAGAAGTGCTTAATGAAGAGCTGCTAGTACTAAACAAAATACCGGAATCGAAAGTCACTTTTACAGCTTGCAAACCATTGTTGTCTGTTACTTGCTCAACTTCAGCACCTTGTATCTGGGCAGCCTGTTCGGCAGCTTTATCCATTTTCTTTCCAATCAGGACACCAGCGCCTGTTCCCACAGCTGCGCCCACAGCAGCACCGATAGCAGCTCCTTTACCATGACCGGCAATACCACCGATTAAAGCTCCTAAAGCAGCACCACTACCGCCACCAATCATACCGCCTTTTGCTGTATTGTTCAAAGAACCACAACCGCTAAATACCAAGCATGCGCTTAATAAAATAGCCATGAAACTCGTTTTTTTCATATTTCTCAAATTTATATTGTTACTTTTTGAAGAAACAATCCATCGCAACTTTTGTTTAATAAACCTTCAGAATTATGTATTTCTACATGAATTCCAAAGGCTTATTGTTTATCCATTAATATGCAAAAATAGGATATTTCTTCATTGTTTCATTTACACGTGCACGTACAGAAGCAATAACCTCTTCATTGTCTACATTTGACAAAACAGTTTCTATCATTTCTGCAATTTCGTACATCAAATCTTCTTTCGCTCCACGTGTTGTAATAGCTGGAGTACCCAGTCGGATACCTGAAGTCTGGAATGCAGAACGGGTATCAAACGGAACCATATTCTTGTTTACTGTTATATCGGCAGAAACCAATGCCTTTTCTGCAACCTTACCTGTAAGTTCAGGATATTTGCTGCGCAAGTCAACCAACATAGAGTGATTATCTGTACCTCCTGAAACAATTGTAAAGCCACGGTCCATTAATGCCTGAGCAAGCACAGCTGCATTTTTCTTTACCTGCATTTGATATTCTTTATATTCAGGCTGCAAACATTCACCAAATGCAACAGCTTTAGCAGCAATAACATGTTCCAACGGACCACCTTGGATACCTGGGAAAACAGCTGAATCAAGTAACTGTGACATCATCTTGATTTCACCTTTCGGTGTCTTTTTACCCCAAGGGTTAGGGAAGTCTTTACCCATTAAAATAACACCACCACGAGGACCACGTAATGTCTTATGAGTAGTAGAAGTAACGATATGAGCATATTTCACAGGATTATCCAGCAGTCCTGCTGCAATTAAACCTGCAGGATGTGCCATATCGACCATAAAAATAGCACCTACTTTGTCTGCAATTTCACGCATACGCTTGTAATCCCATTCACGAGAATAAGCAGATCCACCACCAATAATCATCTTAGGATGTTCACGCAAGGCGATTTCTTCCATCTGATCATAATCTACGCGTCCTGTTTCCTTATTCAAATTATATTCGCATGGAGTATAGATGATACCAGATGTATTTACAGCCGAACCATGAGAAAGATGACCACCATGTGCCAAGTTCAATCCCATGAACTTATCTCCAGGATTCAGCACTGCCAGAAAAACAGCAGCATTTGCTTGTGCTCCCGAATGAGGTTGTACATTTGCCCATTCAGCACCAAAGATTTGCTTCAACCGGTCGATTGCAATTTGTTCACTCTGATCCACAACTTCGCAACCACCATAATAACGCTTACCAGGATAACCTTCTGCATACTTATTTGTCAGACATGAACCCATGGCCTGCATTACTTGATCGCTTACGAAATTTTCAGATGCAATCAGTTCTATACCTTTCAGCTGACGCTGATGTTCTTTCTCAATAATGTCAAAAATCAAATCATCTCTTTTCATATGTAGCTTTTTAAAAAGGTAATATTATGTGTTTAAAAAATCACTCCAACTGAGAAACTTAATACGTTTCTACGACGTTTGATATATATATCCTGATCGCAATAAGGAGACTCCGTTATTCTTTTATCAAAAGAAACCGATTCTACCATATTATGAAGAACTCCTTCATAGCGAAAATCAAAAAATATATTTGAAACATTAACGGCCAATCCGACCACAGCGTTAAAACATAATGGACGGAGATTTTCTGTTATATTTTGCTGATAAAATCCAGAGTATTCATTCTGAGTATGCTTTTCCCACGTATAAGCTACTTTAGGTCCTAGAAAAAATGCCATTCCATACGGACGGGCATCAACAAATTTATACCCATACAATACAGGCAGATCGATGGAGTGTATGGATGTTTTAACCAATGCATTATCGAATAAGATATCTTTATTTTCTACTGTATTGGCTATTGAAATACTTCCTTTAGAAACATTGTAAGAAAGTTCTGTCTGAAGATAGTGATGTTTCTTCAAATTGAAACGGCAGAAAAAAGCTCCGAAATAACCAACCTTATAGTTATTCTGGATATCATTCAATTCTTTCCCGCCTATAGAAAAATGATCTATAAAAAACATGGAAGAATTAAAACCTGCTTTTATACCCACATTAACAGCCGGATCACGTGTTGCATCACGTCCTCTTTTGCGTGACTGACCTTGAAGGCCTGTCGCCAGCAACAGACTGGTTATGAGTATTAAAGCAGTTTTCCTCATATTTCTTATTATTTTTTCTTTTCTACAGACCAACCGAATTTACCGATTTTTTCGCCCGTTTCATAATATCCCCCATGTGCATAAACCAATAAGTTTGACTTAGCCAAATCGAACTTTCCTGTATCGGAATCCAAATATTTTTCATCAGCCTTTACATTCACGACATCTGCAATAAACATATCGTGAGAGCCCAGTGAAATTATTTCTTTTATCCGACATTCTATGCACAAGGGAGATTCTTCAATTATCGGAGCTTGTACAATGGAAGCCTTACCCGGAGTAAGATGCATTTCTTCGAATTTATTAAAATTCTTTCCGGAGCGCACCCCACACCAGTCTGTAGCATATGCCATCTCTTTTGTTGTCAGATTGATAACAAACTCCATATTCTTCTTCAAAACAGGATAGGAGTGGCGTTCTGGTCTTACTGAGATATAGCACATGGGAGGGTTTGTACATATCGTCCCAACCCAGGCAACAGTTATAATATTATACTCTTCTTTGCAGCTACCACAGCTGACCAGCACTGCAGGCAACGGATAAATCATCGTTCCGGGCTTCCAGTCTTGCTTCATAATAATATATTAAATCAATTTAATGTTATCTTTCTGCTGTTCCTTTTCGCAATAGTGACACTTCAGAATACCCTGTTCCTTATCGACAACATGAAACCATGTCTGCATAGGCTCATTGTTGGTTATGCACTTTGGGTTATTACATTTCACAATACCTTTCAACTCATCAGGCATAACAATCTGTTTCTTCTCAACGACCTCATAATGACGGATAATATTGAGCTTTATATTAGGAGCTACAACAGACAAACGGCTAACTTCCTCATCTGTAAAAAATCTGTCGGCAACCTTGATAATACCTTTTTTACCTAATTTTTTACTTTCAAAGTTATTCCCTATTGTAATATTACCGTCTGTATTTTGCAAATCGAGCAAAGAAACAACAGTAAAAACTTTATCTGAAGGTATATGGTCAATAACCGTTCCATTCTCAAGAGCGGCCACCTGCAATTCTTTCTTTTCGTTCATAATCTTTCTTGATTAACTTGTTTAAAGAGTTTATTTATCGTTCGGTATCCGCCTTGACTTCATCCAGCGTAATGCCAAGTACATCACACAAAATAGCTTCACGTGCGTAAAGTCCGTTTTGAGCTTGTTGGAAATAATATGCCTTTTCGTTTTCATCCACATCATATGCAATCTCATTTACACGAGGCAGAGGATGAAGGATACGAAGATTTGGACGAGTATGCTCAAGCATTTTATTCCGAAGAATATAAACATCTTTAACTCGTTCGTATTCCATCAAATCGGTAAAACGTTCACGCTGTACACGAGTCATATACAAAATGTCGGCATCAGCTATAGTTTCCTCCGTAAAATCTGTATGTTCCACATATTTTATATTGTGCTCTTTGCAATATAGTTTGTATTCTTCCGGCATTTTAAGTTCATCCGGAGCAATAAAGTGGAAAGTAGGATTGAAATGACGCATAGCCATCAACAAAGAATGAACTGTACGACCATATTTCAAATCTCCCACCAAATAAATATTCAGATTTTCCAGAGTTCCCTGCGTTTTATATATGGAATAGAGGTCAAGCATTGTCTGAGAAGGATGCTGATTGGCTCCGTCACCAGCATTAACGATAGGAACCGGAGCTATTTCGCTAGCATAACGTGCTGCTCCCTCCAGATAATGACGCATTACAATAATGTCGGCATAATTACTTACCATCATAATTGTATCTTTCAATGTTTCTCCCTTTGAGGAACTTGTAACCTTAGGATCGGTAAATCCTATAACTTTGGCTCCAAGCCTGTTGGCTGCTGTTTCAAAACTTAAACGAGTACGCGTGGAAGGTTCAAAGAAAAGAGTTGCAACAATTTTTTCATCCAGTAAGTGACGGTTAGGCTTCTTTTCAAACTCTCTTGCCATTTCCAGAAGATAAAGGATACGTTCTTTAGAATGGTTGGCAATAGTTACTAAACTTCTATTTTCCATATTTTCGGTTTTATGAATTGTTTTTATAATACCGGAGTTCAAAGGTAGACAAAAAAAATAAAAAGACCATCCTTTTTTTAGAAAAAGAAGCTGGTATTTTATTTTCTGATAACAGAAATGCGTAATACAGAAGCATTTTTAAAACCAACAAAAAAATATATTTACCAATAGAAACGTAGCATCAAATAAGACTTGTAAAAAATTGTATTCCTGCTAAAAATAGCAGAAACAATCATTCTTGCAATTTTATTCGTTTATTCCGGTGTTTTTCTTTATTTTTGCGAACTTATTAAGTAAGAAAAAAGTTATTATCAGAGATAAGAATTTTTATTTATCATGAGGAAGAAATTTATATATGTATTATGGGCTTTGCTCATATTAGGAATTTTATCGGTGGCTGCTGTCTTTACAGCCATAGCAAAAGGATGGATAGGTTATGTACCTCCTGTAGAAGAGCTGGAAAATCCGAATTTGAAATTTGCAACTCAGATAATTTCAGATGACGGGCAACTTCTGGGAACCTGGTCGTATAGTAAAGAGAACCGCGTTTATGTAGGTTACAATGACTTGTCACCTAATCTGGTTCATGCACTCGTTGCAACAGAAGATGTTCGTTTCAGTGAACATTCTGGCATAGACGCACGCGCATTTATGCGTGCTGTTATTAAAAGAGGTATTTTCATGCAAAAACATGCCGGTGGAGGAAGTACCATTACTCAGCAGTTGGCAAAACAATTTTATTCGCCGGTAGCAGACAATGTAATGGAACGCTTGTTGCAAAAACCGATAGAGTGGGTTATTGCTGTCAAGCTGGAACGTTATTATACAAAAGAAGAAATTCTGACTATGTACCTTAATAAGTTTGACTTTCTGAATAATGCCGTAGGTATTAAAACAGCAGCCAAAACTTATTTTTCAAAAGATCCTAAAGACTTGTCGATAGAAGAAGCTGCTACCCTTATCGGTATGTGTAAAAATCCATCATTATATAATCCCCGTCGTTTCAACGAACGTTCACGAGGACGCCGCAACACGGTGCTTGACCAAATGTATAAAGCCGGTTACCTCACAAAAGCTGAGCGTGATTCACTGCAAGCCTTACCGTTGACTCTGAAATTTCAGCCGGTTGACCACAAGGATGGATTGGCAACTTACTTCCGTGAATATTTGCGTAAGATAATGACAGCCAAAGAACCAGTCCGTTCGAAGTACAGAGGATGGCAACAACAACAGTATTACGAAGATTCTTTGGCATGGAAGACAAATCCTTTATACGGATGGTGTGCAAAAAACAAGAAAAAAGACGGAACCAATTACAATATTTATACAGACGGATTAAAAATCTATACGACAATTGATTCACGCATGCAGAAATATGCTGAAGAAGCTGTATACGAACATGTAGCAAAATACTTGCAACCTCGCTTCTTTAAAGAAAAACGTGGACGTAAAACTGCGCCATACACAAACGAGCTCACTCCAGAAGAAGTAAATACGATATTGGAGCGTTCCGTACGTCAGTCTGACCGTTATCGTGAAATGAAAGCAGCAGGATGTTCTGAAGAAGAAATCCGGAAGGCATTCAACACAAAACACGAAATGTCTGTCTTCTCATGGGAAGGAGAAAAGGATACTATCATGACACCGTTAGATTCAATCCGTTACTACAAGCACTTCCTGCGTGCCGGATTTATGTCTATGGATCCGATTACAGGCTATGTAAAAGCTTATGTAGGAGGTCCTAACTATAATTACTTCCAATATGATATGGCTATGGTTGGACGCCGACAAGTTGGTTCTACCATTAAGCCTTACTTATATACATTAGCTATGGAGAACGGATTCTCTCCGTGTGACGAAGTAAGAAATGTAGAACAGACGTTATTCGATGAAAACGGAAAAGCATGGTCTCCCCGAAACAGTTCTAAGTCTCATTATGGAGAAATGGTAACACTGAAATGGGGATTGGCAAACTCCAACAACTGGATATCAGCTTATCTTATGAGTAAGCTCAACCCATATGCACTGGTTCGATTGATTCATTCTTTTGGTGTCTTGAACAAGGACATACAGCCAACCGTATCTTTGTGTCTGGGGCCATGTGAAATTTCTGTAGGAGAAATGGTTAGTGCATATACAGCATTTGCCAATCGAGGTATACGTACAGCGCCACTTTTCGTTTCTCGCATAGAAGATAATGAAGGTAACGTCATCGCAACTTTCACGCCACAAGTAGAAGAAGTGATAAGTGAATCAAGTGCATACAAAATGCTCGTCATGTTACGTGCTGTAATCAACGAAGGTACTGGTGGACGAGTTCGCCGCTTATATGGTATACAGGCTGATATGGGTGGTAAAACCGGTACAACCAACCGTAACTCAGACGGATGGTTTATGGGCTTCACTCCTTCACTGGTATCTGGTTGTTGGGTAGGAGGTGAAGAACGCGATATTCACTTCGATACAATGCGCGACGGACAAGGTGCTTCAATGGCATTACCGGTATGGGGATTGTACATGCAAAAAGTTTATGCAGACAAGTCGTTGGGATATTCTCAAGATGAACACTTCGATATACCTGAGGACTTTGATCCATGCAAAGACAAACTGACTGAAATAGAAGAAGAAAATACTAGCCGATTGGATGACGTATTCTTCCAATAATTTTTTCAGGAAAAATAAAAAAAACATGCTGAAGTTTATCGTAAAACTTCAGCATGTTTTTTTGTTAATATGGGCATGTTTTTTTATAGTCTTCCAACTTTGGATTTTCGGATTATTTTCTGTATCTTGCAGAAACTTGTAAAAGAAGGAGGATTGTCATGGATCGTAATCTCACATTATACCAACTATCTCCTGAACTGGCAGCTAAAGTTTTCGATCGGATCGAATCTTTCAATCGTGGAAGAATGCCTAAAGATGGTAAATATGTAATCAGTATGCCGACTCTTTATCGCCCTTATTATGGATTTTGGCGAATCTTTTCAGATGATAAAACCCCACTATTCGTACGTACACTTGCTGTAACATTCGACGCAGCAGCAGAACGAGCCTTCGCCTTACTCCAAAACTGTAATATACCTCTTGACGTACAAGACAACAGCGTTTTTGAAAGTTACTACGGACAATCAGACGACATTATTCCATTTGGCAAGTATCGTGGCAAACGTTTAGCTGAAATCTTCTATGTGGACCCATCTTACATCCTTTGGTTAGCAAATAAATTTACTGTAGAAACAAAGCGGTATGAACCATTAGTATTATTGGCTAAAAAATTTGCCAAAGTACATTTTGAACTGACCGTACAGAAAAGACATATTTCTTCGGTAAGCCATTATATCGGTGAGATAGGAGAAAAGTTGAAAGATATGTTCCTCACAGTCTTGAATGTTCGTTTACAGGTTGATACATACAAAGCTGACTTTTACGTAGACCAAAACGTATTGGCTGCCGACCGTGACGGAAACCGTTTTACATTTTTCATAAAAGCTGGCGGACGTAGCCAGACACCTAAAGCATTAAGTTGTCACAGTCGCAAAATAACTCAGCACGAAGTACTGCATCTAGCATCAGCAAAGGTCATGTCACATTACGAAAGCAAGGGTGTGCATTACACACGACTGGGATATGTAAAACTGGTATAATCGGCCTGTTCCGACAGAGTGTTCAAGGCTTGTTTCACATAGTTTTTCTCCATGTCAGCAGGTTTTATAACCTCCATGTCAAACACAAGCAGATCAATATCCAGAGGAATGATTCCCTTCTGCTTACCTTCTGGGGTTCTGCCACATTTCCTTTCTATGTCCTTAAATAATATTTTTATATCCTCGAAGCCCATATCTGTTTCAACGACAGCAGCCCGGTTCAAATAAGAAGTTGTCGTTTCTGTACCTTCCGGGGCAGTTTCTACTATTTCTCCCCACCGCATCTTAGGAAACAAATCTGACAGGATTTCCTCCGCCCAATTCATATGATATTCACTCTCTGTATTCGACCCCAAACAAATGATGCAACGATGCTTAGTTTTCATATTTATGAAGTTTTGACTACAAAAATAGATTTTTTTTGTAAATTTGCGTACTAATAAAAAGTACAAATACCATGAAATTTATTGGAATAATTCCTGCTAGATATGCTTCTACACGTTTTCCAGCAAAGCCATTGGCTATGCTAGGAGGGAAAACTGTAATTCAAAGAGTCTACGAACAAGTATCTGGAATTCTGGATGAAGCATACATAGCGACCGATGATGAGCGAATAGAAAGTGCCGTCAAAGCTTTTGGTGGCAAGGTTGTTATGACTTCTGTCAATCATAAAAGTGGTACAGACCGCTGTTATGAAGCCTATTGCAAAGTAGGCAGCGGTTACGATGTTATTGTAAACATTCAGGGTGACGAACCTTTCATACAGCGCTCGCAACTGGAAGCTGTCAAAGCATGTTTTAATGATGAATCTACACAGATTGCAACCTTGGTAAAACCCTTTACCGTCGATGACGGATTTGAAGCATTAGAAAATGTCAATTCTCCGAAGGTTGTAGTCGATAAAAATATGAATGCACTGTATTTCAGCCGTTCTATTATTCCATATCAACGTAACAAAGAAAAGGCAGAATGGCTGCAAGGACATACCTATTACAAACATATCGGTCTATATGCATACCGGGCTGCTGTTCTGAAAGAAATTACAGCTCTGCCACAGTCTTCTCTGGAACAAGCAGAGTCATTAGAACAATTACGTTGGCTGGAAAATGGTTATACCATCAAAGTCGGTATCAGTGAAGTGGAAACCATTGGAATAGATACTCCGCAGGATTTAGCTCGTGCGGAAAAATTCCTGCTTGAACATAAAGAAATAAAGTGATGACTCTTGACAGAACAATAGCTCCCCCAATACGCCAGATTGACCATTTTTCTATTTCTACTCCCGAACGTACAATCATGCCAAACGGAACGCCACTGAATATCATTCAAGTTGGCAGCGAGGATGTTGTGCGTCTGGATTTGCTCATAAAAGGCGGGCAATGGAATCAGACACAACCTTTACTGGCTATGTTTACCAACCGCATGCTGCGCGAAGGAACTCGGTCTTTGTCGTCATCACAAATTGCTGAAAAGCTGGACTATTATGGCGCATGGCTTGACTTATCATCATCGGTAAACTATGGTTTTGTGACACTATATTCATTAGGTAAGTATTTCCCAAAAACAATTGAAATATTAGCCTCGATGATTAAAGAACCGGTCTTTCCGGAAAAAGAATTATCGGTTGTAGTAGATGTAAACAAACAACAGTTTCTTGTCAACGCCCAGCGTGTTGACGTAATGGCTCGCAAACGTCTGAATCGTGCACTTTTCGGACTGTCACACCCATTAGGACGATATGCTGAACTGGAAGATTACGATCGTATTAACAGCGAAGTATTAAAAAGTTTTTACCATCAGTATTACCATTCAGGCAACTGCTCTGTTTACGTCTCAGGTAAAGTTTCTCCAGAAGTTATACATTGCATAGAGCAACACTTCGGCGAAAGCGATTGGGGAGACACTACCCGAAAAATAAAAAACGAAACTTTTGTTCCTACAACAGAAGATTGCAAACGCATTTTTGTAGAAAAAGAGGATGCTTTGCAAAGTTCTATAAAGATAGGTACATTTTCTATAAACCAACAACATCCTGACTATTTGAAGCTGCGTGTACTGGTTACGCTGTTCGGAGGGTATTTTGGTAGCCGTCTGATGTCGAATATCCGTGAAGATAAAGGATATACCTATGGGATCGGCGCCGGTCTTGTCAATTATCCCAATACAGGTGTATTAGGCATCAGTACAGAAGCTGCAAACGAATATGTAGAACCTCTCATCGCTGAAGTCTATAAAGAAATGGATATTTTATGTTCAGAGAAAGTTTCAGACGAAGAGCTGGATATGGTACGCAATTACATGCTGGGTGATATGTGTCGTTCATACGAAAGTGCCTTTTCTTTATCAGATGCTTGGATATTCATCGAAACGTCTGGTTTGAAAAATGATTTTTTCGATCATACATTAAAAGCTATCCGTGAAGTAACATCGGATGAGCTTCAAGCACTGGCACAAAAGTATTTCTGTAAAGAAAACTTAATAGCGGTTGTCGCAGGTAAAAAAGTGTAATGATTTTATATTCTCTTTACAGAAAACACTAATTTTGAACATTCAAATAAAACGAAAAAGATAATAATGACTAGACATACATATTTATTGTTTGCATTGATGACATTTGGAAGCTTGTCCGTTTCTGCTCAAATGTCATTGGGATATTACAAATTTAAAGATGGAGCAGAATATACTGGAGAGTTGAAAGGACGTCGTCCAAATGGAAAAGGCAAAACAGTTTTTAAGAATGGAGATACATACGAAGGTGAGTATGTAAAAGGAAAACGTGAAGGAGAGGGTACATATATATTCAGTGATGGAGAAAAATATGTAGGACATTGGTATCAGGACCAGCAACACGGTCAAGGAACCTACTACTTCATGAACAACAACCGTTATGAAGGAATGTGGTATCAAGACTTTCAGGAAGGTGAGGGTACAATGTACTATTATAACGGCGATTTATATGTAGGCATGTGGCACCAAGACAAGCGAAACGGCCATGGAACATATACATGGAAAGGAGGTGCCAAATACGAAGGTGAATGGACCAACGATCTGAAGAATGGCAAAGGTGTCATGACATGGGAAGACGGTTCAAAATACGAAGGAGAATGGAAAAATGGCGAACGCCACGGGAAAGGAACATTTTATTACACCAATGGCGATAAATATATCGGAGATTGGGTAAAAGATGTACAGCATGGAAAAGGTATTTACTATTTCCAAAACGGCGAACGCTATGAAGGTGACTACGCAGACGGAGAACGTACCGGAAAAGGAATTTATGTTTACCCCAACGGAGACAAATACGTCGGCCAGTTCAAAAACGGATGGCAGGAAGGAACCGGTACATTCACCTGGCAGAACGGAGCTGTATATGAAGGCGAATGGGTAAAGAACCAGCGATCGGGCAAAGGCCATTATAAATGGGGAAATGGCGATGAATATGAAGGCCAGTGGAAAGACAATATGGCAGAAGGAGAAGGCGTACTACGCATGCAAGATGGATCTGTCTACACCGGTCATTTTTCTCGTGGTAAAGAAGATGGCAAAGGAACTATCGTAAGCAAAGACGGAGTCCGCTTTGAAGGATTCTTCAAGCAAGGAAAAAAGGATGGTCCTTTTGTCGAAACAGACAGTAACGGAAAAATAATTCGTCAGGGAACATTCCGCAGTGGCAGACTTTTAGAGGAGAAAAAATAATGCTAAACCTATCGGAACTAACAGATAAAGTACGTGCTCTTGCGATTGAGGCAGGGGATTTTATTCGTGAAGAAAGAAAAAAATTCCATCGCGAGGCAATCGAAAAAAAACATGCACACGACTATGTGTCATACGTAGACAAAGAGTCGGAAAAAAAGATTGTAACCCGCCTAAAAGAATTACTTCCCGAGGCTGGTTTCATAGCAGAAGAAGGTAGTGGCACATTAAACGACGAGCAATATTGCTGGCTGGTTGATCCTTTGGACGGAACAACCAATTTCATTCATGACAATGCTCCGTATTGCGTGAGCATTGCCCTGAGAAGTAAAAAAGAATTATTACTGGGCGTCGTATATGAAATCTGCCGGAATGAATGTTTCTGGACATATAAAGGTGCTCCTTCTTATCTGAATGGCAATGAAATTCATGTATCTGCCATATCCAATTTAGATGACTCGTTTATAGCTCTTGGCTTCCCTTATGCAACAGAAGAATATAAGCCAATGGCCAACCATTTGGTAAATACACTCTACGGGAATGTAGCAGGACTGCGGCTTATGGGAGCTGCGGCTGTAGAATTGTGTTATATTGCAGCAGGAAGGTTCGAAGCACGTATCGAAGCTTTTATTGGTCCATGGGATATCGCTGCAGGAACAATTATTCTGCAAAATGCCGGAGGTATGATTACAGACTTCAAGGGAGGAGATTCTTATTCCTCTGGTTCACAGGTTCTGGCTTCAAACGGAAGAATCCATCGAGATTTGTTGAATATAATTGATAATCTATAAAATACTCACGTTTTATTCGATTTATCAAAATATATTTTGTATGTTTGTGTTACAAAAAAGGGAAGGACATGAATATACCAGAAATATTAGATTTTCTGAAACGCTTGTCAGAGAATAATACCCGTGAATGGTTTCAGGAACATAAAAATGAATATCAAAACGCACAAAGCAGTTTTGAAAATTTATTAGCGGATATCATTGCGCGTATTTCATTATTCGATGAAAGTATATCTCATGTTCGTCCTCATGATTGTACATATCGTATTTATCGGGATGTCCGCTTTTCGGCAGACAAATCTCCTTATAAGAATCACATAGGAGGATATATCAACGCACGTGGAAAAAAATCGAACCACTGCGGATATTACGTACATCTGCAACCTGGCAACTGTATGCTGGCAGGAGGAAGCTGGTGTATGCCATCTAATATGCTTAAAGCTGTCCGGCAGTCGGTTGTAGATAACATAGAGGAATACCGTGCTATTGTAGAGGATCCTGATTTTAAAAAATATTTTCCGGTAATAGGAGAGGAACACTTAAAAACCTTGCCTAAAGGATTCCCAAAAGATTTTCCTTATCCGGAATATATAAAATGTAAAGATTACACTGTTGCTTATTCCATTCCTGATTCTTTTTTTGATGATCCTTGTTTTATAGAAGAAATTATAAACGTATTCAGGCAACTGAAGCGTTTTGCCGATTTTACAAATTATACAATCGATGATTTTGAATAACAAACATTTTCATATAAATTAAAACCACAAAATTGTTACTACTATGGTAATAGATAAATTAGAAAATCTTGAGAAATATGTTTCTCTGAATCCACTATTTGCACAGGCTGTGGAATTTTTGAAAACTACAGACTTAAACGCACACGAAATAGGTAAGGTCGTCTTAAAAGAGGGTGAGCTTATCGTTAACTTTGCTCAAGCACGACCCAAAACTAAGGAAGAAGCAAAACTGGAAACTCATAATAACTTCATAGATATTCAGATTCCTTTGTCGGGAGTTGAAACAATGGGATATACTCCGCGCACAGACCTTCCGGAAGAAGAATACAATGCAGAAAAAGACATCACTTTCTACAAAGGATTTGCAAAAGATTATCTGACTATTACTCCGGGTATGTTTGCTATATTCTTTCCACAAGACGGACACGCTCCTGGCGTAACTCCAGACGGTGTGAAAAAAGTCATAGTAAAAGTTCGGGCATATTAATATAAACTCTAATACTATGGATGAAGTATTGAATATCATTAAAAATGATCCTTGGCTTGAGCCTTATAAAGAGGCTATTACAGGCAGACATCAGCATGCAATTAATAAGGAAAAAGAATTAATCGGCAAGAAAACATTGTCCGACTTTGCTACCGGACATCTTTATTTTGGCATGCATCGCACAGAAAAAGGTTGGACTTTCCGTGAATGGGCTCCTAATGCTACTGAAATTTATCTGATAGGTGATTTCAATGGATGGCAGGAACAAGCCAAGTATAAATTGAAAAGAGTCAAGAATACAGGTAACTGGGAAATCAATCTTCGGGAAAATGCGATAAAGCATGGAGATTTATATAAGCTGAAAGTTTATTGGGAAGGAGGTTGCGGAGAACGTATTCCTGCATGGGCAACACGTGTCGTTCAAGACGACCAGACTAAAATTTTCAGTGCACAGGTCTGGAATCCTGATAAACCTTACAAATTCAAGAAAAAAGTTTTTGTACCGAATGTGTCACCTTTAATGATTTATGAGTGTCATATTGGTATGGCGCAGGATGCCGAAAAAGTGGGGACTTACAACGAATTCCGTGAAAACATCCTTCCACGCATAGCCAAGGACGGCTATAACTGCATTCAGATTATGGCTATTCAAGAGCATCCCTATTATGGAAGTTTCGGTTATCATGTATCAAGCTTCTTTGCTCCATCGTCCAGATTTGGTACGCCCGAAGAGCTGAAACAGCTTATTGATACAGCTCATCAGATGGGAATTGCCGTAATTATGGACATCGTTCATTCGCATGCGGTAAAGAACGAAATGGAAGGTTTAGGTAACCTGGCTGGTGATCCTTGCCAATATTTCTATCAGGGAGATCGCCGTGAACATCCGGCATGGGATTCATTGTGCTTCGATTACGGTAAGAACGAAGTTATTCATTTCTTACTCTCTAACTGTAAATACTGGTTGGAAGAATTCCACTTCGATGGTTTCCGTTTCGATGGTGTAACATCTATGCTTTATTACAGCCACGGACTGGGAGAAGCATTCTGTAACTATGGCGATTACTTTAATGGTCATCAAGATGACAATGCCATTTGCTATCTGACACTTGCCAACAAGCTGATACATCAGGTTAATCCTCGTGCCATTACAATTGCCGAAGAAGTTTCAGGTATGCCGGGACTTGCCGCACCTTTCAATGACGGAGGTTACGGTTTCGACTATCGTATGGCGATGAACATTCCTGATTATTGGATAAAAATTATCAAGGAACGTCGTGATGAAGACTGGAAGCCTTCTAGCCTGTTCTGGGAAGTAACCAATCGCCGTAAAGACGAAAAAACAATCTCTTACTGCGAAAGTCACGACCAAGCTCTGGTAGGCGACAAGACTATCATTTTCCGTCTGATTGATGCGGATATGTACTGGCACTTCAAGAAAGGTGATGAAAATGGAGTCGTACAGCGCGGTATAGCATTGCACAAAATGATTCGTCTGCTCACAGCTTCTACTATCAACGGCGGTTATCTGAACTTTATGGGAAATGAATTCGGTCATCCGGAATGGATCGACTTTCCGCGTGAAGGTAACGGATGGTCGTATAAATACGCTCGTCGCCAATGGAATCTGGTAGACAATAAAGAATTGTGTTATCACTACCTGGGTGACTTTGACGAAGCAATGGTTCATCTTATTGAAGGAGTCAAGAATATACAGAAGAGCGATGTCGTAGAAATATGGCACAATGACGGAGATCAGATTCTGGCATATCGCCGTAAAGACTTAGTATTTGTATTCAACTTTAATCCGACCCGTTCGTTCACAGACTACGGTTTCCTTGTTCCACGAGGTGAGTACCATGTAGTATTGAACACAGACAGTAAAGAGTTCGGCGGATTTGGGTTTGCAGACGATTCAGTAGCCCATTTTACGTGTGCCGATCCATTATATGCTAAAGAAAAGAAAGAATGGCTTAAGCTGTATATACCTGCCCGTTCGGCAGTAGTGTTGAAACGCCAGAAGTAACGTTTATGAATGAATATATCCATAAGAACTATAAGAAAGCCGCACGCATACAAACCGCCGTGTGCGGCTTTCTTTTTTCTATTTTCAGTTTTATCTATCTTTATGTATTTCAGTGTGATGTATTAGAGGCCTTACACTTCTCACTGGCACACGGCAAAACTCATTTTGCTCCTTTACCTAGTGCCATAACCATTACCCTGATTTTACTATTATTACGCTGGGGAGTCAATAGCCTGTTAGGCTTGAAAGGAGAGGTCCGTGCTTTGTCGTATTTCCCTTCTTGCCTTATATTGGGAGTTCTTACCGATGTAGGAAGAACTGTTTACATGTCCGACTACCATACTTCATGGGGATGGCTGCTGCCTCTGATATTACTGATATATTTTTTAGTTACTTTCTGGTTACGAAGGGTTTTCCGTGTACAATTGAATGTAGAAAGTAATCCGATGACGCTGATGAACAGCAATCTGATTATACTGTTGGTGTTTATTATCATGACTATACTAATAGGCAACAGCAACCGCACTTTTCATCGTGAACTGGAAGCCGAACATTATCTTCGTAATCATCAATACAATGAAGTGCTGAAAATAGGCCAACATTCTACAGAAGCAAGCCGGACACTTACCGTATTGCGTAGCATTGCAATGTCGCATGCCGGAACTTTGGGAGAAAAGCTCTTTGAGTATCCGCAATATTATAAAACCGACGGATTGTTCTTTGCAAACGATTCGTCTTCTGTTCTCCGCTATACAAACGACTCTATTTACTATTTGCTGGGAGTGCGTCCGTATAACGGTGAAGACCGCATGGAGTTCCTGCATAACATTTGCTACAAAGGCATAGGGAAATCGACTTCACTCGATTATTTTCTATCGGCTTTACTTCTTGAAAAACGACTTGACACTTTTGCAACTGCCATTACCGATTTCTGTGAATCTGATGAAGAATTTGCCCGATACTATAAAGAAGCTATACTTATATATAAGGACAGTCACCCCGATTATCAGATTCAGATTACAGACAGTGCAATGATCCAGCGTTACACTGACTACAAAATCCGCCGTAAGGAATCTGGTCCACTCGTCCAGGGAAGCAACCTGATGCGTAGAGAATTTGGTGATACATACTGGTGGTATTTCGATTATCAGAACTAAAAACGCCCTGATTATTTAAATGAATAATAGTTTTTGTAGGCTATCAATGTCTTTTTTACTAATTTTGCATCTCTGAAAAGCGATATAAAAGATAATAACAACATAAATTATGGCAAAAGAATTAAAAGACCTCACCAAAAGAAGTGAGAACTATTCACAATGGTACAATGATTTGGTAGTAAAAGCCGATTTGGCAGAGCAGTCACCAGTACGTGGATGTATGGTCATCAAACCTTACGGATACGCCATCTGGGAAAAAATGCAACGCATATTGGACGATATGTTCAAAGCAACCGGACACGTAAATGCATACTTCCCGTTGCTTATCCCGAAATCATACCTGAGCCGTGAAGCAGAACATGTAGAAGGTTTTGCCAAAGAGTGTGCCGTAGTAACTCACTACCGTTTGAAAAACGCAGAAGATGGTTCTGGAGTTATTGTCGACCCTGCAGCTAAACTGGAAGAAGAACTGATTATCCGTCCGACTTCAGAAACAATCATCTGGAGTACATATAAAAACTGGATTAACTCATACCGTGACCTGCCTATCTTGTGCAACCAGTGGGCAAACGTAATGCGCTGGGAAATGCGTACACGTCTGTTCCTGCGTACTGCCGAATTCTTGTGGCAGGAAGGTCACACAGCACATGCTACTCGTGAAGAAGCAGAAGCTGAAGCACAGAAAATGTTGCATGTATATGGTGATTTCGCAGAAAAATACATGGCAGTACCTGTTATCAAAGGTGTTAAATCGGCTAATGAACGTTTTGCCGGAGCACTTGATACTTACACTATCGAAGGTTTGATGCAAGACGGAAAAGCACTTCAGTGTGGTACTTCTCACTTCCTCGGACAGAACTTTGCTAAAGCATTCAATGTACAGTTTGTCGACAAAAACAACAAGCTGGATTATGTATGGGCTACTTCATGGGGAGTTTCTACTCGTCTGATGGGTGCACTGATTATGACTCACTCTGACGATAACGGTCTGGTTCTTCCTCCACATTTGGCTCCGATACAGGTAGTCATCGTTCCTATCTACAAGAACGACGAACAACTGAAACAAATCGATGCGAAAGTAGAAGGTATCGTAACCAAGTTGCGTGAAATGGGAATCTCTGTTAAGTACGATAATGCTGACAACAAACGTCCGGGATTCAAGTTTGCTGATTACGAACTGAAAGGTGTTCCTGTACGTCTTGTCATGGGAGGACGTGATCTGGAAAACAATACAATGGAAATCATGCGCCGCGATACACTGGAAAAAGAAACTCGTTCTTGCGATGGTATCGAAGAATATGTAAAGAACCTGCTCGAAGAAATACAGGAAAATATTTACCAGAAAGCATTGAAGTACCGCAACGAACACATCGTAAAAGTAAACACTTACGATGAGTTTAAGGAACAAATTGAAAAGGGTGGATTCATTCTGGCTCACTGGGATGGTACAACTGAAACAGAAGAACGTATCAAGGAAGAAACCAAAGCTACTATCCGCTGTCTTCCGTTCGAAGCAGACGAAGAAAGTCTTACTCCGGGCGTAGATATGGTAACAGGCAAACCGTCGGCTCGCCGCGTATTGTTTGCACGTGCATATTAATTTCAGGTAATTCAACCTTATTATAATTCGGAGCAACAAGTATCTGGGCTGACGGAAGAAAGCCGATATTTGTTGCTCTTTTTTTATCATAATCAACTGTCAAGAAGTTTATGGAAACAAATGAAACAACGGAACTTGTCATGCTGGGAACGGGAAATGCTGCGGTTACCCAGTGCTATAATACCTGCTTTGCCTTGCGTCATCCGAATAAAACCCTGCTGGTCGATGCCGGAGGAGGAAACGGAATACTTATCCAACTAGAGAAAGCAGGCATACCACTGACCGATATTCATGCCATGTTCATTACCCATGCACATACCGATCATATATTAGGAGCCGTATGGGTGGTACGTGTCGTCGCTCAGCTTATGCAGGCTGGAAAATATGAAGGTACGTTCCACGTATATGGACACGACAAAGCTATACAAGTACTCGACTGGATTTGCCGCATGACACTTCCTGCCAAAATTGTAGCCCGGCTGGGAAATGGCATCGAACTACATATCGTCGACAACGGAATGTGTTTCGAAGCCGGAGGCTTCACCCTGCAGTGCTTCGACATAGCCTCAACCAAAGAAAAACAATATGGTTTCAGTACAATACTTCCCGATGGGAAAAAACTGGTATGTCTTGGTGATGAACCTTATAATGAATTGAATCACGACTACGTAATGGGAGCCGACTGGTTGTTATGTGAGGCTTTCTGTCTGTACGACGACCGTGAACGCTTCAAGCCTTACGAAAAGCATCATAGTACAGCTCTCGATGCCGGACGACTCGCTTCGAAACTGGATGTAAAGAATCTGCTGCTCTATCACACGGAGGACAAGACACTCGCTACCCGAAAAGAGCGATATACCGCTGAAGCACAACAGGAGTTTACTGGCTGCGTCTATGTTCCCGATGATTTGGAAAAGATTATTCTGTGAAATAAGAGCATTTTCCTAGTAAGCTTACCTGTGAACAGCTCTTATCTGTTTACTCCTTTCAGACGAAATATATGAGGAGAAACACCAGCCTTCGACTTAAAAAATTTGCCGAAGGCTGACTGATCAGAAAAATTCAGTTCCTCTGCAATCTGTTGGGCTGTATAGTCAGTACGGGTAAGCAAGCGGCAGGCTTCTGCATAAAGCATACCCCCCAGAAAATAAGCAGCAGTTTTCCCCGTTTGCCGCCGAATAATGCGAGACAGATAAGTGGTTGTAACAGACAGCCTGCTGGCATAAAAATTTATATAGTGCTCCCGCTTATAATGAGCAACTACCAACGCCATAAAGTCGTGAAACAGTCTTTCGGTACGTCCCAGTGACACCGGAAGGGAAGATACACGTTCCTCTATCACCTCAAGTACCAGTAACATACAAGTATACACCAGGCTCTGAATAATTTCTTTTTGATAAGTATTGCGGGTAATGATAGCCAGACGGATCTGTTCCATACACTTCAGGATAGCAGTCTGCATTTCTTGTTTTAGTTGAACCACAGGTGTATCGGTGCGGCAAAAGTAATAAGAATATGTCTGAAAGGCAGGATTGGACGACAGCATATGCTCGAATAAACTCCTTTCACACATCAAGTTCATGCATCTGAAATCGTCCGTACAACCTGTAAGTGAAACCAGCATACTAGGCGAAAACAACAACATATCACCTTTCTGTACATTATATTCTTTATAATTGAGTATATAGTGTGCCATACCTTCCTCCACAACTATAAACGAAAACATGTCTGCAAGTACAGGGGGTATCTTACTGATATTTTTCATATCACTTTTGGTGCAGAAACAAGCTATACTTTCCTCCCATACTTCATTAATCTGATGATACGTTATCAGCTCCGGCAGACGAATGATTCTTTCTTCCATAACCAGTAAATAATGTTTTTTCCTATTACAAATTTATATTCTGTTTCGTAATTAACCAGTTATGTTTCCAGATTTAACATACAATTACGGCAAAAAGTGCAGAACTTTGCCAGAAAGAAAATCAAACAAAACAGATATGATAATGAGTAGAAAAAACATGATCGGAGCAGTATTGTTTGCTATACTTGCCCCACAACTATTACCTGCACAGCAACAGCAAATGACTTTGCACAATGTTTCAGGCGAAGCCTTCGACGTTCCATTGCGTAAGGCACTTCCCGTCGATGCACCTCGTGTCCGATATCCTGGATTTAAACAAGAAACTCTTATCCTGAAAGCAGGAACCGTACGTCGTGAGGGAGCTATGCCTTTGCCCTGTGACATACTGCTGGAACGGGATGTTCCTATTAAATTACGCGATGGAGTAACTATCTACACAGATGTTTTCCGTCCGGTAAACGAAGAGAATTGTCCGGCTATTCTTGCCTGGAGTCCATATGGGAAAGAAATCGGAGGACAAATGCTCGATGATGTCCCGATGCGTTCGGGTGTGGCAATCAGTGCCACCTCAGGGCTCGAAAAATTTGAAGGTCCTGACCCTGCTTATTGGGTAGCACACGGATATGCTGTGGTTAATCCCGACAAACGTGGTGCATATATGTCTGAAGGCAACCTGCTTTACTGGGGACATGAAGATGCGCTTGACGGCTGCGATGTGATAGAATGGATTGCATCCCAGAAATGGTGCAATGGCAAAGTTGGCATGTCCGGCAATTCCTGGCTGACAGTGTCACAATGGTTCATTGCCGCCGAACAACCGAAGCACTTGGCTGCCATCGCTCCTTGGGAAGGTTTTTGTGATCATTTTCGCGAGTCAAGTCACAGGGGAGGAATACCCATGCCGGAATTTCCGGAAATGATAGCCGAAACATTCTCTTCTGCCCACGGAATGCTCGAGGATCAGCCACGCATGATTGTAGAACAGCCATTCATGTGCAGCTATTGGGAAGACAAGGCAGCTCGTCTGGAAAACATCACTGTCCCGGCCTATGTAGTAGCAAGTTATACTAACTCTGTACATACACATGGAACCTTTGCGGGATATCGCCGTATCTCATCGGAAAAGAAATGGCTACGAGTGCACGATACCAATGAGTGGTACGATTATTATTCGCCGGAAAACGTGGAAGACTTGCGTCGTTTCTTTGATTATTACTTAAAAAACATTGACAACGGATGGGAGCAAACACCTAAAGTACGCTTGTCTGTACTTAATCCTGGAGGTAAAAATATTGTAAACCGTGTGGAAAATGAATTCCCGTTGGCGCGTACCAAGTATACCAAGCTATATCTTTCGGCAGCTGACTCTTCACTTTCAACCAGTCTGCCGCAAAAAGAAACAATCAGTTCCTACCAGTCGGAAAGCAGACAGCCGAAAGTTACTTATCGGTTCCGTATGACAAAACCTACCGAAATAACCGGTTATATGAAACTGCACTTGTGGGTATCTGCCCCAGACCATGACGATATGGATCTTGCCATCAAAGTAGAGAAACTTTCAAAAGACGGAAAGCCTTTCTTTGATCCGACAGGAGCAACTATCGCCGCTACAGGATATATGCGGGCATCCATGCGCCAGCTCGACACACTGCGTACCACAGAAGCGGAACCATATTACACATACACTACGGAACAAAAACTGAAACCCGGCGAAATCGTTCCGCTGGAAATTGAAATATGGCCAATGGGGCTGATGTTCGACAAGGATGAAATACTCCAGCTTACCGTAGAAGCCTATCGCCCTGCCGCGGCGGCCATTCCTTTCGGATCTGCAAGAATCAGCATTCCCAAGGAGGGGTATACTTACCAACCAGGAAACAATGTCGATCTGGTTACACTGGGAGGCAATGAAAATCAGTGTGCCGATCCGAAAGAAGTGGTAACTTCCCCCGCTACTCATAACGCAGGAAAGCACTGTATATATACAGGAGGACGCTACGACAGCTACCTGTATCTGCCTGTTATTCCAGAGAAATAATACGCACAAATACTTACCTGTTATATTCTTGCCGGAAAGATTACGATTTTTCCGGCAATTTTATGAAAAAACATCAGCTTATTTTTTTATTTTTTGTACAAACTGTTTGCTTTATTTGTACGAACTATCCTGATTTTTTGTACAAAACAGAATAAAGTTTGTACAAAAAATCAGAACTTGTCTTGATTTTTCCCAACGAAGATTTCCTTCTTTTCGTCATATCCTTACCAGACGGTTAACAAGCCTTGCTGCAACCTAAAAACAATAAAAAGTATGTCTCAAACATAAATATATCGCAGAAAATTTGTATCTTTGCATGAAAATTTTCGCGAAACATGAAAATTAAGGAAGTAGTAGATGCCCTTGAGATGTTCGCGCCTCTGCCTTTGCAAGACGGATTCGACAATGCCGGATTGCAAATCGGATTGACAGACGCGGAAGCTGCAGGGGCTTTGTTGTGTCTGGACGTAACCGAAGCAGTGGTAGACGAAGCCATTTCGCTGGGTTACAACCTGATTGTATCACACCATCCTCTTATTTTTAAGGGGTATAAGTCGATAACCGGGAAAGATTATGTAGAACGTTGCATCATGAAGGCAATCAAACATGATATTATAATCTTCTCGATGCATACCAATCTGGATAATGCTCCCCAGGGAGTCAATTACAAAATTGCCGAAAAGATAGGTTTACAGAACGTACAGATACTGGAACCCAAAGAAAATGCACTGCTGAAGCTGATAACATTTGTTCCTGTAAAACAGGCAGAACAAGTCCGTCAGGCACTATTCAATGCCGGATGCGGATGTATAGGCAACTACGACTCATGCAGCTATAATCTGGAAGGAAAGGGGACTTTCCGTGCCGGAGAGGGTACACATCCTTTCTGCGGCAAACAAGGCGAACTACACGAAGAACCCGAGGTACGTATTGAGACCATTTTACCAGCCTTCAAAAAATCGGCAGTCGTACGAGCACTGGTTGCTGCTCATCCATACGAAGAACCGGCATACGATTTATATCCTCTGCAAAACAACTGGAGCCAGGCTGGTGCAGGAGTGGTGGGTGAACTTCCGACTCCGGAAGCTGAAGACGACTTTCTGCATCGCATCAAACATACGTTCGAAGTAGGCTGCGTAAAACATTCGCGCACCAACGGACGGATGATTCGGAAAGTTGCTCTTTGTGGAGGTGCAGGTGCATTTTTATTGCCCCGTGCAGTGGCAAGCGGCGCCGATGTATTCATTACCGGAGAAGTGAAATACCACGATTATTTCAGTTATGAAAACAGTATTCTGGTAGCTGAAATAGGGCATTATGAAAGTGAACAATATACAAAAGAAATATTTTATTCAATCATACGGGAAATGTTTCCGTCACTTAGCGTCAGCATGACGAGTGTCAATACAAATCCCATCAAATATTTGTAATAACTATGGCTAAAGAAGCAAAAAAAGATCCCAGCGAACTGAGCGTTGAAGAAAAGCTGAAAGCACTGTATCAGTTGCAAACAATGTTGTCTGAAATCGACAAAATCAAGACATTGAGAGGAGAGTTGCCTCTTGAAGTACAAGATCTGGAAGACGAAGTTACAGGTTTGAGCACACGTATCGAGAAAATCAAGACTGAAATAGACGAACTGAAGTCGAATATTGCCAGCAAGAAAATCGAAATTGAAACAGCAAAGGCTTCAGTAGAAAAATATAAAGCTCAGCAGGACAATGTACGCAACAACCGCGAATATGACGTGCTGACTAAGGAAATCGAATTCCAGAGCCTGGAAATCGAACTGTGCGAAAAGCGTATTAAAGAATATACTGCTTCAATCAAGGCAAAAGAAGAAGAAATAGAAAAGAGCAATACTGCTTTGGAAGAAAGAAAGAAAGACCTGGAAGTTAAGAAAAACGAACTGGAGGAAATTATTTCTGAAACCAAGCAGGAAGAAGAAAAGCTGAGAGAAAAAGCTAAGAATCTGGAAACAACTATCGAACCTCGTTTGCTTCAGGCTTTCAAACGTATCCGTAAAAACTCTCGTAACGGATTGGGTATTACTTACGTTCAGCGTGATGCATGCGGTGGTTGCTTCAACAAAATCCCGCCTCAGAAACAGTTAGATATCCGTATGCGTAAGAAAATCATCGTGTGCGAATATTGCGGACGTATCATGATAGACCCAGAACTGGCTGGTGTTGTTGCTGAAAAGCACTTAGAAACAAAGATTAAATAATATTCCGGTTCTACGGACATAAAGATAGACTGCTCCGGTATATTCTGGCTTACATCGCCGGATATACCGGAGCTTTTTATTTACTAAGCGAAGAAATAATATAATAATTTTCCTGTACTTATAATAAATAATCTGTATAATTCAAATCAAACAACTACATAGTTAATACATTATATATCAATATATAGATATGTATATTAAACTGAATATAAAGATAATAATATTATACAGATAAAATTAAGACAAAGCCTTATTCACAAGGCTCATTTATTTCTCGATTTCAAAGCGAGAAATGGAGCTGCTCCAGTTGCTATAACCACCAGCAACCATAAATTTCCACTTAAGGGATTGTAAGCCTTCAACAGTTCACAGACAGAGCTTCCCGTAGCAAGTCCCATACCGAATTCAAACAAGACTGTCAGCAATATCCATGCAAAGGATATAACCAGACAATCCGTACGGGAGAGCTTCTTGACGCGAGATAATAATATTTTGGCAGCGAGTAATATCAATATGCTTAATATAATTCCACTGACAGCCAGAGCACACTTATCGGGTAGAAATTTCACCAGCACATAATCGCGAAAACCTCCGTTCAGTATAGCAACCGGAATGAAGCTGATCCATATCGGAAGAGAAATAAATAAACTACAAAGATGCATAGTCCGGAATCTCTGGAAGGAACGCGTATGAGTTAGTTGCATAATCGATACGACAGCAATAATGATTGATACCATTGGTCACAATCAGATATTCTACCCGAAGCACCATGTTGTAACGCGTTATCTGATCGAACACAGCTTGGGTAATCACTACATCCGGAGCCTTATATTCTACTATCATTTTAGCCGTCAGATCACGGTTGTACAATACCGTATCACAGCGCTTCTTCGTACCGTTTAAGTTAATCTGTATCTCATTTGCCAGTAATCCTGAAGGATATCCCTTATGCATTAACAAGTAATTGGTAAAGTGCTGTCGCACCCATTCCTCAGGAGTCAGGGCAACGTATTTCTTGCGCAATACGTCGAAAATGTATTTTTTCCCCTCTTTATTAGAGATTTTAAACGAGTAAGGTGGTAAATTTAATGCCAACATTTCGTAAATTTGCAATAATAGACAAAATCGTTTTTCATACAAAAATACGAAAATATCATGAAAACTAAGGCAGAAATCGTGGCAAACTGGTTACCACGATACACAAAAAGAAAACTAGAAGACTTCGGAGAATACATCTTGCTGACCAACTTCAACAAGTATGTAGAGATATTTGCAGACCGCTTTAACGTCCCTATTTTAGGTCATGATGCTAATATGATTTCTGCACACGCAGAAGGAATTACTATTATCAACTTCGGAATGGGAAGCCCGAATGCGGCCATCATCATGGACCTGCTGAGTGCCATCCACCCCAAAGCTTGCCTTTTCCTGGGTAAATGTGGAGGTATAGATAAGAAAAACCAGATAGGCGATTTGATCCTGCCTATTGCTGCCATACGAGGCGAAGGTACTTCGAACGATTATTACCCGCCAGAAGTCCCCGCCTTGCCTGCGTTTATGCTACAGCGTGCTGTTTCATCTGCTATCCGCGACCATTCACGCGACTACTGGACCGGCACAGTCTACACAACTAACCGCCGCATATGGGAACACGATGACGACTTTAAAAAGTATCTTTTGAAGACACGTGCCATGGCAGTAGATATGGAAACCGCAACCCTTTTCACAACAGGATTTGCAAATCATATCCCGACAGGCGCACTACTGTTAGTATCCGACCAGCCAATGATACCGGAAGGAGTAAAAACAGAAAAGAGTGACTCGCTCGTCACACAGCAGTTTGTCAATGAACATGTAGAGATCGGAATCGATGCGCTACGTATGATTATCGATGAAAAGAAGACAGTGAAGCATCTGAAATTTGACTGGTAATTTTACTATCCATGGCAAAAGAAACAACATACGAAGAGATAGTCAGAAACATAAAAAACAAGGTCTATTCTCCCATTTATTTTCTTATGGGAGAAGAAGACTATTATATCGATCGCATAGCTGATTACATCATGGACAGTGTACTGAATGAAACCGAAAAGGAGTTCAACCAGACTGTTCTGTATGGTGCAGATACAGATATTGCTACCATTATCAACGGGGCTAAACGTTATCCGATGATGTCGAAATATCAGGTCCTGGTTGTAAAAGAAGCCCAAAATTTAAAGAATCTGGATGAGCTGGTTTACTACCTGCAAAAGCCTATGCCATCTACTATTTTGGTTATCTGCTACAAACATGGATCATTAGACCGAAGAAAAAAACTTACAGCAGAAATCGAAAAGACCGGAGTTCTGTTCGAATCAAAAAAGCTGAAAGATGCACAGCTTCCGGGATTCATCGCTTCATATTTAAAACGTAAACAAGTAGAAATAGAACCTAAAGCGGCCGAGATGATGGCCGAATTTGTTGGTACCGATTTAAACCGAATGGCAGGCGAATTGGAAAAATTAATTATCACCCTACCCAGCGGTCAGAAGCGTATCACTCCGGAACAAATAGAGCGAAATATCGGAATAAGCAAAGACTATAATAACTTCGAATTACGCAATGCACTTATCGCCAAAGATATTTTAAAAGCAAATCAGATAGTAAATTATTTTGAAGAAAATCCTAAAAACAATCCACTTCAGGTGACTCTGGCAGTTCTCTTTAATTTCTATGCAAATCTGATGCTGGCATACTATGCTCCCGAAAAAACAGAACAGGGAATCGCCGCACAATTAGGGCTGCGTTCTCCCTGGCAAGCCAAAGACTATATGCTTGCTATGAGAAGATACACGGGAGTAAAAGTAATGCAGATCATCGGAGCTATCCGTATGTGTGATGCTAAGTCGAAAGGAATAGGTAACGCGTCAATATCGGATGGTGAATTATTAAAGGAACTTATCTTCATGATTCTTCATTGACATCTAATTTCTGACCACTAAAAAAACGAAAAGGAAGACTCTGTTCTGTACGTTTTATCACTAGACGTACAGAACAGAGTCTTTTTTTATACCCACACGAGATTTTAAAATTTAGGAACGAACGAATCATTGGCCGCAATTTTTAAAATCTGAGAGCATAAGGATTTTGGATAAAACGGGAAGAAACCTAATCAATATGTATAACACATAAAAGGGTAATACAGCAATAACACGGAATCAAGAAATAAACTTCTCCCAATATACAAATCAATCTCTAAATTTTTCCTTTACGAATGTATAGGTGTAAACTTGGTCATTAAAGGAAGCTAGTATATAATAAATAATCTCTATTTACAATTGTTTGAGTATTTTTGTAAACAAATGTAATAAATACATTTGTAAACCACCACACAAAAGTACATAAGTATAGATATATTAGAGATAAATGCCTGAATAGGAGAGGGGAGAGCCATTTGTTTTGTATACAATTCTATATGTAAACGAGTGATTATTCATTAAATAATTATACTATAAAATATACTAAAAACCAGTATTTTACTATTTACTTTCCAAGAAAAGCTTTAACAAATTTACATTTGTTTTAATAAAAGAGCAGTATCCTAGTAAAACAAATGTATTTTGCTATAATAATTATTTATTAATCAGAAAAATATGCCATTATATTAAAGTGATTACTTTACATTATATCAAGCAATTTACATTCGTAAATACTAAAAAGCACATCCGATATTTACATTTATAAATTACTTTTGTTTCTAACTTTTATATATGTAAATTTGCAAAAGAAAACATAAAACATTACCTTTGTAAACAGATAAATAATCTATTCCATTTGTTAATGAAGGACCGTATTATACAAATCATGCAGAAAGAAGGCTTGAGTAATGCCGAGTTTGCCGAAAAGATTGGGATTTCCACATCTTCACTATCGCATATATTCAATGGCAGAAACAAACCAAGCCTTGATGTTGTTATGCGTATCCATAAAGCTTGTCCATATGTTAACATTGAATGGTTACTATACGGAGAAGGTGAAATGGAAGGTGAAAATACGCCAGACACTGCAACACCTCAGTACACACAAGGCTTTGAGAATCCCGAAAAATCGACCGAGAGCCCGATTCTTTTTGATTTTCGCAAGGAAAATGTATCAGAAACGCCTGCTTATACACCTAAAGAATCTGTGCGTGAAGAAATTAGATACATAGAAAAGCCTCACCCAAAAATCACTGAAATAAGAATTTTCTTCGATAATGGTACTTATCAGGTATTCAAACCTGAAAAAAACTAATAAAATCTTTATATCCGGATAAAAGTACAGCTTATTATCGGATAATTTATTTAGATAGAATCAGGGACTTTCCCATAACCAAAAGAAAGATACTAGGGTAAATTCGTTATCTTTGCAAAACAAAACGAATTTACCCTAGTTTTTATGAAAAAATACATATTAGATTTGACAGTAACAGAGAACATACGTTTACATGCAAACTATGTTCTGATTAAGCTGACTCAGTCCGCTCCGCTACCGGATATGCTTCCGGGGCAGTTCGCCGAAATTCGTATTGACGGTTCAAATACAACCTTCCTTCGGCGTCCCATTTCTATTAATTATGTAGACAGAAAGACCAACGAGGTATGGTTTCTTGTACAACTCGTAGGTGATGGCACACGTAAACTGGCTACTGTAAAAGAAGGTGATATAGTAAATGTAGTATTGCCATTAGGAAACGGGTTCTCTATGCCGGAAAATCCTGACAGAAAAGTTCTTTTAGTAGGTGGTGGCGTGGGTACTGCTCCGATGCTTTATCTGGGTGAAGCATTGCTGAAGATGGGCTGCAAACCGACTTTCCTATTGGGTGCACGTTCTAAGAACGATCTGCTGCAACTGGAACAGTTCGAGCAGTTCGGCGATGTATATACCACTACTGAAGACGGAAGTATGGGAGAAAAAGGTTATGTGACAATGCACAGTGTTCTGAAAGACAATAAGTTTGATATGATTTACACTTGTGGTCCCAAACCAATGATGGTAGCTGTAGCCAAATATGCCAAAGCTAACAATATTGAATGTGAAGTATCTTTGGAAAATACCATGGCATGCGGCGTCGGAGCCTGTCTGTGCTGCGTAGAAAAGACCGATGAAGGTCATGTATGTGTTTGTAAAGAAGGTCCTGTATTTAATATAAAGAAACTATTATGGCAGATTTAAGTGTAAACATCGGTAAATTAGAAATGTCGAATCCGGTGATGACAGCATCGGGTACATTTGGATATGGACTAGAATTTCAGGACTTTGTAGACCTGGAAAAGATTGGCGGTATCATTGTAAAAGGTACAACACTACATCATCGAGAAGGTAATCCGTATCCGCGTATGGCAGAAACTCCTATGGGTATGCTGAACGCCGTAGGATTGCAAAACAAAGGTGTACATTACTTTGTAGACCACATCTATCCGCAGATTAAGGATATACGCACAAATATGATTGTAAACGTTTCAGGTTCACAAGTGGAAGACTACGCTGAAACAGCAAGCATAATTAATGAACTGGACAATATCCCGGCCATCGAGCTGAATATTTCCTGCCCGAACGTAAAACAAGGTGGTATGGCATTCGGCGTTACAGCGCATGGCGCAGCCGAAGTAGTCAGTGCAGTACGTAAGGTATATCACAAAACACTGATCGTAAAACTCTCGCCAAACGTAACCGACATTACAGAAATAGCACGAGCTGCAGAAGGAGCCGGAGCCGACAGTGTATCACTCATCAATACTTTACTGGGAATGGCTATCGATGCTGAAAAGCGTAAACCTATCTTATCAACAGTAACAGGTGGTATGAGCGGTGCTGCCGTAAAACCAATTGCCTTGAGAATGGTTTGGCAGGTAGCTAAAGCTGTAAAGATTCCAGTAGTGGGACTAGGTGGTATCATGAACTGGAAAGATGCTGTTGAGTTCTTGCTGGCAGGTGCTACTGCTATTCAGATAGGAACTGCAAACTTTATCGACCCTGCTATTACAGTTAAAGTGGCCGATGGCATCAACGACTATCTGGAACGTCATGGATACTCATCTGTACGCGAAATTATCGGAGCTTTAGAAGTTTAAAATATTTTTACATCAAATACTCTATAAAACTCTTTAACTAACAAGAAGAACTATGTACATTGAAAAGAGAATGTATATAGTTCTTCTTCGTATATATGGGAAAATGAATTATTCTTCTTTTCTTCCTTTCGATATAAAATGTAAAATTATTTCTCTTTCAGCAAATCCGGGAACAGACGTCGTGCACAGGTAGTACTCCTTGAATAAAACGAACAAGCGTATTCCCGTAAGCTGCCTGATAGATACATACCCTTATTTCATATGTTCTTTTAAGAAATACAACAGAGCCCATACTTTTCTCATACCCACTTATAATAAAAAATATTTAATTAAGTTTATTCCCCGTTCAATGTACAACGCTTCGGAATTCCTTTGGGCACTCTCTATATTTGCCATTCAACATAGAAAACTCAACAACAAGCTGAAAGGTGGATTTGGAATTTTTATAGCTTTTCACTCTGCCTGCCGGTTTCTGTTCTACATCGAACCAACAATACACAGAACTTTTTTCTAATGTCAGATTTGTATTCGACCGAACACTACCAATCGACCACCATTTCTCAATACAGCAGAATGTTCCGATACAAGTAAAAGCAAAGAATCCCACCCCTATAATCGGGATGGAGTTTAAGTCACTTAACAGATATTGAAAAGTAAAGATATTTATACGTCATACATAACCCTTTAATTCATTTGGCTAATCCGACAAAAAACTTTATATTTGTGAGTATAGAGAAGATAAAAGTAATAACCCTTAAATTACATTACCAATGAAAAAAGCAATATCTTTTCTTTCGCTTCTTCTGATGGCAATTATTGCATTTGCTGAGCCTCATTTCGTCAGCCTTTCAAATAAAGGAGGAAAAACCACAGTTATCTTTACACTTACTTCAGACGATAAAGATAGTAATAACGGGCTCGGCATAGAAAATATCATGCTCGAATGTGACAATGGTAAAACTTATAAAGCCAAACACGTGGATGCCCAATTTGGAGATACAACAACAGTTATCGTAAAATTCAAAAAGCTATCCAAGTTGGAAAATTCTCGTCTGAAATTCTGCATCAACGGCAAAGATAAATATATCGACATTCCAACGGATATGAATTAATATTATATTTATAAATTGACACAGTATGGAAAACTTCAAGGTTAAAAACAGATTGGTTTATGGAGGTTACATAGCCTTACTGTGGCTTCTTGGAGGATTGGCATTCTATTATATACTGAATATGATTACCCAATCTCCTGAAGAAGACTCCAGCCTTCTATGCCATTATTCATCCTACATTGTAATAGGAATAGTTATAAGTTGGATGCACAGCCGTACCTATTATTCTTTAATGAACGGTATCTTACAGATACGAACTCCACATGTCATAGTGAAAACCCTGATTTTACAAAATATCATAAAAGCAGATTGTCATGCATCTGCGAAGTTTCATCTTCTTCGTGGGTGGTATAATGTATCTCTGACTGATCAGAAAGGAAAGAAAGTCTACTTATATACTGAGAATGCAAAAAGACTGATTACATTATTAAAGGAAAAGAATATTGAAATGTCTGTAGTAAGTAACTAAGAACAGAATTCATTCTTCTACCCAATAATATATCCAAAATAAAAATGAGATTTAAAAACCTAATACAACTTCTACCTTTTATATTCTTATTTATTTCATGCAAAAAAGAAGAATTTAAAGTAGAGTCAAATAACCAGCGAACTGTCTTTATGTACCTTCCATGGTCAACTAATCTGACAAGTTATTTTTATAATAACATTTCAGACATGGAAGAAGCTATACAAGAAAAAGGACTACATAACGAAAGGATTATCGTGTTTTTATCTACAAGTTCTTCTGAAGCGGAGATGTTTGAGATAACTTTAAATAACGGTTCGTGCAAAAGGAATGTATTAAAAGAGTATGTAAATCCTCCCTTTACAACTGAAGCCGGTTTGACAGATATCCTTAGAGATATGAGGACATTTGCTCCAGCTGAAAGCTATTCAATGATTATCGGTTGTCACGGTATGGGGTGGCTTCCTGTTGTACAAAGCCGAAGCAAAGCAAAGGAAGATTTTGTTTATCACTGGGATTATGAGAATATTCCTATGACACGCTTTTTTGGTGGATTAACAGCCGAATACCAAACAGACATAAGTACTCTTGCTAAAAGCTTATCCAATAACGGATTGTTAATGGAGTATATATTATTTGACGATTGCTATATGTCATCTTTGGAAGTTGCTTATGAACTGCGCCATGTAACCAATTATATGATTGCCTGTCCGACGGAAGTGATGGTTTTTGGTATGCCATATGCTACAATGGGCAAATATCTTTTATCAGAGAATCCGGACTATAAAGCAATATGCGAGTCTTTTTATCAGTTTTATTCCAACTATCAATATCCTTATGGAACACTGGCTGTAACAGACTGTTCTCACTTGGATGAACTTGCAGAACTTATGAAACAAATTCATTCCAATTATTCTTTTGATAATACACAAGCTGTACATATTCAGCGTATGGATGGTTACTCTCCTGTAATATTCTATGATTTTGATGACTATGTACAGACGCTATGCAATACAAGCACAGAAATATACAATGATTTTAAAACACTTTTGGAGAAAGTTATCCCTTACAAAACACATACTAAAAAATTCTATACAGCTTCAAGAGGCCCTATTACAATCGAACACTATTCTGGTATTACAACTTCTGAGCCAAGCACAAACAGCAAAATGGTAGACTATCCACAAACATCATGGTATATTGACACGCATAAATCATTAATCAAAAATTAATATGAAGACAAAAAATCCGTTTGGAATACTGATGCTATTCCTGTTTACATTTACCGTTATCGGTTGTGATAAAGAGGAAAATAGTGAAGAAGGTAAAAAAGTAACGGACTACCAAGAGTATGAACTTACCGTGGCCTCCAAACAATTATTGGGTTTTGCATACTTTGACGGGAAAAAGCTTTTCAGAAAGGTATATGCTGTAAAAAAAGATGGTTCACAGAATTGGGAATCGTTTTCTGCTATTCAAAACTTCACTTACGAAAAAGGCTACGAATATCGTATAAGAATCAGTGATACATCATATTTAGACTACGACAGTAATGCCCTCGCGTGGACAGAACATAAACTGCTTGAAGTATTATCCAAAGAAAAACGCGATTCAGAAAATCTACCGGAGAACTTGCTGCTGGACAATTATGTCTGTCTGAATGCCAAATTACGTTACGTCATCGAAGCTGACAATAAGGATGAAGTAGAGAAAAAACTGATGAACAGCAACTATCCGACTTTCATATGCAAACAGTTTGTTTTTAATAGAGAGTTCACGGAATTTGCTATGCTCAATGAAAATAACGAATTTCTTGTATTAGCCGATGGCTTGTTAAAGAGAGAAACGATTAACAAGGAAGATTTTCCTGAAAGCTACCAGCTGATTCCCATGGAAGGTCGAGTGACGGCAACAGAGCGTTGGACTTTCCTTATTGATCTTATCACTCATAGAACAGGAATTACAATGGATGCTTTTACCGTAACTCTGCCCGGCAGCTCTGGTAATAGCGGAGATAGCACTTCACAAGTTTGGCTGTATCAGGATATAACCGAGCAAGTAAAAGCAAGTTTCCCTAATGCAGGAGTGAAAACTGTGGTATTTGCGCAGATTATAGAGCTATTATTTTAAGAAGGAAACTGGATCTTAATACAAAGAACAAATTAGTAGATGAGGAATTAGGATTTCTGAATATAATAAAGGAAGAGTCTGGCTTATTCAACACCCAAAAACTCTTCCTTTATTATTATCTTTTTTATTTACTATAAAACAACATTCCGAATATTATGCAATATCACGACATACAACTATTCATGTAATCCTATATAAGAGGATTCTTATTTATCTTCCAGCAAATCTGGTCTCAGACGCTGTGTACGCTCCAGTGACTGCTGAAATTCCCATTCACGAATCTTAGCCTCATGCCCAGACAAAAGGACATCAGGAACTTTCCAACCATTGTATTCAGCCGGACGGGTGTACACTGGAGGAGCCAGTAAATTATCTTGAAACGAATCTGATAAGGCTGACTGTTCGTCGGAAATGACGCCAGGAATAATTCGCACGATAGCATCCGATATTACGGCTGCTGCCAGTTCACCTCCAGTCAGCACGTAATCTCCGATACTGATTTCCTTCGTAATGAAATGTTCGCGAATACGATAGTCTATGCCTTTAAAGTGTCCGCAAAGAATAATCAGATTCTCGCTCATGGAAAGTGTGTTCGCCATTTTCTGGTTAAACTGCTCGCCATCGGGAGTTGTAAAAATAACTTCGTCGTAATGACGCTCAGCTTTTAAAGCCGAGATACAACGGTCTATAGGTTCAATTTTCATAACCATTCCCGCACATCCTCCAAAAGGATAATCATCCACCTTACGGTAGCGGTCGTAAGCATAATCACGCAGGTTATGTATGTGTATCTCTGCAATACCTTTCTTTTGTGCACGGCTCATGATAGAACAATTAAAAAAACCTTCTATCATTTCTGGCAAAACAGTTATAATATCTATTCTCATAAGTCTTTGTTATTTTTTTGCAAAAGTACAAAGTTTCCGCCGTACCCACATAGCCCACTATGACATTTTTACTAATTTTGCAAGAAACATCATTTTATCATATAACATGACTGACATTGAAAGAATAGACCAGCTACGTGAAGAACTGCATGTTCATAACTATAACTATTATGTACTGAATGCACCCGTTATTTCCGACCTGGAATTCGATAAGCTGATGCGTGAACTGCAAGATCTGGAAGCACTACACCCAGAATATTATGATCCTAATTCACCTAGTGTTCGTGTAGGAAGTGATTTGAATAAGAACTTCACGCAAGTAGAACATAAGTATCCAATGCTCTCGTTGGGCAATACATATTCTCAGGCAGAAGTAACCGAATTTTACGAACGTGTAAGTAAATCATTGAACGAAGAATTCGAGCTCTGCTGCGAAATGAAATATGATGGTACGTCCATCTCACTGACGTATGAAGACGGAAAGTTAGTACGTGCCGTAACTCGAGGTGACGGAGTAAGAGGAGATGACGTAACCGATAATGTAAAAACAATCCGTTCTATACCTTTAGTTCTGCATGGAGAAGGATATCCAAAGAACTTTGAAATACGAGGTGAAATTTTGATGCCGTGGAATGTATTCGAAGAGCTGAATCGCGAACGTGAACTTCGCGAAGAGCCTTTGTTTGCAAATCCTCGTAATGCAGCTTCGGGAACGCTGAAATCACAGAACTCTGCTGTAGTGGCAAACCGTAAGCTTGATGCTTATCTGTATTACTTGTTGGGAGATAATCTTCCTCACGACGGACATTATGAAAACCTTCAGGAAGCAGCCAAGTGGGGATTCAAGATTTCGCATATATCACGTAAAGCACGTACTTTGCAGGAAGTGTTCGATTTTATCAACTATTGGGATGTAGAACGCAAAAATCTTCCTGTTGCAACCGACGGTATCGTTCTGAAAGTAAATTCTCTTCGTCAGCAACGTAATTTGGGATATACAGCAAAATCTCCCCGTTGGGCAATAGCTTATAAATTTCAGGCTGAGCGTGCGCTTACAAAACTCGAAAAAGTTACTTACCAGGTAGGAAGAACAGGAGCTGTAACACCCGTTGCCAACCTAGATCCGGTACAGCTTTCGGGAACTGTTGTACGTCGTGCTTCATTACATAACGCTGATATTATTGCTTCTCTCGACCTTCATATCGGCGATATGGTGTATGTAGAAAAAGGAGGAGAGATTATACCTAAAATAACAGGAGTAGAAGTTTCTGCCCGTCCAGCTGGAAGTGAAAAAGTAACTTTTATCACACATTGTCCCGAATGCGGAAGTGAATTGGTTCGCTACGAAGATGAAGCCGCCTATTACTGTACGAACGAAACGGCATGTCCGCCACAGATTAAAGGTAAGATTGAACATTTTATCAGTCGTCGTGCCATGAACATAGAAGGTCTAGGTCCTGAAACTGTTGATCTGTTTTATCAAGAAGGATTAATTCACGATATAGCCGACCTTTATACCTTACAGACAGCTGATATCTGCCGTCTGGAACGCATGGGAGAGAAATCTGCCGAAAATATTATTCAAGGAATCGAGCGTTCTAAAGAGGTCCCATATGAACGTGTACTATTTGCTTTAGGTATACGATTCGTAGGTGAAACTGTTGCTAAAAAGGTAGCAAAAGCATTTCGTTCGATAGAGGCACTTGCTTCGGCCAATCTCGATGATTTAATCCATGTAGATGAAATCGGTGAAAAAATAGCAGGAAGTATCATTCAGTATTTTGCTAATGAGAAAAATCGCATATTGGTGGAAAGACTTCGTCAGTCGGGGCTTAAACTGGAAGCTGACGAAGAAGACTTATCGGGATATTCTGACAAACTGAAAGGAATGTCTATCGTAATAAGCGGAGTCTTTGCCCGTCATTCACGCGATGAGTATAAAGCCCTAATCGAAAAACATGGAGGAAAAAATGTAGGCAGTATATCGAAAAAGACATCTTTCATTTTGGCTGGAGACAATATGGGACCAAGTAAACTGGAAAAGGCACAACAGCTTAATATCCCTATTAAGGATGAAAATGAGTTTTTGGCTATGATAGAAGAGGAATAAATTGACATATCCTCATTTAATAAGCAAAAAAGTGATAAAATCGAAGTATAAATAGAAAATATTCGTACTTTTGTATATTTAAAATAGCATTTATATTTTATTTATGATACAAAGAAGGTTGAAAGGAATGGGAGTCGCATTAATTACTCCCTTCAATGAAGACGGAAGTGTGGACTATGATTCCCTGATAAAATTAGTTGAATTTCAGGTACAGAACGGTACTGATTTTTTGTGTGTATTAGGTACTACCGCAGAAACTCCGACTCTGACAAATGAAGAAAAGCAGAAGATAAAACGACTCGTCATAGAACGTGTTAATGGACGTATTCCTATATTATTAGGAATAAGCAGTAATTGCACTCAAACCGTGGTCGACACTTTAAAGAACGATGACTTCACTGGGGTAGATGCCGTCCTGGTGGCTGTACCATATTATAATAAACCCTCGCAAGAAGGCATTTATCAGCACTATAAAGCTATTGCTGAAGCAACCCAACTACCTATAGTATTATATAATGTTCCTGGGCGTACAGGCGTTAATATGACGGCTGAAACAACACTTCGTTTAGCTCGTGATTTCGACAATATTGTAGCAATAAAGGAAGCTTCCGGTAACATTACCCAAATGGATGATATCATTAAAAATAAACCTGCTAATTTTGATGTTATATCAGGTGATGACGGAATAACATTCCCGCTAATAACATTAGGAGCAGTAGGAGTTATTTCTGTAATAGGAAATGCATTTCCTCGTGAGTTTAGCCGTATGACACGTTTGGCACTAGCTGGCGATTATAATAGTGCTTTATCTATTCATCATCAATTTACAGAATTATTCAAATTATTATTTGTTGATGGAAACCCTGCTGGAGTTAAAGCCATGTTAAGCATGATGGGAATGATAAAGAATCGTTTACGCTTACCATTAGTTCCAACACGCATCACAACTTTTGAAGAGATGAGACGTATTCTAAATGAATTGAAAATAAAATGCTAATCTGATTTTATATTAAAAAATAAGCCTGATAATAGAATATCAGGCTTATTTTTTATCTATCTTTACTAACATTTAAGCATAGCTCTTTTATTTTATAATCGGTAGTAAGTTTAATTAAGATTAACACTAAACAACTACATTTTTACACATTTTTTAAAACACTCCCCTACTAGGGTAGCGGTGTCACTTTTGCAAGACTAGGACAAGGAGAGAGCACGGTCGAAGTGGTTAATCGACCGCCAAAAGGGAAAGTGATGCAAATAGAGGAAATTCAAACCCCCTACAGCCCCCCACATCATTGGGGGGCAAAGGCAACTAAAAAGAGCACAAAACACAAAGGACATCCAAAGAACAAAACCAGAAGATAAACAAAAAAGAGTACAGCAACTTCAAAAAAGAAAGTACGGTCAAACAACAACTAATCATCAACATAACCTTTTCGCCCGTCAAAGGTAGTAGCACATAGATAGAACGAAAAACTAAATAACGTTAACTCCATGTCGCAAGCGACATTACATTAACATTATTTACTTTTAGTCTTATCTATCTATGCACTACAGATTATTAAGACGAGCGAAAAGGATATGCCGAAGATTAGTAAGAAGAAGTCCGACCGTACTTTCCAAAGAGGAATTTTATTTATTTATATTTGCCTCCGGCGGGAGCTCTTTGGATGTCCGAAGATTTGATAAGAAATAAACTCACAAAAACAATGCTGGCTCCAATATACACGAATGGTCAGGACATAGCGACCATTCACAAATACATCCTGACCATCGAAATACCAAACATATTTTCCACAATTCAATAAAAAATCTGATAATTCCTGAGAATCATGAAAAACATAAGGACAATTACTCACTGTAACCATTTTTTAATAGCTCTAAAAACAATAACTATAAAAAAAACAGCACACAACAAAATCAAAAATGAATAATCTGAATGTTCCATAAGACAAAGATACAAAAATCAATCAAACCAACTATGAAACTGTCTAAAACCATTATTTAAAACATTCCATAAGCCATATGCACCATCAGGAGCCTCATTATTAATAGAACGCCTTAAATCAGATTCAATTTGCTTAATACGAGATTCAAAAACCTTAGAATCAAATTCAAAATTCTGTTGTTCACGAGCACCTTTATAAAATTCAGTAACAGCCTTATTAATCTCCGAATTAACCTGAGCTTGAGTTAAATGACCTTGTAATTTCAAATTATTAATTCTAGTCATTTGTTCTGTCAACGTTTGCTTTATCTGTTGCGGCAAAGCCTTATACCACTCATAAGAAGACATATTAGCCAACATCTGACCCTGTGCCTGTAAATTACGAAACATTATATCAGTATTACGCTGCTTAATTTCACTAGACAACATTTCAGGCTTAAACTTATTCATGATATCAAACGAATCCTTATTACTCTTTTTCAAGCCTGTATCAGCCAAATAATTAGCAAGTTTAGCCTCAAACATCTTAGCCTTATAATCATTCTCAATAGACTGACTTTGATTCTGCAACTGCTTACCTTTGACATCTTCCTGAGCCTGTAACATCGCAATAAAATTAGATGCAATTCCTCTAAGACCTGATAGGGAAGAAAAATCAGCAGGCATCATCGTTGCTCCTTGAGCCTGTGCAGCCTGCATGGTAGCACCTTGCATCTCAGGAGTTATAGCACCTTGAGCAGAAGGTGCAGTCATAGAACCAGCAGTACCAGCAGACATCAAACCAGTAGCAACATAAGGATTAATACCGGCTTCACGTGCTCGTTGCATCTGAGAACTAAGAGAATTATACTCATTCTGAGCATTCCACATATCCCACTCCTGCTGAATCTGACGTTCCAACATCTTTTCGTTGTACTCATTACCCATCTGGGCAATCTCAAAATTCATCTTATTAGTATCTTGCGCAATCTGCAAATTAGCCTGATTAGTCGCAGCAACATTTTCAGCATTTGTTTTATTAGTATCTTGAGCAATTTGTAAATTAGTTTGATTAGTCGCATTGGTATTCTTAATACTAGCATTTGTCTGCATAGCAGTCGCACCAATATCAGCACCTGCACCAATAGCAGCACCAGCAATAGCACCCATAATAGTCAATTTTTTAAGTAAAACATAAGAGGTGCACGCTGATGGAGCGCACACCTTTGGTCTATTTTTAAACTACTCACCCGTTGAAGCTGGTTCAGAATTAACGGGAGCAGGCTGTAACGAATCAACATAAACCTTTGCCTCACCTTGTAACTGAGCAGCCTGTGAGGATAAATATGAAGCCCAAGCCTGCAACTCAGAACGTGACTGAATATAACGACTCTTGACAAATTGCAATAATTGAGCATCGGAAACTTTTGAACGAAGTTCAGACAATGAATCAGAACCAGAATCAGGCATTGAATCAAGATATTCAGAAAAAGCCTGTAAAGACATCTTATCAAGTCGTTTTTGATTCAACAAAAAATAAACATCAGACTGATACTTAATACACTTATCAGAAGAATGAACAGGCATTTCCCTTGAAATCAAAAGAGAATCAATAGCACTAGGTACACGAACATTAGTTAAACTTAATACGGAACTATCCGTAGCAAACCGAACAGGGCGGTCTATTTTTCTACAACGTCTAAACATAAGCAAATATTTAAAATTACCATGGTAAACCGTTTACATCAAGATTTCTAACTACCTTGATATCAATGAAGCACGAAATCAAGAACTGGTCAGTATCAACCGTATCATCAGCATTAACAGCAAATAGAGTATCAAGAACAGCAGGATTGCACTTAAAGAATGACCAAGTAACAAAAGAAGCTGTATCTACATTAGAATTATCAGAACCTTGATTTTGTTGATGATTATTAATCACATTAGTAATAGTCTGAACAAACAAACTCTTATCAAATGGAATTACCCAATTGCGCAATGTTGACACAAAAGCACCACGAGAAACGTCTATAGATGTTTTCCAAGGAGCATAGCGAGGAACATAACCTAAATAAGGATTCTGTTTCAAAAACTCACTAATAAAGTAATCATCAGAACCAGAATCAGAACTTTGACGAGGATTAGACAACAAATACGAGGGTAGCTGCTGCATACCTATACGATCAAATACAGGCAATGGAAAATCAGTTATATCAGTATCTGTAGTCATTGCATCAACACCGTCACACTGATAATCGAAAACAGGAACAGCATGATAAAGGCATATAATATAACCATACTGAGCACCTGACTCAAACCGAATCTTACCGTTATTATATATAGTTCCTACACCTTGAATATCAGCCACATTATCACCTGTTAAGTTACTATTAACAACAGGATTGATATCAAGAGAAGAACTAATACCACCAAGATATGTACTCTGATGCGACAAGAACTGAGAACATTTAACACCCCATTGGGATTCAATCTGAGCCTTATAATCTTCATCAACAGACTGAGCAACCTCTTTCCAACGTTGCAACGCTTCAGCCATTCGAAGTTGAATAATACTGAAATTAGCTTTAAGACCCTGCAACTGAGTAGCAGCAGAACCAGAAGGAGACGAAGCTATAGAACCCAAAAGAAATAAAGGAGAAGAACCAGTCAGAAGAGTGTTATTTTTATCTTTAAAGATAAGAGAACCACTAGAATATACATCCATATCAACAGTTGATTCATCACCATACTGAGCATTAGGAAGAACACCAAAGAACAAATCCTTATCATAGTTACAGTAACGCAAATCCATGAAGTTGTAATCCTTAACAAAATCAGTATCCTCAATATCAACGTTCAAATCATCAATACCCTTAATATAATCTACATTGAAAGTAGACGGGTTAGTACGTTCCCACTGAGTATAACGACAATAATCTGCATAAACATGCTGATAGGCGAGAAGTGGCATTATAGAATACTTCAAATTAACACAAGTGGGCGAAGTTGACCAAGTAACATCATCATCAAGATAATCATAAAAACGACCGTAGCCAAGATACTCAAGAAGAATACAGGTCATATTGGCACGAGAATAACCAAACATGTTTGTTTTGGACTTAACAGCCTTAATATAACTTACAATCTGCTGAGATGTGATATAAGGAATACCACCCGAGGGCGCAACATTATCAGCAAGAACAGGACCTGACGCATGTTGCAAATTATTCTTCATCTGAGTTGCAACAGTATCAAACTTATTCCATAACAACTCCATAGGAACAAAATAAAAATCATAGTATTCTCGCATACGAGCGTACGCAGCAGAGTTAACAGGCTGCAATCGTGTAAAACTCTTCAAATCACATTGCCAAACATCACCTGGAAGAACAGGTTTGCACATCACAGGACGAATTTCACCTGCCTTAGAAGTAAAATTGTTTTTAAAAGACAAGTCAAAGCCATTACGTGAGGGCTTAATACTCATCTTTACCATGTTCATTAAATTTCCCATAATCAATACAATAAAGAATTAATATCATTTTGTCTTTTATGCTTAATAGAATCATCAAAACGAGAATCTATAATTGAAGCGTAACGGCGATAAGCAAGAGTTTTAGCAACTTCATTTTCCTGCTTATCAGGAGAGTAAAACAACTCCAAATCATCAATAGGATTATCAAGAAAATAACGTTCCTGAGCCCTGAGCGAAACTACCAAATTACGATAATCAAAATCGCTCCAGAATTGCTCTATACGAGCGCATAGAGCTTCTTCACAAGACAAGTACTTACCAACATATATACCAACCTGTGTTTCAATCCAATCGGAATACTCATTCAACAAATAATTGAAGTGAGATGATACCAACAAATCACGATAGATAACACCTTTGATATAATCAGATTTTTCCTCATAACCATCATTAACCCAAACAGAGGGAAACAAATCTTGAAACCTATCAACAATACATTGAATCTCAGGACCAATAGTTTCAAACTGATATTTATATATATAACGATATATATAATCAGCTATATCAATCAACGAATCATCCGACCATAATTTCCTACAGTCTTGTAAGAGTTTATAGCTATGCAAACGTTGGTAGTGAGTTTTATCAGCAAATCCGCGGCATCGGGGGAAAAAGAAAGCTGTATACGACCGCCACGGATAGACTGTTTTATAACTTCCATTGAAAGCGTAGCTTCTCGAAATAAACTCATCAAAGGTAGATTCATATACTTTCGGCAGCATTTGCGTGAGAGCCGCAAAACCAAGTCTTTGCGAATGAATACAGAAGGGAGAAAGCGAAGCTTCTTTAAGAACAGACGGTACGAAGCTAAAGCTATTAGCATAGCCCGAGACGTAGCGAGCACAGTCGCCGTTCGCGATTTGGACATCGACACGACCAAAGGACCACTTCTCACGTACAACTTCAAAAAGGTTCTGGACGACATTTTCCGTTTCGAACCATAATAACAAATGATAATGCGGGCGGAAGTGAGAGGGTCCATATTCACCGACCGCATGGTAACGAATTTTTGTTTGACCATAAAATTTCCTCAAACGCTTAATAAACAACTGCAAATCATACTTATTCAAATATGGTATATAATCAGACTGCAACTTAAACTGCAACCGATAAATATAATCATCAGAAAGCGAAATATCAGCACAAAGAACCTCACCGGAATCCAAATCTACCAAATCATAACGACCATTCTCATTACTAATAATATGAGCTTTAGGTATATAATCATTAGAATAAGTAAGCGTAACAAAATAAGTATAGGGATAAAGAGAAGCCTCTAAACGGCTCATAGAAGTATACCTATTAGACTTACGCAAAAGACAAGCCTTGCAGTGACCACAAGGCACAACAAGACTCTCTCTCGTATACACATTGTATATCTTACGAGGGTTCAAGCAAGGAGTAAAGGGATAATCACTCATTAACGACAGAATCTGGCAACATGATAAAACTGCCAGCAGGGGCAATCGTATCAGTATCACACTTAATAATAGTCATGTTATTACCTTCAATAGTCCATGAAGAACCACAAGAACACAACAGAACAGAAACACAAGCAAAGAACAATACAATAATCTTTTTCATAATTACATAAGTTTATGTTTAACAATAAAATCTTTTAAAGAACACAATTTGTGTAATCGTACATAATGAGGATAAGCAGCCCTAGCACGATAGACAGAAAGACGAACAAGAAAATGCTCCGTCAACATAGGTTTATGAGTATTAAACCAATCAATTAAATCACGTTTGCAAGCAAAATCAAATTGACGAATGTCATCAGCAAGAACTAAACAATAATGCATAATTTAACAGTTTAATAGTGTCCTAATTTTTAAATAAAAGTCACATGTCTTTTAAAGACACAGCTATAATAATTCTTTTTTCTAGAATCTTATATATAATCGGTATTATGTTTAATTATATATTTAAAAACCTTCTATTCCATCCTACAACTTTTGAAGTGCACCCCAAAAGTTAGACACAAAACTTTTGGGGTGCATTATGTAT